>Ga0272443_10001706_pt1 | contig 30784 bp, 28 predicted proteins | sample SSMAcet12_FD_193581 | JGI IMG/M metagenome (GOLD analysis project Ga0272443, IMG submission 193581) | Marine sediment archaeal communities from Little Sippewissett salt marsh, Falmouth, MA, United States - SSM-Acet-12 | ecosystem: Environmental > Aquatic > Marine > Wetlands > Sediment ... | reverse complement strand
AAAAAATTTTCCCAGGTCGCTGCCGAAGGTAATGTCGCCGAAGCCGAGGGTGGACATGGTCGTCAGCGTCCAATAAAAACCGGTGATCCAGGAATATTCCCGGCCTTCGTAGAGCATGATCATATGAAACAGAACGCTGAAGGCAACGAAAAAAAACATCAGCACACAGGCGAATTTGATCAGCAACCGGACGTTGCTTTTTCTCTGGCCGAGCCTGAATAAAAGGGAAAGCTGGGAGGCCATGGTCTTCATGGGCGACGGCTCCTGAATCGCGAAAGTTGCTCATCCAGCGGCAAACCAAGCCAGATGAAACGGAACGAAATTCTGACAACCCCTATAAAATCTCGATCATTCGAATTCGCTCACTCCTGTCATGGTTTCAGAATGTATTGAAAAATCACCGGTCTTTTGCAATAAAAATCTTTCCGGCGCAATGCCATACAATCGCTGAGGCAATTTTACACCACACATCTTTTGGAGGCGGATATGGAGATCAAAACAGGGGATCTGCCGGGGGTCGGCAAACGCTATGCCTTTACCACGGCGGACGGCGACCATATCGTGGTCATCCTGCACCAGAGCGGACACCGGGAAATTTACCATTTTGCCGACGCAGAGGAGGACGAACCCGATCTCGGTGTCAAATTCAGCGATGAAGAAGCGCGCCAGCTTGCGACTATCCTCATGGGGGTGGACTATCAGCCGGTGGCCGACGACCGGATGGAGCTCCTGTTAAAGAGCGTTCGCATCGAGTGGGTGAAGGTCTGCCCGGAAAGCGACCTAGCCAACCAGACGATCATCGACTCCCGGCTCAGAAGCAAGACGGGAGCAACGATCATCGGCATCCAGCGCGGAAAGGACATGATCGGAAGCCCCGACATCAATGAGGTGATTCGGCCCGGAGACACGCTGATGGTGATCGGCAACCGGGACCAGACGAAAAAAGTGGACGAGCTTTGCCAGTCCTGCTCCATCGGATTCGATACGGACGACCCCAACCCTGATCCCGACGCTGAACGAAAGTAGACCGTGGAAAATCTCCCCTTTCTGCTGGTGGCCGGCCTGATGCTGTGCACCTTTTTTGCCGTCAGCTTTGCCTCCCAGAAGCTCAGACTGCCGTCGGTTCTGGTGTATATTGCCCTGGGCGCCGTCGTTTCCTCGTTCTTCTTTAAAAATGAACTGGTTCATATCGCCGCCGAAATCGGCATCGTACTGCTGTTCTTCATTCTGGGGCTCGAGTTTCCCCTTGCCCGCATGGTGGCGATCTCCCGCCGGATCTGGCCGGCCGGGCTGATCGACGTGGTGCTGAACCTGGTCGGGGCCATGACCCTGGCGCTGCTGTTCGGATTGGACCTTTTTTCTGCGTTTGTCATCGGTTCCGTCGCCTATGCGACCAGTTCGTCCATCTCTGCCAAAATGCTCGATGAATACAGGCGGCTGGCCAACCCCGAGGCGGAGTTTATTCTGGCCCTGCTTATTTTCGAAGACCTGGTCGCCCCGATACTGGTTTCCTTCATTGCCGGCATCGGCGGCGGGGATGAAATCTCGACGCTATACATGCTGGCTCTTTCGGCAAAAATCATTTTGCTGGTATTGGGCGCCGCATTCATCGGCTATTTCGGCTTCAGACGTCTGAACGCCTTCGTCGGCAAATACATCGAGACCGACTTCATGCCGCTTCTGGCAGTAGGGCTGGCCCTGGGCTACGCCGGCCTGGCCATGGCACTGGGCCTTTCTGAAATTCTGGGCGCTTTCATGGCCGGGGTCATGCTGTCGGAAACCGGCCGGGCCTCGGAAATCGAACACCTTCTGCTGCCTGCCCGGGATCTCGTGCTTCCGTTTTTTTTCTTCTGGTTCGGCACGACCATCGATTTCACGCAAGGCATCCCCCTCATGGGGATGATGGCCGCCCTCGTGCTGCTGGCGATTGCCGGTAAAATCGTTACGGCCTACACCGGAGGCCGCCTATTTGGCTTGAGTCCGAAGGTGTCCTGCCGCGCGGCCTTTTCCATGGTGCAGCGGGGGGAATTTTCCGCCATCATTGCCAGTTTTGCAGTGCCGGCGCTTAGAATCTTCAGCGGATTTTACATTCTGATCACGGCCTTTGTCGGCGTTTATCTCTTCGGCCGGGCACCGCACATCGCCAACTGGTATCACGAAAAGTGGGTCAAGCGCCCTGCAGGCCGGAAAAACGAACCCCGGGCAAGGGCCGCAAAATAGGCCGCTGCCGGAGTCTTTCGGTCCCCTGTGCAGGGTGAAACTCAACTTTCGGGATACAGAATGACGCCATTTTTTTGACGTTTCACTCGGCACCCAGTAATGAACCGCCCTGCAGCCTTGCCAAAGCGGGATTTCCGCTTCGCTCCAACAAGCTGCAGGGTATCAAAGAGGGATCTGATCTTACCCCCCTCACCCCGATCCTCTCCCACCAGGGGAGAGGGAATAATTTAGTGTCCCTGTTGCTATCAACAGGGACTCATCAGGTTGAATCCCACAGGTGAAAAAAGTGACCGCTAAAAAACCGCAGCGAATCAAGATCGGCACGCGTCAGGCCATCGCCCTGCTGGCCCCTTACGTCAGGGACCGTTTGATGACACAGATCAAATCGGTCTGGCTGATCATTTTGTATCTGGTGTTTTTTCAGGTGTTCATCCTGAAAATCAAAATCTTCGAGGCATCCGTCGTCGCCGTCGGAATCGGGCTCGTGGTCGTCGGCCTCACCTTCTTTATGGAAGGCCTGTTCCTCGGACTGATGCGTCTGGGGTCACTGGTGGGCGGGGGCCTTCCCAAAAAGGCGCCCATCGGGATCGTGGTGGCCTTTGCCTTGGTTCTCGGATTTCTGGCGACGCTGGCCGAACCGTCCATCCAGGTGTTGCAGATGGCGGGAACCTCGGTGAAGCCCTGGGAAGCACCGCTATTGTTTTTACTCCTCAACAAGTATCCGCATTATCTGGTGTATGCGGTGGGAGCCGGGGTCGGCTTGGCGGTCGGTATGGGAATGCTCCGGTTCTACTACAGCATTTCCCTCAAGCCGTTTATCTATGTGTTTGTCGGGGCCCTGATCCTGGTCACCGCCTGGGCGAATTTCGACGAAAACATGAAGAACATCATCGGCCTGGCGTGGGATTGCGGCGCTGTGACCACAGGACCGGTCACCGTGCCGCTGGTACTGGCCCTGGGAATCGGGGTTTCCCGAATGGTGGGATCGGTCGAGTCTGGAACCACCGGATTCGGAGTCGTGACCCTTGCCTCTTTGCTTCCGGCGATCTGCGTCCTTGGACTGGGCGTTTTCTTCAACGCGTCCGCCCCCGCCCCCATGGGCAAGGCGGAATTTTTCAAAGCTGAAAACCGGCCGAACATCGAGGGACTCTTCAAGGACGGCGAGGCGCTGGCAAGCTACGTTCAATCAGAGGCCGATCCCGAAGCCCGGGCCCTCTTTTTCGGAAGCGACGGTTCCAATACCACCCATGCCGATCCAGAACCGAACCCTTCCAGGATCGACAGCCCCGCCCCGGCCAGCGAAGCCGGGATCGGTCTGCAGCATCTGGTCGGGAGAAACTTTGCCGCGGCCTTCAAGGCCATTGGCCTGCTCACCATACCGCTTTTTCTAATCTTTTTCCTTCTGGTGCGGGATTCCCTCCCTTATCCGGATGAAATTTTTCTGGGCATCTTCTTCTGCATTCTCGGGCTGGCCACCTTTAGCATCGGTATCGAGCTGGGCTTGGACAAGCTGGGAACCCAGGTGGGGAACAAGCTGCCCGCCGCCTTCAAGTCGATCCCCATCCCGGAAGAAGACAGAACAATCGCTCATTTCGACCCGGATCTGGTCAAAACGGCCATTTCCGAAGACGGCAAGAAGCACCACTTTTTCTTTGCCGAAAAAGACGGAAAGATCCGTAGCATCCCCTACGATTCGGCGTCCTTCGATCCGGAAACCGGGAAATATTACTACACGCCGACCAAAGGGCCCCTGTTCGGCTCCGGAAGCCCCTTGCCCGGGGTGTTCGTCGTTATCGTATTTGCCTTTATCATGGGCTACGGCGCCACGCTGGCCGAGCCGGCCTTGAACGCGCTGGGCATCACCGTGGAAGAAGTCACCGCCGGAACCTTTAAAAAATCGTTTCTCATGCAGGCTGTCGCCATCGGGGTCGGCGCCGGCATTGCGCTGGGGGTGACCAAAATCGTTTTGGCCATTCCCCTTGCCTGGATTCTGCTGCCCCCCTACGTCCTGTTGTTGGTGGTGACCAAGCTTTCCACCGAGGAGTTCGTGAACATCGGCTGGGACAGCGCCGGCGTGACGACCGGCCCGATCACCGTTCCCCTGGTACTGGCCATGGGCCTTGGAATCGGCTCTCAGGTGGGCGTGGTGGAAGGGTTCGGTATCCTGGCTTCGGCCTCGGTGTTCCCGATTCTTTCCGTTCTTCTGTTCGGGCTCCATATCAACCGGAAAAGAAAAGCCGTACTGGAAGAAGACGCTTCGGCGGAAGCGTAGAAGGAGAAGACATGGAGTGCAACCGGACCGTTTCCCGCATTACCACATACCTGCATCGAAACATCTCCAAGGATGTCTTGGATGCATTGAAAGAATCGGGGATTCAGGACTGCCACGTCTACTCGGCCCGCTCCCTGGTCATCGAAGAAAAAAAGGGGATTTTTTCCCTCCTGCCCGGACGGGATCTTTCCGAAGATCCGTTGGACACCCTGTTTTTTCTGGTGAATCCGGAACTGGAAGACATGCTCATCAGTCTGATTATCGACAAAGGGGAGCTCTATTTCCCGGGCAGAGGAACGGTGATCGCCGAAGAAGTGACGTTGCTGGAGAGCCACGACCTTTGTGTGGAAAACGAGCTGCCGTCTTTCGAGTTCAAATCGCCGGCCGTCAATCTGCACCCCTGCATGGGCATCTGTTGCATCATGAAGCGGGGCGAAGGAGATACGGTGGCCAGAATTCCGCTGGATATGGGAATGTGTGTGCCGGCCATTCATTTTGGCACCGGAACCGGGATCCGGGACAAGATGGGACTTTTGCGGATCACCATTCCCGCAGAAAAAGAAATCGTGCAGGCGTTCACCACGCCTTATGAAGCCAACAATATCATGGAGATGATGATCGAGGCCGGGCAGCTGGCCAGACCGGGCAGCGGGTTCATCTATGGTTTTCCAGTCAAAAAAGGGCTGATCAACCTCCGTGTGAAGCGAGGAGAGCAACGCTACGCCGCCAGCATCGAGCAGATCATCACGGTGTTGGACAGCATTCGGGGAAACACGGACTGGCGAAACCGGAAAAGCGTTTTTGAAAAAAAGGCCCGGGAAAAAAAGGTGTATATCCGCAACCTGGTGGACCTAACGCTTCTGTGCGACGCCGGTACCGGGATCAAGCTGGTGGAGACGTCGATGGCGGCCGGCGCCGGCGGCGCCACCATGTATAACGTGAAACATTTCCGCGGCGCCGATTCAGCCTTGAGCGAGATCCCACTTGCCCGGGAGGCATGCAGCATGGTCATCCCGGAAAGTACCGTTTCTGCAGTCATTGCCGCACTTCGGGATGCAGGAGCCTTTACCGAACGCTGCCACGGCCAGGTTCACATCCGCCAGACCTCCAAGGCATTTACCTACGTGGGCCGACATTAGGCGTGGTTTTGGAATCACTTGTAGCGAACAACCGGGGCGCTCAGGTTCCGGCCAGCAGAAAAATGGTATAGCCGCAGTAGCATAGAACAAGCCCTGCACCCTCGATGCGGTTGATTCGGCCGGCGCGTCCCCTGAAGCCGTAGCCCAGTCCAAACAGCGAAAGGCTGAGGATGCCCATGAACGCCATGTCCCGGGACAGGATTTCCGAAGGCGCGGCCACTGGATGAATCGCCCCTGCAATGCCGACGACTGCCAAGGTATTGAACAGGTTCGATCCGATAATATTTCCCAAGGCAAGTTCATGTTCTTTTTTGCGGGCGGCGGCCACAGACGAGGCCAGCTCCGGTAAAGAAGTGCCTACGGCGACAATCGTCAGGCCGATGATCAGGTCGTCGATCCCGACGCCTCGGGCAATTTGCACCGCTCCCCAGACCAGGATGCGGGAGCTTGCGATCAGCACGACCAGCCCGACGACGAGCCACACGATCGCCCGGCGAACCGGCACAGCGTGCAACGCCAACTCCTGTTCCATCTCCCTGCCCAGTGCATCGGTCTTTTTTTTCATCCCCTGCCAGATGGACCACGACACCAAACCGGCAAAAACGCTCAGCAGCACGACCGCATCGATGCGGGAAAGAACACCGTCGATAAACTGATAGGCAGCCAATGCAGTGACGCCGATCAGGATCGGCAGTTCCTTGCGAAGCACCTGCGAATGCACGGCAATGGGGCTGACCAGCGCCGTCAGCCCGAGGATCAGCGCGATATTCGTGATGTTCGAACCGTAGGCGTTGCCCAGGGCGATGCCGGGGCTGCCCTCGACAGCGGCCAGAGCCGATACCGTCATTTCCGGGGCGGAGGTTCCGAAACCGACCACCACCATGCCGATGAGCAGAGGCGGTGCACCCCAATGCCGCGCCATACTGGCTGCGCCTTCCACGAACCGGTCCGCTCCCCAAACGAGCATGGCCAGGCCGGATAAAACCGCCAGAATCGGAAGGATCAAAGCCATTTTATTTTTCTAAACCAGACGACAAGCCCGATGGCAATGGCGATCAAAGCGACGGTGACCACTGTAAAGGCCCAGTTGTTGTCGGTTCCGGGAATTCCACCGACGTTGATCCCGAGCAGGCCGGTAAGAAGACCGAGCGGCAAAAAAATGGCCGCCACGATCGACAGTACATACATGGCCTTGTTCATTTGTTCAGACAAGCGGTTGTTCAGTTCTTCCTGAGTTACGGCGGCTCTCTCCCTTGCCGAATCGATATCCTCGACAAAACGGGCGGTTCTTTCGGCAACCTCCCGAAGATGCGCCCGATCCATATCCGTCACCCAGTCAATCCGGTCATGAAGCAGACGCAGAAGAACGTCCCGCTGCGGGGCGATATAGCGGCGCAGGCTGATGGTCTTGCGTCTCAGTGACGAGAGCCGAGATCGCAAGTCCTTACTTTCGGCGGTCAGGACCGAATCTTCGAGCTCATCGACCTGATCGTCGAGATCGGAGATCACATCCCCCATGCGGTCTGCGATTCGTTCCGCGATCATTACCAGAAAATCCCCCGCGGACTTCGGCCCTTTTTGGGCTTCGAGGGCCTGGGACACATCCTGGACGGCCATGATGCGACGGTATCGCATCGTGATGATCCGACGTTCGGAAAACAGCATGCGAATGGCCACCATGTCTTCGGGATCTTCTCCGGGATTGCAGTTCACCCCCCGAAGAATCAAAAGCAGTCCGTCATCGGTAAGCATGTTGCGCGGCCGGGTTTCCTGCTCCAGAAGCGACTCGCAGGTCAGCTGGCCGAGGCCGCTTTTCTCTTCCAGCCAGGTTTTGGCCTCGGGGCTTTTCGAATCCAGGTGGATCCAGAGCACCCCCTGGCTGGGGGCCCCCCGTTGAATGCCATTCCAGCCGACCGGCACAGCGCCGCCGCTGCCGTCCAGCAGGTACGCGTAGACCAACCCTCCGGCATCACTCATCACATCCTCCCATGTGCCGTATCAGTATCCACTACTCGGCTTTTCCCGGGGAATCGGTCTCAACTTCTCCTTTGAGCATCTGCAGTTTGAACTGCCGGGAATCGTCATTGGCCAAATACACCGTCTGGCTGGAAAAGGCGAAATCGATTCCCTGCCTGTTGGCCCTGTTTCGATCTTCAGCGGGAATTTTTATTTCCGGCCGGCCCTTTTCCGCTGTGCCGCCAGGCCAGCAGGCCGCCGGTCACCAATCCTGCCACAAACGTGGCTATCAGGACCAGGGCCCGGGGGGCCTCGGCTTTCCAGAAAAAAAACCGGACCTGAACCACGCTCGCGTTTTGCAAGACGAACACCGCAAAAATGATCAAAATCGCCAGAATGAAAATTCTCTTGAATGTCACGTGCTGCCTCCCGGTATTGGGTGCTGCCTTTAGGAAATAGAAGGAACGTCTATTGGTTTATAATTTTCCCTTCGATCAGTCGCCACCTTTTTTCTTTGCAGAGTTGTTCACCCCGCCGCACAGCCTGACTGACTGAAGGTTGAGACATCTTCAAAGATTCTGCCAGTTCGAGAACATATTCGCTATCCTGCCATGATGTTTCCCGATTTCCCACGATCGTGCTGTGTTTGCTGTACGCCCATTTTTCCAGGGACTTGAGATCCAAAACCAGTCTTGAGCGGATGGGATTTAGGTGAATGTAGCGGACAAACTCGAGAAGATAGGCGTCTTCCTGGCAAAGGATCGATTTGTAGCGGTTTTGAAAAAGCTTTCCATGCCTGCGGTGCCTTCGATTGAAATAGGCCGCGTGGCCAGTCAAAAGCCTTCTCATGACCGTGGAAATGGGAATAAGCCCTGTTTTCAGCAGAAGATGAACGTGGTTGGGGATCAATGCCCAGGCAAAACACGGTGTGCCGGTTTCCGCCAAGACAGTGCCGAGCCGATCCAAAAAATTATCGCAGTCCTTATTGTCCCGAAATATTTTCCGCCGCTCGATCCCACGAAAAATGACATGATGTAGAGCCCCGGGTGCATCGATTCTGGCTTTACGTGACATATAAGCTTCATATCACATAAAGGAAATGATAAAAACTTATAAACCAATAGATGTCCCCAATAGTACGCTATTATATGACGGGAAATAAAGCGGGGGCGGATGAACCTCTCCATTAGTGCACCCATGAACGCATAAGGACATACAGGTTCAAGTCCTGTCCAGTCAGACGCCCTTCGAGCCTAACAGCCTTTAAATACATTTGTCTTTTTTTTCAAAAATCTTATTATTAAATACATTGTCAAACCGACGAATACTATCAACAACCACATTTTATCTATTGCAAACTTTTGTTCCGCAAAAAGATCGCCAAGAATTTCTAGAATTAAAAAAGCTACAATTATGGCGAATAGGCTTTTATATTCATTTTTAATTGCTTTTCTAAATGAGAACGCCCTATCAGAAGAACACCAATTACGTATAACGGGTATAAAAGCAGGGGTTTTTTCGGCCCATTGTGAATATATGTCACCAAATTTTTCCCTTAAAAATTCTTCTTCAGCAAACATTATTCTCTCATAATACAGCCAGAAAATAAGCATAACTAAAAGACTGAACCACCATAGACGAAAAAAAGCGGATAAGCTAAACCATATTATAAAATTACCCAAATATAACGGATGCCTGACAATAGAGTACATTCCCAAAGTATTCAAACTCTCTGCTATCTGCTTCCGTGAGTTTGTTCCTGAGGTTCCTTTCGGTGTGTAACCAACTGTAAAAAAACGGACTCCAACCCCTGAAAAAGCTATGGACAAACAGATTATTTCCCAGATTTCATCGTATTTTTCACTACAACCAGGATATTCAAAATAACTCATCCCGAAAAGGACTATTATAATCAAAATCAAAGGAAGATAGCTCCGCCATCTGAAAAGCCAATTCCCCTGTTTCCTCAATTCTTCTCTCAATGCCATATATAATTCTCCTTTTAAAAAACGGCTACCCATGATGATACATGGAAAATTTTCTGCGGCCTGCCGGTTTTTTCCGCGATGCTGCCAAGTCGCTCTAGAAAAAATAGATCACCGCGATGGACGCAGGCTGCCAGATACGTTTATCAGCCCCGCAGATGCGGATTCTATTGCCTGCTTATTGGTTCCGCGGATCAGGAAAAGCCCTCGGTCCCTTCCGACAATCGACTGTTGAACAATATTGTAGCTGCTTTTGGCCAGATCGGTCCCCGGATGTTCCACCCGGCGCCTGTTGACAATGACACCCAAATAGGCTTCGTCCCTGTTTTCCAGGATGGCCCTTATCCTCTCCGGATCATCGACCAGCGGAACCTTCCACCCGCAGTAAAAATAAAAGCAGGCGCGCATGGTCTCGCTGAAACCGGTCCCGGCCACCCGGCCTCTCTCTTGGGCCGGAATCGCCGCCGCAAAGGTTTGAACATCGAACTTCATGCTCTTGACGCTGTCAAGCGCGTTGGCCGGAACTCCGAATAGGGCGATGTAAGCCGCTGCCGAAGTCAGGATGATCCTTGCCGGTCCGGAAAAGCGCCTGCCAAAACCAGCGGCCACAGCCGTCCCGATGAGCAGGCATGCCAGGGAAACACCGTTAAGATATCCGGCTTTGAGAAGAGCCTTTCCTACCGCCGCGGGAATCAGCGAGCCGCCCGCCCAGGCCAGGATCGGCAATGCAGCGATGCTGCAAAGAATCACAATGCAAAGCCACACCCAGAACCGGGTGTATGCCCCAAACCACCGGGCGATTTTTGTGTCCGCAGCCTCTGCGCCTAACATGAACACACCACGGGAAGCCATAATTGCAAAGACCGGAAGAACCGGCAGCAGGTAGATCCCCCGCTTGGTTGTGGACAGGGTCAGCAACAGGAGAGAGCCCGCGGCCCAGGTAGCCAGGAACAAGGACTCCCGAGTCACGCTGCGGTCTTTTATCGCCCGGAGGGCCTCCCGGATAGACCAGAAAAGCACCCAAGGCGTCCAGGGAAGACAGTACATCCCGAACTGTAGAATATAATAGAAAGGCGCTCCGGGTTCCATGTGGGCCTTGGCGGCAGTGCCTGAAAAGCGGCCGAAATTGTTCACCCAAAACCATTCGTGCCATAGGTCATTACCGCCGGTCAGCCAAAAGGGAACAACCCAGAGGCTGCACACAGCAGCGGCTGATAGAAAAAACAATCCGGCGCCGCTGATCCAGGAGCGTTCCCTGAAAACCCCCCAGCCTGACCTCCCTGCCCCAGAGATGGCGAGCCCCATGAATGCAACGACGATCAGAGCGGGACCAATCAGCCCCTTGGCAAGAAACGCACACCCCGCAAAGACACCCGCCGGCACCAGCAGGGGCGGATGTCCCCGGTAAAGCGCCTCTACCGCGCAGAAAATTGCCGCGAGGACAAAGAACGCCAGAGCCGCATCCACCCGTATCCAGTGGAAATTCTCGACAAACCCCTCCATGGTGCCCAGAATGAGGGCGGCGGTAAATCCGACGGATCGCCCATAAAGCCGGCCAGCGATGCCGAAGCTTAGTAGAAGAACCCCGACCCCGAACAGGGCCGCGGTTAATCGCAAGGCGGCGACATTTCCGACGACTGGCCCCAGCAACCGGAGCATTAATGCGGATACCGCAAAATAAAGGGGGGGCTTTTCCACAAAGGGCTTTCCAGCGAGTCTCGGAATGATTGCATCGCCGGTTTGTTCCATTTCCAAGGAGATGGCAGCTACCCTTGGCTCATCAGGCGTCCAGAGGTCATGGCCGGCCACGCCCGAAAAACAGACCAGGAGGCATACCAAGATTCCGACGCTCACCGACAGTTCATAGGTCTTTTCGCTGGCCATCATTTTTATCCGCAGGAGCATGCAAATACGGGTTTCATTTGTGTGATTGTCTTCATTTTAAGGAATCTATCGTGTGAAAATCTCAGAGCCAGTAGGGCCCGGCAAATGGAGAAAGGTTGGCACGAAGGCGGCAAAATAGCTTCAGGGCATCAGTGTGAAAACGACTCGCCCCGGCTTGACTGGAGAAGGGCGGCTTTTGAAGAATGAAGAATTCATCGAACACCGTGCGCCTCCGCCTACCTTTGAAGGATATCAAAGGCGATCACGCCGGATTTCGGTTTCATCCCGACCACACTACCTTCTTCACTGACCAGAACGGCCACCAATTCATCGATGCCGTCGCCGTCGAAATCGCCTAACGCCAGATCGCGGATATGGCCGGAAAGGGGGCGGGTCTTCCAAATGCCGCCAAGGCCGATTCCATCCCAGGAAAGGACAAAGAGCTGGGTTTGGAGAAAATTCCGGCGTTGCTGGAGACGTCGATTTGCCACCTCCTGGTTTTGGGCGACGATCACCTCTTGCGTTTCGTCGCCGTTTAAATCCCTGCTCCTGATCCGCATGGGAAAATAGCTTTTTTTTTCCACGGCGCCTCGGTTTTCGACCGGCAGATTTAAAAACAGCAAGCTTCCTCCGAACGGATCTGCCCCTGTCCAGAATTCCCACCCATTCGGCTCCAAAATCTGCAGCCTGTCATTGGGCGAATAGACCAGGGCCAGTTCGTCTGCATCGGGGGTGAGCCTGCCCATGGAAAACCCCAGGACATTGGCCTTGCCCCCCGGCAGCATCCGGTTCTGGGAAACGTAGCCTCCTTTGTCCCATGTCAAGCGGTGGATGGGCTCCTCAAACGGTGTTTCTCCCATTTTCTGCCGCTGGCCATAAAGTTGCTTTCCGAGATCCGTCTGACGGATCACCCGGAAATACCAGGGGGCGTTTTCGACGATCGAGACATAGCTCCCCTTCTCATACTCACAGACAAGGGACTGCACCCTGTTTTTCTGGCCGTTCAGCGCCGATACGAAGATCTCTTCGATCCCGTTTCCGTTGATATCTCCCACATCGAGGCCGACAACGGATCGATATCCCGGCACTTCGATCCGGCCCACTTCAAAAAAACGCTGGTCTTCCAACCGGTAGATCAGCACCTTGTCCGGGGTCGCCAAAACAGTTTCAATTTTTCCGTCGGCGTCCACGTCCCCCAGATCCATGCCGATAATCAACTCCCTGAAACTTCGACTCCTCCAAGCCCGACCCATACCGAACCCGGCCGTGGTCACTTTACCCTCGTCGGTTTCTTCAAATCCACCCTGGATCAATGCCTCCGGATGGGCATGGACCTCGCGCGCACCAGCGGCCTGGCCGACAGCCTTTCGAGACGATTCCGAAGCCGCAGTTCCACCCGATTTCCGACCGAACAGCTCTTCGTTGATCTGTGCCGCGAACCGATCGACCCCCGGAATCACCTCGCCGAGGAAATCGCCCTGGGTAAAAAAGGAAAGCGGCGTCCGCCCGCCTGAGACATCGACCATTTTGGCGTCCACGCTCACACTTTCGCCAAACACCGTCAGACTCCCGTACAGAACATAGTCTGCGCCCAGCGCCCGGCCGATGCTGGCCGCTTTTTCAGGATTCAGTTGACCCTGGATGTCTTTGAGTGCCTCGGCAGTCACCTCTTCCCCGAGAACCACCACTTTTCCTTCCTGGGAAAGCCTGGAGGTAAGCATGACCTGGATGCCCTTTTGCAGGAACGCCAGGTCCTTTTCCGCATAGATTGTAAAAGGAACTGCGGCCACATGCCGGACTGCCTTGGCTTCGGCTGTGCCGGCAAATATCGACGCTGCCAGCGAGATACAGATCAAAACAGCTATTAATTTTCGTAAGGAAGACAAAGGTTCCGCTCCTGATATCGTCCTATTGGTTCGCGAGCAATGGTGTCGAGGGACAAGCCGTAGTGAAACCAGGCTTCCGCAAAGAAAGCTTCACCAAATTCTACCGGTCACTGCGCTGCGCCCCCAACAATGTACCCCACGCCCGGGATGGTTCGGATAATTCCGCCGGATGCCGAATCGCCGATTTTATGGCGCAGGTTTTTGATGTAAGCATCCATGAAGCCGGGCATGCTATAAGGGTCCACATCATCTCCCCATATATGTCTGAGCAGGCTGAAACGCGCTACGACCCTGTTTTGGTTGTTCAGGAGAAACTCAAGGATGGCATACTCTTTGGAGTTGAGCCTGACCGGTTTCCCCCCCCTGGTTACCCCGTGGTTGATCGTGTCAAGCACCAAGTCTTGTATCTGCAATACGGCTTCGCAACAGTCTTCGGACCTTCCGAGCAAAACGCGAACCCGAGCCAGCAATTCAACCAGGGAAAACGGTTTGGCCAGGAAGTCATCCGCCCCAAAATCGAGGCCCTTTAACCGGTCTTTTACATCGCCCCTGGCCGTGATCAAGATCACGGGCGTTTCGCAGCCGGCCTTCCGTGCTTTTTTAAGGACGGTCAGTCCATCGATCTTCGGCATCATGATGTCGAGAATGACCGCATCGAAAGCGGTTTCAAAGAGTTTATCCAGTGCCTCTTGCCCGTCTGCTGCGGTCTCTACGATATAGTGCTGCCGGGTCAGAAGCTGCCGCACCTGTTCCAGCAGCAGGTGATCGTCGTCAACCATCAAGATTTTCAAGGCCGCGTTCATTTCCAAAATTCCCCCATTGCGTGCAACCCCTTTGACCTGTTTCAATACTTCCAGATCACATACCCGGAAGAACCGTTTTGATCCTGAAAAACAGGCATGGGAAGCTGATCCGCCCATTGGCAAATACGCTTCACTCTGGCGATCAGCACCGCCTTTCCCCTGTGGCGGCGGATCAGGTCGGCTGCCGACCGCGTGCCGAGCAATCTGCCCTGCGCCTCTTTGTAGCCCAGCCCGTATTCAAGCTCGCCGGCCACACCAAGCACGTATACATCACTTCTTTGCAGGTACCAGCAGACCGCCCCGATCGAATCTTCATCGGCGATGATCACGTCGGCGTCGGCAAGGCCCCGTGCGTGTTGCTCTATAAATGGGCCCGGCGCTCTCACCTCAAGGGTCGATACCGGAATGGCGTAGTGAACGACAAAAAAAAGGAGAAGCGGTGCCGTACCGTAAAACAGCACTTTGTCTTTCCCGATCCGGCTCCGAAACGCCCCAGCGAAAAACAGGAGAGAAAAGAAAAGCCCGACGGCGATCATCATGAGTTTAAACGGATGGTTGAATGGCCGAATACCGTTGAAGGAAAAGATCTGGACATACAAGAGAGCGGATAGAATCAGTCCGAAAAAAACCGCGCTGAGAAGGACCCCCCACTGAACGAGCCGCTGCCGGGGATTCTCCCGCAGGACCTGAAAAAGCCCGAAGGCCATGAGAACGGCAAACGGCGGGAAACAGGGAAGGATGTAAGTCAAAAGCTTTCCGTTTGACAAAGAGAAGAATAAAAACGGAAAGGCCAGCCAACAGATGGCAAATCGCAGTAACCGTCCCTGAGGATCCTGTTTGCTGATTCGGCCTATTAACCCCGCCACTGCTGCAGGCGCCACGAAGGTCCACGGAAGAAACATGCCCGGTGCGGTCAGAAAGAAATACCAGAAAGATGCTTTGTGCTGGGCATCGTCGGCCATAAAACGGCGAATATGTTCATTCCAAAAAAAGAAGCGCCAGAAATCCGGTTCTCTACCATGGATGGCAAGGCTCCACGGCAACGCCACCAAAATGGCGGAGAGAATCGGCAGCCAGCTCATGCGAAGCAGGTCGGCATAGCGACGCTGCCAGAGCAGGTAAGGGACCAGCGCCAACACCGGCACGGCAAATGATAGAAACCCCTTGGTCAGAAAAGCCAGTCCGCAGGCGAGACCGGAGAGCAGCAAAAAGCCTTTTTCCTTCCGGGATCCCGGCGGGCATTCGGTGGCCATGTAAAAAGCGGTGATGGTTGCGGTCAGAAAAAAAGAAAACAGGCTGTCCAACACAGCGGCGTTTCCCACCGCGAACACCTCAAGACAGCCCAGATAGACGAGTACGGCCAGGGGTGCCAAAAAACCATCTTCACCGGTTTCTTGACGCGGCACCCGGCGAACCAGAGCAAATATCAGCAAGGCCGACAGCCCGACTGCCAGGGCCGACGGCAGGCGCACGGCAAAATTGTTTTCCCCGAATATGAGAAGAGACCCCGCATGCACCCAATAACCCAATGTCGGCTTTTCGAAGTATCGCACGCCATTGAGGCGGGGTACGACCCAGTCTCCGCTGGAGACCATCTCCCGGGGAATCTCCCCGTAGCGCGTCTCGTCCGGAGCAATAAGATCCTGGGTCCCGAGGGGGATGAGATACGCCGCCAGGAAAAACAACAGGAGAAAAATCGCACCGTGTTTGTGGATAATCTTCATCTGCGCAAAAACCTTCTCAGCAACCGGAAATACAGGCTGGCTCCTTTTGCCAGGCGAGCCAGCCCTCTCTTCCGGTGACAGTTCCTTTCACAATGGCCGTTTCCGGGATCTTTTCGGCCTCGGGGACAAGTTCGCCGAGGGGGGAAAAGACAATTCCGCGTTGCCCTGCCATGTCCAGAAAATTCTGAAACAGAGAAAGACACCCCATGCCTTCTACTTCTGCATGAATGGTCAGCACGTTCAGACGATCCGGCTGGATCAGGTTGAGCAGGTATTCATTGTAAGTGTTTGATGCGCACTTGAGCCCGATGAGTTCATCATAGGTCGGCAAGGTCGCCGGCACCTGAACATGACCGAACCGCCGCCCGTCGATCAACGGCCAAAAGGCCGAATGGCCGCGGCAGTCGGACTGAAACCGGAAAGGGAAGGCCTCCAGCGCCTGGAGCACCCCGGGGGTAACCCGCCAGGCTGGTGCGGCAAAGCAATCAGGGGTTCTTTTAAGGATCTGTGCCAGCAGGTCAAAGCCCCTTCGAACTTCGGCAGCGGCGGCAGGTCCGTCCAGATCTACAATCCGCGTCTGCCAGAAATGATGGTCCCAGGCATGGAGGCCGATCTCATGTCCCTCCCCGGCCGCTTCGCAGATGGCATCCCGGCAGCGGTGTCCAATCACCGGGCCGGGCCACAACGTTCCTCGCAGCAGGATATCCCAACCGTATAGCCGCGTCGCCCCGGTTCTGAGCATCTTCACCAGAAAGGCGGGGCGCAGCAGGCGCCATAGATGGCGGCCCATGTTGTCCGGACCCACTGAAAAGAAAAAGGTTCCCCGGACACGGCGGCGTTTTAAAAGTGCGGTCAGGTTCGGCACCCCGATGCGGGTACCCCTCAGGGTGTCGACGTCTATACGCAGGCCAACTTGGCACATGTTCTCTCCGCCGGCCCACCCGCCAGATCGTTGAGAAAGTAATCCAGGGTTTCACTGACCGACTTCTCGAAGGGCACCTTCGGCGCCCAGCCAAGGAGTCTTTGCGCCTGGCGGATGGACGGCCGCCGGTGCTGCACGTCCTGGTAGCCGGGCCCGTAAAACGACTGCGCCTCGATATACTGGATTCCGGCGTCGGGAGGAAACAAAGAACGATGGGGATGGACGTCGAATTTGTCCTGGAGGATATCGGCCAGCTCGTGCATGCTGAATTCATTGTCCGGGTTGCCGATATTGAAAATCCGCCCGTTGCAACAGTCGTCTTTGTTCTCAATGATCCGAAACAGGCACTCGACACCGTCCTTGATATCGGTAAAGCAGCGTTTCTGCCTGCCGCCGTCCACCAGGCGGATCGGGGTTCCTTCCACCAGGTTCAGAATGAACTGGGTAATCACCCGGGAGCTGCCGATCCGGGCCGATTCCAGAGAATCGAGCCGCGGCCCGATCCAGTTGAAGGGGCGAAACAGGGTGAACTGCAGGCCCTGACTGGCGCCGTAGGCCCAGATCACCCGGTCCAGCATCTGCTTGCTGCAGGAGTAGATCCAGCGCTGTTTATGAATCGGGCCGAGCACAAAATTGGAGCACCGTTCATCAAATTCAGGATCCTGACACATCCCGTAGACCTCCGACGTGGAAGGGAAAATCAGCCGTTTTCCGTATTTGGCGCAATACCGGACAATTCGCAGATTCTCCTCAAAATCGAGCTCGAACACCCGCAGCGGGTTCCGGACGTATTCGATGGGGGTGGCGATGGCCACCAGCGGCAGGATGATGTCGCATTTGCGAACATGGTACTCGATCCATTCCCGCATGATCGAGATGTCCCCCTCCCTGAAGGTGAAGTTTGGATGACCCATGAGGCGCTTAATGGTGTTGGCACACAAATCCATGCCGTGGACTTCATAGCGTCCGCTTTCAAGCAGCCGCTCGCTGATATGGTTGCCGATAAAGCCGTTGATTCCGAGGATGAGAACATGCTTTTTGCGCCGCCGTTCGGCCGCCAGCTTATCTTGACGGCCGAAGCGCGCACCGGGCGCCAAATGAAGCTCCCTGCCCAGCTGCCTGCCGTTGATATACACGCCGTCTTCGCTCTGACCGAACTGCACCGCCACGGCCCCGTCGCCGCAGGCAATCGTCAAAGGATCTGCGGCGATCACGGTTCCCGGATCGGCATCCATCGATTTTTCCGCCACCGAGACCTGCCAGAAAATGCACTTGCGGTTTCCCAGAAAAGAAAAGGCCCCAGGGTAGGGACGGGTCACAGCCCGCACCAGATTGCGGACTGCAACGGCGCTTTGAGCCCAATCGATTTCCCCGTCTTGCGGTTCGCGTCCGCCGAAATAGCTGGCTTCGGCTTCGTTCTGGGCTTCAGGTACGGCATTGTTTCCCTGAATTTTCGGCAGCAGGTCGCACAGCAGATGCCCTGCTGCCGCAGCCAGTTTTTGATGCAGGGTCAGGGCCGTGTCGTCGTCGCAGATGAGGACTCGCTGTTGTCCGACGATATCACCGTCATCGGGCCGCGGCGTCATGTAATGAAGGGTCACGCCGGTCTCATGCTCCCCATGGACCAGCACCCAGTTCACCGGACACCGGCCTCGATAGCAGGGCAGGAGCGAACCATGCAGGTTGAGGCATCCCGCCGGCGGGATTTTCAGGATTTCTGTGCCCACCAGGCGTCGGTAATAAAAAGAGAAGAGAATGTCCGGCGCCATTTGCCGGATTTTCTCCACCCAGATCGGATGGTTGATGTCCTCCGGTGCATAGACCGGGATGTCGTGGGCCGCCGCCGTTTCCGCCACCGACCGAAACCAGATGGCTTCACTCGGATCGTCCTCGTGGGTAAAGACGGCCAGAATCTCAATGCCCTGGGCCAACAGGGACCGGATGCCGACGCATCCGATATCATGGTAGGCAAGAACCACGGCTTTCATAGGCTTCTCCTGGATTCAAATTCCACGCTCCGGCCTTGGGCCGGCTTTATGATTCGGCAAAGGGGTTCCTCCGCAACCGCCGCGGGAGTCCTTCGGCAAATTTCCTGGATAAAGTAGCGGGGCCTGCCCCGAACGTCGTGATAGATCCGGCCGATATATTCACCCAGCAGCCCCAGGCCGACGAACTGGGCCCCGATAAAGACAAAGAGCACGGCAAACAGGGTAAAGACGCCTTCGGCGGCCCAGCCGGCCCCGTAAACGAACCGCAGCACCATGAGCAGGGCGCCGAAACCGATGCCGCAGGCGGAAATCACCGCTCCCATGAACGACAACAGACGAAGGGGGAAGGTGGACATGGAGGTAAGCAGGTCAAACTGGAGGGAAATCAGCTTAAGAAAACTGTAATTGGACTTTCCCTTTTCGCGGCAATGGTGGCTGACGGCAATTTCAGCCGTGCTTCCGGCAAAGCTGTTGGCCAAAATGGGAATGAAGGTGGAGCGTTCCCGGCACTGAAGCATGGCCTCGACGACCGGGCGCCGGTAGGCCCTGAGCATGCAGCCATAATCGTGCATCATCACCCCGGTGGTTTGCCGGACGAGCAAATTGACCAGCGTGGAGGCGGCGCGTCGGAAAAAAGAGTCCCGCCGGTTTTTACGAACAGTGCCCACGACGTCGATCCCCCGGTCCATCTCGAGCAGCAATTGGGGGATCTCTTCGGGAGGATTCTGCAAGTCTGCATCCAGGGTGACCACGATCAACCCCCGGCTCTGTTCCAGGCCCGCAAATACCGCCGCGTGCTGGCCGTAATTCCGGTTCAGGATCACGGCGATGATTTCGGGGTGTACTTGGGCAGCATGGGAAATGATCTGGCGGGACCCGTCCCGGCTGCCGTCGTCCACCAGAATGATCTCGAAACTGCGGCCCGTTTTCCTGCAGGCGGCAAGACAACGTTCAATGAACTCTGCCAGGTTTTCTTTTTCGTTATAGATCGGTGCCACTACGGAAACTGCCGGTGTATTCATGCAAGGACCTCCTTTATGGCGGCAACCACCTCCTCCAGGTCCTCCGGGACCATGTCCGGAAACAGGGGAAGGGAACAGATCCGCTTCGAATTCCATTCCGTGGCCGGCAGAGAACCCTCGGGCAGGTTCAGGGTTTCACGGTAATATCTTTGGGTGTGCACCGCCTTGAAATGGATGCCGGTGCCGATATTGCGTTTTTTCAATTCCGCCATGAAGATGTCCCGGTTCATGCCCGCCCTCTCGGTGTCCAGGCGGACGACAAACAGATGCCAGGCGTGCCGCATGGGGTAGGACGGCACAGCCAGGGGCGCGATCTCTTCCACTTCAGCCAGCAGTTCATGGTATCGATCGGCAAGAAGCGCCCGTTTTTCGATGAATGCCTCCAAACGGTTCAATTGACCCACTCCCAGAACCGCCGCGATATCGGTGAGGTTGTACTTGAATCCCGGTTCCAAAACCTCTGCCTGGGGAGACCGTCCCTGGAGGGTTCGGTCGTAGGCATCCACCCCCAGACCGTGAAATTTCAGCCGGCGGAGGCGTTCGACGATTTCGGCATCGTCCGAGCAAATCATCCCGCCCTCGCCGCAGGTCATGTTTTTGATGGGATGAAAGGAAAAAATCGCCGTGCCTTGCCGGCCGATCCTTACCCCCTGGTATTCGGTGCCCGCGGCATGGGCGGCGTCCTCGACCAGAGGGATGCCTTTTGAAGCGGCCAGCTGCCGCAGCGGCGCCATGTCCGCTGCGGCCCCTGCGAAATGCACCGGCACAATCAGCCGGGTGCGGTCCGTGATCAGGGGGGCGACGGTTTCGGCGGACACCATGAGCGTGTCCCGGTCGATGTCTGCAAACACCGGGGTTGCTCCGGCTAGCACGATAAGATTCACCGTGGACACCCAGGTCATGGAGGGAGTGATCACTTCGTCTCCCGGACCGATCCCCAGGGCGGCGAGTAAAAGATGCATGCCCGCCGTCGCCGAACATAGGGCCACCGCCTCTTCGGCATGGCAGTATTGTTTGAACGCCTCTTCAAATTCCGCCGCTTTCGGTCCGGTAGTGATCCAGCCGGAGCGCAGGACGTCGGCAACCGCATCGATTTCCGGCTCGCTGATGGCGGGCTTGGAAAACGGAAGAAATGTCGTGCGCATATCCTTTTCCTTTCGTCCCCATCAAAAAAGCCTCCCGCCTGTTTCCGTGGGAGGTCCGGGATCAAAGACAACTCATTGTATAAATCAAGGAAGCTTACGGACGGATGACCGGAAGATTACCATCTGGTCATGTTTCAAAAAAATGGGAGCGGTGGTTTTCCCGGCAAAAAAGAGTCGCTGATCAGCGGGTTTTGGAAGAGATGCAACAAAACTAGGCCGGCAAGGTAACGGAAAAAGTACTCCCTTGGTTCACGATGCTGACGACCCGGATGTCTCCGCGCAAAGAGCGGGAAATGGCCCTGGCCAAGCTCAGCCCCAGGCCGGTCCCGGGCTCGGATCGGTTTGCATCACACCGATAAAAGCGTTCGAAAATCTTCGAAAGATCGCTTTCCGGGATTCCAATCCCGGTGTCTTCAAACCGGAGCTGGATCCGGTTTTCTTCTTTTGCGGCTGAAATGGTGACCGTGCCCCCCTGCCGGTTATATTTGATGGCATTTTCCAGCAGATTGGTGACCAGGCGCTGGAGGCTGGTTTTGTCCGAACGAATCACTATGCTTTCCGGAAGCGCTGTAATGAGTTGGACATTTTTTTCCTGGGCAATGGGGTCGAACAGCTCGCAGGCAGACAGAATCAGCGGCACAACATCGATCGGCCGAGTTTCGGTCGAATGGACCCCGGCCTCGGTTTCGGTGATATAGAGCATGGTGTTGATGATACCGATCAGTTTATCGCATTCTTCGATGGTATTGACCGCCATTTCTCTGTACTCTTCAATGGATTCTTCCCGGATCAAGGTCATTTCGGCGATACCGCGGATTCGGGTCAGCGGGCTTCGCAAATCATGGGCGATGTTGTCGTTCATTTCCCTGATGCTTTTGATCAGTTCCTGAATCCGATCCAGCATGGCATTGAACGTGTTTGCCAGCTGATCGATTTCCCGGGACCTTCTTCTGACCTCCACCCGCTTCTCGATCGATCCTTTGGCGATTTGATTGGCGGTTCCCGTGACCTCTTCGACGCCTTTCATGGCGTGCCGCGCCAGCAGCCATCCAATGACGGCCGCAAATAGAAACAGCGGGATCAACAACCAAAAAATCAGGTTCCTGAAAATCATCAAATATTCATAATTTTCCTCAAGAGAGATGCCCATGTTAAAAATCAATTCAGGGGCGAGTCGGGCGTAAATGATCCGGATGCCGTATTCATGGTTCGGTAATTGGACGGTTTCCATGATTTGGCCGGCACCGTCTTTTAATTTTTCAAGGGCGATTTCAGAGATGCCGACCGGCTCGAAAAAATCCATATGAAGCGCTTTTACCACCTGTCCGTCTGAAGTCAGCATGCGGAAAAACACATGACCGCCTTCTTCTTCCGCCTCAAAATCAAGCTGCGCCAGCACCTGATCCAGTCCCCCCGTCCTCATGAACAACAAAAACTCATGGACCTCTTCTCTGAGCGCGTTATCCGTGTTTTCCATGGTAACGGTTGAGATGCGGGAATAAAAAAGAAATAGGGCGACAAACGAGGTGAGGGTAAATATTACCGCATACCAAACGGTCAATCGAAAAGAAAGGGTGCCGCTGAACCTATGAGCCTTCTTTGAGGACATAGCCGACACCCCGGATGGTATGAATTAGTTTGGGAGCAAAACCCCGGTCGATTTTATCCCTCAAATGGCATATCCTGGCTTCGACGACATTGGTCTGGGGACTGAAATTGTAGTCCCACACATGCTCCATGATCATGGTCTTGGAAACCACCTGGCCGGCGTTTCGCATCAGATATTCAAGCAGGGAGAATTCGAGAGGCTGCAGTTCGATGGATTCTCCGGCCCGGGATACTTTGCGGGTATGGACATCCAATAGCAGGTCCCCGGCCTGGAGACGGGATGGTGTTGTCATTCCGCTGGATCGGCGGATCAGTGCCTGAACGCGGGCAAGGAGTTCGGAAAAGGCGAACGGTTTGGTGAGATAATCATCGCCGCCGCTCCTCAACCCCTTCACTCGATCGTCCACCGTGCGCTTGGCGCTGAGTATGAGAAGGGGAGTATGGATGCCGCCGGCCCGCATTTTTTCGATCACCGTCAATCCTCCCATTTTGGGCAGCATCAGGTCAACGACAGCAACATCGTAGGGCTCGTTCAGGGCCATATGCAACCCGTCTTCGCCGTTGTCCATGTGATCCACGGCAAAGCCCGCTTCCTTCAATCCCTGCTTGACGAACAAGGCGATTTTTTGATCGTCCTCAATTAACAACAACCGCATGTTTCCGTACTTTCCTTATCGTCGGGTTGCAGTTCTCCAGAGCGGCGGCTTTTGCCAAAGGCGAAAGTTTGCCGGTTTTTTTCTCTTGAAGCAGTTTCCCAGAGGCACGTTTTTATAAGACCAGTAAATGTTCGTCTCGTCAAAATCTTTTTAAAAGATACCCATTCGCAACAAATATCAAAATACCCGGACCGCCTATGGTTCTGAGAATTTCATGGTGCCGCTGTCGTAGGGGAGTTCGAGATAGAGAATGCCCGCTTCGACGAAAAAGGAAACGACCCGCTGCAGGTCGCGCATGAATACGCTGTCCAGACTGTCCGGCGGGCAGGCCATGCGCGTCGAGATCAGGGGGGTAAAGGAGAGCCTTGCCGGAGAGATCTTGTACCCTCCACCGCCGCGGTTGCAGTCGAAACGGGCCTGGACCGTCCCGTCGGACTTCAGCAAAATAGTGTAGCGCTCCGGCGCCGGCACCGTGATCTTTTCCACCGGGGTGACCGTCGCTTCCCACTGCCAGGTTTTGTCGATAACGGCCTCAGGCGCTTTGCTGCGGAGATTCTGATCAGAAGAAGAACCCGCGGCGCAGCCGATCAGCACGATCCCTAAAAAAAGAACCCATAAAATTCGATGCATCCGTTTCCTTTCCCTGTTTCAGCAACTCGTCCCCCGGACGGGCGCTCCCGTAGGCAGGGCACGTGCTTCCAGCTTCATCCCGCCCGGCCCAGCTGCGAAACCCACTTCCGACGAGTTTCAAAAAATCCTGCGGAAGCGGCCGACAAGATCATCCTGCTTGGCAATTCGATATCACAAACCGAAAAAAAAGGCCTGCCCCCGCGGGAAAAACGAGCGGGAAAGACCACCGCGGAAAGGAGGATACCATGTTGCGGTTACTGCAAATAGCCTTTGTAAAACTTTGTGGAATAATACCCGATCGACGCAAATAAAAGAAGCCAAATCAGGATGATGAAACATGCGGCAACCCAATTTTGTGGGTTGCTCTCGTCAAGCCTTTGCCGGGCGTTTTCCCGGCACTCCTGCAACACGTCTTCCGGCATCAGCCGGATCACCAACGCGATCCCCAGGGGAACCAGGATGACATCGTCAAGATAACCTAGTACCGGAATCGGATCGGGAATCAAATCAACGGGGCTGAATGCATAGCCCACCACCAGGATGGCAATCAGCCGCACATACCAGGGCGTCCTCGGATCTTTATAGCAGAGGTACAATGCATAAAGCTCTGCTTTGAGGCCTTTTGCCTTTTGTTTCCATCGGTCCAGCATGGCACCCGATCCTTCCCGCCGTGATTTCAGTTGCCGGTCGCCCTAACGGAAATAGCAACTTCCATGCCAGGAAAGGATTTTTCACGGGCATTCACAACCCGTCAAAATGATTGCAATATATTTTTAACGGTGTTTTCGGTGTCACCGGGCGGGATACAGTGGGTTGAAAAAATGGAACCCAGCGGTGCACGGATTTGGAAAGGATGGATGCTCTATCTTGCAATCTTTATGGTCAGCGCGGAAAAGAAGCCCCACACCCAGTTGAAAAAGACCACGAACACCGGCGTGAGCAGCCCTAAATCGAGCCCGGCGATTCCCTTGTGCGCTTTAAAGGGAAACACGATGAACAACTGAACGACCGTCGGAAACAGGCTCAACACCGCACCTTTGAACAGCAGCCTGGATTTGAGCATCGGCAAAATGAAAAGCAATCCCCAGAGACCACCCCACACGATCCGGGGATAGAGATAATTCGGGGTCAAGGCCGGCGCAAGAGAAACACCCAGTGAGGTGGTGATGCCGAAATATCCGAACAGCCACAGGGCGATGCTGTTGGCCAGTGCACCCAGACAGCCTGCCGAAAAGAAAATCAATATTTTTTTCATGTCTGCCTCCCAGATCGGACCGGACGAGTTGTCCAACGCGGCACGATACCGGTCTTCGCTTTTTCGAAGGCGCTCTTTGCAGCAAGCCTCTTTCGAAAATCATTCTGCAGCAGGACGCACAAAAAAAGGGCGATCGCCAGAATGAAAACCAACCCTTTGATCCCTTGAAGGGTCCTCGGGGAAAGGTTTTGATCCCAAAAATAAATTTAATGCCAGGGACTGTTCTGTCAATGCGGCATCAAAAAGCACCGCTGGGCAAGACATCAAGGACGATAAATTCGGCCGGCGCTCAGGGAGGCCATTTTCGGTAGGGATGCGGTCGAAAACACAGGAGAAGCATTTTACGGCGGCGCAGAACAGAAAAGAAAGGTCAGGATAGTGGAATGTACCGGCTTATGGCGATTCCGGCACGCGGAAGAGGAATACCCTCAACTTTTCGGTCAATGGCTCAATATGAGGGTTTCCTCTTTGCGCTCCCCTTGGACAGGGGATTTATACCGGCACCATATCGATGTCATCGAAGAACAGTTCTACCGTTTCACCTTGCGATGATTTGTATAGCGTCCTGACCGATTCGGCCAGCTTGATGGCAAGGGGTCTTGTGGGAAACATATTCCGGGTTCGAAGCGATGCAATCAGGCTGTTTTCGCCTTTGGCAATGGAACTTACAATCGTTTCGCTTTCATAGGTTTCCTCGTAGAGGAATGAATATTTGTTTTTCACCTTCATTTCAGGGGCTTGTTTTTTCTGATTTTTATCGATATCCGCATATTCCTTGATCAGAAGCTTTTTGCCATAATTGCCTAATGAAATAACATATTTATGCCGCATATCCTTTTTCCCTTCCATTATATACATAGTAGGCGACCACATACTTTCCCAAAATACGGGACGTGGAAATGATTCTTCGACGGGAACGGTTTCGATCGCTGGAGAAATGAAATGAAAAGGCGCAAAGAAAAAAAGGGCGTTCCTTCGTTACGGAAGGAACGCCCTTTTCTGGTTGGAAAGCTTAGGTTAGATCACTGTGACATTGGCAGCAGACGGGCCTTTTTGCCCCTGCTCGATGTCAAAAGAGACCTGGTCGCCTTCTTTGAGGGATTTAAAACCGGTCATATTGATCGCTGAATGATGCACAAATACATCCGGTCCGTCTTCCTGCTCGATGAAGCCGTAACCCTTTTGGTCATTGAACCACTTGACAGTTCCATTGCTCATGAGAACATCCTCCTTTCGAAAAATTTCAATGTCGCAAACTGGAGGATGTCACTTGATAACACGGGGTGGTCCTTCAGAGAGAGACTGTCCTGCAATTGAGGCGGGACTTGATTGATGGTCGAACAATAAGCGTTATTTAACCAAAATGCAAGCGAATAAAATGCGCTGAGAACATTTTATGAACATTTTCCTTTCCGGAAAGCACGAAAAACGGTTGGTTGACCAGAAAATAGGCATCTGCGACACACGCCCTTACAGCCAAATCCTTGTATTTTTTGAAGATCCGAGCAATCTACAGATGGAGAATATGGCACTGCCCACCTTCACAACCTGCCCGGCGATGCCTATAATATTTTTTTAAGTTACATCTAACTTGTGCTATAGAACGAAACGGCCGTTTATTGAAAACGGCAGTGATCGAAAAAAGCTGCCGTCAGAGGGCGTATTATGTGAAAGATCGTTTATCCGATAAGGCCCGATTGGTTTTCTGAAATGGAGGGGGATACAATGAAGAAAATACCGCTAATTTCCATATTTAGCCTGATGACGATCTTGTTATTGGCGCTGACCTCCGGGGCAGCCGCCGCAAAGGTTTCCTACGAGTACGGGGAGCTGGTGGTCCTTTATCAAAATGCCGGGAAGTTGAAATCCTCCACCACGGTGTATTTTTTTTACGGGGACGGAAAGGAAATCCGGGCACATCAGTCTGAAAACGATCCGCGGGGGCTGGAGTCGAGACGGGCGGCATTCAAGGAATTCATCGAAAGCTACAGCCAGCAAAAATACACCCCGGAAGATCCGTCGATCATCGCCGTGTTGAACACCCTGGGAAATGACGGATGGGAAATGATCCAATTCAGCGGGACACAGGCCTCATGTACAGGCAGCCTGCCGCCGCAGTCGACCTATCTGTTCAAGCGGCAGAGATAATCTCTCCCGCGAAAACCATCTCCGTGCCCATAATTTCAGAAATCGTATGATCACCGCATTTGTTGCTGTCGCCCACGGCCGGTGCTTCTTATTGGAGTGCCGGCCGCTTTGTTGCGTAAGCATGTGAGGAAAACTCATGCAGGAACCGCACTGCATAAGCGCTGAGAGCGCGCTGCAGCACTATGAGACATCCCGGCAGCAGGGGCTGTCGGCTTCCGAGGCCGAACGCCGGCTGAACGCGCACGGCCCGAACGAACTTGTCGAAAAAGGCCGGAAAAAGGCTTGGCGGATCCTGTTTGCCCAGGTCAAGGAGGTCATGATCCTGATTCTGCTGGCCGCCGTGATCATTTCAGCGGCTCTGCAGGAATATCTCGACGCCATCGTGATTTTCGTCATTGTGGTGCTCAATACGATCCTGGGGTTCTGGCAGGAATTCAAGGCCGAAAACGCCATGGCGGCCCTCAAGAAAATGACCGTCCCCAACGTACGGGTGAGACGAGACGGCAAAGAGCGGCAGATTTCAGCCAGGGAACTGGTGCCCGGCGACATCCTGCTCGTCGAGGCCGGAAACATCGTACCGGCCGATGCCCGGCTGATTGAAGCGGCCAATCTCAAGGTCCAGGAAGCCGCCCTGACCGGCGAATCAACTTCCGTGGACAAAGATGCCGGCAGCCTGCAAAGCGGCGATCTTGCGCTGGCCGACCGCAGCAACATGATCTACAGGGGGACTGTGGTGACCTATGGGCGAGCAGAGGCCGTCGTCACCCATACCGGAATGCATACCGAACTGGGCAAAATCGCTGCCCTGCTTGAAGAGATGGAGGACGAGCTAACCCCACTTCAACGCAGGTTGGCGAAGCTTGGTAGGTCATTGGCGATGGCTGCGTTGGTGTTGATCATCGTAGCGACCGGTTTGATGGCCCTGCAGGGGGTGGGATGGAAAGAAACGTTCATGACAGCCATCAGCATGGCGGTGGCGGCCATCCCCGAAGGCCTGCCGGCCGTCGTCACGATCGCCTTGGCGCTGGGCGCACAGCAGATGTTGAAGAAAAACGCGCTGATCCGGCAGCTTACGGCGGTAGAAACCCTTGGCAGCGTGACCGTGATCTGCTCCGATAAAACGGGCACACTGACCCAGAACAAAATGACGGTATCGGAAGTGGTGCTGCCGGACCGCCGCTACACGCTTGATGAAGCTGCGGCAGAACACGGCAAGGATGCCGACCTTGACCTGCTGCTGCTGGCCGGAACGCTTTGCAATGATGCCGTTATCGACGAAAACACGCCAAACGGCATTCTCGGCGACCCCACCGAAGGCGCCCTGGTGCTTGCGTCTCGACAGGCGGGACTGGATCAGCGCGATCTGCAGGCCTGGATGCCTCGTGTTCGCGAATTGCCCTTCGACTCCGAACGCAAGCGGATGTCCACCGTTCATGTCCTGCCGACTTCTTCCCGGAGGATCAGCCTTCATCCTGTTCTTTGCGCAGACAGACAGCCGGGGATTGCCGACCACCTCGTCCTGACCAAAGGGGCGGCCGACGGTCTGATCCACCTGTGCAGCCGGATTCTGACAAACGGCGCCATCGAACCTCTCACCGAAAAGAAGAAAGAAGAAATCATCGCCGAAAACACCGTGATGGCGAAGAACGGCATGCGGGTGCTCGGGCTGGCCTGCCGTTTGATCGACACCGATACGCTGGACCGGCCGGAGCGCTACGAGCAGGATCTGGTTTTTTTGGGCATGGCCGGCATGCTCGATCCGGTACGTCCCGAAGCGGTCGAGGCGGTGGGACTTTGTAAACAGGCCGGGATTCGCCCGATCATGATCACCGGCGACCATCCCCTGACGGCTGTCGCCATCGCCAAGGCGTTGGGGCTGACGACCACCGATGCGTTTCTGACCGGGCAGGATCTCGATCAGATGACCGTCGAAGCGCTCAGCACCAGAATCAGGGAGGTTTCTGTCTTTGCGCGGGTTTCACCGAAGCACAAGATGATCATCATCGATGCGCTGCAAGAGCAGCATGAGATCGTTTCGATGACCGGCGACGGCGTCAACGACGCACCGGCGTTGAAATCGGCCGACATCGGCGTGGCCATGGGAATTACAGGTACCGATGTCTCCAAGGAATCGTCGGACATGGTCCTGCTGGATGACAATTTTGCCACCATCGTCTCCGCCGTCAAAGAAGGCCGCCGCATTTACGACAATATCCGCAAATTCGTCAAATACATCCTCACCGGCAACGCCGGTGAAATCGTGGTCATGCTCGCCGGACCCCTGCTGGGCATGCCGCTGCCGCTGCTGCCGATTCAGATTTTGTGGATCAATCTGGTGACCGACGGGGTGCCGGCCGTTGCTTTGGGGTTCGAAGAAGCCGAGCGCGACGTGATGAACCGGCCGCCGTACAATCCGCGGGAAGGCATTTTCGCCCGCGGGCTGGGCCGGCAGATACTTGTCATGGGCCTGATCGTCGGCCTGATCTCCGTGGGCACCGGTTACTGGTTCTGGGATGGCGGAACCGGATCGGACGCCTGGCAGACCATGGTGTTTACCATGCTCACGTTCTGCCAGATGGCCTATGTGCTTTGCGTACGAAAGGAGCGCCAATCGCTGCTTGCCCAGTCCTGGTTCGGCAATCCGGTCCTGCTGGCGGCCATCGGCGTCACCCTGGCCTTGCAGTTGATTCTCATCTATGTCCCGTTTTTCAACATCGTGTTCCGCACCACGCCGCTTTGCATCGAAGAGCTGGGGTTCTGCGCCGCCGGCGCCATGATCATCATACTGATTACGGAAATCAAGAAGCTGGTGGTGCGAAACATGCAAAATTGACAGCGGAGGCCATTCGACTATGCTCATGACAAGCCGTTCATTACAAGTGCAGAGGCGTCGATATAAGCTTCACGATTGATCGGAGAAATCATCGTTTTGCCACGGAACCTCTCCAGGGGCCGCGTTGTGCCACTCTTCGACGATCCTCTTGGCTTCCGCAAAATCTTTCTCGGACACCCGGATCACGCCCCACCCGTATTGCGACTGGAAAAGACCGTCATAGGCGGTGTCGTGAAACGATCTGATTTCCGCAGAAATTCCCTGCTCCTCGAGGACGGATTTGATGGCTTCGGCTTCTGCGTCGTTCTGGGGTTGGATCAGATTTTTCATCTGTTCGATGACGCCGCGAGCAAAATTCCGAAACCAATGAATATGGAGCCGCTGGTTCGGGTCACCATTTTCGCCCGGAGCGGTTTGAGCAGCCAGGTTCTCGCCTTGTGGGCCAGCAGCGCATAGAACATCAGAAATGAAAACGAAAAACACATCAGCGTGACGATCAGCATGGCAAACTGGGGAACGAGCGGGGCATTGATGTCGACAAACTGGGGAAACAACGCCGTCAGAAAAACAATGGCCTTCGGGTTGCTGACGGCCACGCCAAACGCTTGGAGAAATATCTGCCGGCCGGAAACCTTCTTTGAAACGCCCCGGTTCGGCGTCGTGGAAAAATCCCAGTTTTTCTGGATCAGTAGTTTCACCCCGATGTAG
>Ga0272443_10001705_pt1 | contig 30804 bp, 26 predicted proteins | sample SSMAcet12_FD_193581 | JGI IMG/M metagenome (GOLD analysis project Ga0272443, IMG submission 193581) | Marine sediment archaeal communities from Little Sippewissett salt marsh, Falmouth, MA, United States - SSM-Acet-12 | ecosystem: Environmental > Aquatic > Marine > Wetlands > Sediment ... | reverse complement strand
TATTCCTCGTCAAAAAGGTTTTCCACATAACAGCCAAGCTCGGCATGTTTCCCCACCGGGAACTTCAGATTGAGGTCAGCAGTGATGTACGGGTCCAGTTCGACGAGCGTGAAGTACTGCTGTGCCGGCCACCCGCTGCTGTATGCGTATATCGCCTTCCGCTCCCCGACATATCGCGCCGTGACGTTGAAAACCGACTGATAGGGCAGTTTGAATTCCAAACCGGCACTGATTTTCCATTCCGGAAAATAATCAAGCTCGTCAGACAGCCCGGCGGTATCGTAGATATCTCCATTCTTTTCTGACTTTTGCCAGGTGATGGCCGCGTTTCCGGAAACCCAATCGGCGAATGCAGTCATTCCATCCATCGAAGCCCCATAAATTTCGGCATTGTCGATGTTGTACACCCCCCGCCAAGCGGGATCGAATCGGAACATGATATAATCTTCCACGCGGTAATAGTAGGTGGACAAGCGCAAGAAATCGGTTTTGGAGAAGTTGTGCTGATATAGCAGTTCGGCGGCGTTGTTTTTCTCCGGTTTGAGAACCGGATCTCCTTGAGTCTGCCCTTCTGCCCACCAGTAGGTTTCCGGCAGCCCGGGGGTTCGCAATGCCTGATAAATCGACGCCGTCATGGCGTCTGCATCGGTGATTTGGTAAGTTCCCGTCACTTTTGGCGTCAGGGCGCTGTCGTCCAATTCCGGCAACGTGCTATCGTTAATGGCGTTGTTCTCGTAGGTGTCAAATCTGAGTCCTGCAGTCAGCAGCCACCGGTCTGAAATCTTCCAACTGTCCTGCGCGTAATATCCCCAGCATATGGATTCCTGGGAAGGCTTAAACGACAGGTCGCTCGGTGTCACCCAAGGCGCACTGTTGTAGGTCAGGTCGATGTAATTGGTGTCTGTATTCCCATAGGACAGGACCTTGTGCTCCATCCCGAACAGCAGTTCGTGGTTGCCCAAGGGTTTGCTCAACTCGAGGCTGCCGCCATAAGAACGATCCGATGCCACATCCCGGTCAAGGACAAGCTGGCCGTCCGAATAGGCGGCATTGACATTGTTAGATGAATAGTTCTTTTCTTTCCGGTCTTCGATATTCTTGTATACATTCAACTCGACCAATGCATCGTAGACCGGTTGTGAGTAACCGAAGTCGAAATAATATTTTGTCTTATCCCAGTTCGCACCCGGTCCAGGGATAAAGGAGCTCCCGGAATAGGGGCTGAAGGTTTCCCCGAAGGAAAGTGGAAAATCGTTGTTGATTTTTGTGTAAAACCCCGGATTGTCCGGGTCATCCGACAAACGGTTTTCCCGGATAAATCCTCGCTCGGAATTGGCGTATTGCACGCCGAAAGTGGCCACCCCACCAAGCGGCATATCCAGGTTGAACGAAGCTGCCAGATTTTTCCCTTCGAAATCATTATTCCAAAGGAAAGGGTCGGCCTTCTGATAGCTGGCCGCCAGGGAATAGCCCAATCCGCCGATTTTATATGTGTGAGTTAAACGGTAATTCTGTATGGCATCGATGTCTTCGCCGCCGCCATAGGTTCCAAAAAATGACAGGGTAGGCGTTTCCGTCGGTTTTTTCGTGATCACGTTGACAACGCCGCCCAAGGCATTGTTCCCATACCGCACGGAACTTCCCCCCCTGATCAGCTCTATTTTTTCGATATTATCCAGCGGAATTGTGCCCCAATCGATGTAGTATCCGCCAACCACCCCGGCGGCGTTCACCGGCCGCCCGTTGATATTGAGCATGATACGGTTGCCTGAAAAACCCCGTATGGCCAAACTGTCGGTCGTGTCGCCGACCAGAGCCCTTCTTCTGAGATCGATATCCGGCTCGGACTTGATGACATCCGGAATCGTGACATTCTTTCCCTTCTCGATTTTCTTGGGCCCCACTTTCGTTCCAATATGGCCGGTAACGGTATCGCCGGTCACCACAATTTCCTCCAACGTAAGATGCTTCTTTGTCGTTTCCCCACTCTTCTCCTCATCACCGAGGGCAAGGTCCGGCTTCAGGGAAATCAAACCCGCTAACAATATCCAGACCAGCACAATCCCGATCGCTTTCATCTCCCGCCCGCCCCCCATTTTACGCCTCATCATTGATTGCCTCCTTCTATGCCTCTCGAATGTTCAGAAGAGCACAGAAAAATTCACCCCTGCTGATCGGCCAAAAAAAAACCACGAAGGTGCATCCCTCTTGGGGTGCATTGACCTTCGTGGCCGCATTTTATTCTCCCCTGCCGACGCTTGGCGGGGGCTAAGTTATCGCTCTATTTTTCGCTGCTGTTTGAAACACGAACGGCTTCAGCCGTCACTGAAATTGAAATTCTTCCTATTAAATACTTTCCAAGAAGTCAATCGCTTTTGGGTTACCGATGATCTCTTCGTGAGTCAGGCCAAAAAGATCGAACCTCTCTGAAAGCTCAGCCAATTTCTTAAAATCGAATTCTCCCGTTCCATGGGTTCTGTGTTTACCCACCTCATCCTTCCCGATGGCCGAAATAGTATCTTACATCAACTCAAAAACAACACAAATCTCCAACGGTATCGGGCCACTGAAAAGACGCTGCGGCGGTCTGGGAAAAGGGGATGAATTTTTCACTGCTGCCAGAGCTGCAGTATCCAAAAGCCGATGGCTTGACGATTGTACCAAGGAGATATCGGTTACCGTACCGTCGATTGAGATGACAAAGCGTACCACCACTCGCCCTTGAGCCTGTCTTTTGCGGGCGGGGTACGGGTACTCCTTTCGGTTCTCGATCATCGTTCGGACCGTTTGGAAGTAGTCCCGGGCTGTGCCGAAGCTACCGGCATCGACCGGGGAGCCTCCGGTCCAAGCGGCCACCGGCGGCCGGGCGACCTCCGGCGTTTCCGGCACTGACAGGGCCTCCAGCAGCGAATCCGGGGCCTCGGGGTCGACCGGATCCATCTTCACCGGCGTCATGTCGGGCATCGAACGGCGCTGAGCCATCAACTTTTCGATCCCCTGGGGCTTCGGTGGTGCTTTCGGTCGAAGACGGGGCCGGGGAATGTCCCTCACGGCCTGCGGGTTGTTCGCTTTGAGGGTCAGTTCGATGGCCGTCACCGCATCGGACCGGTAGATTCCGGCGATATGCAAAAACACGAGGACATGAACGGCCACGGACAGCAAAATCAGCCCCCGCAGCAGCCAGTTCGGCCCTGCATCTTTTTGTTCGAGTGCTGCTGATGAGATCGGTTCGTCCCGGTCCTTTTTGCTGACCTCTGAAACCATGGCTGCTAAAAATCTTTTTCCGTGGCCAGGCAGAGGCGGCCGGCGCCGGCGGCCTTGGCCACGTCCATGACCCGGACCGCGTGGTTGATGATCACCCCCCGGTCGGCCTTGATCACCACCAGCCTGTCCCCGCTTTTACCCATCATCTCCTGAAGCCGGTCGAAGAGTTCGTTCAGGGCCATCTCGCGGTTTTCGAGATAGGCCCGCCCCTGCCGGTCGACGTAGATGGTGATCTCCTGTTCGGTCTGGGGCGCCGATGCCCTGGCCTGGGGCAGCTTGATCTTGATGCCCTCGTCAACCATGAAGTTGGTGGTCAACAGGAAATAGACCAGGAGCAGAAACACGATGTCGATCAGGGAGGTGAGCGGCGCCTGGATGCCGTAGCGGGCTTTTCGCTTGCGATGCACCAGCATAGCCTACACCACCTTCTTCTGAAACAGGCTTTTGACAAAGGTCACGGTGCCGTCCTGCAAGTGTGCTTCGTACCGGTCGACCCGGGCGGCCAAGTAGCTGTGGGCAACCATGGTCGGCAGGGCCACGGAAAGGCCCAGGGCCGTTGTCAGCATCGCCTCCCAGATGCCGCCAGCCAGCACCGCGGCGTTGACCTTGCCGCCCATCTGCTGAATCACCATGAAGGCCTTGATCATGCCGATCACCGTCCCGAGAAGGCCGAGCAGCGGGGCGATGTTTGCAATGGTAGCCAATGTCTGAAGATAACGGGAAAGCCCGCGCACCTCTTCTTCGGTGGCATGCACCAGGACCGTTTCCAGGGTTTCCCGGTCCTGGAGCCGAACCGCCAAGGCCTTGGAAAGCACCCGACCCATGGGAGAATCGCTTTTATGGGTCAGCCGGGTTGCGCCTTCAGCGTCGCCGGCATCGAGCATATCGGCCACCTTTTCGGCCAACCCGGCGCCGCCCCGGCCGAGGCGGAAAAACCGGATCAACCTTTCTAAAAAGATGGCCAGGGCCAGCACCGAACAAAGGAGGATCGGGGTGACCAAAACCCCGCCTTTTGCAAGAAATTCGATCATCGTCCCTCCCAAAAACCGCTGTGCGGTTTTTGTATGGCGGCGGCGCCGCCGGATTTAAAATAAGAACCGCGCTTCGGTGTTTTCCGGTCGGCCGGAGAGATTCTCCACCCACCCCCAGCGGTTAGACAAGGATGAGTCTTGACTCATCTGCGTACCTGCAGCGAAGATTCGTTCCGCACAATGTCGGGGGTGCCGTCAAAGTCGAGGTCTTCACGCCTTTCCACCAGGGCCTCGGATTTGTCATACACATCCCACAGGTCGGGCTTGCCGTCGTTGTTTCGGTCTTCCTCCACGGAAACGATCCGACCGTTTTCATAAAAGTACCAAAGCTCGGGGGCGCCGTCTCCGTCTTTGTCCTTTTCGGCCCGCACCGCTTCTTCCTTGTCGTTGTAATACCAAGTCAGCGAGAAGCGGCCGCTGTCAGGGTCCACTTCCCGGCTTTGTACGAGGCGGCCGTTTTGATCGTACTCTTCCTCCAGGTCCGGGGCGCCGTCGCCGGTCTCGTCGATTCGCTTGAAGCAGAGCACACCGTCCTTGTAGCCGAAGACATCTTCTGCGGTACCGTCACCGTTTTTGTCAACTTCCACCCAAAGGCTCCACGGCGGACGGTCGAAAAACTGGGTTGTCTCGAATCGGCCGTCGCCGTCGGTGTCGCGGAAAGCCTTCGCTTTTTCTTCGTTTGTGTAAAACAGCTTCAGGTCGACGCTGGCGTCGCCGTTTTCGTCCTTTTCGAGCCGGGCGAGCTTCCCATGCCGGTAGTATTGCCAGAGGTCCGGGCGGCCGTTTACATCCGTGTCTGCAATCACCTTTTCCCGGCGCTCCTGCTCATCGAAGAAAATCTTGGTCTCCGGCTGGCCGTCCTGGTTCCGGTCCCGAGACTGAACCGCCAGCTTTCCATTCCGGTACTTGGATACGGTCTCGAAAAAACCGTCCCCGTCCTCATCGTGCTCAACCCTTGACGGCATCCCTCCTTCAAAGTACCTCCGCGTGTCGATATTTCCGTCGCTACGGGTGTCGACCTCGATGGAGGCAGGCCGACCCTCGCGGTCGAAGCGGCAAAAATAGTCGCACCGGCCGTTGAAATCGGTATCTTTTTCCTGCAGGGTCGGCCGCCCCTCTTCAAAAAGGATTTTCGTGTCGAACCGGTCGTCTCCGTTTTCATCGGTCTCTCGCTCGGTGATCATTCCCTTTGCATACCTGGAGATGTCGTCGATCCGGCCGTCACCGTCGCAGTCTTTTTTCTGAGAAACGACTTCTCCGAGGGAATAGACCCTTGTGGTTTCCAGACGCCCGTCGCCATCCAGATCGTGGAGGCTCTCCTTCGGCTGCCCGTCACCGTCGAAGTGCACGATCCTCTCAGGGCGGCCGTCGCCGTCCTGATCCACTGTCTGTTCCACAGGAAGGCCGTTTTCATACAGCTGCACGATGTTGACCGAGCCATTCCCGTCGGTGTCTTTCGTTAAGCGGTAGAGCTTGCCGTCGGCATAGGTAAAAACGGTGTCGAACCGGCCGTTTTGGGAAGCGTCCTTTTCCATCCGAAGGAGCTGCTCTTCTTCGTCGAAAAACATCCGTTCCACGAGGGTGCCGGCAGGATCTCTTTTTTCCCGCCGTTTTCGCTTTCCAGCCTCGAAAAAATTGGAAGTATCGATTGCTCCGTCGCTATCATTGTCCTGTTCGATGCGAACGACTTTTTCAGTGGAATCGTAGTATTGGAAAAAATCGATGTTGCCATCGCCGTTTGTGTCCATCTCCAGCCGGTCGAGCTTCCCACCGGAATTAAAATATGCCCACTGGTCGGTTCTTCCGTCTCCGTTGGTGTCCTTTTTCAGCGTTTCGGATGCCGCAGCAAACGAAGCACAGAACGGTAAAAGGGAGAAAGCACTCCACAGAAAAACAAATCGGATCGTCCTTTTTGAAGGAAGCGGAAACATTGATTTTTCCATAAAAAAAGCCACCAAGGCGCATTGGCAAACTGCTGCAGCCTTCGTGGCTTAAGTTGTTAATAATTTCCCGATTCGAGCCGCGCCTTCGAGACGCGTTTTTTACCCCTATAGAAAATCAGTTGAATTTAGTCAAGTGTGTCCATGGCCATAAAGCAGCTTTTTCGTTGATGGTAAGGGCGTTGATCTTGCACCTTTAGTAGGAATGATCGTGGCTCTCGGTATCGTGATCCGGGTGCGGGTGATCATGGCGCCCGTGATCTGAAGCTCCGTTATGGGTGTGGTCGTGCACATAATTGTCATGGCTGTGTTCATGTTCGTGCATATGCTGGTGGAGATGGTCATGAGTATGCGTGTGGGAATGTTCGTGCGTGTGGCTCGTATCGCCGTGAGTGTGCTCATGGGCATGGGTGTGGGTATGCTCATGCCCATGGACATGTTCGTGTTCGATGGTGAATACCGCATCGGCGGGAACGGCGATTCTTTCTCCGCCGATCTGGATCTGAAAGCGCATCCCGTTTTCCAGACAGTCGGCCAGCCGGCGCAATTTTGCCACGGTTTGCTTGGTGGAATAGGTCTTTTCCACGTCTCGCGTAGGTTTCGTTTTTTTTGCCATGCCGGTCTCCCTTTTTAAAAAATCGCGGTTGCCGTCGCCCGACGAAAACCAAAAACCCCGCCGACTCATTATGAGCAGCGGGGTCTGGATTGCCTTGGGGTCATGATGCCCACCGTTTGGCTTTGTTCTGAGCTTAGTGCGCTATGGCATAATTTCGGTGACGTATTTCAGGTCAAAGGACGTTCATCGCCGAGGCACAGAGGGCGCAGAGAAAACCTTTTATATATTGGTCCGCGCATCCTCTGCGCCCTCGGCGCCTCTGCGGTGAAACCATCGTCACCATGATTACGCCCACATGTACTTAGATCAAGAATTAGCAAAATGAGGTCGGATGTCAAGGAGATGGGATGTTCGTTGAGGAGACGCGGAGACGCAGAGGCGTTTTTATGGTATAAACGAGCCATTGCCGTGACACAGCAGGAGGAAACCCTTCGGCAGTTGGCGCGCAAGACATAGCGGCGACTATTCTGCTATTTTCCCACCGGGCAGACGAATTCGCACCTTCGGCAGTATTTGGTCGGGCCGGGGCCGCCGGAAGCGCTTTTTTGGCTTTCGGCAATGTCCTTTTCCATCCGCACATTGCAGATCTTCCTGTCGTAGGCGCCGTCTCTGGCGGGCAGGTCCGAAAAATCGGAGAACGATGAAAAGACGGCCGCCTTCCCAGCCATGGCATGCTCCGGGCAGACCTTTCGACAGTTCACGCGGCAGTCTGCGCAGGGGTCGAACTCGATGGGGCCGGTGGGGGTCAGGTCTGCATCGAGAAACAGGGCCCGGAGCCGGATACGCGGTCCGTAGCCCGGGGTGATCAGCAGGTTGTTTTCCCCGATGCATCCGAGTCCGGCCAGCACGGCCGCATCTTTTAAAAAGACCCCTCCTTTTTCGACATAGTAGTGAAGCTTCCGTGTCGGTATGTTCAGATCGGCTTCGATCTGCTTTCGGGTTTTTTCGATGATGCCGATCAGCTCCCGGTTTCCCGGTGTTCCCTTGCCGTCCCACCAGTCGAGCTCGGGCCGGTCTTTGGGGTGGGACAGGCCGATCACCAGGGCAGTCCTTGCCGAATCCGGCCAGTGAAACAATTCATGAACCGGAAGCGGCTCTTCCCGGGTGGTGCCCACCCCGGCGTAATCGTCCATCTGCGTGTAGATTACATGGGAAGGGGACGATTTTAAGGCCCTGACATCGGCGATGCCGGCGATGGTCGCCCCGTTTTCGATGGCGATGTCGATGATGGCTTGTTCGATCTGCTTGGTCATATATCGCTCCTTTCCGACCCAGGGTAACAGAATGGCGCCTCGTGTCAAATGCCTTCAGCCATGTCATGTAAAGTGGCGCAAACGGAGGATTGACCTCGACGGCACAGGGGATCTAAAATGAAATATCATGATCCAAGCGTGGGAGAAGCTGAGCGGGCGGGCATAAAGCCCGCCTTACGGGGTCATGGAATGCTATATTGCAGGAGCGGGCTTCATGCCCGCCCGCATCCTTTGATGCTTCTGTCGAAGGCGGTACGGACCTCTTTAAATCGAGGTGTGATCACCGTAGGGAATCTGCAGCCATGAGGCAATGAAGCCCTCGAGGATAAAAGGAAGGAAAATGGAATCAGTTTTTTTCAAAACGGCGCAGGAGCTGGCGGAGCTCATATCCAAAAAAGAGATCTCTCCGCTGGAGGTCATGGAACACACCCTTCGGCGGATCGAGGCGGTGAACCCGTCCCTGAATGCCTTTTGCGCCGTAGACCCAGAATCGGCCTTGAAAGAAGCCAGAGTCATGACCGAATCGATCGCCCATGGGAAAAAACCCGGGCCCCTGGCTGGCATCCCCATCGGGGTGAAAGATCTGGAAGACGCCGCCGGATTCGTGACAAGCTACGGGTCCATTCCGTTCAAGGAAAACCTGGCCGCAGGCGATTCGATTCAGGTGGCCCGGCTCAAGGCGGCCGGGGCCGTTGTGGTGGGAAAGACCAACGTGCCGGAGTTCGGCTTTACCGGCTTTACCAAGAACCGGCTCTTTGGCGTGACCCGCAATCCCTGGAACTTAGAGAGAACTCCCGGCGGTTCCAGCGGCGGTTCGGCCGCGGCCGTGGCAGGCGGATTGGTGCCGCTATGCACCGGCTCCGATGCCGGCGGTTCGATCCGGATTCCGGCCTGCTACTGCGGATGCTTCGGAATGAAGCCGACCTTCGGCCGGATCCCGCTGGGCTCCCAATCCCACTTGACCTTCAGCCACATGACCGTGGCCGGTCCGCTGACCCGTTCGGTGGCCGACGCCGCCTCGTACCTGGACTGTGCGGCCGGATACCATCCGGCAGATCCGTATTCTCTGCCCCGGCCGGGGGAATCCTTTCTTCCGCGGATCGACGATCTGCCCGGAGAGCTGACCATCGCCTTCAGTCCGGACCTGGGATATGCCCGGGTGGAAAAGGACGTGCTGGCCTGCGCAAAGGAAGCTGCCGCCGCCTTCCAAGAGATGGGACACCGCGTCGAACCGTGGATCGGAACGCTGCCGGACACGGCAGATGCCTGGATGCCGATGATCTGCACGGATATCTACGCTCAGCTTCGCCATGTCTTGGAGGCGCACCGCGAGGAGTTCGGAAGGACCCTGGTGGCCGTGATCGAAAATACAAGAGCACTGACAGTGGCAGAGATCGATGAATTTCAAAAGCTTCGGCTCGAGCTGAACCACCGTCTGGACACCCTGTTCGAGCGGTATGATCTTCTGCTGACCCCCACCATGCCCACCGAGGCGTTTGCCGCCGGAGGGCCGCCGCCGGCGGTCATCGACGGAGAGCGGGTGCCCCTGCTGGGTGCGGTGGCCTTCACCTATCCCTTCAATCTTTCAGGCCATCCGGCAGCCACGGTGCCGGCCGGTATGACTTTCAGCGGCCTGCCGGCAGGGCTTCAGATTGTCGGCCCCCGGCACCGGGACGATTTGGTCCTGCAGGCGGCCCGAGCCTATGAAACGGTTCGACCTTGGAACGGTGGGCATCCGGAATTGTAGCCGTTCACAAGTCATTGCCGCCGGCTCTGCCGGAGCCAATGAAATCAAATCTCTAACACGATCTTGCCGATGTGCCGTTTTTCCAGAAACATGGTCTGCGCTTCCCGGATTTCTTCCAGGGCAAACACCCGCGCCACCACCGGAGAGATGTCTCCGTGCTCGATGCGTCGGACCAGGTTTTTGAACACGTCCGGATCGAGCACGGTGCAGCCGAACAGGGAGAGGTCCTTCAGATACAGGGTTCTCACGTCCAGTTGCACCATGGGGCCGGCGATAGCCCCTGCCGTCGCATAGCGCCCGCCGGGGTGCAGCACTTCCAGGTACTGCGGCCACCGGTCTCCGGCAACCAGATCGATCACGACGTCGATGCTGCTGGCGCCGATGACTTCGACAAGATCCGCATCTCTTGACAGAACTTCATCCGCTCCAAGGCGCTGCACCGCCTCGAATTTTGCCGTGCTGGTGATCGCGGCTACCGTTGCGCCCCGCGCCTTGGCCAGCTGAACCGCCGCGGAACCGACACCGCCGGACGCCCCGGTGACCAAAAGTTGCTCCCCTTTCTTGACGCCGGCCCGGGTCAACAGGTTCTCGGCAGTGGAATACGAGCACGGAAAGGAGGCAAGCTCGACGTCGGTCAACCTGCTGTCGATTTTCCAGGCATGGCGGGAAGGTGCGGCAACGAATTCGGCAAAGCCGCCGTCGCATTCCGAGCCGAAATACCACGGGATGGAAAGTATCCGGCCGTGCGCCTCGCGCAGACACGGCTCGACCAGCACCCTTTCTCCGATCCTGTCTTTACTGACATCTGCACCGACGGCAGCGATGTGTCCGCACACGTCCGCCCCCTGGATGCGGGGAAACCGGATGGGCCGCCCCGACCAGCTGGCATCTTCACCGGCGCCGTCGTGTTTTGAATACCAGGCCGTTCGCGTGTTGATGTCCGTATTGTTGACCGCAGCGGCGGCCACCCGGATCAGCACATCGCCCGGTCCCGGCGAGGGCACCGGAATATCCCTGCGGATGTCGAGCCTGGCCATGCCCCCGTGGCCGGTGAGCCACACCCCGTGCATCGTTTTGGGTTGATTTGCCATCGCTGCCTCCCTTTGCTCGCCTGCGTCCCACTGCCGGACAGAAAAAAATGGTGGTTTTCTCGGTATCTTGCATAATTTGAGAGTCATGGCAAAGGGTGTGGATCAGATCCCCCGGAGGCGGCAAATGTATCTTTCCCGCTGCCAGGCATTTCTGAGCCCGCTGTTTTCGCCTGAAGCGGCGTATTGACATTTATTTTCTCCAGCATGGTATGGTGTAATCATTCCCTTTGAATACAGTCAGCCAAGAAGCGGCATTCTTCTACCACGATGATCGATAGGGTGGCAAAAGACCATGAAAGACCACCAGAAAACGAAAAAGCTGCTGATCGACGAAATAAAAAAGCTTCGTCAACGGCTGGAAGCATTTTCTGAACAGAGCATCGCGGCCACACCGCCGCGCCCCTCATGGCTCCTGGCAGCGGGGAAAGAGCAGACCATCCTGGACAACCTGATGGAGCATCTCGTGGTCCACGATCTTGACATGAGGGTGTTGTGGGCCAACCGTGCTGCCTGTGAATCGGTGGGGCTGCCTCGTGAGGAATTGGTCGGCCGCCAGTGCTATGAAATCTGGGCACGACGCTCTGCGCCGTGTGACGATTGCCCGGTGTTGTCGTCCCGTCAAACCGGACGGCCCGAATCCGTCGAAAAAAGGACGCCGGATGGAAGGGCCTGGCACATCCAGGCCGCGCCGGTGTTCGACGACGCGGGCAACCTGTCATACATGATCGAGTTCACCCAAGAGATCACTGAGCGCGTTCAGGCGCGGGAGGCGCTGAAAAAGGCCCACGACGAGCTGGAACGGAGGGTGAGGGCCCGTACCTCCGATCTGGAGAGTGTCAACAAACAGCTGAAGCGGGAAATCGAGGAACGCAAGCAGGCGGAAAAAGCGTTGAGAGGGCAAAAAGATTTCCTCAACACCCTGATCGAGACCATTCCCAGCCCGGTGTTTCATAAAGACGCCCACGGCCGTTACACCGGGTGCAACAGCGCCTTCGAGGAGTTTACCGGCAAGCCGCGCTCGGATATTATCGGAAAAACCGTATATGAAATGGGGCCCAGGGAGATCGCCGACAAGTATCTGGAAAAAGACCAGGCGCTTTATGAAACACCCGGAAAGCAGCACTACGAGTGGCAGTTGCAGAAAAACGATGGAACGCTGCGGGATGTGTTCTTTGACAAGGCCACATTGCTCGATGCCCACGGCAAGGTAGATGGTATCGTCGGTGTGATCACCGATATCACCGAGCGCAAGCGGTTTGAGCGACAGCTACAGGAGAGCGAGCAGTTCAATGCCAGTCTCCTCAACCAGTCTCCGAATCCAATCCATGTTCTTTTGCCGGATACGTCCATCAAATATGTCAACCCGGCTTTTGAGGCGCTGACCGGATTTTCCGCGTCGGAGGTCATGGGGGAAAAGGCCCCGTATCCGTGGTGGTCCCCGGATGAAATGGATACCACCCGGGAAGAATTCAAAACAGCCCTGCACAGCGGCCTTGACAAGTACGAAAAGCGTTTCCAAAGGAAAGCCGGGGACCTGTTTTGGGTGGAGATCACCTCAACCCCGGTCAAAGAAAACGGGAGGTTCAGATACTACCTGTCAAACTGGCTCGATATCACCGAGCGTAAGAAGGCAGAAAAAGCGTTGAAAGAAAGTGAAGCCACCGCCCGGGCGCTGTTGAATGCACCCAACGACCTGGTGATGCTGTTGGATCGCGACGGGGTGTTTATCGATATCAACGAAGCTGTTTGTCGCAGATTTTCCAAACTCCCCGCAGACCTGATTGGCTGTCATGCGTGGGAACTGATCGGGCCGGACGTAGGCAGGCGGAGAAAAGCATACAGTGACGAGGTGGTCCAGTCGGGAAAGCCCGTTCACTTTGAAGATGAGCGGCTTGGCACATGGTGGGACAACACGATGTATCCTGTTCACGACACCACAGGGCAGGTCACCAGGATCGCCGTGTTTTCTCGGGATATCACTGAAAGAAAAAAGACCGAGGCGCAGATCAAGAGCCTGTCTCAGCAGCTGCTGCAGGCCCATGAAGATGAGCGCCAGATGATCGGCCGAGAGCTGCATGACAGTGCGGCCCAAGACCTGTCCACGCTGAAAATTGCCCTGGGGACCTTTTTCGGCAAGAGTTCTGCGGCTACCGAAGAAGACCGGCGCAAGTTCGCCAACCTGTCCAAACTGATCGATCGGTCGATCGTGACCATTCGGAACATGTCCTATGAACTGCATCCCCCGGAGCTGAAAGAAATCGGGCTCATCCAGACCCTGGCCACCTATTGTGAGGAGTTTTCAGCCACCAGCGGAATCGATGTGGATTTTCATGCCTCGGGCCTCACCGGGACGGAACTGGATTTTTTTGTCCAGATCAACCTCTACCGTCTGGTCCAGGAGGCCCTGAACAACATCCGCAAGCACGCCGAAGCCAGGCAGGCCTCGATCAGGCTGGTCGGAGCACACCCGAATGTCATCCTTCGCATTGAAGACGACGGCAGGGGATTCGACGTCGAGGCGCGGCAGCGCGCCCTGGATGATGAAAAACGGCTTGGCCTTCGCAGCATGAAAGAACGGGTGACCCTCCTTCAGGGGAAGATGACGATTCGATCTCGAGTGCGGCAGGGCACCCGAATTCACATCAAGTTTCCCAACAGAAAGGAGTGAAATTGTCCGCCAAAAAACGCATCCTGATCGTCGACGACCACCCGCTCTTCCGGGAAGGTCTCAAGACGATTATCGCCCAGAACAAGGATTATGAAGTGGTTGGCGAAGCCGGCAGCGAGCGCGTGGGGCTTGAAATGGCCAGCCGCCTTCACCCCGATTTGATTCTCGTCGATATTTCCCTGCCGGATCGCAGCGGACTGGAGTTGATTCTTGAAGTCAAGAAACTGGCCCCCGAAATCCGAATGCTGGTCATCAGCATGCATTTTAAAATCGACTATATCGTCAAGGCGTTTCAAGCCGGCGCCAACGGCTACATCACCAAGGAAACCGCCTCGGCCAAGCTGCTGGAAGGAATGGGCCACATTTTGAAGGGGGAATATTTCATGGACACCTCGGTCTCCCACCAGGTGGTCCAAAAACTCATGGGGCAGTCTCACAAGAAGAAACTCATGGCCGACGCCGGATACGACGCGCTGTCCCCCAGGGAACAGGAAGTCATGGCCCTGCTGGCCGAGGGCCTGACCGTGAACGAGGTGGCGGAAAAACTTTTTATCAGCCCGAAAACGGTAGAAAACCACCGCTCCAGCATCATGCGCAAGCTCGGCATACGGAAACACATCGAACTGATCCGTTACGCCGCCAAACTGGGGCTCATCGATATCGATCTCTGGAAAGAGTAAACCAGCGATCATCCGCAGCCTGGCGCCTCGATCAAGACCCGTCTCTCCCACGGGAAGAATTCCCGGCCGGGGGAAAATTCCCGGGAAAAATGAGACTCTCTCCCTATAGACACGCCTGCTTGTTTCGGCAATAAATTCGATTACCTTGAAAGCCCTTGTCAAACGTGGAACCCTGGAGAACAGGATGACCCAGGTGTTGATCATCGAGGAGAACGCTGCTTTGGGATTTCTCCTGAAAAGGGAGTTTGCCTCCGGCAGCTATCAGGTCTCTGTGGCCCGACCTGACGACATGGCGACGCTCGGCTCTCAGCTATCGACGGCGGATATCGTTCTGATCAATCACTCCTGCCGGGGCGGTTCCGGCTGGGATATTTTCCGTCAGACCAAAAAACAGTACCGGAAGTTAACCGTCATGTTGTATGTTTTGGAATCCTGGAGCCAAAATTCGGTGAAGTGGATCATGAAAGCCGTTCGCGAAGCGCTGATCTCTGTGGAAACGACATAGGATCCCGGCACGATCTCTCAATTCAACGGGGTGCGAAGGAGGACAAGATGAGCATCAAAAAACAGTTTCTGAAAACCAAGCCGATCTGCAGGGTGACCTTCCGAATACCGAAATCGGTCGTCAACGATGCCGCCAGGGCTCATCTGGTCGGAGAGTTCAACGGCTGGTCTCTTTCCGCCAACCCCATGAAGCGGCTGAAAAACGGGGAATTCACCGCCACCCTCGATCTGGAAAAAGGCCGGGAATATCAGTTTCGCTATCTGCTGGGCGACAAACAGTGGGAAAACGAACCGGATTCGGACAGATTCTCGCCGACCCCTTATGAAGGCAGCCTGAATTCGGTCATTGCCGTGTAGGCGTTGTCGGCGGCCCCCTCATCAAATAAAAAACCGCGCGCCGACCAAGCAAATGAATCTTCCTGCAGCAAGCCCCAGGGAGATTTGTTTATGAGTGGATTTGCCGGCGTCCGGGGCAAATCAATCGAGGAGCGATACGTCCGTGTAGCTTTGAAGGATCCGATGAAGTCTTTCCTGCTGAGCGGGGCTCATCGGGCCGAAGCAAAACCCCCGCCTGTGGCAGACCCCGTCCTCGGAGTCGGTGTGGTCGGCGAGAATGGCATCCGACACGGGAGCCATCTGAATTCTTTCGAGCCGCAACCCTGCGTGGGGAATCGACAGGGCGTACTCGACTTTTTCCATCGGCTGGACTTTCAGGCCGGGGGATTCCACCGCCAGCCCGCCAGAACTGAGATCCATAACGATTCCGAACAGCCGATACCGGCCTTTCGGCAAGGGAAACCGCCGGACCGTTCGGCATTCGAGCAAGACCCCCGGCTTTGCGACCCACCGCTCATGTTTGCGTCGTTCGACTTCGATCACGGATCATCGTTTCTGTTCAGATGGAGTGCAATCCCGGCAGTCTCAAACGACTCCGGCAGCCCGAGGAACGGGACCAGCGCCCGAACGAAAAAGGATATAGCAAAATCGATGCGGTACCGCAAACCGATGCCGGCGGATTTTACCGCCGCCAGGCCATCAACCGGGAAAAAATCGCATTGGCAAGCGGGGTCAATCGCGTCCGGTTGTAGGCGTCGCCGATTTGGCGGATGACCTCCGCCTGGGTCGGGTAGGGATGAATGGTGTTGGCGATGTGCCCAAGGCCCAATTTGTGGGTCATGGCCAGGGTGATTTCCGCAATCATGTCGCCGGCATTGGCGGCTACGATGGTGGCGCCGACGATTTTATCCGTGCCCTTACGCACATGCACGCGTGCCAAACCATCGGTGTGTCCTTCTAAAATCGCCCGGTCGACTTCGTCCAGCCTGCGGGTAAAGGTGTCGACTTCTATCCTTTGCTCTTGCGCCTGCTTTTCGTAGAGTCCGACATGGGCGATCTCCGGTTCTGTATAGGTGCACCATGGGATCGTCAGTGCGCTCGCCTTGGACCGGCCGAAGAACAGCGCGTTTCGGATGACGATCCTGGCCATGAAGTCTGCCGCGTGGGTGAATTGATACGGCGAGCAGATGTCGCCGGCCGCGAAGATATTAGGATTGCTGGTTTGCAGCCGATCGTTTACTTGAACCCCCTTTGGGGTGAAAGCGACGCCGGCCGCGTCCAGCCCCAGATTTTCGACATTCGGGGCGCGGCCTACGGCAACCAGAAGCTGGTCGACGATTTCGTCATACGCCTTGCCGTGGGACTCCACGGAGAGCCGAATTTTACCGCCGTCTGCCTTGGCCAGTTTCAGCTTCTTTCCGCAGCACAGCAGCTTGACCCCGTCTCTTTGCATGGATTCGAAAACGATGGAGGAAGCATCGGCGTTCTCCCGGGGCAAAATCCCGTGGGCGGTCTCCAGGAGAAAGACTTCCGAGCCGAAGCGGGCAAAAGACTGGGCCATTTCACAGCCGATGGGGCCGGCGCCGATGACGGCCAGCCGCCTGGGTAGCTCGGTCAGGGAAAAAACGGTTTCGTTGGTCAGATAGGAGATTTCTCCCAGCCCTTCGATGGGCGGCGCCGCGGCCCTGGCGCCGGTGGCGATGGCCGCTTTTTTAAAGGCCAGGCGCTCTCCGGCCACCTCCACCGTATGGGCGTCGACAAACCGGCCGTCTCCGATAAACACGTCGATTCCCAGGTCGCTAAAGCGCTGGACCGAGTCGTGGGGGGCGATGGTTGCCCGCAGGCGGCGCATTCGTTCCATGGCCTGGCCGAAATCGACCTTGACCCCATCGGGGACCTGCACGCCGAACCGGCCTGCGTCGCGGACGGCGGCGGCCGCCCGGGCGGCACGGATCATGGCCTTGGAGGGCACACAGCCGACGTTCAGGCAGTCGCCGCCCATCAGGTGGCGTTCGATCAGGGCCACCTTGGCCCCCAGGCCGGCTGCACCCGCCGCACAGACCAGGCCGGCCGTTCCGGCGCCAATCACCACAAGGTTGTAGCGAGACGCGGGGGTTGGGTTTATCCAATCGGACGGATGAACGTGGGAAACCAGCGCCTGGTTATGTTCGTCCCATGGGCTGATGATCGATTTGTCTTTCTCGTTGTCGGCCATGTGCTATCTCCGTTTTTCATTTAATGACCAATCGTAATCCAGGTATTTGACCGAATACCCACCGGATTTCAGGTAATCGCTTTCCGATGGGGCAAGATATTTGCTGGAAAAATTCGCCACGGAGCGCTCTGTGCCGCTCAGCCCGGTGAATGCGGAAACCGGCGAATATCGACCGGCAAAGTCTTTTCCGTACCACTTGAAGATGGAAGAAAAGTAAACCGTCTTTCCGCCGCGGTCGATGCGCAGCCCGGCCGGGCTTGTGAGAAACCGCCGGGACTGGTCGTCTAACTGCGCATCGAGTTTGCCGGCGACATAGGCCTCGCTTCTCAACGGCGGACAGCCCTTTGCCGCGCAGACCAGGGCCATGTGGATGCGCGGCTCGTTGTATTGCTTGCGGATGATGTCGTGTTCCAGGTTGTCTAAGGTGATGGTTTTGCCGAAGAGCCGGACGACATCCTGATCCCACGGGGCTTTGAAAAAGCTGCCGATATCCTTGATGCTGTCGATGGGATAGTGGTCGAGAATCAGCTTCAGCGTGGCCGCATTGTATAGGTTGATCAAAAACACCAGTCGCTCGGATCTAACCCAAACGCTGAACGCTGCTTGTGAAACGCCGGCAGCGCCGTCGAGATAGCGATCCAACGCATCGATGTCGGCGGCAAGCCCTTTGTAGTCCACCCGCCCGTCTCTGACGTATTGTTTCAGCAGTGCGTCGTAGCCTGCGTATGTCCGATGGAATTGCGCTGCACTCCCGGCAGCGGGGAAAACCAATGCTGCGGCGATCAGCAGTGCAGTCAGCCGGTGTACGGGAAATGTGTGCATCGATGTTTTCATGGGTCCTCCGATTCCTTAGTCATTGGTCATGGGGAATCGTCATTGGCCGGATGGTCGGTTGAAAAAGGGCCCCGGCTTTTATGGTGATCGACGCCACTGGGTCGGGCCACGATCAGATCGGTGGCCATATTCAGAAACAGGCCGTGCTCGACAATGCCGGTGCGATTTTTGAGTCTTTGAGCCAGGCCGACGCCGATGTCGATTGGCTCGAAACGGCAGTCCAAGATGTAATTGTGTTGATCCGTCATGAATATGCTTTCATCCGGGCGGGTACGCAGCGTTACTACCGCCCCTAAGCCTTCTATAAATTCCTGCTGGGATTTCCAACCGAACGGGATGACCTCAACCGGCACGGCCCTTTGCTTCCCCAACTGGGAGGACAGCTTGGATGCATCCACGGCGATGACCAAACGTTTGGCGTTCTGGGCGACGATCTTTTCCCGCAAAAGCGCACCGCCGCCGCCCTTGATCAGGTTGAGATCGGGGTCGACCTCGTCGGCGCCGTCGATGACCATATCCAAAAGAGGGTGGTCTTCCAGGGTGGTCAGCGGAATTTTCAGCCTGCGGGCCTCCGCTTCGGTTGCCGCCGAAGTGGGCACGGCGACAATACCGGCCAACTTTTTGCCGTCGATCAATTCCGCCAGCTGGCGAACCGCCCAGATTGCCGTGCTCCCGGTCCCCAGGCCGACAACCATGCCCGATTGCACAAATTCCACCGCCGCGCTGCCGGCGTCTTGTTTCAAGGACTGCGTGGATCCGCCCATGTTAGCCTCGTACCGTGTCGACTTGACATCAGAATTAAACAAAATGGAGCATCAAACTTCTATGAGGTCAAATTTTTCACCAGTTCTTTGGCATGTTCCACGATGTGCTCCACCGTGAAGCCGAATTTCTTTTGTAAGTCTTGCAGCGGCGCGGACGCGCCGAACGTCTTCATGCCGATGCTGACGCCGTGCGATCCCACGTACTTGGCCCATCCCATGGTGGCGGCCATCTCAACCGATATCCGGGCAGTGACGGCAGGCGGCAGGACGATGTCGCGATAGACCCGATCCTGCTGCTCGAAAAGCTCCCAGGAAGGCATGCTGACCACCCGCGCCCCGACGCCCTCGGCGGCCAACTGTTCATAGGCCTCGATGCAAAGCGACACTTCGCTTCCGGTTGCGATCAGGATGATCTCCGGAAGGCAGTCGACTGAATCGGCCAGAACATAGGCGCCCCGGGCGAGGCCGGCTGCCGGAGCGTATTTTGCGCGATCCAGGGTCGGCAGGTTCTGTCGGCTCAGGATCAGTGCCACCGGCTGGTGCCGCAGGGTCATGATGACGCGCCAAGCTTCCACCACCTCATTGGCGTCGGCGGGCCGCAGTACGACCAAATGAGGGATGGCGCGCAAAGACGCCAGCTGTTCGATGGGCTGGTGGGTGGGTCCGTCTTCTCCCACGCCGATGGAGTCATGGGTGAAAATGTGGATCACCGGAAGTTCCATCAACGCGCCGAGCCGAATGGCCGGCCGGGCGTAGTCGCCGAAGACCAGAAAACTCGATCCATAGGGACGAACCTTGCAAAGGGCCATGCCGTTGAGCACCGCAGCCATGGCATGCTCCCGCACGCCGAAATGAAAATTGCGGCCCCCGGGGTGATCGGCGCTGAAATCTCCGGCTCCTTCGAACGTCAGGTTCGTCTTGGTCGAAGGGGCCAGGTCCGCCGAACCGCCGATCAGCCAGGGGACGTGTTCAGCGACGGCGTTGAGTACTTTGCCCGAGATGTTGCGGCTGGCATCGCCCGTGCTGTCGGCGGGAAAGACCGGCATATCCCGGTCCCACCCTTCGGGCAGTTCGCGGCGCTGCATCCTTAAAAGCGCATCGGCCTGCTCGGGATATTCGGCCCTGTAAGCGTTGAAGCGGTCGTGCCAGGCGCTGCCCAGCTTTCCACCGCGCCGGCCGACGCCTTCTTCAAAGTGGGTCGTCACCGCCTCGGGTACGAGGAATCGGGAATCTTCGGCCCATCCGTAGGCGCGTTTGGCCAAACGGATTTCCTCCTCACCCAGGGGGCTGCCGTGGGCCGCCGCAGTATCCTGCTTGTTGGGGGCACCATAGGCGATGTGGCTGTCAACGACGATGAGTGTCGGCCGATCCGCCGTCTGGCCAAACGCTTGAAATGCCCGGGAAAGCGCTTCCAGATCGTTGGCGTCGTCGACCTGCAGCACGTTCCAGCCGTAGCTGGAAAAGCGCGCGGCCACGTCTTCGGTGAACGCCAGATCGGTGCGGCCCTCGATGGTGATCCGGTTGCTGTCGTAGATCCAGCAAAGGTTGGAAAGCTTGAGGTGGCCGGCAAGCGAGGCGGCCTCGCTGCTGATTCCTTCCATCATGCACCCGTCGCCGGCCAGGGCATAGACGTTAAAATCGATAATGTCGAAGCCGGGGCGGTTGTAATAGGCCCCCATCCAACGGCCGGCGATGGCCATTCCAACGCTGGTGGCCACCCCCTGACCCAGAGGCCCGGTGGTGGCCTCCACACCGGATGTCCAGCGGTATTCGGGATGCCCCGGGGTCCGGCTGTCGAGCTGGCGAAAGTTGCGGATATCCTCCAGGCTGACTGCCGGCTCGCCCAGCACCTCGTATTCCGGGGTGACGGCCTTGACCCCCGCCAGGTGCAGCAAGGCATATAGCAGCATGCAGGCGTGGCCGATGGACAATACGAAGCGGTCCCGGTTGGGCCAGGCGGGATCGCTCGGATCGAAGCGCAGGTGCCGCTGCCAGAGGGTGTACGCCACGGGAGCCATGGCCATGGGGGTGCCCGGGTGGCCGGAGTCGGCCGCCTGCACCGCGTCCATGGCCAGGGTTCGGATGGTGTTGATGCTGACCTGCTCAATATCTGCATCAGACATGGGCTTTCCCTTTCCATGGACCAGGAGTGTGCGTTTCGAGCCGCCTGATGAGCCCCCTTCCTACCAGCGTCGACAATCTTCTATACAGACGGAATTCCGAAGCGCGGATTACCTGCCGATTGTGCGGGCACCAAGCGATGCTTGCCGCTGAAATTTCGGTGGTCATTTCCCGGCAGTTCCCGCCGCGCTGGGCCATGGGGCGGTCGGCGGCCGCAATCCAGACATCGGTGAACGCCGTTTTCCACCTTTCCCGAAAACCCCTTTCCGGGGCGATCAGACATCGGAGAACTGCTTGTCCAGCATGATTCCGAGGATGGTGCGATCGGTTTCGATCATTCCTTCGGTGGTCAAGGTACCGATGTTTTTCATCGTCTCTTCGGAGGATCGGCCGATGATCCCGTCCGTGTCGCTGACATTGACGCCCTGGAGCGCGAAAAGCGCCGCCTGGACGGCGGTTCCGGCTGCGGTCGCTAGCTTCAGGGCGCATCCCCCTTTGGCCCCGTCGCAAATCACGCCGGCCAGATCCTCGATCAGGTTTTTGATGGCGCCGGCGATGTGATGCTTGGTGCCGCCCATCAGATAGGCGATCCCGGCGGTGGCGCCGGCGCCGGCCGCCACCGAACAGCCGCAGACGGCAGAAAGGCGCCCGGTAAAGGATTTTACGTAGGCGGTGATGATGTGGCTCAATCCGATGGCCTCTAAAAACGTCCGGCGGTCCACTGTAACGAATTTTTCAACGGCGACGATGGGCAAAATGGCGGTCAGCCCGTGGTTGCCGGAGCCGGCACTGCTCATGGCCGGCATTTTGACGCCGGACATCCGGGCATCGGCCGCCGCAGAGGCGAGGATCCGTGCCGATGTGATCATGTCTTTTTTGATCAGGCCTTGCCGAACTAGCCGATCCAGGGCGCGTCCGACTCCGAGACCGGAGCCGTGCTTGAGGCCGTAGTCGGCCAGCCGCAGATTGACCTCGACCCCGGATTCCAAAAATTTAAGGTCCTCATCGTCCAGGTCGTCCAGCAGTTCGAGAATGCGCTTCAGGGAAAGCACTTTGAGCCAGGATTCCAGGTCGGCCAGTCTTTGACTGCCGCCGCCGGCCTCACCATCGGGCAGAAGATCGCTGTCGGTGACCGGCTCTCCATCCAGGGTCAAGGAGGCGATGTTGTCGTGGAGGCCGGAGATGACGGACTCTGCTTTATGGCCGCCGCTTTTGACGACGGTTCTGATAAGAAGGCCCACCTGGTCCCTGAGCAGGTTCACCTTCACCCGGCCCGATTTGACCAGCTTTTTGGCGGCTGCCGCGGAGTCTTCGTCCACCGACTCCAGGACTTCGAGTCTCAGATGCGGGTCCCCGCCGCAGGCCCCCAGCGCCGAGGCCATATCGAGCCCGCTCAGCCCGTCGGTTCCCGGGATCGATACGGCCAGTCCGTTTTTGTAGATATTGGGATCCACCCAGATTTCGATGTGGTCGATCTCCTGGCCTGGAATTAGCGACATCGCAGCGGCCGCCCCCAGGGCGATGGCCACCGGTTCTGTGCAGCCCAGGGCCGGTGCCACCTGAATCTTAAGGATATCCTTGACGGTGTATTTCATCGGAATGTTTTGCCTCGTTACATTTGATTTCCTCCCCGCTGCTTGTTGTAGCGAAGCGAAAATCCCGCTCTGCCGGGCAGCGAGGAGGAAATCAAATGTCGATTAACATCCTTTTGCCTGAGGGCGGCGCCGTCGCATCAAATAAAATCGTGAAACGATTTTATTTGGAGTGAGGTTAGGGCCAATCGTTTCCCCCAACTCGGATATTTCAACTGACGAGGGCCGCCAGCTTGGCCAGAACTTCAGCCATTACGCTGGTGGGGACTTTACCGATCCGCTCAGCCTTCCTTGCCCGCCAGTCCAGGCTTTTTAGTTGATCGGTCAGCACCACCCCTGACACCGGGAGATCGTCGGACAGCTTTACCTCGAAAGGGTACTCCTTGATGCGGCTTGTGACTGGGCAGAACAGCGCCAGGTCGGTTTTTTCATTGTAGACTTTCGGTGATATCGTCAGAGCGGGACGGCGGCCTGCCTGCTCGTGGCCGCGGCGGGGGCTGAACTGCAGCCAGACAAGATCGCCCCGGTCCGGCGCATCGGTTTTTCTCTTCACCAAATCTCGTTTCCTTCGGGCGGCCCGGCATCGAACTCTTTATGCCGGTTTTCCTCCGTGATGGCCGAAACCATGTCTTCCAAGCGGTACATTTTCTGCTTCACCGGCGTCATCACGAGCTGGCCGTCTTCGACGGTAATTTCCACAGAGCCCCCTTCATATGCGGCCACCTCTTCGGCAATCGCCTTTGGAATTCTTACAGCGAGGCTGTTTCCCCACTTCTGGATTTTTCCAATCATGTGATTTTCTATTTCCTTTTTGTAAAAATGTTTATACAGTGTATAGACACATATGCACATAAAATCAAGAGCGGTCTTCGTTATTGCCGGTCCGGCATGACGCTTCGGGGACTTTCTAAGATTTCATAAGAACTGGATGCTTGTGATTTTCGTATCTCATGGGAAAAGAAGGTTAAAGGGATTCTTTCTGGATATGGGGTCGTGTCTGTAAATAAGTTCCAAAAGCTCCAGAGGAATCTCGGCAGTTCTACATTCTGTCATTCCCGCGAAGGCAACCAAAAATGAAAACAACCGTCTGTGAGCTCAAAAACGGCGCAGACACCATCGAAGACGAGTGGCGCAAGCTGGTCGACCACGTCAGGGGCGAGGCAAGCGAGCTGGTCGTGCTGCCGGAAATGCCCTTTTCCCCGTGGCTTGCCCACACCCGGGAGGTCGATCCGGCGGTTTGGCACGCGTCGGTTGACCTGCACGACCGCTGGCTGTCGCGTTTTTCAGCGCTTTTGCCGGCGGCGGTGGCCGGCTCCCGGCCGGTGGTCCGCAACGGTCGGCGCCTCAACGAGGCCTTCTTCTGGGACGAAAAGGATGGCTACCGGCCGGCGCACCACAAATACTACCTTCCGGACGACGAGGGATGGTGGGAAGCCTCCTGGTATGAACGGGGAAAAAAGGAGTTTGACGCGATTGAGACGGATCTGGCCCGGATCGGGTTTCTCGTCTGCACCGAGTTGTGGTTCAGCGACCACGCTCGGGCCTATGGGCGGCAGAGGGCCGAACTGCTCATCTGCCCCCGGGCGACCGGATCGGTTTCCACCGACAAGTGGATCGCAGGCGGCAAAACGGCGGCGGTGGTGTCGGGCGCCTGGTGCCTGTCCTCGAACTTCAGCCCCACGGAGGCCGACGGCATGAAATGGGGCGGCAGCGGCTGGATCATCGAACCCGAAGACGGCCGGGTACTGGGGGTGACTTCCCGCGAGCATCCGTTTCTGACGCTGGATATCGACCTTGGCGCGGCTCATGCAGCCAGAAAGACTTATCCGCGGTATGTCGCCGATTAAGGGATTTTCTCTCATGGTAAAATCGCTTTTTGCTGTCGTTTGTCATCTGTCGTCTTGTTTGGAGCTACTTCCAATTGGCGCAGTTTCCTATTTTGCCAAACCGACCGCCTTGCGGCCGGCGGGGGGACTTTCATGGAACTATTTGCCTAAGGCACCCGGATGGACCCGGAAATCATGGCGGAGGTTTCCGGCATCCGATGCCGGCTCTCAACAGCTCTATCATTGACAACTGCGTACCATTTGCTACGCTAAACGCCGCTTGTGTGAGGACTTCCAACATTTTGGAGGGTCCATGAGAAAAATAAGAGCCCCATTTCTGCGGTGCAGAGATGGGGTTTTTTGCTTTCAGCGGGTATTTCCAAACCTTTGAAAAAGATTGTTTACGTATCACTCAATGACGCCGGGCCTTCATACAAATATAAAGAATCGCAGCGATAGCTATAAGGAGGGGCTCCATGCAACTTCTTGATGTTACATTGGCGTTTGCAATAACAATGGCTGCGTTGGCAACGGTTGTGACAATCATCATGGAAATTTGCCTGCGCGTAATCAGGATGCGTAAAAAGAATTTCATTTCGGTAATGGAATTACTTAACAATGAATTGGGCAAGGGATATCTCAAAATGAAACCCGATGAACGCTGGAAGTTTTTCGCCCGGGTACTTAAAAACCCCGCGGTGGCAACCCAGGCATTGCCCGCGTTCATCTCTGGAAACCAAGAAATAGAAGATCACCTGGCAGGGATAAAGAAAAGGAAGTTTTTGGCCGGCGTCTTCGAAACCGTTTCATTGGAATATCTACTTCGCTGTCTGGCAGAATGTGACGTCGTCATAACAGCCTCTCGAGAAGCCGGCGAAACGCTTACGGCCGAATTCAATCGTATCGCACGCAAATACGAAGAATTCAGTTCTTCGGTCTCGGCAAGTTTCAAACAAACTTCTCAGTTCTGGTCGATAATTATCGGTGTTGGGCTGGCATTGGTTGCCAATATCGACGGGCTGCGCATTTTTCAGGCCTACAGATCCGATCCCAAGCTTGTAGCGGCCGTAATTGAAAAGCAGGATGAGTTTTTACAAAAAAGCCAAGAAGTCCAACACGCCATGCAGGAATTAAACAATTTGCATGAAAAATTTGACGAAACTGAAAAAAAATTAGCCGAAGCGATCCGTAATAATGCACCGGATATTGAAAAACTAAGGAAGGAAAAACAGGAGCTGGAAGAAGCCATTGCCAAGCAAAATGATATTGCCGAAATCCAGAAAACGATTCAGAGATCGAGACAGCAGATCGCTAACCTTGTTTCGATGGGTGTACCCATTGGATGGGATTTTTATCCGAACTGTCCCTATGGAAAGACGGAGCTCCAGTGGGCCGCGAGTGGCGCCCAGTGCCAAGCAATTGCCGAGGATGCGCGCGATTTCAACGAATCTAAATACCACTACCGTGCCGCTCAAACGGTGGCGAAAGATTTTCCCGGTTTTGTCGCCTGGTTTTTCAGCGTAATGATTTCCGGTATTTTAATTGGATTGGGTGCACCATTCTGGTTTGATGTTGCCAAACGGCTTGCGCAGATTCGGAAAGGACTCCAAAGCGCATCGGCCTCATCGGAGTACCGTTTTTCTGCGAGGGACGCCAATGGCGACCCAAAAATGCGCAGGGAAATCGTTGAAACAGTCCTTGCCGATGCTCAGAAAATTGCGAAGAGCGAGAAAACCGTTGGCGAAAATGGAAAAAACGGCCCGCAATTTGCTCCGAAGGCAATTCGCCTATAGACGCTGAAATAGGAGGAATTATGGATCCGCAATTGGTCGTCTTTGGGATAAAAGCGGTTCTGCGTGCCGCTCAGGCCGGGGCTGACCTGTATGCCGAACATGCCCGGGATCGAAACATTTTCTTACCTGATCTTGATTTGCCGGAAGGTACGCGACCGGTTCAACTGCAACGGTTTCTGACGGATAATCCGCGGCTCATCACTAGCGTACCAGAGCTGGTCGACATCTGGGACAAAGACCGGAAAGCGCTCAAAATCAATTTGACAGGGGAACAAATCGACGCCGCCTATATGAAGATGCTGCAGCATAAAGCGAGCATAGCGCTCAAGAAAGAAGGAAAAGATACCCACGACGCTGAGCGTGAAGCCGAGATGCTTGCCGGCGGCCGGATGGTGGAACAATGGAGGGAGGAGCGCAAACCGCCAAGCGCCGGTGTCCGCATGGCGCTCACGTTGACCGATATCGGGCTGGAGTTTGTTTCGTCGAATCCGTCTATTCTTGGCATCGGAAGCCGGGGTGAAAAACTGATAGGGGCGTTTGCCTACAACATGACGGCGTTGATCCCTGATGATTTAGCAGCGTTCGGTGCCAAAGCCAACTTTGCAGACCGGGTGTTGGGAATCTTTCTGAGGGCCGGTTTGGGAACCATTGCAAGCAATGCTGCGATCGTATTTAGGGATGAGGACATCGCCAAATTAATAGCGGGGGTAACCAAACCCATCGTCGATGAATTGCCGGACTCCCTGGTTCAGCAGATCGCCTATCGCGATCTTGTGGATGCGCTGGCCGGACCCTCGGCCGAAGCCGCCTTCCACCTGCTGGCAGAGAACACCGAAACCTATTTCGGTAAGGACTTTGCCAATGATAAGGCCCTCGGCGCCGTGACGTCGGCATTGTTTAAAGAAATCAAGGAAACGTCCCAGGGTAGCACCATCGTCGATGTCTTCAGCGAGCAGGGCGCCATTCGGCTATATCAGGCAGGTCTCGGGGTTGCCGTGGAACGGCCGAATCTGTTCATCGGCGATGACGAAAAGCCCCGAACCCAGTTGTTTCAGGATCTTTTGAAAGGCGCCGCCGCCACATTGCAGGCAAATCCCCGATTCAATGGTCCCCTTGGGGCGTCGCTGGCCGCCATGGTCGTCGAAGCGGTCGGCCGCAACGCCCCCGCCTTGCTGAAGCTCAATCCGAAGGAATCCTGGGAAAAGGTTGCTGTTACGGCATTGGATCAGCTTACCGCGAGCCTTGCCGAATCCCTGAAAAGCCCAGAAGGCGCCATTGCAGCTTTCAGCGATGATCAACTGCTCGAACTCGGGCGGGTGGTCTTGTCGCAGGTGGCACAAACCCCAGGCATGCTCGGCATCAAACGCTCCGAAGTGAAAGCCATCGTGGCCGGTATGGCGAAAGCCATGGCAAAAGACGATAACCTGCTCCTGTCCAGCGACGAATGGATCAATATCGCGGGAATTGCCGCCCAAAAGGCCGCTGCCAACCCTGGTCGGCTGTTTGGGCTCTCCGCCGCCGACGACCCAGGCGAGGCATTGGCCGTGTCGGTCATCACCTCCGTACTAAAGGTTGCCGGGGACACCTGGACCGCAGACGGCCGTGCGGATCGTCCGCTGCTTTTTGGAGCGACGCTGAAATCGGCACTGGCTTCGGTTATAGAGGCGCTGGCCGGTAATGTCGAAGGGGTGGCAAGTAATCCTCAAATCGTCAGCCAGTTTTTGCAAAAGCTTTTGGCCGATGCATCCGCGAATCCGAATCGTTACGGCAGCGAAGGATTGCTGCATGTCTTCCGGACCTTGATTGAAAAGGTCCTGGCAAGCGGCACGCTACCCACAGATGATGAAATTAACGCGACCTTTGCCGCATAGGAGGTATCGTCATGAGGCACGTCAAATTCCGGCTCATCATTTCCATTCTGGTGGTTCTGTTGGCAGGATGTGCAACTGTAAAGGATGTGCAGCGTGCTTCAGATATCATCAGGTCCGATAACGACCTTGCAAGAATTGTCCAGGAGGTCCGTCCTTTCGACAAGATCACCGCTAAAACGGAATTAACCCAGCTGGCGTTTCACGCCAAAAGAGAAGCCGACGCGATAAAAGCGCAAAAGGGGAAATTCCTTGACGCCATCGCCTATTACCGGATCGCCGCGACGGCCTTCTGGAAAAGTGGAAACCCCCAGGTTGCAAACCAGCTTTTCGAGGTGACCGACACAGGATCCGGGCTGTGCACTCAATTGGGCGACAAGGCTCCGGATCGGGACTGCCTTTTTCTGCGGCTCGTTATCCCTTTCGCGGGCCTGGAAGCCGAAGCCAATGAAAAAGGGCTTTCCAAATTGCTTGCCGGGGTCAACTTTGGCGATGACGCCGACACCGATGAAGAGATAAAGACCATGAAGCAAATTCAGACCTCATTGAGTCACGCACAATCGTTGGTCCAAAAGATTTTCGAAATCGAGGCCGATGAACGCCTGGTAAACCATCCCGGTATGGTGGAATACTATTGCGAAAATGCTTGGGAGGCTGCGGGCTTTTATCTGGCCGTCGCCGCGGTCTTCGAGACCAAAGTGCTCGAATACCAAGCCAACATCGGGGATGATCAATTGAGGATCACAGCGGATGATGCGAAGAAATTAAGAAATCTGGTCCCGGAAAAACCAATTAATATTACATGTAAAACAAAATAGAGACTGGTTAAAATTGATCCAGATCTGGTCCTCATGCAAAATGAAGCCAAGAATCAGCATGATTACTCTCGGTGTTCGTAACCTCTCGGCGGCGACTGATTTCTGCGAGAAAGGGCTCGGCTTCCCTAGAATGGAATCGCCACCGGAAGTCGCGTTTTTCACACTCAACGGGACGTGGCTGGGATTGTATGGGCGGGAAGCTTTGGCGGAGGATGCTGCAGTGGCTTCCGAGGGCACCGGTTTTGAATCCTTCGCACTTTCCCACAATGTCGGCTCTGTGCAGGAAGTGGATGAAGTCATATCCCAAGCCGTCGAAGCCGGTGCAACCCTGGTTAAGAAACCGCAGAAGGTTTTCTGGGGCGGCTACCATGCCTATTTCAAAGATCTGGACGGGCATCTGTGGGAGGTGGCCCACAACCCATTGTTCTGGGTCGGCCCGGCAGATGAAGACGCATGACAGGGCCGCCCATTGGACCGCCCAAATCATAGGAAGACAGCGGGGTCGTTTTTTTAAAATTCTAAAGCCCGTGCAATCCGGCGATACAATGGGAGAAATGAAAAAAGCCAATAGGCGGCCCCTCCATTCCCGAAACGAGACGATCCATCGATATGAGCCGAAGAATTGAAAAACTCACCCCTGCCGTAAATAAGAATATCCTCATCTTTTTAAGCGGCCTTGTGTGGGTGGCCGTCGGAACGATGCTGCTGGCTTTTTCCTCCACCTGGCTGCAGGCAGCGCGCCTTCATCACGCGATCCTGTTTGTCGGGCCCGGGGTTGCGGCCGCCCTGGTGATCCACCACTTCGGGTTTCTGAAAGTGGTCGACAAGAACCTGGGGAGAATCCTGCCGATGGAGGGAAAGCGTTGCGTTTTTTCCTTCATGAGCTGGAAAAGCTATATCCTCGTCGCTGTGATGGTGAGTCTGGGCGTGCTGCTCCGGCACTCCCCCCTGCCCAAAACCTACCTTTCGGTTTTGTATATCGCCATCGGCCTTTCGCTGATCCTCTCCAGCATCCGTTACCTGAGGGTATTTCTGTCCCAGGTTGGGAAATCGACCTGAAAGAAACATCTTGACAATTTTCAGCCTATCGCACTAATAATGAATAGTTCCTCCTGAACCTGAAGTTGCCTTCCTTTTCCGCTGTTATTCCGGCCGGATAAGACTCATCTCCGCATTCTTTTCAGAAAATATTTTGCGTAGTTTCGGAGGTCACTTGTGATGCCTTCGTAAAAAGTCCTGCTGCTTAATATGCTGAAATTTCGGGAAAATTTATTTTTTCTTCTCTTGACAAATTCTTCTCCATTTGGCAATATTTCGTGTAAAATCGACATATTGTCATGGAGATGCCATGCTTAAGGTCAAAGACAGAAACCAGCAACATTTGTTTGACCCCTGGCAGTTTTTAAGTCCGAAGCGGCGGCAAATGCTCGATAGAGACTGGCCGGGTTTTTTCCGCCAGCACATCCTCGAATCGTTGCCGGTGGACAAACTTGCCCTTTGTTTTCCTGAAAAAATGGGCCGTCCGACCAAAGAGCTATATACTGTTTTAGGTGCTCTGGCCCTCCAACAATATCACGATCTGACCGACCGCCAAACATGCGATCAACTTGCTTTCAGTATCCAGTGGCACTACGCGCTGGACCTGGCCGAAGAAAGCGACGATGCCAAGTACATATGTCCCAAGACCCTGTGGACGATGCGCCTGCTTGCCACCGAACTTGGCCTTGAAAACGATGTGTTTGACATAACCGCCAAAAAGCTTGCTGCGCTTTTCGATGTCGACACGGCAAAGCAGCGCATCGACTCGGTTCACATCCGTTCCAACATGGCCCGGCTCGGCCGG
>Ga0272443_10001703_pt1 | contig 30828 bp, 23 predicted proteins | sample SSMAcet12_FD_193581 | JGI IMG/M metagenome (GOLD analysis project Ga0272443, IMG submission 193581) | Marine sediment archaeal communities from Little Sippewissett salt marsh, Falmouth, MA, United States - SSM-Acet-12 | ecosystem: Environmental > Aquatic > Marine > Wetlands > Sediment ... | reverse complement strand
AACACCGATTTCTACGCGACAAGATGGCAGGTCCAGCCACCGGCGGGCAACTCCACATACACGTTTATGTATGACAATTACTATTTCGGGTCAGGTTCCCAGACCGATGATGATGACGGCTGGAACAACGCGCTTGATATCACACGCGATGACCAGAATCGTTACTTCGTGCTCGACAGTCTGTCGGATGATACCGCAAGGATCAAGGTCTGGAACGTCGATGACTCCTCCCCGGATTCACTCGGCGGATTCGGTGACTCGACCACGATCTCGAGTACGCCTCTCAGAATCGAAGGAAGCGATTACAACGGTTTCATCTTCATCCTCCATGGAAACGAAACCGACGGCTATTTCTACTCGGCGTTCCTTCCCGGAGAGATGCCCTCCTGAGATTCCAGCCATTTAACTGAATCTATTTCAGCCTTCACCTGTGCGTGAAGGCTTTTTTCATTTTCGCCGCGTATATGCTTGCCCGATATATTGTGATATCATAGATTTTAGTTGAAAATTCAACCTGCTTCAGGTTTTCACTTTCATAATCCAGGAGTAAAGAATGAATAAATCGGTCTTTCTATTTGCCATGATTGCTGCCTGTATCCTCTTATTACTCGGATGCTCGGCAGACACCAGCCCGGTTGTTCCGGATCAGAATTCTCCGGAGGTTTCGCAAACACGAGATTTATCAGCCTCGCAGACACACCTCTGGGGATATTTCGACGTCACTATCGACCCGGTAACAGGCGATGTTGAATACGTTGGGAATCGCCAGGCGATGTTCACCGCGAATGTTACAAACTTTATGAACTCGAACCCCCTAAGCCTTCAATTCAATATCAATAACATTGAAACAACTGCGGATTACATCGACGTTGACATTAACGTTGCCATTACCCATCCGTTCCCCGGATTTCCGCAGTACCACGGATACGATGTCCGCGGAGTCTTCATGGGTGACGGATCCAAGGCGCTTCAGACTTTTCCTGTCTTTGCACCCGGGGATGCCACCGACCAGACTATGGCCGGACATCCGGATGACGGCACCGGCACTCCCGACGGTTACACGCGCTGGTTCAACGTTCCCGAATTCAGCGAACCCGGAATGCCGCTTTTCACCTACACGGCAGGAGCGCTTTCAACAGCCGGCTATACCCCGTCGGCAACTCTCTGCCCGTATAAATATTTCGCCGACAGCCTTGGAACCTACGATGACCTTCTTCCATGGCTCGATGCAAACTCAAACCTGGACGGCATTTTCTCTTCCGGTGCGACCAACGACAGAAATTACTACCTTCGCTTCCCGGTCCCGGTCCCCGGTGTCTCATTCGGCTATGCCGTTATCGCAAACTGGGAGGGTGAGGACCCCACATTCCACCCGTCCAACGCGCCCGAAGCCGTCGCGTGCGATGTGACCGACAACAGCAACGTATGGTACGTCGACTTCGCGAACTTCGGCGGTGACCTCAACCTCGACGTCAGCGTGTTCGACTGGGATGCAGCAGTCTCCGCGGGCGTCATGGAGGACTACAACCTCTGGATAGAGTCGACTGTGCTCGATAGCCCGTATCTTCTCGATCAGTCCGAGATGACCCCTGTCGATGGCGGGGAACATTTCTCCACCTATCACGTAGAAATCCCTGTGGATAAGGTAGATGACCTTTACGGAAATGAGTACTGGATAATTGCAGAATATCCTGACCTCGACTACTCGAATCCGTACGATATCCCGAACCTCGTCGAAGATCCACTCGCCGCTTTCTTCAGGTTCGATCTTGAAGTTGCCAATGAACAGGGCAACCTTCCCCCGGTATGCGAAGTGGACGTCGTAACATCGATGCCCGCCGAAGGATGGGGCATCATCGAGGTCGAATTCGATGCGTCCCTTTCATACGATCCCGAAAGCGGACCCCTGACATACGAGTGGGATTTCGACAACGACGGCACATTCGGTGACTCTTACGATTCGGGTACCGATGACAACCCGACAAAGGTATTTAACTTCACAAACCAGGACCAGGTGTGCGTACGGGTCACGGACGACCAGGACGAATCATCCGAGTGCTGCGTTGATGTTGACATCAATCCCCTGTCCGCAAAGAACATACCTCTCAGAAACGATTCCATCGCAAGGGACCTTGCGCTTGAACCGGACGGAAGCATCGTCATTGTTTACGAGGACGGCCAGGTATGGAGATACACCGAGGCCGGTTACTACGCGCATTCGAACGCAAGTTACATCTTCACCGGGGTTGTAGTGCCGTTCTCTGGTAACGCGCAGACAACAAACGCCTTAATCGATGTCGACCCGAACGGGAATATGATTGTATCCGCCGATTCCGGCCTTTGCGATCCCCAGCACGGGTGGCCTGCTCAGAATTTCGACTCCGATGGTAATCAGCTCGGAAGCGCTCCATCCGGATGCACCGCCGGACCGGTTCCCGACGTCATGGCATTCAAGAGCGGCGGCAGCTATGCCTATAGCCACGTGGTCATGGCTCCTTATAACTCGGCCACCAACTACCAGAACAACATGTACCGCAAGTTCTCAGCCTTCACCGGACCGTCGTGGACCCAGAACTACGGCCCCGGCCCGTTCTCGTCCCCTCAGACCGGTAACGACGGAATCTGGCTCGGTTACGTGAAGGGCGCCGAAACCGTGGACGGTCAGCGATGGTGGGTCGTAAAGGACCCGGCCGACGGTGGAATCAACGACTACTATGCGTCGCGCTGGAACCAGGACACGTATTTCTATTACCACTACGACAACGCGTGGTTCGGAACCGGCTCTCAGACCGACAACGACAACGGATGGTACTCCGCGAAGGACATCACGATCGACTCCGAGGGACGCCTCTACGTACTCGACGAGCTTTCAACCGGCGTCGGACGTATCAAGGTGTTTCTGGCCGGAAATCCCGGTACGGCCGAAACCGACCATGCGGCCGGTGACATCGACACGATCAGCGAACCGCCGCTCAGGATCGAAAGTGGCGACTATGTCAGCACCGAGTACGGAAACATGGTCTTCGTACTGCACGGCGATGATACCCCAAGCAAGCTGAGTGTTTTCTTTATGAGTGATTTCGGCTACTGAGAATCCTTATTGCAACTAAAAGCAACAGGGCTGGTTTCTCAACCAGCCCTTTATTTTTACTTAGTTGGGAAATTCTGTTAGCGAATTTATCAGACGTTTACGGCTTTTTTTGTTTTCGCGATCGCCTGTTCGAGATCGGCGATTAGGTCCTCGACGTCCTCGCATCCAACAGAGAGTCGCACGAGATCGTATGTGAGTCCCTGCTGCTCCATGAGTTCCTTCGGAACGCTGTGATGGGTCATGCTCGCCGGATGCTGAATCAGGCTGTCGATTGTCCCGAGACTGACCGCAAGGCTGAATACATGCGTGTTCTTCAGAAGTTCCTTCGCCGCATCAAATCCGCCTTTCAGACCAAGCGCGATCATTCCGCTGAACCCGTTCATCTGCTTTTTCGCGATCTCGTAATTCTTGTCGTCCGGAAGTCCCGGATACGCGACCCACTCTACATCCGGATGCTCCTTGAGATACTCCGCTACCGCCAGGCCGTTCGCATTGTGCTGTCGCATCCTTAAGGACAGCGATTTCAGTCCCCTTTTGAAAAGGTACGAATCAAACGGACTAGCTACAGGACCGGTGTCCTTGCGGAATTTCTCGACAATCTTCATATCTTCATCGGAACCGATCACGCATCCGCCGATAACGTCGCCATGTCCGTTCAGATATTTCGTCGCGGAGTGCATCACTATATCGACCCCGAATTCGAGCGGTCGCTGATTGTACGGCGTCGCGAACGTATTGTCGACGACTGTCCTAACGTTGTGTTCGTGACACAACGCGCTGATCGCCGCAAGATCCGTAACCTTGTTTGTCGGATTCGCGGGTGTTTCGAAGAAACAGAATTTCGTGTCTGGACGAATCGCTTCCTTCACAGCGTCAAGGTTCGAGGTATCGACCGGGGTCCACTCGATTCCCCATTTGGTAAATACATTTCCGAACAGGTTAAGGCACGGGCCATATAGAGTGTCACCCGAGATGATATGGTCGCCCGCGTTCAGGAACGGAAGCACCGCTCCCTCGACCGCCGCCATACCCGACGGGAACACGACCGCCCTGTCGGCGTCTTCTAGACTCGCAAGTACCTTTTCAAGGGCCTGCGTTGTCGGATTTCCAAGGCGGGTGTAGATATGTCCCTGCTCCTCCCCAGCAAACAGGTTTGCCCCATGTTCCGGTGAATCGAACAGGAACGTGCTCGTCTGGAATATGGGCATCGAGTGCGCATGCATCGGCTTATTGTGACCGTCCGCATGCATCTGTCGTGTGGTGAATCCGAGTTTCTTCTTCTCCATATCAATCCCCCCGGTCTTAACCGGTCAATGTATTAGGATAAAATGTTTAACTGCCTGCAACGATTATACTCCCGTCTTTGTAAAAATGCGATAAACACCGGGATTTTCACTTTCGGGCTTGTCTGAATTATCACAGCATTTATACTTCAGACTATGTCGACTCCATCCAGCCAGTGGAAAATCGGTCCCGATATCATCGACTGCTCAGTGCCCGTCATTGTGGGCATTGTGAATGTCACTCCCGACAGTTTCTCCGATGGCGGTATTTTTCTCGATCCCTCCGCCGCATGCGATCAGGCGTTCCGGTTAGTTTCCGAAGGTGCGGACATTATCGACATCGGAGGCGAATCAACACGTCCCGGAAGCGATCCGGTATCGCCTGAAGAAGAACTTAACAGGATAGTCCCTGTCCTCGAAACACTCCGTAAGTACAATTTCGACAAACCGATCTCGATCGACACGCGAAGGCTGACCGTTGCAGAACGAGCGGTCGAACTCGGCGCGACAATAGTCAATGATGTAACCGCGCTCCGCTATGATCCCGACCTTGCCGGTTTCATCGCTCAAAATGACCTTGGAGTCGTCCTTATGCACATGCAGGGCAGTCCGAAATCAATGCAGGCGGAACCCCATTACGACGATGTCATTCGCGAGATCGGTGAATTCTTCAGAGAGCGAATCGATTACGCAACCTCGGAAGGCATCTCTCGTGAGAGAATCGCGCTCGATCCCGGGATCGGTTTCGGGAAGCTCCTTGAACACAATCTCTCTATTCTAAAAAGCACCCACGACTGGCTCGATCTCGGAAGGCCGGTACTCATAGGTCCTTCGAGAAAAAGATTCATAGGCGAGCTCCTCGGAGTTGAACCACCGGAACGTGTTTACGGTACAATCGGGGCGTGTGTCGCGTCACTTTACGCAGGGGCACGGATATTTCGCGTGCATGATGTTCGCCCGGTGAAGCAGGCGCTCGATGTCGCGTACAGGATTTTGTCCATCGACCATGACTGACAACGAAGTTAAAAACCGAAAATTCTACCGCTCCGGAGTTTCCGATAAGCCACTGACACTCGATGATGCCCGTATCGCGACCGTCAACTCAGATGACCTCATTAAAAAACCTCGATTCTCAGGTGATGTCCTCCTTCCGAAACCAGGGGATAATTCATTTAACGAGGCAATCAGGGCGATAAACATGTTCTACTGGGATGCGGTCGATCAGGATGTGTTCGGTCGAAACTATAAAATCTTCGACTGCGAGAACATTGTCGCTGTTCCGGGTCCGAACGAGCCGGACGCATCCGATGCAATCCTGAAAAAAATCGCCGGACATGTTTCGATCTTCGAGGAACAGGACTTCCTCCACATCATCGTGTTCAACGTCTGGCCTCAGTGGCAAAGGCGCGGTGTGGGTAACAGGATGCTCGACGACGTCACGAGAATCGCGAAGGAACGGGACTTTCCATCAATCAAACTCGGCACCACGAACGACAACATCCCCGCACTCTACTTCTACCAGAAATACGGTTTCGTTCTCGATGAAATAATTCCCGAACAGGTCATGCGCGATTTCGGCTGTGAACTCGATGGATTCGCGGGGATTCCGGTACGGGATGAGATTCACCTGCGCTATGATATCCGGTAGTTGGCGTCATTTTACTCCGCGAGAGCACATCGCGAAAAAAAGGGGAAATATACAATGCTCAAACCCAGGTTCGGTAAATGCTATATTAACGGCGAGTTTGTTAAAGCCGCTCAGACTCGCGATGTAACTAATCCTTACACTGGTAAAAAAATTGGACTGGCCCCGATCGCTGATGATGCCCTTCTCGAAAAGGCGATTATCGCCGCGTCGGACGCTTTCAGGCCATTCGCGGATCTATCCCGATTCGACAGAAGCGAAATCCTTCATCGGATCTATGAACTTCTCGGAAAACATCACGAGGACTTCGCCCGGATTATAAGCGCCGAAGGCGGAAAGCCGATAAAATTCGCACGCGGTGAGGTCGACCGCGCGCGGGTTACATGCAGGTGGGCTGCTGAGGAAGCGGTACGGTTCGGCGGCGAATGGCTTCCGCTCGACATCCATCCCGGAGCGAAACGATTCACATCCCTCGTTGGACGGGTACCGCTCGGACCGACACTCGCGATAAGCCCGTTCAATTTCCCCCTGAATCTTGTGATGCACAAAGTCGCGCCCGCGCTCGCGGTCGGATGTACCGTCGTCCTGAAACCGTCAAGCGACACGCCGTTCACATCCCTGATGCTCGCTGAAATTTTCGACAAGGCCGGATGTCCTCCCGGTGTCTTTAACGTAGTTCCATGCTCGGGGCCATCATTCGAGAAACTCGTCACCGACGACCGTCCCGCGATGCTCTCGTTCACCGGGAGCCCCGCGGTCGGATGGCACCTGAAATCCATCGCCGGACGGAAACGCGTCGCCCTCGAACTTGGCGGTAACGCTGCCGCTGTTGTACACGAGGACGCCGACCTTAAGTTCGCCGCCGGAAGAATCGCGTTCGGAGCGTTCGCGCATGCGGGACAGGTGTGCATAAGCGTACAGAGGGTCCTCGTGCATGAGCCTGTCTACGAGAAGTTCATTAAATTACTCGTCCGCGAAACTAAAAAAATCGAGTATGGCGATCCATCCGATGAAAATGTGATGGTCGGACCGATGATAAGCGATACCGAAGCCGACCGTGTCGAGGAATGGATCGCGGAGGCTGTCGGGCACGGATCGAAGGTTTTAGTTAACGGAAAACGAAACGGACCGGTGCTTTCACCTGTCCTTCTTGGAGGCTGCAGAAAATCTGACCGCGTCTGGTCCAGGGAAGTTTTCGGACCGGTTGCTGTCGTGATGCCCTATAAAAAATGGGACGGTCGCAACGGCGCACTCGAATTGGTTAACGATTCTGCTTATGGGCTTCAGGCGGGAATTTTCACGAAGGACATCGACCGTATCATGCTCGCCTACAAAACCCTCGAAGTCGGGGCCGTTGTCGTAAACGACGTCCCGACCGTAAGGGTCGATAACTATCCATACGGCGGTACGAAGGAGTCCGGTCAGGGACGAGAGGGAGTCCGGTGTACAATGCACGAAATGAGCGAGGAGCGCACGCTTGTTTTAAGACTCGGCCTTTGATCTGTACCCAACATCAATCCCGGCTGCAAAAAAATACCCCCGAGTATTCGGGGGCATTGCTGAAAGGATACTGCATTTATACTTTCAATCCGCCGATAACTTCTTAAACTCCTCGGTCATCAGCGGGACGGTCTGCATAGCATCAGCAATGATTCCATAGTCCGCAACCTTGAAAATTGGCGCGTCCGGGTTGTTGTTGATCGCCACGATCACCTTGCTTGTGGACATTCCCGCGAGGTGCTGGATCGCTCCTGAAATTCCCACAGCGATATAGAGCTTCGGACTGACCGTCTTTCCGGTCTGTCCAACCTGGTGAGCGTGCTCCACCCACTCGGCATCCACGATCGCCCTCGACGCTCCCGCGGCTGCTCCCGCAGCTTCGGCAAGGTCCGTGATCAGCTTGTAGTTCGACGGGTCCTTCAGACCTCTCCCGCCCGATACAACGATGTCGGCTTCGGTAAGTTCAATACTTCCCGATTCCTTCTGCACAACTTCCTTCACTGTTATTGCAAGGTCACCGATCGATGCCTGTACATTCTCCACAGATCCGCCATCGGCCTTCACCGCGGCCTCGAACGTGTTCGGTCGAAGCACGGCGATGCATGGCTTCGCGGTTACCTCGAATTTCCCGATCGCCTTTCCGGCGAATACCGGACGTGTGGCGAGAACCTTGTCACCTTCGATCGCAAGCCCGGTGCAGTCCATCGCCACCGGTGTCTTAAGACGTGACGCGAGGGTCGCCGCAAGATCGCGACCTGTCGGTGTCGCACCCATAAGGATAAGCGCGTAATCACCGGACTGGATAAACGGCACAAGCGCCTGCGCGTATCCGTCGTACGTGTAATTCTCAAGCAACGGATCATCAAAATATGAAACGGGAACTCCGTATCCCGCAAGCTCGTCAGCGAGAGCGCTAACGCCCGATCCGAGTACCGTGACGTGCACTCCGCCTCCGGTAGAGCCTGCGAGTTCCTTCGCGGCGCCGATTCCCTCGAGCGTGACCTTCTTCAGTGATTCTCCGCGATGTTCAGCTATTACAAGTATGTTATTTGCCATTTTGTTTTCCTCTCAGGTCAGTTTCTACGTACCGATTTATATGACCTTTGCCTCCTCGCGGAGAAGTCGTACTACTTCGCCAACCGATTCCGGACCCTCGAACTGCTTGCCGCCACTCTTAGCGGGCGGAGCCTCGAATCCGGTGTACTGCGCTTTTCCGATCGGAGCCAGGTCCACGCCAAGCTCCGATGCCGTGACCTTCTTCACCGGCTTCTTCTTCGCTGCCATGATTCCCTTCAGCGATGGGTATCGTGGCTCGTTCAATCCCTTCTGCGCCCCGATAATCGCGGGAAGCGTAACCTCGATAATTTCCTCGCCACCATCGACCTGCCTGTTGCAGACCGCTTTTCCATCACCGGTTTCTATTTTCGTGACCAGCATCACATGCGGTATCCCGAGAATCTCGGCGACCATCGTTCCCACGCCGCCAAGATCGTAATCGATTCCCTTCCATCCGCAGAGAATCATGTCCGGATTTTCTTCCTTCAACGCTGCTGCCAGAAGCTGCGATGCGTGCGCCGGGCATACGAGTTGCTCATCCGTTACAACATGGATCGCGCGATGCGCTCCCCTAGCAAGCTCGTCCTTGATTCCCTTCGCGTTCGATTCCGGCCCCGCGTTTATAACCACGACTTCACCGTCTCCTGAAGCCTCGGTTATCCTGAGCGCTTCCTCGACAGCATATTCATCGTACGGACTCACCGAGAATTTCACACCACTTGTGTCAACCTTCCCATCAGCGACTTTAATGGCAGCCTCGGAGTCCGGACAGTACTTAATCAGTACGGCAATTTTCATTGGTTACCTCTTAATCTTATGTTTATACAGCTTGTGCAATTAATCACAAAGTGCTTCGAACATGGAGGATACTTGAAAAGCAGAATTCAGTCAAGCAGTTTGTGAATTGTTTCACAATCATCGACGTTCCCCTTTTTCACCACATGACTCATTATCCATACTGCCTTCCCGGCACCTGTAAAATTATTTCATATTTTTATTTCAAACTTTTATAATTTATCACGTGTCCCCATAATGACGGCTTCGTACAGTTCGATTTTACTCATTTCCATATCGCGACCGGGGAGGCATCCCGCAGATGAATTTCAACGCTATCACTCTCATCCTGCTACTCAGTTATTCACTGACCGCGGGATTCTCATGCGCGTTTGGTGCATCCGGCGACAGGAACAATAACCGGCCTGTCTTCCGCTCCGACATCCCTCCCGATAACACCGTCTTCGATCCGGTCGAAATCACATCCGACGCACTTTCACTCACACCGCGGCATTTCACAGTAAATGACAACTACGGATTTTTCCCGACCGATGATTCCCTTACGATCATGGACCTCTCGGATCTATCGTATCCTGCTACGGTGGCCAGAGTCCCGATCACATGGTGCTGGGGAAGTGTCTCCGCGACAGAAGAATACGCGTGCGTTACATCCGGTGAAAAAATTCTCTATGTAGTCGATATCGAAAATGTCACCGAATCGCATGTCGTCGGCTCGGTCGAAATTCCACACTATTCTTACCATTCACTTATCTCAGGTGATCTCCTTTACATCACCTGCGGGAATCGGCAGGACGGTTATCACAGCGGGACCCTCGACACCCTCAACATCATTGATGTCTCCGACCCGGCATCACCTGAAATCATCGGATCGACCGAAACCGGCGCGTCCGTATCCGGAATTGTACTCGATGGAAATTCACTTTACCTTTCATGCAACAGCGGTATCGAAATCTATGACGTTACCGATCCGATGAACCCGGTGCTAAGTGATATTTACGAGGCATGGAACATCAAGGACTTCGCGATTGCGGGAGACCACATCCTCATCGCAAACGGTGACTATTTCAAAATTATTGAAAAGAGTGCTTCCGACAGTGATAGAATCGAGTGGGTATTCCGGGATTTCTTTCGATCCTGCTACAACGTTTGTGTAAAAAATAACATCGCATATCTCTTCGGTTCGGGTTCTGATTCCAACGGTGAAACATTTTACAAACTCAGGTCTCTCGACATAACCGACATACCCAATCCCGTCGAGATCGACAACATCGATTTTCAGTCGGGCAGCTACACCCGTATGCGCATGTCGGATGATTACATCTACGTCCTCGACCGTTTCCGCGGATTCACGGCAATCGATGTCAGCGATCCGGCGAATCTCGAAAAGACCGATTCGTTTTACACAACCGACTCAACCCTTCGCGTGTTCGCACGCGATGGTTACATCTTCCTTTTGAAGACCATGGGACTTACTATCGTTGACGCAACCGATCCCGATAATGAGCAAATTGTGTCTCAGATCGACCTTCCATATCAGACGGGTGAAGTCGATATCGATGGTGACATCGCAGTAGTTGTCAGTTACGGCATGATGCACATCATCGATATCTCCGATCCACGCAATCCCTCGATAATTAAAGAATTCGACTCGTACGAAATATATGGCGACAATGTAAAAGTCGCGGACGGGTACGCGTTTGTCTCGAACGGTTCGGGCATATCCGTTGTCGATATCGATCCGCCCGGGAATTCCCATGTACTGACAGATATCCAGTTCCCCCCGAACGCCAGGTGGTTGTTCGTCAACGAAGAGTACGCTTACATTTCGACTTATGATCCGGAGCGGGAGATTTCAAAACTCTGGCTTTATACACTTGATCTTCCATCCTCCATTAAGGAGATCAAATCGATCGACTGCCCGTACGTATCGGTAATCGGCATCGATGAATCCGGCATATACGGACTTCTTTCAGATATAGCCTACTGGCGCGACCCAAACTGGTCTGCGGGCTGGCCTGATTCATCGTTCACCATCGGCTGTGTAAATCTCAATCCCGATGACCCCGCCAGCATATGGAACGCACCCGATGGCGTGTCTCCGGACGAGATGTACATCGGTAACACACTCTCCTTCAACGGATTTCCCGGAAAGATCCCGTTTAAGGGCGGGCTCGCTTACATCAACTGCGCCCTTGTCCCCGATGAACCGGGCGAATCGGCGTATCCGGCGTTCTCTTACACAATGAACGACATCGACGATTTCCACATCATCGATGTAGATAGATCCGAAGGACTTACAGTCGCCGCGTCATTCGACATCTTCGATTACGGACTTCGGGATTTCGACGTTATGGGTGGCTACCTCTGCTCATCCGAATACAACCTGAGAATTTTCAGCCTCTGGTGATCCGGGCGCTTTCATCCACTCACGTTAAAATTTTGGGGCTTGCCGAATTGAATTATCGCATTTATATTCATAAGGCTGCCTGTACGGGCACTGGTGAACTTATTACGATCCGGGGAGTCCTGGTACATCGGAATCTTGCTGTCGCTTTGAGGGTTGCTTCCGGAGATTCAGTTTCAGTCAGAGGGAACGTAAACAATGAACTACTTCAAGACATTCATGCTTCTACTCGGTATGGCCGCACTTCTTATGGGGATCGGATACCTTATCGGAGGCATGTCCGGAGTCATTATCGCGCTTGTGATCGCTGTCATTATCAACTTCGCGAGCTGGTATTTCTCGGACACGATAATTCTGAAGATGTACAAGGCGAAGGAAGTCGATGAATCGAGTGCTCCTAACCTCTACCGGATGGTGACTGATCTGACCAACTCCGCCGGGATGCCGATGCCGAAGGTGTATATCATCCCGTCCGCAAGCCCGAATGCCTTCGCGACCGGACGCGACCCGGAGCATGCGGCGGTCGCCGTGACCGAAGGGATCCTCGGTGTCCTTACATACGAGGAACTTCGAGGGGTTGTCGGCCACGAGCTTGCGCATGTAAAAAACCGCGACAGCCTTATCATGACAATAGCCGCCACAATCTCAGCAGCGATCGGATTCCTCGCGATTATCGCACGGTACGCGATGATATTCGGCGGGCGAAGTCGCGAGGGTGGAGGAATCATAAGCCTTATCGCGCTTCTCGTGATCGCGATTCTCGCGCCGATCGTCGCGATGGTTATTCAGCTCGCGATATCAAGGACAAGGGAGTATTCGGCCGATAAAGGCGGGGCGCAGTTCAGCGGACAGCCTCTCGCACTCGCGAGCGCGCTGAAGAAGATCACCTCGATGGCAAACGTACAGCCACAGCAGGATCTGTCGAATCCGACCACCGCACATCTCTGGATAGCATCGCCTATCAAGGGTCGCGGATTCATGTCGCTTTTCTCAACCCATCCGCCGGTCGAGGAGAGAATCAGGCGCCTCGAGGAGATCGCCGCCAACGGCTGATTGCAAAAATTCGGTAGATTATATTATTATGTTTACCGCCTTGCGCACGCCCGCGTGCGTGTGGTAGCATCAATCATCAATAACGAGGGGAACCACCTCTCGAGTGTGTTACTATGCGTGTACGAATAACCCTGGCAATTTTCATGGTTCTGATGCTGGTTGTTCCGGCATTTTCGCAGGATGAGATCACCAGCGAGAGCGGTCCCGTTGAAGTCGAGGCGGACACCGCCGAAGATACTGTCACAATTCCGGTCGATGAAGAATCCGGTATGGTGAACTGGGACGCGTACCTCAGCCCTCCCGAAGGTGGAGGCGCAAGCTGGGGATTCATCACCATGCTCTATCCCCCGGACCCCGCAGCTCTTGCAGACTGTCCCGAGATCCTGCTCGACGGCGCATGGTATCCGCCCATCCCGTTCTCCTACGGTTACGAACCTTCCGGAACATCATCGCTTTCAACCGTCGGATTCTGGTACCTCGAAAGCGCAAACGGGTATCTTGCACGCAGGTCGATGGATATCTCCGACAACGGCAGTAACTACTACACATCGACATGGTTCGTCGGCGGGGCATCCGTTTTCCATATCGAGGAAGCATGGACCGAGGGCTTCTACGGCGAGGGTTACTACCTTCCCGATGAATATACCGGGGCCGGAATCGACTATTTCCTCAAAAGCATATGGTTCAGGGGTATCGTCACCGGCGAGCGAATGCAGGTTCTTCTCGATGTCTGCGGCGCGGTACGCATCGGACGCGACATGATGAACGGCGGACGCGATCCGCTCATGATCTTCCAGATTCCGGCGAACGAAACCGACAGGCAGAACGGTCGCGGAAGTCTCCTTGTATGGGTGAAGAACGGCACGTTCGAGCTTGTGAGAACGCGACTTCACGCAGCGTACGCGATCGAGATGACCGAGTTCCAGAACCTCAGCCCGGATATCGAGGTCGATCCGTCATACTTTTACAGTGAATACATTCCCGGCGACCTGTACTGGTCGATCGACCAGTATCTCCTGACAAAGGACACCTCGGTTTTCGGCCTTCAGTTTGAAACGACCGTGGAAGGACGCGAAGTCTGGTCGTTCGAGGATGAGGAAGCTAACACCGAAGGCATTGAGGTAGAAGTAACCGATGAGGAATCCGGGGATTCCGAAGAAGATTCATCGGAAGCGGTTTCCGAATAACGTGTAACAAATCAGGACCTGAACTCATCGACCTTTACGATCGATATTTTTTTGGATAAAAAAAAAGAGCCCCCCATAAATAAATAGGGGGGTCCCTTTTTCACGATTCAACCGTACAATCGATCAACGGTTTTAAAATCGCAGTGACCTCGGTCACTACTTCTTCTTCGGGCGAGTCTTCTTCGGAGTCGCCTTCTTAAGAGTCTTCTTCCTGGCCGGAGCCTTCTTTACGGCTTTCCTGGCCGTAGTCTTCTTCTTGGCGGTTGCCTTCTTGGCTACCGTCTTCTTCCTGGCCGGAGCCTTCTTTTTCACCGTCTTCTTGGCGGTGGTCTTCTTCTTGGCCGGGGCCTTCTTCTTTACAACCTTCTTGGCTGTAGTCTTCTTCTTGGCGGTTGCCTTCTTGGCTACCGTCTTCTTCCTGGCCGGCGCCTTCTTCTTTACAACCTTCTTGGCTGTGGTCTTCTTCTTGGCGGGAGCCTTCTTCTTCACAACTTTCTTTGCTGTGGTCTTCTTCTTGGCGGTCGCTCTTTTAGCGGTCGCCTTCTTCCTGGCCGGAGCTTTCTTTACAGCTTTCTTCGCTGTGGTCTTCTTCTTGGCAGTTGCCTTCTTGGCGACTGTCTTCTTCTTGGGTGTAGCCCTTTTGGCAGTCGTCTTCTTCTTCGGTTTAGTTGCCATAATAATTTTCCTCCTTTTCCTGATGGCCTCTCGGGAAAACCTTTTGCTTCCTTATCGACCACGACATCACCGTATGGTGTTATCGCGAGACCCTTATCATAAGCCGCATACACGCGGTTTAGACTTCAATACGTAAATAGTATCTATACGATGGACGCTATGTGAACTGTTTGAATGCGTCCCTGTTTTCACATGGGGGTGGATGACGTTATGACTCATTTCAGGAATGTGGCCGGGGAGAGAATCATCGCCATTTAAATGCCCTGGTCTCACTATCTTTTCTTTAGACCCTCACTCAGCCCGCTTTTGATGCGGCCTACATGCTGCGCCGTAACTCTCTGCATGTATTTTCTTTTTAATATCAAAACTACACGCCATTGTCAATTTTTTGAAACAAAAAAATTACTTTACGACACCTCCTGTAGCCCGCTTATAATCAGGGATTGCGCGATTACGTGTATTATTTCAACTCGCCCGACACGATAAAAACAGCGTAAAAAAATGAAAAAATTTCAGCAGGTCAATATCGCTGACCTTTACGATGCTCTGTAGCCCACTTTTGATGCGGCTTACAGAAGGTCGCTCGCTGATGCATCTTATTCTGCTCAAATGCGTAACTTGTATCGCACTTGATCGGTAAAAAAAATTTCTCTAAATGAAGGTCAGGAAAAAATTTCAATTTTCTAAAAATAAATTTTTTTAAAAAATTTCAACACAACCGGTCAATATACGGATTTTTTTCCTTAACCACATTTTTTTATCTCAACGATTTTCGACCTCCTTTCCCCTCTCATTCGTTGATTTCGTTAAAAAGCTGAACTACAATCTCTTAAGCCCCGTACGGGGCTTTCTTCTGCCTTTTATGGACTGTAAAGGAGTTGATTCAGGATGTCCAAGGATAAAGGTGCCAATGAAAAAACCACTGGCGGATGGAAGGTAAAGGTTGGTCTCGCCGAGATGCTCAAGGGTGGCGTCATCATGGACGTTACCAACCCCGAGCAGGCGAAAATTGCCGAGCAGGCCGGCGCGTGCGCTGTAATGGCGCTTGAAAGAGTCCCCGCCGACATTCGTCGCGACGGTGGCGTTGCCCGAATGGCGGACCCCACCATCATAGAGGCCATCAGGAAAACCGTAAGCATCCCCGTTATGGCAAAAGCCAGAATCGGTCACTTCGCCGAAGCACAGGTTCTTGAATCCCTCGGTGTAGACTTTGTCGACGAAAGCGAAGTTCTTACGCCTGCAGACGAGGCTAATCACATATGGAAGCATGGTTTCACCGTCCCATTTGTATGCGGCGCGACATGCCTTGCCGAAGCACTCAGACGTATCGGAGAGGGCGCTGCAATGATTCGTACAAAGGGTGAAGCCGGTACCGGTAACGTCGTCGAAGCGGTTCGCCACATGCGCCTTATAAAGAAGGAAATGCGCGAGTTGACGCTCATGAACCATGACGAACTCATGTCACGCGCGAAGGAAATGGGCGCCCCGTTCCACCTCGTAGAGGAGATCGCTGAGACCGGAAAACTCCAGGTCCCGAACTTCGCTGCCGGTGGAATCGCAACACCGGCCGATGCATCACTCATGATGCAGCTGGGCGCCGAAAGCGTCTTCGTCGGAAGCGGTATCTTCAAATCCGAAGATCCCGCACCGCGTGCAGAAGCAATTGTCCGTGCAGTCACGTACTACACCGATCCGAAAGTTATCGCGGAAGTGTCGCGCGGTCTTGGAGAAGCGATGGTAGGAATCGAAATAGACAAGATTCCCGAAGAGGAACTTTTGGCAAAACGCGGATGGTAGCTTGGCGGGTGCGATCAGATGCCGATCTACACCACAGGTCACTCGAACCATTCGACAGAGCGTTTCTTCGAAATCATCGAGCCGTTTAACATTACTGACATAATCGACATTCGCAGCGTCCCTTACTCGGGACGCTTTCCTCATTTCAATAAGAACAACTTCAGAAAAACAGTCGAATCCCGCGGCCTTAAGTATCACTGGCGCGGTGATACCCTGGGTGGAAAACCGTCCGATGACTCCGGCTTCGATGAGATTTCGAAAACGAAATCCTTCATTGACGCGATCGACTCCCTGATGAAAGAATTCGGAGATAACAACGTCTCCGGAACCGCATGCCTTGTCTGCGCCGAGCGTGATCCCCAGAGATGTCACAGGTCGATTCTGATCGGACCCGCCCTTCGTTCGTACGGAGAAACCGGATTTGACTTGCATCATATTCTTCCTGATGGCAAACTCGTGCTTCAGTCATCGCTTGAAGCTGCTGGCAGTTCGCCCAGTCCTGACCGTGCGGACACCCTGCCGCTTTTTGTCAGCGATGATTTAAAATAAAATACGCCACAGTCCGGGGCTGCAGAAAAGAAAGGACCTTTACAATTAATGGCTTCAAAAGTACTGAAAGATACATGGGCAATTATGATGATGGCGGGGATGGGCACGCGCATGAAGAGCGATCTTCCCAAGGTCCTTCATAACGCATGCGGACAGTCCCTTGCGAAATGGGTTATCAGTTCATGCGAGAAGGCCGGGATTAAAAACCGCGTGATGGTTGTCGGCCATATGGCGGAAACAGTTACCGCTGCGTTTCCCGATGAGACCGCGATCCTTCAGAAACCCCAGAAGGGTACCGGTCACGCCGTCATGACAGGCATGAAGAAGGTCCCGAAATCCGCGAAGCAGGTCCTTATACTTTCGGGCGATGTGCCGTGCCTGGCATCGGGCACGATACGCGAGTTTGTTAAATACCACATGAAAGCCCGCGCATCCGCGACCGTCCTGAGCTTCTACCCGCCCGACCCTTCGGGGTACGGCAGAATTATAAGGGATGACTCGGGCGGTGTAACCGGTATCATCGAACACAGGGACCTTAAACCTCCCCAGAGAGATATCGGTGAATGTAACAGCGGTATCTATGTCTTTGACAGTAAAATCCTCGAGACCGCCCTTTCAAAAATCAAACCCAATAAAAAATCCGGCGAGTACCACCTTCCCGACGTGCTTGATTACATACTCGAACGGAAAGGCTCCGTCGAAGCTGTCTGGACTCTCGAACAGACAGAGGCTATGGGGGTAAACACGAGACTCGAGCTGTCCGAAGCATCCGACTTCCTAAGATGGAAGATAATCGAATCCCACATGGCGAAGGGTGTTACATTCGTCGATCCCGCCTCCACGTGGATCGGACCTGATGTAAAAATCGGAAAGGACACCATCATCCAGCCGGGTGTAATCTTAATGGGAACCGTGTCAGTGGGGGCAGGATCGAATCTTGGGCCCAATACCGATGTACACGACGCAAAGATCGGAAAGAACTGCAGCATACGATTCAGCGTTCTCAACGAATGCGTAATTGGCAACGAGGTCAACATCGGACCGTTCGCGCATATCCGTCCGGGAACCAGGATAAGGAAGGGTGCCCGGATCGGTAACTTCGTCGAGTTCAAGAAAACGGATTTCGGCGAGGGGAGCAAGTGCGGACACCTCACCTATCTCGGTGACGCTACCGTTGGTAAAGACGTCAACGTGGGAGCGGGCACGATCACCTGCAATTACGACGGTAAGAATAAAAACCAGACGATAATCGGCGATGGCGTCTTCATCGGCTCAGACTCCATACTTGTCGCGCCGATAAGGATAGGTAAGGGCTCTTACACCGCCGCCGGGAGTACGCTTACCAAGGATATCGAGCCTTACTCTCTTGCGTTCGGACGTGCACACCAGATGAACAAAATAGGGTGGCTCGAAAAAAAGAAGTCCGATAAAAAATAACAATACAGAATTTCGCAATTTCAAAATCGGAGGGGAATCCAATGCGTGGTTTTTCGTATCTTCTGATTGCGACGCTGTTTGTGTCGCTCATGATAATCGCGTGCGGTTCGGGTGGACCCGCAAGATCTCAGGAGTCCGGTAACGAGGTTGTGGTGGAGCTTCCGGACCCGGACCTCGATAGCTCGATATCACTGGCCGACTGCCTTCTCAACAGGAGTTCCAAACGGGATTACTCTGACCGGCCGCTCACCCTCGACGAAATTTCCGGCATATTGTGGGCCGCACAGGGAATAACCCGAGACTGGGGAGCGCGTACTACACCATCCGCAGGAGGTCTGTTTCCCATAAGGCTCTATGTTGTCAGCGGTAACGTCGAAGGCCTCGAGTCCGGCTCATGGCTCTATTCTCCGGAAGAACATTCACTCACGCTTGTCACCGAAGGTGAGCTTCTCGACGACCTTCAGGACGCCGCCGTAGATCAGCAGTGCGTCGGTTCTGCGTCATGCGTGATCGTCATCAGCGCGATCTATGAGGTTACATCATGGAAATACGGTGAACGCTCGACGAGATATATCGATGCCGAGGCTGGCGCAGTCTGCCAGAACATTTACCTCATGTGCGAATCGCTCGGACTCGGAACGGTGTGTATCGGGGCGTTTTATGACGATACCATCGCGTCGATTATCGGAACGGATAACATGATCAGGCTGATAATGCCCGTCGGTGCTCCGGAAGAATAATCGCCTGTTTTAATTTTCTGGATATTTCAGTCGAGGTAGTGAACTTCTACGTTCTCGTCGTACTTCGTAAGCTCATTACTGATTTTTTCACGATGCTCGGCAGGCACATCTGTTCCGAGCACGAGCCTGAACCTGTTCAGGCCGATCGAATCCCGATAGGTAACTCCGGATAAAATAATCCTTGGCATCTCGAAATCGAACGGATCAATTTTCTCATACTCCGGGATCATAATTAAAAGCCTTTCACCCACCACAATCGCCAGATTGGTTATACCAGGCGCAGCCTCGCCCCTGAGCACTCTGATCTGTTCAAAAACGTGATCCGGACATTCGCAGCCAAGCTCGTCCTTTGCAAAGTCCTTTATTAATTCGGCGAACGTACCGACTTTTTCCTTAATTTCGTTTATTTTTCCCATTGGTCCTTTTCAACTATCTGTCGTTCTGCTCCCTGTTCATCGCATCCGAAAATAGTTTGAATGCAATTCCCACAAGCGCACCGATTACAAGCGCCATCGGGATCGGCTGAACAATGTCCTGCAGGATCCAGAACAGAAATATCGTCGCTCCGAAAGTAACCGCGCTCCCGAAGATTATGTAGAGGATCATTGTCCGGATTTTCTTTTTGTCGGGTTTCTTATCCATAAGCTCTTTTCAGAAGTTCTTTAGATACTGCCATAGTGGATTATTATGAATCTCATCTCCGTGCGATGCAACATAGTCGACGAACCAGTGCAGGAACACAACGATCGTGTACACCACAATCCCGAACAGCGCCAGCAACCTGCTCAGTATCGGCCTCTTTTTCCTGAGGTAGATAATAATAAACGCGGCCGCCGTGTTGGCAGCGAGTTTAACATAAATAAAAACAACCTCCCTGCCCATCAGAAGATTCGCAAAGATGGGATTCAGCTCCTCGGCCATCTCATGGTGCATGAGCGTCCATGTCAGGTCAATGATCATCAGGCTGTACATTATAAAAATGTCCATCGTTCAGGATTTCTCACTCGCCGCGGTTAATCGACTCTCCTTAACCCCCTTCCGCACGTTCTATGTAGTAAAGAATTTGGTTCAGCAGGTTTAACTGGCTTTCAGACCAGTCGAGGCCATCAATCCTGTCACTCGCAGCTTCCCTGGTTTCAGCGTATGTGATCCCGTCTTCACCCTCCGAAGTATGGATTTCCTCCAGAATCCCAAGCACGCTGATATGAAACAGCGCGTCCTCGTGCATCTGCATCCTCGACTCCGTTATGAACCCCTCCCCCCTTACCTCCGGTGCAATCTCGTATATCACTTCAAAAAGTCGCCAGAATCGTATGGCCCTTACGGGATCACCAAGTCGCTCATACGACATGGCTATCAGGTGGTAGCTTTCAAGGTGCTCGGAGCTTGTCGCGATTGCGTTCTTCAGCCAGTGAATAGCATCGCGATATTTCGCCCGGTCACCGTCTTCCTCGGCACGGATATACTGCAGGTTGGCGGTAGCGTAGTAAAGTTCCACGTTGTATGGAATCTGCCCGCAGGCCGTTGACAGCATCCGGTAACATTCCTCGTAACTTTGATTCAGTCTTTCACGTGCCTCGATATAAGAAACCGCGATCTGCCGCGCGACCTCCCCGTCAGGAAGATTTTCGTTCGAGACTTCCGCCACATCGATCCCGAACGAATCGAGTGCCGCCTCCTGTTCCATTACTCCTATCCGCCCGTTGTTTATCTCGTCTATAAAGATATTGAGAAGTTCGAAGGTCACGGCCTGGTCACCGGCATACAGCTCGACTGCTGTAATAAGGGCATGACGTCGCTCGAACATCATTTCATGATCCCGGTAGATGTTCGCGAGGTTCTTCATCGCACGCATCTGGCTTCGGGAAATGGTGCTGCCATGACGTTCCGTAAACGGTACAAGCCACGGATTGGGATTGATCTCGGATTCCGCTACGCATCCGACCAGCGATGCGAGGATCGCGACAAGTACGAAGGATGCGAGCGCTCCGGCTGTGGATTTAAATGAACGCGACACTTATTGTTAATTTTATATTATGTTTCACATGATTTCGGCAGATTGCCCGGTTTTTAGGCGTTTTTTCGTCAACATAATGTGCGCACATGATATTATTAAATCTGATAAAGACTGCTGAAACGGAAGGGGAATCACTGATGCGAACAGTACTTGCTTCACTTTCGATTGCCATAATTCTCTCAATTCTGATTCTGACACCCGCACTTGCACAGGAAGGCCCGGATGAGATCGAATCGAACGACACTATGGTCCTTTCGGATTTTATCGACGGTTTCGTTATCGAAGGGGAGATAGGAGCCGATGGTGACGAGGATGACTGGTTCGTCCTCGATGGTCAGGAGGGTTATTATCCCACTATTACCCTGTACTATGACAACGAGGTGTGCGATATCGACCTCGACATATGGAGCGATGACCAGGTAATCGGATCGCTTTCGTCCGTAAACAGCCCGGACAGCGGTTCGTTCCACGTTCCCGACATCTGCTACCTGCATGTTTACGTATATGACGGAAGCGGAGAATACAGAATCGAGATCGAACCTTCCGACTCGTCTTCACTCGATCGATGCGAGGGCGATGACGAGGTTGAGAGTAACAACGAAAGGGACCTCGCGGATTACATCGAAGAAGAGGATGGCAGCCTTGAAATCAACGGCTACGCCTGCGTCGATGACGAGGACTGGTTCATGCTCGATGGCACCGAGGGATACAATCCGACGATAACCCTGATTTACGATTACGAAATCTGCGATATCGATCTTGAGATCTACTCGGGTGACGATTATGTTGGGAGCCTCGTGGATGTCGAGAGCCCGGACAGCGATGAGTTTGAGGTACCGGATGTCTGCTACCTCCGCGTCATGGCATATGATGGCGAGGGACAATATACGATCCTCATCGAACCATAAGCGGATAAAAAGGGACGTTTCCGTATCCCCTTTATCGAAGCGTACTGCATAAGTAAGTCACGAGGCACAGGCAGTGATAACATGATTTTTTATTAAGAATTTAAAGCGCAGTAATAACCAGCCTGAGTCCTGAAAGGCGCATCAGCAAAGGAATTTTTTCAACTGGCATGGTTTGGATACGAAAAACTTACATGGATAACGTTTACATCATGCAATTTAATTTCTATAAATCGTGATATTATTCCCGTAATCCCAGACACAAAGGACAGGAGGACTCAATGAGAGCGACTTTTTCAGTAATTTTTGCATCAATGATGCTGGTGCTCTTCGCGATAGCCCCGGCTTTCGCGCAGGAGGGACCTGACGAGTGGGAATCCAATGATGAGATGAGACTCGCGGACAGCATCGACACCCTGTACATCCAGGGAGAAATCGGCCGCCAGAGCGATAATGACGACTGGTTCATACTTGAAGGCCAGGAGGGTACCGATCCCTACATCACTCTGTACTATGACGATTCGCGCTGCGATATCGACATGGAGATTTACAGCGACGATGAGTACGTTGGAAGCCTGACAAGCTCGTCAAGCCCGGATGGCGACGAATTCTACGTCCCGGGTACATGCTATCTGCACGTTTACGTCTACTCCGGCCACGGCGACTACGAAATAGAGATCGAGCCGGGCGGAGGCGGAGGACATTACTCCGGTGACGACTGCGAAGGTCCCGACGAGTGGGAAAGCAACGACGAAATGGACCTCGCCGACTACATCGATAACCTTGAAATCGAAGGTTACATGTGCGAGTACGACGAGGACTGGTTCGTCCTTGATGGCTCTGAGGGCACAAACCCGACAATCACTCTCTACTACGATGACTATTATTGTGACATCGACATGGAGATCTACAGCGATGACGATTACGTCGGTTCGCTGACCAGCTCTTCAAGCCCTGATTCGGACAGCTTCCATATCCCCGGTGAGTGCTACCTCTACGTCTACAGCTATGACGGCGAGGGTGAGTACTACATCGAGATCGACCCCGGACGAGGTGGCGGACGCGATGATCGCCCGGACCGAAGGGATCGAGACTGTGAAGGCCCCGACGAAGTTGAATCAAACGACGATGCCGATCTCGCCGACTGGATCGATGGTTACGAAATCGAAGGTTATGCATGTGAAGGCGACGACGACTGGTACGTACTCGACGGCCAGGAGGGTTACTACCCCGAGATCGTCCTCTACTACGATGATTATGACTGTGACCTGGACCTCGAAGTCTACAGTGACGACGAGTACAGCGGTTCGCTGACAAGCACTTCCAGCCCCGACTCGGACTTCTTCGATATCCCCGGCACCTGCTACATTCACGTTTACTCCTACAGCGGTGAAGGCGAGTACACGGTAGAGATCTGGCCCGATGAGGGTAACGGTTACAGTGGCGGTGGTGATTGCGAAGGTCCCGACGAGTGGGAATCCAATGATGATATGGACCTTGCTGACTACATCGATGGTTACACCATTGAGGGTTACTGCTGCGTAGGCGACGGCGACTGGTTCGTGCTCGATGGGCAGGAGGGCTCACGCCCCGAGTTCACACTCTATTACGATGACTACGAGTGCGACATCGACATGGAAGTCTACGATGATGATGAATATGTCGGATCGCTCTCATCAACCGACAGCCCCGACTGGGACACGTTCCGGATCAGGGGTACCTGCTACCTCTACGTTTACTCATACAGCGGAGAGGGCGAATACACGATTGAAATCGAACCTTAACCTGTCTGTAAATAAAATTGATTTCTTTCCCCCGGTTCATCCCGGGGGTTTTTACTTTTGCGGTGAGTCCCGCTCCGTGAAAAAACCCGGGATTAAAAACCCGGGTATCAGAACTCATTTTTTTATCGATCTGTTACCAGTCACCCTGCGGACCGCCATACGCGCCCATGTCGGATGTAGTGTCATCATCCCAGTCGAATATTGTCGGGTCTCCTGTATCAATACACGGCGAACCGGTCGACAGCGTGAAATCCGTTCCGGCGTTCGTGTATAGCGGGTTTAAACTGATGCAGCCCGTGCCGGGTGTGAGGTTCTGGTAGTTCGATGTCGCACAGTCGTAGACGTCGCAGTACTCGAAATCGTACACGCAGCCGCTCTGGTAAATCCCGTACGCGCTCTGGAAGTACCCGCCGCCTCCAACTCCCTTACGGATGTGAGTAACGATAACGTTCCGCACATCCAGCCCGTTGCAGTTCGCAAAGTGCATTCCATACGCAATTCCGTAGTAATACGATTTCTTGATGTCATACACAACGCAGTTTGTGATCTCCACGTTCGCCGACGCGTTCACGCGGATTCCATACGCGTTATGGTAATTCCCGCCCTGTACGTCATTCACAATCACGTTATTCAGTACCACAGCGTCCGAGTTGTTGATGTATATCCCGTGCGGCCAGCAGTAACTTCCACCGAGAAGTCCCGTCGATCGCACGTAATGTACGTAAGTACGCTCGATATGCACGTAATTCGTCCCGCTTCCGTCGCAGTTCTCGATGTAAATCCCGTAGAACGTCGCGTATCCCGGATCGGTCGCGTTGTTTACGTCGTACACCTCGCAGTTGTTAATATGCGGAAACGCGTTGTTCTGAAGGTAGATTCCCCTCGCGTCGGAGTAATCGAGATCGACGATACTGCAGTTCAGGATATCCGGTGACGTTCCCGAGCACCTGACACCGTACCGCCTCGCGTCTATCTCGAATCCGTCGATCGTCGCGTCATCCGCGCCGTTTACCGCGGCTCCGGTCGAATTATCGTAGATCGTAGCCTCGTCGTCCCCGTCCGATGAATCCCAGTTGACCGATTTCAGTACGACTCCCGAAACAAGCGTAACCGGACCGTTATATGGAACATCGCTGTCGTCGACCCATACCTGGTATCCCGTGCTCGCTGCTGTAAGGCCCTCCTGGATCGTGTTGTACGGGTTCGCCTGCGATCCGTCCTCGACGCCCGACGTGTTTGAATCGTCCACGTAGATAACATTCGCCATCAGGACCTCGAATCCCTCAACGAGCGATCCCTCGTAAGGTCCGGGATTAATCACAACTACATCGTAGAGCCCGATATTCGCGCCCGACAGATCGAAGTCGCACAGAACCTCGGTCGCGTCGGTCCACGAGACACTTGTCCCGCCGATCACCATCGATCCGTCCGACTCCCTCAACTCGACCGTGCACCCGTCCTCGAAATAATCACCGTTGATCGTCGCATTGACCGTTTCTCCGACATCTCCCTCAGTCGGATCGATCGAGTAGACGACCGGATCAAAATGCGGCTGCGCGTCGGCTATCTCCACGGTATCCAGATGGTACGCCGCAAGAGCTGCGTCCGGCCATGTCCACGGTGACGTGTCGAAATCGTCCATGTTCGGCTCGTATGTGTTCGGATCGACGTTCTCGGCGATCACCCATACATCGTTCTGGCCGCTTTTCGTCAGGTTCAGCCCGTATACTTCGACCTCGTAAACGCTCGACGCCTCGGTTCCTTCCATAACCACCGCGTCCGCAAGCACATCGACCGGTGTCGCGAAAAGATCACCATCGAGCCACAGGCCCGCAAGCTCACTCGATACCACCGATCCACCGTATGCGCCCTGCCAGTCGTAAACTTCGATATCAAGCACAAGGTATCCGCCGTTATCACCATCATCCACGTACCACGCTGTGCTTCCCGCGTCCGTAACATCAATCAGAAACGGCTCTGCGCAGTTCGCGCTCAGGCTGAACGCTTCCGCCGGAAAGTCGGGTTCATAAGATATATCCGGATCCTCCCAGCTTGCGCATACCGCGTAGTTGAAGTCGAACACAACCTCTTCGTCGTTCATTTTGAACTGTATCTCGTATCGACGCTCGTTCGATCCGTACGATGTGAATATTCCCCTGTTCACAAGGTCGATATCTGCGAGCGGGTCCTCCAGTTCAAGTCCATCCGCGAACTGTTTGTAGCCATTTATAGTCGCGGTCGGCATAAGCGGTGGCGCAAGTTTCCCGCGTGTAGGCCCGAAAATGTTCTCGTACGGCGCGAACTCCTGCCAGTTCCACCATCGCGTGTACCCGTCCGCGTTAAGAAGCACCGTATCACCCGCGCCCGCGTAGCGTGCGGATGTGTCATACTCAAGCTGGTACGACCCGTCGCTGAAGAGGATTCCCCTCACGTCGAACCCGTTGTAGAAATTCAGTCCGGGAAACGGGTGGTTGAGCGTGACATCCACAACGAAAAGACCGCTCTGCGGATCGCTCGACGCGTCCACCTTCAGCGATATCATGTGCGTCGGACTCATCGGCGGCTGCATAAACTGTGTCACGTTCGCCGTGAATTCGGCTCCCCTTAATGGAACCGCTTCGGCTGTCATAGAGACGGGATCGATCGTGATCTCGTACATCCCCCAGAGCATCGCGGAATTATTTCCCGATGCCGAATTGCCGGCCATCGCAGTCTCACCAGGCGTTACGGGTGTCCCCCCACCCCCGCAACCGGCAAATACTGCCGTAAGGATAAGTACTGATACACAGACGAAAAACCTGTTTCGCAGTGACATTTCGATAAACCTCCGGGTTAATGCAGTGTTTAAAGGCCCGCCCAGCAAAAGTATCTCACGGATACCGTAAACATTATACAGGTATTTCACATTTTGTTAAATGAAGGACGGGAATTTACATGGGATCCGATACGAAATGCGTATTAAAAAAATTTTTTAGTAATTACTAAACATGTGGTATTTTTTATGAATGCGTGTAGAAGGGGAAATGAGCGAGTCAAAGAAAACCGAACCAAAGGTCGGTATTAACAATCCTGACTCACCACCACAAGCGAACGGGGATCATGTCCCGAATGATCCTGCTGGATTCGGGGCAGAGAGCACCCGAACAATGAAAATTGCCAGCGCACTTCGATTAATACTCGTCGGAGAATTCTCCCTGCTGACACTCGTTGTGTGTTATGCCACATTCGCGTGGAGCACTGTAAAGGATGTGCATTTCTTCCAGGCATTTTCAACTGGCTTCACACTGCCATTAATTGGGATTAAAACAGAACCACTTCTTTTTGCGGTTGTAACCGGCTTAGTCCTGTTTATTATTGTTTTGGTTCTACAACTCACTCATACCATCCTGAGTTTCCTGAGCGGGAAAATCCGGTTGCAGGATAACCAGGTTACTGGCAAAGAATGGCTGGCAATCAGGATAATTATTTTAATTTCGCCGGTTATTATCCTGACCATAATGCACGAACGCCTTGCCTGGATAGACAACTTCGGGAGAATCAATAATGGGATCGCCAGTATCCTGATGGCTATCATTGGGATTTGGTTGTTCTTTACGCTGGTTCGGGTTATTTCACTGCATCACGGGCGTGGTTCACTAAAGTCATGGGGATTTTTGATCAAGGTTGCGGGATTGATAATTTTAACGCTGGCCCTGTTTATTTTTCAGATGGATTTACACTGGCGTGCCAAGTCCTTCCGGCAAAGGGACATGATCGATCTCCGTGGCGTGGAAATTACTCTGCTGCCGCCGAATCCGGATGGTGAAATTATTGGTGCCGATCTTGAAGGGGTGACTTTCGCCGATGCAGACCTGACCGGTGCAAATCTGAATTACGCTAAACTAAATGGTACAAGGTTTCACTCCGGATCTCTTAATGATGCAATATTGACCGGCGCTCAGGGGCAGTACGTACATTTTCTATCAACTGATATGATCAATGTGGTCGCGTACGATGTTATTTTTAAGGAAGCCCGGATGTCATCAGTCAACCTTACAGGTGCAGAACTTGTAAGGGCAGATTTATTAAAAACCACGCTTGCCTTTTCGTGCCTGAACGAAGCGAATCTCGATTCTGCCAGCCTTATCGGAACCAACTTAAGCCAGGCCAATCTTCAAGGTGCCCTCCTGCACGGCACTTCGCTTATTGGTGCAAAATTAATTTCCTCGAATCTCCACGAGGCAGAATTTGAAAATACCCGATTCCAGTTCGCCGATATGCGGGACATACGTAATTTCAACTGGGATAACATCAATGAGTGCAATCTTCATGGGGTCCTGCTTTTACGTGACCAACTACCTGAATTTATTACTGTTCCGGACGGAACCGAACTCGTTTATCTCAAAGAGGCCGACAATGGCTACAATGCTATTGCTGTTACGTTTGAAGAATGGAAAGAAATAAGGATCGAAGGATTACAATCATTTTTAAATACCCTTGAATTTGAAGATACAATAACAACCAGTATTTGGGAACTAATAAACAAACCTCCCGACTGGTACACTTCCGTTGAATAAAAAAAAGGGGCCGCCTTCACAACAGCCCCATTCGTGTGCCATTTCAAATTAATCCTACAACTGACTAGGCGGAGTCCAGTCGCCTTCGGGACCACCGAACGCTCCCATCTCGCCGCCATCATCCGCACCCTCGGAGTACTCCGTATTCGTCGGATGATAGAAGTTCGCGCCGGGATTCATGTCGTACTGCGGGTCCTTAGCCTCGTAGTTGAATATCGCGCCTGTACCGCCCGAAACCTGGTTGCAGAACCCGGTGTACCATCCCGATGACGAGTTCTCGCCCGGCGGAAGGTCCGGCCAGCAGATGTTGTAGCAGCCGGAGTAGTCCATCGGGTATGGCGACGGTCCGGGCTGGACGTAGCCGTCCACCCACCATCCGTAGTACGACGTGTTTCCGTATACCACGTAGTCGTCGGTGCCCTCGATGTTTGACACGATGTTGTTCTTCCACACGATATCGTCTCCGCCGACCATCCCGAAGTATCCGGCGTTTACATGCCCGGCGTTTACGGTCGTTCCCGTCGGCGGGTCCGCGTGACGGATGTCGTCCACCGTGACGTTATATAGCTTGAACTCGCCAACCCAGTCCCACGAGTTGATGTTCGAAAGGCTGAACGCTGTCATCGCGTTCTGCGGGTCCGGATTCGGTGAAGGGCGTATGCAGTCGGTCTTGTTGAAGAAGTCGTACATCAGAATGTTGTGGAAATCCACGTTATGCGGGGCAACGCTGTCGTAGCCGACCCTTATCAGGTAAGCCGACGTTCCGTACTGTCCCGTGTCGTAAACATCGTAACCGATCTTGTGGAATTCGCTGTGATGTACCGACATCCCGTCGATTCCCCCACCGTACACAACGTAGAAACTTCGCCAGTCGTTGTCGGCACCGCGATGGTAAATCTCCGTGAACTCGCATCCCGATATTTCAATATTCTCGCTTCTCGCGAATCTCAGTATGTATCCCCTTTGAGTTGTAATTATACCCGTGAACCTGCAGTCCTTGATGTTAATTCCATCTCCCTGGCTGAAATACATGCCGTTCGGGGATCCCGTATTCAGCGTGCACTCGAACTGCAGCCCCTCTATCGTAATATTGTTCATATTCGCAGAGTACGCATGCGTGTTCTGATGGTCCACTGTCGGCCAGCCGGATCCGTCGTTCCAGTTGCAGCCGATCACATGGCTGTTGTTGTACATCGTGAACGGCGAGTAATCGGACGCCGACTGGTCCACGATAACCGGTTCGTCGTTCGACGCGTACGCGGCGTCGATTCCCTTCTGGATCGTGTCGTACGGATGATCCGGGGTGCCGTCCATCGACGGGTCACCGGCGTTGTCGCCATCCACGTATATCGCGTCCAGAATCGTAAATCCGTCAGTCAGAACTCCCGTGATTCCGGGTGATACCTCCACGACAACATCCCACAGTCCCGGAACCGCCCCGGCAAGATTCAGGTCTCCCTCCAGAGTGGTCGAATCGATAAAGACAACGTCTGTCGCGACGATGTCCTCCTCGCCTGTCCTCTGCAGGTAGAAAGAAGAACCGTCTACGAAGTTCGTTCCCGTCACCGTCACATGTTCGGGTGTGCAGTCCGGAATTCCCTCGTCCGGATCGATCGCCGTTACCGTAGGCGGATCGTACGGAGCCTGGTCGCCAATCGTCACGGTGAAAACATTGAACGCGGTCAGAGGACTGTCGGGATACGCAAACGCGCTCCCGCCGTCGATCTGCGGTTCGTACGATGTCGGGTCCGCGCTTTCGACCCCGATGAGAATCTCATAGTCACCGGCACCCTGGTTACCCTCGTACGTGATCGCCGTTTCCCAGACCGATGAATTCACCGTGCTTCCGGGATTTACCGTCGCCGATGTAAGATCGACGTAACCGCCGAGCACATCCCCGTCGGCGTACACCATCGCGACCTCACCCGGAACATCGTTGTATGCTCCGCCCTGCCAGTCGAATACCTCGATGTTCAGCCTGATCTCGCCGCCGAAATCTCCCGGCCCCTCGTACCATGCGTCGGTGCCGTTATCGGTGATCGCGATATTGTAAGCTTCCTGGCAGTTCGCCGAGACATCGAAAGCCTCCTGCGGATAGTCCGGCTCGTAAGATGGATCGGGTTCCGACCACGACGCGTCGACCGCATAGTTGAAGTCGAATACGATCTCCTCATCGTTCATTTTGAACTGGATGTCGTACCTTCGCGTGCAGCTTCCCGGTGCCGAAGTACTCAAAAATCCCCTAGACGACGGGCCGAGATCGGTAACCGCGTCCTCAAGTTCAAGGCCGTCCGCGAAGTACTTGTAGCCGTTTACGGTTGCAGAGGGCTGGTTCGGGGGTGCGAGCTTTCCTC
>Ga0272443_10001702_pt1 | contig 30837 bp, 28 predicted proteins | sample SSMAcet12_FD_193581 | JGI IMG/M metagenome (GOLD analysis project Ga0272443, IMG submission 193581) | Marine sediment archaeal communities from Little Sippewissett salt marsh, Falmouth, MA, United States - SSM-Acet-12 | ecosystem: Environmental > Aquatic > Marine > Wetlands > Sediment ... | reverse complement strand
ATGGCTGGGTAGCTGGATGGCTGGGTAGCTGGATGGCTGGGTAGCTGGATGGCTGGGTAGCTGGATGGCTGGGTAGCTGGATGGCTGGGTAGCTGGATGGCTGGGTAGCTGGATGGCTGGGTAGCTGGATGGCTGGGTAGCTGGATGGCTATAAAAAAAACGGGGGGCTTTTCGCCCCCCTGTTTTTTTAGTGCTCGAAAAGCATTTCGGAATAGGTAGGCAGCTGCCATTTGCTGCGGTCCACCATCAGTTCGAGAAGATCAGCGACATCACGCACTTTGTTCATGGCAGGAAGTACAACTTCCGCACAGTAGTCAGCCGCGTCAAACTCCTCTTCAATATCACCGAGTTTGACAATAACAGCATCGAGTTCTTCGGTCAGATCAATAAGAGCAGAAAGATTTTCAGCAAGATCTTTCAGATGATCGCCCTGGCTCTTCAATGTTTTGTCTGAGATGCCGATACGAGAAGAAGCTTCAATAAGTCCGTTGAACGATGCTGCGATTTCACCCTGATATTCAGAAACGTCAGGAATAACAAAAGTTTTGAGCATAAGCTGTAATGTACAGGCTTCGATATCGATTCCCTTGATATAGCGTTCGAGACGGGTATTCAACCTCGAATTGAGTTCCTCGTTTGAAAGCACGCCGTATGAGGCAAACATTTTCTTGTTATCCTCGTCAAGAAGTGCCCTCAGGGACTGTGGCGTATTTTTCATATTCGGCAGACCTCGCTCTGCAGCTGCATCCTGAAGATTGTCGCTGTAGTTGTCTCCCTGGTAGCGAACAGCCTTTGTGGCAGCAATTTCAGCGCGTATCACCTCAAGAATAGCCGCGTCTCTTTCGATACCAGCATCGATTTTAGCCTGAATCTCCTCGGAAATACCGTCAATAGCTTCCGCCATCAGGGTATTGAGTACCATGTTTGGTGTTGAGATAGGCTGTGACGAACCGACAGCGCGGAACTCGAACTTGTTGCCGGTAAACGCGAAAGGAGAGGTTCGGTTACGATCCGTATAATCCTTGTTCAGAACAGGCATATGAGCAAGCCCAAGGTCAAGCAGCTGTTTCTCGGTAGTAAAATCAACCTTGCCGCTTTCGATTGCATCGAGTACCTTCTCCAGCAGTTCACCGAGAAAAACAGTGACAACGGCTGGCGGAGCTTCGTTTGCGCCAAGGCGATGATCATTGCCGATACTGGCAATAGCAGCCCTCAGGATAGCAGAACGCTTGTACACGCCTTTGAGTACGGCAACGAGAAATATAAGGAACTGAATATTCGACTCAGGGGTATCACCTGGCTCAAGCAGATTTATGCCTTCAGCAGTACCGATTGACCAGTTGTTGTGTTTTCCGGAACCGTTGATACCGCCAAATGGCTTTTCGTGTATCAGGAGCGCGAAGCCTTTCTTCTCGGCAACCCTTCGCATGATCTCCATAACCAGCAGATTGTGGTCTGCCGCAATATTTGCTCTCTCGAAAATAGGCGCAATCTCGAACTGATGAGGAGCAACCTCATTATGGCGGGTTTTTGCAGGAATGCCAAGCAGATAGAGTTCTTTTTCAACCTCGTTCATAAAGTCAAGAACTCTATCGGGAATAGAACCAAAATAGTGGTCTTCAAGCTGCTGACCTTTTGGTGGATTGGCACCAAGAAGCGTACGTCCGGTCATCACGAGATCAGGACGCATGGAATAGAACTTGCGATCGATAAGAAAATACTCCTGCTCCGCGCCGGCATAGGTATTGACACGGCTGGATTTCGTACCGAGAATATCGAGAAGTTTGACTGCTGATTTACTGACAGCATCCATGGAACGAAGCAGAGGTGTTTTTTCGTCCAGAGCCTCACCATGATAGGATATAAAGACCGTGGGAACACACAGTGTCAGGCCATTGCCTCCTTTCATAAGAAACGCCGGACTCGATGGATCCCAGGCTGTATACCCTCTTGCCTCAAACGTTGTCCTCATACCTCCGGACGGGAAACTTGAAGCATCCGGCTCACCCTGAATTAGCTGACCTCCTGAAAAACGCTCAATCGGGGTCCCGTCTCCATCAATTGACAGAAACGCGTCATGCTTCTCAGCCGTAGATCCGGTCATGGGCTGGAACCAGTGCGTATAGTGCGTGGCTCCGTGCTCCATTGCCCACTCTTTCATTCCATGAGCGACAACCGCCGAAATATCCTCTGAAAGCTTGTCGCCAGCCTTAATGGTTTTCTGCAATGCCTTATAGACTTCCTTGGGAAGTTTTTTACGCATGACCGCCTGATTAAAGGTCATGGAGCCAAAATACGTTGATACCGCTTTAATGCTATTGTTGTCCAACAGATCCTCCTTGATGGTTTTTTTGTTCATTTTCTTGATTTCTTTTCGTCAAACACAGCAAGCACCTCTCGATCTTTAAGGTTCTTGCGAACGATCTCCGCGCTGATCGTTGTATTCCTTTTTATCTGAGACAAGACAAAACTGGTATTGGTTCCAAGCACTCCCGGCCAGCTCTGCACTCTGGACAACAGCTGTTCAAGTGATGCCGTGTTGTGCGTCATGACCCGTAATATGTGTGAACCCTCACCTGTCACCGCGTAACACTCCATAATCTCATCTTCACGAATCACATGTTCCATGAACGACTTGTAGTGTTTGGATGAATCAACTCTCGCCCATACAAATGCCTGAATATCGAAACCAAGCCGCCGTTCATCCACCTGAGTGGTAAAGTTTTTGATAATGCCCTTTTTCTGCAGCTTATCAAGACGTTCGCTTACCGAAGGAATCGATAACCCCACGATTTCAGCAAGCTCACTCAAACGTATGCGACTGTTTTTACCGAGAGCTTCGATGATTTTCAGATCAATAAGATCAATATTACTGGACATAAACCTACAATTTTGTATTTGTTCACCACCACATTACAAAAATAATAAGAATATGACAAATAATTTCTAAACTTATACCTGCCTGATTTACAATATACCTAAAATAATAAGGACATACAGGTAAATCAAAACATCTTCAGACAACAGACGCCTGAAGAACGTACATTTCCTTCCTGATTATCATAAAAATGTGTAATTATCATTATGTGCAGGGATAGTAGCACATATTTCCAGGCAACTGAAGGCAGTAGTATTTCAAAATTGACAGGCCCTGAAAAGGGATTGATCATGATTGAGCTCAGACCAGAAAAAAAGCCGGGAGATTTCAGTCAACCGGAAAAAACCTCTGAAAGGACAAGCCCGGAAAGTCGACCTCCAGCTATGAATGATTTACGGCTTTTAGTCAAAGGGTCGCTTTCTCTCTTTGCCAAGTTCGTCGAAGATGTCGATTGGTTTCTGACAACGATCAACTCGAAAGACAAAAGCTGATCCAGCTTGAATTTCAAATAATGAAACCCTGCAAAGAGAGAAAATTATACTTATATTCTGCTCATAATTTTTCCTGCTTGATTTCTTGAGTTACATAACCCACAATCATCAAACGGTGAAAGTAGCAATCTTCGGAGCCGGCGTAGCCGGTTTAAGCGCAGCCATTGAACTGGTTGACCGCGGACATGACGTTGAAATTTATGAAAAACGAAAAGTCCTTGGCGGCAAAGTCTCCGTCTGGAAAGACAAGGACGGTGATTCCGTAGAATCGGGACTGCATATCGTTTTCGGCGGCTACGAGCAGCTGCAAACCTACCTTGACAGAGTCGGCGCTGGCGACAACTACCTCTGGAAAGAGCACTCTCTTATTTACGCGGAACCTGACGGAAAACAATCTTTTTTCAAAAAAGCTAATCTCCCGAGCCCTTGGGCAGAAGTTGTCGGTGGGCTGCAGGCAGATTTTCTAACCATGTGGGATAAGCTGTCTCTCATAAAAGGGCTCTACCCCGCGCTTGCAGGTAATGAAGAATATTTTCGCAGCCAGGATCATATGACCTACTCGGAATGGCACAGGTTGCGGGGCGCATCGGAGCACTCTCTCCAGAAACTCTGGAGAGCGATCGCGCTGGCGATGAATTTTATCGAACCGAATGTGATCAGTGCGCGTCCGATGTTGACCATCTTCAAATATTTCGGCACAGATTATGCCGCCACGAAGTTCGCGTTTTTCCGGGAGAATCCCGGTGACTCGATGATCGAGCCGATGCGCCAGTATATTCAGAGCAAGGGAGGCAGAATCTTTATCGATGGTAAACTTTCCCGGTTTGAGCTCAATGAAAACCATACCATCAAGCGTGCCATACTTAGAGACGGTCATGAGATTGAAGCCGACGCATATGTTTCTGCCCTCCCTGTGCACAGTATCAAGAAGATACTTCCCGAACAGTGGCTGCAGCACCGGTACTTCTCGGACCTGTATCAGTTTACAGGTAGTCCGGTAGCGAACTGTCAGCTCTGGTTCGACAAAAAAATCACAGACACCGATAATCTGATGTTTTCGCAGGGCACAATTTTCGCGACATTTGCTGACGTCTCTATCACCTGTCCGGGTGACTTCCAGGAGGGCATGGGAACCTCAAGAGGCGGCAGTGTCATGAGCCTTGTTCTCGCACCGGCGCACCATCTCATGGATATGCCCAAAGAGGTCATCATCAGGCTTGTCATGAAAGACATCCACGAAAGGTTTCCTAAAGCACGGCATGCAAAACTCCTGAAATCAACTCTCGTTAAAATCCCTGAGTCGGTCTATAAAGCCGTCCCGGATGTTGACAAGTACCGGCCTGATCAGGTAAGCCCCATAGATAACTTTTATCTCGCCGGGGATTACACCTATCAACGCTACCTTGCCTCAATGGAAGGCGCGGCGCTCAGCGGCAAGCAGGTAGCAGAAAAGCTGCACGCAAGGGCGGGAAAGTAAACGGTATCGCCCCGCAGCACTATCCGGAAAAGTCTCACAGCTCTTCCGGATAACCCCAGGAAAGTGTTATCTTCCTCATTTTACGTATGTCTCTTGTCTCTTGTCTCTTGTCTCTTGTCTCTTGTCTCTTGTCTCTTGTCTCTTGTCTCTTGTCTCTTGTCTCTTGTCTCTTGTCTCTTGTCTCTTGTCTCTTGTCTCTTGTCTCTTGTCTCTTGTCATTGACATGGATACCCCGCTACTCATTATTTTTACCCGAAACCCTGAACCAGGGAAAGTAAAGACGCGTCTTGCAGCTGCGACCGGAGAAGTGTTCGCGTTGGCACTCTATAACAGGATGAGGGAGATTACGCTTAAAGCCGCTCTTGAAAGCGGTGCGGACCTTGCCGTATTCTATTCAGACTATCTTCCTGAAAACGATTGTTTTCTTGCCCCGGGCGTTAAAGTGTTCCAGCAGGAAGGAAAAGATCTTGGTTCAAGGATGCTCACTGCCTTCGAAAAAGGGTTTTCCGAAAGATACCGGCGAATTGCCCTTATAGGAACGGACTGCCCGGAACTGACCGGAAAAACACTCAGAAAAGCCTTTGCACTTTTGAATGGGCACGGAGCGGTCATCGGACCGGCAACAGACGGGGGGTACTATCTGATAGGATTGCGCACCCTGCTTCCGGATCTTTTCATCAACCGTCAATGGAGCACCTCCAGAGTCTGTAATGACGCAATTAACATACTGGAACAACACGGGGTTGACTGTGCTCTGCTTCAGAAGCTCTCCGATATTGATACCGTCGAGGACCTCGAAAACTTCAATCCCTCCCAACCATGAACCTGAGTATCATCATACCCACATATAATGAAGAGAAAAATATCGCCGACATACTTTCATCGCTCTGCAAAGCGAAAGAAAAGAGAAGCGACGTTGAAATAATCGTCAGCGATGCAAGCGATGATGACACACTGCACATCGCATCGGATTTTTGCGTCACAACCTGCGGCTCACCGAAAGGCCGTGCGGTTCAGATGAACCATGGAGCGGAACGAGCAACCGGAGAGGTGCTCTATTTTCTTCATGCCGATACCCGGCCTCCTTCCGGATTCATCGATACCATTCTTTCCGCAAAACAATCGGGAAAAGAGGCCGGATGTTTTCAACTGACTTTTGATGACCCCCACTGGCTGATGCAAACCTACGGATGGTTTACCCGGCTTCCCTTGACGCTATGCAGAGGAGGGGACCAGTCTCTGTTCATCATGAGCGATCTTTTCAAACGGATAGGCGGTTTCAACGAGGAATTACGGGTCATGGAAGATATTGAAATCATTGAGCGCATCAGCACTCATTCCGCATTTACCATTCTCGACGATATGGTAACCACTTCCTCGAGAAAATACACTGTACATGGAAGAGTCCGGCTGCAGGTTATTTTCGGACTGATTCACCTGCTTTACGCTCTGGGGTTTGACCGGGATATCATCGCTGATTACTATGCACACACGATAGACTGACCCTGCAAGCCACCAGGTAACCCTCAGATCCTTTCCTACCACTGAACGATTATTATCACCTAAGTTGATCGTTTCAACAAATGCTTTATGGTGTCAACAGTATACTATATAATGCGTTATGCTGAATTTTCTTACAGCGAACATCTCACCCGATGGGTTGCGCGACCATAATGCAGAAAAAACACATGTGTTGAAACCCTATGGGATTGTCGATCATGCTGCATCTGCTTCGTTACAGGGAACTTGCGGTAGTCCACTACAGCGACGTCCCCTGTGCCTTGCCTCTACAGCACGCTCAACAATCGCTCAACTTAGGTATCATAAATCTGTTTATTTGCCCAATATTGTCGGGAATCAACAGGTGAGTCGATTATTTATTATATTGTGATTAAAACATATCCTCTATCCAACTATACTGAAGCACAATCGTTCAGTCGCAGATAAAAATACCAGACCCACTATGGCAGAAGAAATCAGAAACAGTTCCGGCACACCGGAAAAGGCTCAAAATGAAACATCCGGCAACAAGAATGCCGACTTCCCTACACTTTTTGAAAATATAGGCTTCTTGATTGATTCGTCCATCGGCTCGATTGCAGGAATGATAGATTCCGCAAATTCGGTCACGAAACAGGTCTCGGAAAACATCACTCTGACAGCCAACTCCGACGCGGTCAAAGGAATAGTTGACAATATCGGCTCCCTGTCACAAAATGTTATTCAGGGCGTCAACGATACGCTGAATTCCGAACAACTGAAAAAGACATTCGATGAATTGGGAAAGCTTGCTACGTCTGTCATTGACAGTGCAGGCTCAGTTGCAAATTCCGAACAGGCTCAAAACCTTTTCACTACCGTTAACACCGGCTTGAACCAACTGCTCCAGACAATTGTCAGTCCTGTTCAGTCAGGAGCCGCAGCCATGCAGGCAAAAAAAGCCATAGAAATCCCGTTCTGTCACAAAACCCCTTGTGCGCCATCAGACGCAAGCCCTGAGCCGGAAAAAAAAGCAACCCCGGCACCACAGCCCACAGTGCCTGAACCTGCTCAAACTGCAGCAAAAAAAGAAGAACCTGTGAAGCAAACGACACAGGCAAAAGAGTCTCAAAGAGCATCAACCGTCACGCGTGAAAATCCCTCACTCAAACCGAAAAAAACTGAAAACAAAAGACACGATAATAACGACAAATCCCGCGGAAAAGATCGTTCAGGGTATAAAAAGGAAGATCCTTCAAGAAAAGGGACTATCCCGCGCCAGAAATAGACAAAATTGACAGGAAACATATGACGATCCTTATTGCTCAATAAGAACTGCTTATTCCCCCTATACCTCCAAACCCAGGAATATTCGTGCTGCGTTCAGAAAACCATCATAAAAGGTCCAATGCTGATTCGGGCCAGAATAAACACTACCGGGTATTGGTCGCTGACGACCATAAATCAACCCGCATCGTGCTGAACCATTTCCTGAAAAAAATGGGTTATCTCCCGATTGAAGCCGTTGACGGAAATGAGTGCGTTTCAATCCTTGAAAAAGAAAGAATTGACATTCTGCTTCTGGATATCAATATGCCGAACAAAGACGGCACTGACGTGATGCACTATCTCCAGAAAAAAGGCATAACCATACCGGTTATCATGATTACTGCGCTCGATGACATACCGAATACGGTAAAGTTCATAAAAATGGGCGCATATGAATATCTCACCAAACCTCTTGATTTTGACCGACTGCAGATCGTCATGAGAAATGCCATTAGCGAATCAGCGCTTCATGACAAGGTTTCACAGCTTAAAAAAGAACTCAAAAGCAAAGAGATTTTCAGAAACATCATCGGGAAAAGCGCTCAGATAAAACAAACGATGGAGCAGGCATTGCACGTCATGGAAACCGATCTCAATGTCCTGATCATCGGTGAAAGCGGTACAGGCAAGGAGCTCTTCGCCCAGGCGATACATGAAGGCAGCAAAAGAAAAAACGGTCCGTTTATTTCAGTTAATTGTGCGGCGATTTCACATGAACTGGCCGAAAGCCTCCTTTTCGGGCATACAAAAGGTTCATTTACCGGCGCTAATAACGATCATCAGGGATTTTTTGAACAGGCTGACGGCGGCACCCTCTTCCTCGATGAAATAGGGGACATGAATGCCGATATACAAGCAAAAGTGCTCAGAGCGATCCAGGAGAAAAAAATTCGCCGAGTTGGCGAGAAAAGTGAGCGGAGCATTGATTTCAGAGTCATCTCCGCGACTCACTGGGATTTTGCCCAGGCACTTGACAGCAACTCATTCAGGGATGACCTCTACTACAGACTTGAAGAATTCCCCCTCTACCTTCCTCCTCTGCGGGAACGGAAAGAGGATGTTCCCTTCCTCGCTAAACACTTTCTTGAAGAGTTCTGCAGCGCCAACAATCTCAAGCAGCTGAGCTTTTCGCCTGAAGCTCTTGAAGAAATCGAGGAATATCACTGGCCCGGTAATATACGTGAACTCAAAAACGCCATTCAGAGGACCGCGATAAGCTGTAAAAACAGTGATGAAATACCATCTATTCTCTCCCACAAAGCAGGCCGGCTGAGGAAAAACACCAAACCGGTTGATGCAAAAGAGGGAAGCATTCAGATAGAAAAAGCGGACAGGAAGACAAAAATACAGAGCCTTGAAGAAATAGAGCGTCATGCTATTGAAGAAACCTTCAAGGCCTGTAAAGGCAATCCGACAAAAACAGCCCAGGTTCTTGGCATCGGAAGAGCGACGCTCTACCGGAAACTCAAGAAATTCGGGCTCAATTAAGGAATGACTATTGACTATTGACTATTGAAAAATGTTAAAAGTCCTCTTTTCATTTTTCAATAGTCATTTCTACACTCCTGTATGTCCGAATCCTCCATCTCCACGAACTGTCTCTGAAAGAACGTTCACCTCTTCAAGCCTGACATGTTCGTAACGGGCGACAACCATCTGGGCTATGCGATCCCCATGGTTTACAACAAACGGTGCTTTTCCGTAATTAACGAGAATGACCTTTACTTCTCCCCTGTAGTCGGCATCTATGGTGGCAGGAGCATTGGGAAGTGATATCATATGCTTTAAAGCAAGACCGCTTCGGGGCCGGAGCTGGGCTTCATATCCCGGAGGAAGTTCAATAGCAAGTCCCGTAGGTATCAGCGCCGTGGTGAACGGAGCGAGCGTCACAGGCTCATCAAGACATGCAGCCAGGTCCATTCCTGCTGCCTGGGAGGTAGCATAATGAGGAAGCATCGCTTTTTCGTTTACACGTACAATAGGTATTTTTAACATCAAAATGATTTTGAATACAGAATAATGAAGATGTAGAGGAATATATGCAAAACAGAGATTCAGATAAAGTATATGCACTTGCTTTCGGCGCACATCCTGATGATGTTGAACTTTCCTGTGGCGCAACCTTGCTGAAAATCATGGATGAAGGGCTGACAGTCGGCGTGTGTGATCTCACTCAGGGAGAGATGGGAACGCTTGGAAGCCCGAAGCAAAGGAAAAAAGAGTCGGATCATGCCAAACGGGTTATGGGATACAACGAACGGATCACTCTCGACCTTGGAGACTCAAAACTTCATTATAGTGATGCGGCAGTCGAAAAGGTCATCGGAATAATCAGACATTTTCTTCCTGAAGTAGTATTCACCAACCCGCCGGATGAACGTCATCCCGATCATATGAAAGCGTCACGTCTGGTATACGACGCGGTGTTCTATGCAGGACTGAAAAAAATCACTACAACATACAACGGACAAAAACAGCAGCCCCACAGACCCCGGCACCTGCTTTACTATATGCAGTTCAGGCATTTCGATCCGTCCATCATCATAGATGTCTCCTCAACATTTGAAAAATCGAGACAGGGAGTCCTCGCTTTTGGCTCACAATTCTATCAGGAAGGCGCTGATGATGCACCTGAAACACTGATCAAACGAAAGGAATTTCTTACCGGACTCGAAGCCCGGTCCCGGTATCTGGGAGAACAGATCGGAACACGTTTCGGAGAGGGTTTCACCATGCCGGGACCGGTTGGCGTAACGAGCTTCAGCGGACTTTTTCCGAAGAACGGTTAAAAGAGTTGTGGAGAGATGCCTGTTACTTCCAAGCAACTCTCTGGCGTGTCATGAGCGGTTCAAGAGCAAGGCGAACGGTGCCCTTCAATGATAGTCGCTTTTGGCCTTATCCCGACCGCTCAAAAACCTGTCAACCTGCAAGGCTGCACGACAGCCTTCCGATGCGACGATAACCGCCTGTTTGATATCCTTGCAGATAACATCACCTGCGGCAAACACACCGGGCACAGAAGTCGAAAAATCCCCATTGACTATCAGACAACCCGATTCCCGCACTTCGAGAAGACCTCCTGTGTAATCAAGAATCGGCGCTGAACCTGTGAGGTAAAGAAATATCCCATCGACAAAAAGAGGAATCTCATCCCCGGCAATGCTCAGGGATTCAACCACTTCCTCGCCGTTGATAGAGGAAATACGTTTGTTGTAAAGCACATCCACATTCGGAAGAGTGGCGAGACTTTCGACTTCCTCATCCGGAGCCGCAAACGTTGTGGTTGGGCAAAGGAGATAGACTTTTCCGGCAAAACGAGAGAGCACTTTCGCCTCTTCAACCGCTTCGCCGGTTCGACCTGAAACGGCAACAACCTGTCCTTTGTAAAAGGCGGCATCACAGGTGGCACAATAGCTTACTCCCGCACCGACAAGCTCTCTCTCGCCCGGAATTTCCCGGCTCTTACCCATCGATCCGGTAGCAAGAATAAGAGCTTTTGCCCTGAACAACTTGCCGCTTGCCGTAAAAACAATCTTTTCACGATCCCTGAGATCGATACCGGTTACCTTTTCTCTCATAAAAAGGGCGCCGAAAGATTCGGCCTGGCTTTTCATGGAATCCAGCAACTCCATCCCTGAAATATCAGGACGCGCTCCGGGGTAATTAGCGATAACGTGGGCCATACCAAGTGCTCCGGTATGAGGATCTTTGTCAAGCACCAGAGTCCGTAACTCTGCTCTCGCCGTATATATCGCGGCTGAAGCGCCGGCAGGCCCTCCGCCGATAATCAGGACGTCGTAATGTTCCGTATTCATTTTTTGGTCAGCGTTTCAAATTGTCCGAAATTCTCTAAATTCTTCAATAGCATTTTATTCCCCGCAAAAACCGAGGCCATGCAAAAAATAGTATTTTTGACAGCAATTCTTTTTCTTTTTTCAGTGTTTTCCTCTTGCAGCGACAGTTCAAAAGAATATCGTTCAGACCACGTTGCCGTAGGCGTTGACGCTGATTTTGATCACCTCAACCCTCTCCTCATTCAACTCTCCCTTTCCAGAGAAGTCTGCAACCTGATTTTCCCTTCACTGGTCAAACCAAGTTATGACCCTGAGCTTGGCACCATTACCTTTCAACCTAATACCGCTGAGAAATGGGAGTTCACCGAAGGCGGAAGAAAAGCAGTTTTTCATCTCCGAAAAGACGCTGTATGGCAAGACGGTGTGCCGGTAACGTCACATGATTTCAAGTTTTCCTACCGGCTCTATGCCGACCCGAATATCGCCAGTTCGCGCCAGCATTACCTCAACGACCTGCTCCTCCTCGATAACGGCAGTATTGACTTTGACAACGGCGTTGAAACACCTGATGACACAACGCTTGTCCTTACTTTCATGAAACCGATGGCACCGGCAATCATTCTCGATCATTTTAATGACCTGATGCCTGTCGCCAAACACATTTTCGAGTCGATCCCTCCTGAAGAAATCCGGATGAGAGCGGCAGAAACACCGATCATCGGAGCTGGCCCCTTCAAGGTAAAAGAGTGGGCGCGACAGCAGAAGTTGTTGCTTGAATCAAATAAAGCTTCCGTGCTCCCTCAGCCTGCGGCTGTCTCGAAAATGAGTTTCATCATTATTCCTGAGTATACGACCCGACTGACCATGCTTAAATCAGGTCAGCTCGACGCACTGATTTCAGCAGGCGGTATCAACCCGAAAGATCTTGCAGAACTGAAAAGAAGCAATCCGGAGATCTTGATCAAACCTGTAAAAAACCGCTACTTTGACAGTATTGTCTGGCTCAACATCGACGGCGAGCAGTACAGGGAAAACAAAAAGATAGAACCGAATGTCTTTTTCGGAGACAAGAGGGTAAGAAAGGCCCTGACCTATGCCATAGACCGCCAGTCGATAATCGATGGATTTATGGGCCCTGAACATGCCACGATTGTCAACACTTCTCTCTCTCCGGCATATGAAGCTATCATGAACAAATCGCTTGACTCCTACGAATTTGACCCGCAAAAGGCCGAGTCGCTGCTCAAGCAATCAGGCTGGGAACCGGGACCGGACGGCATCCTGCAGAAAAACGGCACACGGTTTTCATTCACGCTTGCTGCCCCTGCAGGCAATCCCCGCAGGAACTATGCGGCAACAATTATCCAGCAGAACCTCCGCGAGCTCGGTATAGAATGTGAGCTGAAAATAGATGAGAAACTCATTTTTCTGAAAAACCAGAACGAGTTCCGATACGATGCCGCCCTGTCGGGATTAGCAGCAGAAACACTCCCGTTTCAGCTCATCATATGGGGATCGGACTTCGAAAACCGCACCTTCAACTCTTCAGCTTTTCAGAATCAGGCCCTGGATCGCGTCATCAGCCGCCTTAACACCCCTCTGCCTGAAAACGAAAGCCTCATCTTATGGAAAGAGTACCAGAAAATTCTGCATGATGAACAGCCGAGAACCTTTCTCTACTACTATGACGAACTTGAAGGGTTCAGCAACAGGATAAAAAATGCAGAGGTGAACCTTCTTTCTACCCTTTATAACGCGTATGCGTGGGAACTGGAATAGCAATTTGACAGCATTGGGGCATACTTGCAATTTTTTCTATATTCCTGAGCTTTTTTACTTCGACGCATCAGTGTCACAAACCGGACAAAATTTACAGGTATGCCTCGTTATACTCCCGAACAACTTGAAAAAAGAAACGCTTCAGTCTGGACAACAACTCAGGGAATCCTCGCACCAATCCAGTTTGTCGTTTTCCTTGCAGGTCTGGCTGTAACACTCCTGTATAAAGCCGGGATCGTCGTTGACGATTTCTCATGGGTAACCATATTTGTCATTCTGAAAACGTTGATTTTTATCCTGATCTTCGTTACCGGAGCATTCTTTGAAAAAGATGTTTTCGATGAATACGTGTTCGCTCCCGAGTTTTTCTGGGAGGATGTAGGCAGCACCATAGCCATTATCATTCACATCTCATACTTTGTCCTGTTCTTTATGGGCCTTAGCGAAACAGTTCTTATCTGGACCGCTCTCCTGGCCTATTTAAGCTATCTTATCAATGCCGCACAGTTTCTCATTCGTCTGATCGTCGAGAAAAGGCATGCAAATAAACTCAATGCCCAACCTGAAGGAAACTGATCCTGACATGAAAGCAAAAGCTATTGTATTTACCGGTGTTCGCCAGATTGAGGTAAAAAATGTCACCCTGAAACCGGTTTTATCCACCGATGTGATGATTGAAACCTACTGGTCATCGATAAGCACCGGTACGGAAAAGATGGCTTTTGAAGGCCTTATCCCCTCACCTCCCTTTATTTTTCCGTTTATCCCCGGCTATGAAACCGTTGGAAAAATCACGAAGGTCGGTGCGCATGTCAATGACAACCTGATAGGAAAATATGCCTACATCGCGGGTTCTTTCGGTTACGAAGATGTCAACGCCGCATTCGGAGGCGCGTCACAGTATGTCGTCTGTCCTGTTGAAAGCATTACGGTCCTTGACGGCATCGATGACCCGAAATGCGGCATAGCACTTCCTCTGGGGGCAACAGCGCTGCACTTTATGGATCTTGGCGATGTGCAGGGCAAGAAAGTCCTTGTTCTCGGTCAGGGCGCAGTCGGCATCCTTGCCGTTCAACTGGCAAAGCATATGGGTGCCAGTCTTGTCGCTGCAACGGAACCTCACCAGAACCGACTCAACTATTCTTCAGCCGACCTCAAGGTAAACCCCTCATGCCAGGATGTTTCCGCAGAACTTGCAGGAAATGAATTTGATGTCATGATAGACAGTACCGGTGTTATGAGCGCGATCGAAACCGGTCTGCGTTTTCTGAAGTTCCATGGAAAAGTGATTTTCGGAGGCTATTATCAGAGAATGAACATTGATTACTCGCAGGCTTTCGATAAAGAGCTCTCATTCGTGGCCGCCCGTCAGTGGGCAAAAGGGGATCTCCTGAGGGTGAAAAAGCTCATCAAAAACAATACACTGCAGGCAATAAAAATCTTTACCCACAGCCACCCTGTGGATGCTGATCTTGCCGAGGCCTATCATCAGGCATTCAACGATCCGGACTGCCTGAAAATGGTGCTCAACTGGAAACCGGAAAAAGAGAACACTGACTGAGCACTGTAGTCTGCAACGTAACACTAACAACAGCCTGATGTCTACACCCCGCACAATTGCCATTTATGGAAAAGGCGGCATAGGAAAAAGCTTCACGACAACCAACCTCAGCGCGACATTCGCGCTTATGGGAAAACGAGTGCTGCAGCTTGGCTGTGACCCTAAACACGATTCAACAACATCACTTTTCGGCGGCGTCTCACTCCCGACCGTCACCGAAGTGTTCGCGGAAAAAAATGCCCGCAACGAAAAGCTGCAAATCAGCGACATCGTCTTCAGGAGAGATATACCGGATTTTCCGCAACCGATCTATGGCGTTGAACTCGGCGGGCCACAGGTTGGAAGAGGTTGCGGCGGCAGAGGCATTATATCCGGTTTTGACGTACTGGAAAAATTAGGTCTGTTTTCCTGGGACCTGGATATCATTCTGATGGATTTCCTTGGGGACGTCGTCTGCGGGGGATTCGCCACGCCTCTTGCCCGTTCCCTGAGTGAAGAAGTCATACTGCTTACAAACAACGACCGTCAGTCGATTTTTACCGCAAACAATATCTGCCAGGCAAACAACTACTTCAAGACCGTCGGCGGACAATCAAAACTGCTCGGGCTCATTATCAACCGGGATGACGGGAGCGGAATTGCAGATAAGTACGCTGCTGCTGCAGGAATCAATATACTCATGAGGCTGCCGTATAACACCGCGGCAAGAGACAAGGACGACAGTTTCGATTTTGCCGTCCGTCTCCCTGAAATCGGAGAACCGTTCCGCAAACTCGCCACTGATATTATTGAAAGAAATATTACACCCTGTGAAGCTGCAGGACTTGATTTTCACGCGTTTATCCGCCTTTTCGGAGAAGTGAACGATGCTCATCCGACCCCGGCATCCAAAAATGAATTAACCGGTCATAAACAACCATGCAATGGTGAGAGGCCTGCATCGGCAAAACACAATCCAGTTTCACCCGACAGCGAAAAACTGTTTGCCTGCATTGAGAAACTTCCTGATTCAGAAAAGGAAATCTACCGCATGATCGAGGTGGAGAAAAAAAGTGCCGCGGAAGCAGCAGAGATAAAGGGAATCAGTGAAGCAGAAGCAAAGGAAATTTTTTCCTCAGCCAGAACCCACCTCAGAAAACTGTTCTTCTCTGGTTGAGAAAGCAAGGAAATGGCCGGAAATGAATAATGACTATTGAATAATGAGGGATAGCCTGCCGGAAGCCAGAAGTCAGGATCAAGGATCGAGGATAGAGAATCAAGAGACAAGAGACGAGAAGAGGATAGCCGGAGACGGGAGGCCGGAAGAGAAAGGGGGAGTGTCGAATAACTATTAATGAATAATGAGGGATAGCCTGCCGGCAGTCAGAAGCCAGGATCAAGGATCGAGGATAGAGAATCAAGAGACAAGAGACGAGAAGAGGGTATGGCCGGAAATGGCGAACGTCTATTTAGCCAACCAGCCATTTGGCCATTCAGCCTTTTGCCTTCACAAAAGATGGATGCCGCATCAAGTGCGGCATGACGTTCCTATCTTCCCGTCATCTTCTGTCTTGATCTGAAGATAACGGGAGGAGAAAAAACTCCCCCACCACCTACTGCCCACTACCTACTACCCACTACCCCTTTGCTTTTTTGGCCGCCTTTGCCCTCAGGTTGGCATCGAGAATCCTTTTTCTGATCCTGATATTTTGCGGCGTCACTTCAACAAGCTCATCATCATTGATGAAATCCAGCGCCTGTTCAAGCGTCAGCTTTTTCGGAGGAGTGAGACGAACCGCCTCATCGGCCCCGGATGATCTCATATTAGTCAGCTTTTTCGTCTTGCAGACGTTCATGGAGATATCAAACTCTCTGGTTGACTCTCCAACGACCATTCCTTCATAAACCCTGAAATTCGGTCCGATAAAAAAGGTACCGCGATCTTCAAGAGCGGCTATCGCATAGGCAACCGACTGCCCTGCTTCTCCGCTTACAAGCGCTCCGGTCTCTCTTGCCGGCAGTTTTCCTCTGAAAGGCTGGTAATCATGGAATACATGAGAGAGAATACCTTCTCCCTTGGTATCAGTCGTAAATTCCTGACTATACCCAATCAGGCCTCTGGTTGGAATTTCAAACTCAAGCCTGACCATCCCGCCTCTGAGCGTCTCCATATGCTTCATTTCCGCCTTACGCCGCCCCATCTTTTCGATAACGACGCCGTTATATTCATCAGGAACATCAATCGTGACATGTTCAACCGGTTCGAGCAACGTCCCGTCCTCTGCTGTCCTGGTAATAACCTGAGGCCTTGAAATGGCCACTTCAAATCCTTCCCTGCGCATGCTCTCGATCAGCACTGAAAGATGCAGTTCACCTCTGCCGGAAACACGAAAGGTATCGGCGCTATCAGTCTCTTCAACCTGAAGAGCGACATTAGTCATAACCTCTTTCATGAGCCTTTCACGTATCTTGCGACTCGTTACTTCCTTGCCTTCCTGTCCGGCAAAGGGAGAATCGTTCACTGAAAAAAGCATGGAAAGCGTCGGTTTACTGATCTCGAATGATTCAAGCGCTTCAGGATTGGCTTCAGAGGCAAGCGTTTGGCCGACATTGACCCCCGGTATGCCTGAAATAGCAATAATATCACCTGAAGACGCCTCCTTTGTCTCAATGCGCTGGGTCAAATGAAAAGTAAAAAGCTTCGCGACACTGCCCTTCCCGACCACGCCTTCTTCGGAAACAACAGCAAGAGAGTCTCCCTTGTGAACCCGTCCTCTCTGAATTCGTCCTACAGCAATTTTGCCCAGATAGTCACTGTAATCAAGCGTTGTCACAAGCATCTGAAAGTCATCTTCGTCATGATTTTCCGGAGGGGGAATCTCCTTGATAATCATATCGAGAAGCAGAGTCATATCAGCGTCAGCATCTCCCATGGAGGCCTTTGCTATACCGAATTTGGCCGATGTAAAGAGATAAGGGAACTCCAGCTGATCTTCATCAGCGCCAAGAGCGATAAAGAGATCGAGCACCTGATCATGTACCTTGTCGGGATCCGACTGGGGACGATCTATTTTATTGATAACAACAATGGGCTTGAGTTTCAGTTCAAGCGCTTTACGAAGCACGAATTTAGTCTGTGGCATCGGCCCCTCGAACGCATCGACCAGCAACAGCACTCCATCGACCATTTTCAGTATGCGTTCGACCTCTCCGCCGAAATCGGCATGCCCAGGAGTATCGACAATATTTACTTTACAGTCCTTATATACCGTTGCCGCATTTTTTGACAAAATGGTAATCCCGCGTTCTTTTTCCTGAGGATTGGAGTCAAGCACACGAGCATCGACCTGCTGGTTCTCTCTGAACTCACCGGTATGTCGAAAAATAGCATCTACAAGGGTTGTCTTTCCATGATCAACATGCGCGATTATAGCGATATTTCGAATATTCTTTTTCATAGTCATCTTTTTCAAAGCAAATAATTATATTTCAATTCTGTTCGGGGCGAATATACACTTTTTCCCTGACTCCGGACCGGATCTTTTCTGAACAGTTCTATCCCAGAAACAGTGATATCATTGAAATCCCTCTCGAACTCACAAAAACACCCTGTAAGACTCCTATGAATAATGAATTACTACTGAACGATGCTGTGCTCATCGGGATAAGCCTCACGGTTTCGTTGCTGTATATCATCTCAACAGGACTCTACGGTGCTGATTTTTTCAGCAGTAACAGCTTTGCGAAAACATACAAGCAGCCTGCGCTTATAGTCACCATTGTCGCTCATATCGCATTTATAGGCTTCCTTACAGCTCCTGAAGGTTACATACTCAGTTATTCCATTTCAATGCTGATGAGCATGGTAGCATTGACGCTCACCGTCATCTATATATTTATCGAGTTCTCAACAAAAACTGACAAGACCGGATTTTTTATTCTTTCTTTTGCCTCTGGCGCGGAAATACTTTCATCATTGACGTTGTTCACCTTTTCAGGTGAAGGCCCTGCATTCAGCGGGCTTGGCATAGGCATTCACCTTCTTGCCGCGATTTTCGGTTTCAGCGCTATTGCGATAGCAGGTCTTTACAGCTTTCTCTACCTGCTGCTGTTTCGCCAGATCAAAAACAACAAATTCGGCTTCCTCTTTGAAAACCTCCCGAACCTCGAAGTCCTCGAGCAACTCATCAAACACGCGGTAGCATTCGGGTTCCTGTTTCTTTCGATAACGCTCCTTGCCGGTGTTATCGGCTCAATACAAACCGATGAAATAATTAACCTCTTTGACTCAAGACTCATCGCCCTTGTGGTCATATGGCTGTTTTACGGAGCAAGTCTGTTCATCAAAAAAATTTTTGGTTGGGACACCATTCATATGGCCTATCTGCTCATCGCACTTTTTGTTCTTACAACCACACTTATTATGCTCATGAGCATTTTTTCCCCGACCTTCCACAATATTGACTTTTGAAGCAGGCAATTTGAAATATTTTCAGCTTTAGGGTATATTAACTCTCGCTTACTTTTTTGTACGAAGAGACCGGAAATATCACATCGATTTCAGGCAAGCCACTAAACCATTCACATCATGAACATTGTTTCAGTTGGTGTAAATCACAAAACTGCACCTATTGAAATTCGGGAAAGAGTATCTCTTTCCGAGGTTCAGGCCAAGGAATTTCTGACAAACCTGATTGACGACGGAATAGCGCAGGAAGCCATGGTGATCTCAACGTGCAACAGGACAGAACTGTATGTAGTTCCCGGTATGCCGGAAGTTGACGGGAACTACATGAAAGAATTCCTGATCTCTTACAAGGACGCGCAGGGAGAAGTTCGTCCGGAACATTTCTACAATCGTTTTTACTGCAACACGGCCAGACACCTTTTTGAAGTCTCCAGCGCGGTTGATTCATTGGTCCTCGGCGAAGGGCAGATCCTTGGACAGGTAAAAAACGCCTACAGAATAGCCGTTGAAGTTCAATCCGCAGGCATTCTTCTCACCCGTCTCTGCCACACTGCTTTCAGCGTAGCAAAAAGAGTCAAAACGAAAACAAAGATCATGGAAGGGGCGGTTTCAGTCAGTTATGCCGCCGTTGAACTCGCTCAGAAAATATTCTCCAATCTCTCCATAAAGAAGATTCTTCTGGTCGGTGCTGGTGAAACCGGTGAACTTGCCGCAAAACATATGTTCCAGAAAAATGCGCGGAACATTGTCATCACGAACAGAACTCTTTCAAAAGCCGAAGCTCTCGCTGAAGAACTGGGAACCAATCAGGTACTCCCCTATGAGTCATACAAGGATCACCTTCATGAATTCGACATCATTATCACAGCAGTAAGTTCAAAAGAGTATGTGCTTACAGAGCCGGAGCTACAGCAAAGTATGCAGAAAAGAAGGCTCAAACCGGTCATTATCCTTGATCTTGGACTGCCCCGAAACGTCGATCCGGAAATCGGAAAGCTCAAAAACATGTTCCTCAAGGATATTGACGCGCTTAAGCATATCATCGACAAGAACCTGGAGATGAGAAAATGTGAGCTTCCGAAAGTCAAGAAAATCATTGATGAGGAGCTTGTCGGCTTCGCCCAGTGGATCAACACCCTGAAAGTCCGCCCGACAATTGTAGACCTGCAATCTAAATTCATTGAAATCAAGGAAAAGGAACTTGAGCGGTTCCGCTACAAGGTCAGTGATGCCGAACTGAAAAGAATGGAACGACTGACAGACAGAATCCTCAAAAAGATTCTGCACCATCCGATCAAAATGCTCAAGGCTCCGGTTGACACCGCTGACACCATCCCGAGCAGGGTTAATCTGGTAAGAAATATTTTTGACCTGGAAGAACAAAATCGACTATCCAAATAATCAGTTAAACCCATAATCTGTAACTGCATTGAAAAAAAAATTAATTATTGGTACCAGATCCAGCCCCCTCGCATTGTGGCAGGCTGATTTTACACAAGCCGAACTTTCGAAACATTTCCCCGACCTTGAAATAGAGCTTAAACTGGTTAAGACAACCGGTGATGTCTTGCTTGATTCTCCGCTTTCTAAAATCGGAGACATGGGTCTTTTCACAAAAGATATCGAGAAACACCTGATTTCAGGAGAGATCGATCTTGCCGTCCACAGTCTGAAGGATGTCCCGACGGAAACTCCTGAAGGGCTCATGCTCTCTGCATTTACCGAAAGAGAAGACACTCGGGACGTTATCATCGCCAAAAACGGTGAGAGCCTGAAAACACTCAAACAGGATGCAAAAATAGCCACGAGCAGTCTGCGAAGAACATCTCAGCTTCTCAGCATGCGACCTGATTTCCAGATGGGCGATATTCGAGGCAACCTGAACACCCGATTCAAAAAATTTGATGAAAGCGATTTCGACGCGATGATGCTGGCCTACGCTGGAGTTCACAGGTTGAATTTCGGTGACCGTATCTCCGAGATACTACCTCATGAAGTCATGCTTCCCGCTGTCGGCCAGGGAGCTCTGGGCATAGAGACACGTATTGACGATGAAGCGACGAAAGAAATTGTCAGCGTCATGAACAACGTGAATACCGAGTTCTGCACAAAAGCTGAAAGAGCTCTTCTGCGTCATCTGCAGGGGGGATGCCAGATTCCCATCGGATCATACGCAAACCTGAAAAATGGCAATCTGCATCTGCTCGCCTATGTTGGCTCAGTCGACGGAAAACGTACTATCCGTAATGAAATAGCTATGGAAAACTGTACGCTTCCTGAACAGGCGGAACAAGCTGGAATTGAGCTCGCAGAAGAACTGCTCAAGCAGGGTGCCAACGAAATCCTTGCGGAAATCAGAAAAACCTGATGATGAAGCAAGTTCTTGTCACCCGACCAAAACATCAGGCAGGACCATTTGTACAGGAGTTGAAAAAGTATAGCCTGGACTCGATTGTCTTCCCGACCATCGAGATCAGGCCCGCTTCAGGCTGGCAAATCCCTGATATATCATCATATAGCGGCGCTTTTTTTACAAGCCCGAATAGTGTCCGGTATTTTCTTGAACGGCTCAGGGCTGAAGCGCCTGATGAGCTGCGAAAACTGAAAACCATCAGCGTTTTTGCGGTCGGGAAAACAACAGCCGGAGATCTTGCGGAGTACGGAATAGAAACAGAACCGATCCCTAAAGTTGCCGATGCAGTAAACCTCATGCAGGAAATCAGTCCGGAGAAAATTCAGGGTAAATCCTTTCTTTTTCTTCGCGGCAGCCTCTCTCTGGGAACCATACCGGCAACCATTGCAGAACGTGGAGGGAGCTGTGATTCCATAACCGTTTATGAAAACCATCCACCTGATCTCGAAGCTACCGAAAAGGTAAAAAAAATGGTAGACGAAGGTGAAATAGCATGTTTGTCCTTCACCAGTCCTTCTACTGCCCAGAACTATTTTAAAGCTGTCGACTCAAAGAATATTCCTTCAGGGGTTCTGGTAGCAGCCATCGGAAAAACAACGGCAACCGCGCTCGAAAAACTTGGCGTCAAGGTAGATATCGTGCCCGAATACTATGACGGCCCTCATTTCGCAAAAGCCATCGCGGGAGCGTTAGGCAGCGCATAGAAAATTTGTTTATCATCCGCAACCGCTGAACGTCATGCCCTTAAAGTAAGTCAAAAGGTAAAGGTCAAAAGTCAAAAGGAAAGAACGTGACGAGTGAAAGGCAAAAGGGTGAATGGCTGGTTGGCTAAATAGACATTCGCCATTTCCGGCCATTCCCTCTTCTCGTCTCTTGTCTCTTGATTCTCGATCCTTACTACTTCTTGCTTCTTGCTTCTGAATTCTCTATTCTTTTGTCTTTGATTCAGGCTTCTGCATTCTAACTTCCTACTTCCTACTTCCTACTTCTCACTTCTACCCTCTGACTCCCCTGCATCGAGCAGATCTGATTTCTCTTCCTCGATGTCCATCCCCTTTTCTCCTGAGACTTCTTCGATACGCCGTAACCGGTTCTGAATGGCTCGCGTTCTCACGCCAACAAGCGAGTCCAGTTCAGAGCCTGCCTGTGATATCCTGTTCTGTGCTTTACTCAGCACCTCACCAAACCTGGCGAACTCTGTTTTAACCTGAACAAGCACTTTCCATACTTCGCTGGTTCTTTTCTGTATTGCAAACGCCCTGAAACCCATCTGGAGACTGTTCAACAGAGCAGCAAGTGTCGTCGGGCCCGTCACAATAATATTGTACTCTTTCTGCAGGGTTTCCAAAAGAACCGTATTTCGAACAACCTCGGCAAACAGACCTTCGATGGGAAGAAAAAGAATACCAAAATCAGTCGTCTCCGGCGGGTTCAGGTATTTGTTTTTGATATCTTTTGCGCAACGGCGCAACTCTACCTCAATCTCCTTTTCTGCGATCCCCACTCGCTCCTTGTCACCTGATTCCGAAGCTTCAACAAGCCGGTAGTATGCCTGAAGAGGAAATTTTGAATCAACAGGGAGATAGACAACGCCTCCTTCATCATCCTTTCCGGGCAGTTTCACTGCAAATTCCACCCGTTCACGACGTTGTTTGCCAATCATGACGTTCTCCGCATACTGCTCAGGGGAAAGCAGCGCAGCCAGAAGATTCTGCAACTGCATTTCACCCAAAACACCTCGAACCTTGACGTTCGAAAGCACCTTTTTCAGGTCCCCGACACCCGACGCAAGCGTCTTCATTTCACCTAACCCCTCGTGCACCTGTCGAAGGCGCTCGCTGACCTGACTGAAAGACTCGCTCAACCGTTTTTCAAGCGTAGACTGAAGCTTTTCATCAACCGTTCGCCTCATTTCTTCAAGCTTGTTCTCATTTTGCTCCTGCAGGGAATTGAGGCGCTTTTCAACGGTATCACGTATACTTTCCAGTCTTTTTGATGACTCCTCTTTCATGGTCTCATGCCTTGAAAATAGCTCACTGAAATTTCGCCGCTGCAGTTCATCCTGCCGCATGACATGACTGCCAAGAGCGTCCTCAATGGACTTGAGGGAGAGAGACTGTTCAGTACGACTATCCTGAAACAGCCTGGACAGTTCCATTCTATTGCGCTGAAATTCGTTTTTCTGCTCATTCTCAAGCTGCTCGAGGTCGGCACGCAATAGTTGTTCCGTCCTCTTGAGCGCGTCTCTCGAAACACCCGCCTTGTTTGTCCGAAGAAGCAAAACAAGTACTACAAGAAGAAGAATGATGACAGATACAAGAAGATAGGTGGTCATAGCGTCAGGAAAGGAAAGATGTATTCATTCAGGGGAATCCCTCTGTCGCAAGGCAATCAGGACATATCGGCAAGGAGCTTATCCCCGATGAACCTGTTGGTGCTTACCAGGCCCTGTCCGTAGATGGTGGTTTCACCGGTATAGTCAAAACAGTGACCTCCCGCCTCGGTAACAACAGGAATCAGAGCGGCACAGTCCCATGGGCTCATGATCTTGTCAACTGCCACTTCAGCTCTTCCGGAAGCGACGAGCATATGGCCGTAGCAATCTCCCCAGCCGCGCACAAGACCCGCATCATGACGAAGACTATCAACGGGATGATCCGAGAGAGGGTCAAGAAGGTACTCTTTTTCTGTAAACACAACGGTCGCTTCACGATAGTCCGATATTGCCGAAACGCGTATGGCATCACCGTTAAAAAACGCACCGGCTCCTGTTTCTGCATAATAGATCTCTCCCAATGCGGGAAAATGGACTGCTCCAAGTCTCATTTCACGATCGACCTCCAGACCGATCATAACACCGAACAGAGGCACGCCATGTATAAAGGACCTCGTACCGTCAATCGGATCGAGAATCCAGCGACGACCGTTTACCGATAATTTCTCATCAAACTCTTCACCGAATATGCCGTCGTCGGGAAACACTTCCGTGATACCTTGACGTATCAGCGTTTCTGCTTTTCTGTCAGCTTCAGTAACAGGAGTATCATCCCTTTTTGAATCGATTTTCAATGATTTGCTTCGATAATACGAGAGAATCAGCGTTCCCGCATCCCGGGCAAGTTTGACAGCAAGTTGCAGATCATCAGTCATAGCATCACATCCCTTCACCCAACGGGTGCCTTCGTTCACAATCTCTGACAGCGGTGCTCATATCTCTGTCAGACGGCGGGATCCCCTCTATGCGGGAAACAATCCCGGAAATACCCCTATAGACATCGTTCCGCGCCTTTTCTGTAATGGTGGAAAATACCGATCCCAGATGCTGACGCGTAACATGAACAGAAAGTTCATAGTTACCGGTATTGTATAAGGCTGTATAAAAATCCTGAACGTTCCTGTCCAGAATATCCGACAGCACCTCGAGGTGCAGCGGCTCCTGCAGAAAACTATAAAAACTTATCTGAAGGCGAAGCAAGGGGTAGCTCTTCAGCGCGAGATAGGAGAGACGCATCGCGAACGTTCTGTTCGAGATATCGTGCGCAATTCCCCTTGACTCCTGCTCAACTCCTGAATAACCAAGATCTATCAGAATCCTCGGCATGCCCGACAGTTCCGTTATTGCCGGCATATTAAAATCAAGCGTACCCGGATAACCGAAAACACGAGGCTCTTCACCTGTTATCGATATGGTCCCGGCAGATTCGGACAAGCGCATAGTAGTCGCTTCACCCGACGGAAGATTGCTGATGACATCGGAATACTGAGGATCAGCATCAATAAAGTGCTGCCCCTTTGTCCATGGCTCAAGCCTTGCCAATACCGGAACGAGATCCTGTACTACCGTCTCTTCCCTACCTGGAGAATCATCGGGACGGCTGCTGACAAAATGTTTTCGAAAAAAACCCACTGTAGCTGCTATTAATATTATTCTTCACACCTGAGTTGAGCGATTGTTGAGCCTGCTGTAGATGCAAGGCACAGAGGACGCCGCTGTAGTGGACTACCGCAAGTTCCCTGTAACGAAGCAGATGCAGCATGGCCGACAATCCCATAGGGTTTCAACACATGCGATTTTTCTGCTTTATGGTCGCGCAACCCATCGGGTGAGATGTTCGCTGTAAGAAAATTCAGCATAACGGATTATATAGTAAAAATTTGACAGCATAAAGCATTTGCTGAAACGATCAACGTAGGTCACAATATACACAAAGCGTGTAAAACGAAGCGGATCCTCACCGTATCAGTTGACTGATTTTCATCAGCAACACTTTTGTATCTACAGGCTTCACGAGATAGTCATTCATTCCGGCCTGCATCGCTTCATCGATCGAACCTTCATCCGAGTCACCGCTGAGGCCTATTATCGGAACAGAAGAGATGCTTGAGCTCAAGGTCTCGCGAATACGTTTTGTCGCAGCCGCACCATCAAGCAGCGGCATTCTCATATCCATTAACACAAGATCATATGACTTGCCGTCAAGTCTTTTGCATGCATCCATGCCGTCAACCGCTTCATCGACAAGCATACCCTGCTTTTCAAGAACCGTTTTAAGAGCAACACGACTGAAAGCCGAATCATCGACAATCAGCAAAGACTTTCCCTTGAAATCCTGCAGAGAATGTTTTTGACAATCGTGAAAGATAGCCGCAAGCTGTCTGAGAAGTTCAGTTTCTACACAAGGCTTTGATATCAGTCCCTGCATTCCCGCTTTCTTTGTTTTGCCGCGAACGATGTAATACGAACCTGCTGAATAGGCCACTATCGGCACAAGGATGTTTTCGCTGCCTGCCTTGCCGTTCCTGATGTTTTCCACCGCCTCATACCCGTTCATGACAGGCATTTTAAGGTTCATAATCACAAAATCAAATCGGTGAGCTGAAAGCTTTTCAAGCCCCTCCCTGCCGTTTCCTGCTTCTTCAACGATCGCATCCAGATCAGCGAGAATCTCCCTTACGACAGCCCTGTCTGCCGGCTCGTCATCGACAACAAGAATACGTTTCTCTTCAAAAAGCGCCTTGTTGGATGCGATAAGCTCTTCACGGTTGCTGCGGATATCATACCCGGAGATGACGGGAAACGTAAGAATGAATTCTGTGTATTCTCCCTCAACGGAGTCACAGGTGATATCCCCTTTAAACGATTCCATCACCCGCTTGCAGTAGGCAAGACCTAAACCTGTCCCGCCTTTCCTTCCCGAAGTGAAATACGCATCGAACAGCTTGGGAAGGTTTTCAGGAGGAATTCCGGGCCCTGTATCTTTCACTTTCACCCTGTTCCATTGCACCCCTTTCTCCAGTGATATATAAATTCTTGCGTCAGGACAGGATTTGAGATAATACAATGCGTTCATTATCAGGTTGAACAGGACAAAAACATAGATCGTCTCATCAACCCTGAAGACAAAGTCCTCATCTCTGCTGAAAAGAACTTTTTCACGCTCCTTCCTGGATTCAAAACCGTACTCATCGATCGCTTTCTGCGTAACAATTGCAGCAGATGCATAGGCAAATCCGCTCTTGTCTATCGGTTTTTCCCTGACTTGATCGAGAATCATGGTGATCACCTGAGAACCACGTTTCACCGCCACTTTGCTCTTGGCGACATTCTTGTAGAGTTTGTCAAGAGTATCGTCATTGATCGGAATGGACAAACTGCCGGGCCGATAAGCGGGCAGGCTCTGCTCGATAGCTTCAAGGTTGTAGCGAACCTGACCGAGAGGATTACGCATTTCATGTGCTATACTTCCCGAGAGAGCCTGTAAAGCAGAGTTCTTTTCCAGCGCTATCTGTCCCCTCTTGTTACTATAACTGAAGACATATCCGGCCGCCACGGTGAAGAAAATCACAATCGAGTAGAGGGAAATATCAAAGTCCGGATTGAGACGAATATCAGGGGTAGTCAGGACGAAGAATGCAATCCCGCACATCACACCGACAAGAAGATCAAAAAGAAACATCAGCCAGTTAGGGACATACGTGATCAGAACGAAAATCATGAAGATTTCCCAATAGAGCCAGAGTTCATGAAAATCGTTCTTCAGCAGATAAACGGTGAATATAAACGGGAGGACAAATATTATTGAAAAATGCCAGTAGAATGGGAAATATTTCTTTGCAAATGTCAAGGAGCTTGTTCCAAAAAAGAAAGAAATAAACGAAAGACTGGAAGCTATGATTCGCAGTGCAAAACTTTCATAAGGGAGATGAAAGTGATATTTAAACAAAAAATAGAAAACAAAATGCGCCGGTGCACCGAGCAGTGCAGCGCTGAGGATATTGAATCTTGATATCTGGGTTCCTTCCCAGAAACATTTTTTTATATATGCTCTTATCTTCACTCACTCCGGCCCTTCATTGCAATATCTACCGTCTCGGCTGATGCACGAAAACAAGCTTCAATAGATGCGCCACGACGGTAATCGCCAGTAAAAAACAACCCCTTGAAAAATCTGTTGCAGTCATCAATTTTTTCAAGCGTCTGGTAGTGATAGGGCGAATATGCGCACAACCCGGGAGAAATATATTTATAGATAAAATCCTGACGAATGTTCTGTCGAATAGAGAAATATGGTTCGATGATTTTCTCTCCGAGAAAAACAACCTCCTCAGAAGACGACTCTTTCGTCACCAGAGACCTGGCCGCTTTTCCGCTGAAGGTGTATCTGACGATATCAAGATCATGAATGCCGTAGGCACCAGCATTACTTAGAGGAGAAGAACTGTCGAACACCATTGCACGCTGCGTATCAGGAAAAACAGCGTCACGATAGCACACAATGGCAACCGCAACAGGATAATACCTTATATTTCCCAGCAATGCGGCAAGCTCCGGCAGTAAATCACTTACTAAAGCAATCGCCTGTACTGCCGGGAGAGCAACGATTACTGTGTTGTATTCCGCACGGGAGGTTTTATTCTCGTGAGAATAATAAATAGTAGTTCCCCCGTTATGCGGCTCAATAGTTATAACATGATGTTCGGTAAGCAGGTTAACCGATTTCGACTTTGCCTGAAATCGATCAAGCAAGGTATGCATGCCCTGCTTGATCTGCTCATAACTGTCAAGTACAAGGGCTAGATTAGACCCGAAATTTCCAGGATAGCACTCCTGCGGCTCGGCCCCGTTCATTCTTACTGTCACGGGACGTATAAGATGATCAGTACAGCGTTTCGGAAAAAAAGAGGCAAGAGTCGCTTCATCGAACCGGTCTGCAATCCTGTTGAAGTAGGTAGTATTGAGAAACCCCTGTGAGGCATCCTTATCGACTGCCTTCATGAGCGGCAAAAGCCTCTTTATTCCCCCGATCCCTGCAAGCGAAACCACTCTCAAGATATTAAAAAACCGCTTCTTTTCCTTGCTGAGCTTTACAACGTTTCCGTTTATAACCTGGGAGGTATTGAATCCAAAATACTCAAATTCCATTCCCCCGAGTTCTGATACGAACTCCCGGAATCTATTATACTTGCGTCCAATGTTTTTCCCGCCGAAATCCAGATATCGCCCATCTATGCAATCACTTCCAATCCTCCCGCCAAGACGATTACCTGTCTCATATAAATCAACATCGACACCATATTTCTGGAGATAAAAAGCTGCTGCGATACCCGATATTCCTCCCCCAACAACTGCCGCTTTATTCATTCACTATTAATTTATGCCGCTGCCTGTATCTTGGAAGCAAATCGCCGCCTGTTCCTCTCAGAAAGCTTCTTGCTTATAGAACGATGCCTGCCATATCGATCTTTATCCAGAAAAGCCACTGCGCCCAACGTTGAATCTGCACACAATTTACCCCACTGAAAAACCTGACAAATCACATAACCTTCTTTGTCTTTTTGCGATTCAGGGACTGTATAAGAAGTGTATGCTCGAATTATTACAGGAGCATCATGTTCTATATAATTATAAAAGTTCGTACAATAAGACATGAGGGTCATCGCCCCTGTTTTTGGGAGATTACCCATCAGATGAGTGGTCGCTAATGCAGCCTGTCTCATTGCTTCAAGAAGCAGCATGCCCTGAACATGATCGGACTCATGATCAAATCTGATTTCCATTGAGTACCTTAACATATTATAGTACGAAAGTCTTCCTTCAAAATGCGGCTCTGAAAGAAGCGCATTTTCCGGATTACTTTTATGAATAAAATATGGATCAATCACACTTGGAACAACATCTTCATCCTTTACCGCAAGAGGACTTTCGAGCAGTCCGGAAAGATCGAGCGGAAGTTTGCGAAGGAGGGAGGAGAGATTTTCAGCATCAGTTTCATCAAGGAGATCACGAGCGAGAGGCTCATGTATTTCTTCAAGTTTTTGTAACCGTTCATCAGAAGTGAAGAGGTATTCCGGAGAGAGATACATCTCACATGCTCCCCCCAAAAGCCCGTAATAGAGCATAACTTCTTTCATCGAGTTGACAGTGATGACGTTCCTGGCCTGATGACCGTCCGGCAATGCATCGTCGTCAAAAACAAGCGTATAGTTTGTTTCACCCGGAACAGCACACAGAAATCCTTTGCTCTCGCGGCTCCTTTGAACATTCCGTTCAAGTTGCTCGCGTTCTGCGACATCAAAATACAGTGGCTCCCGTATTAAATTCTGAATCTGCGACGAAACACTTTGCGTAAACATCACTACCTCCTTCAAGATTTATTGAAACTTACAACAAACTGCTGACATCCCGGTCATTAACAATTGTTAATATACACCAAAAATAACGTTACCACACAATAAAAATCTGTGTAAGTTAATGCTATTCCCTTATTAATTAGAATCATACGATACTGTGCAGGCACAGTTGTCCCTTTAGCTGATTCAGAGTCGTGAAAATCAGCGTGCCATCCTTCCCTCGACGTATTCTCAAAAACTATGACGTAATAACTATCATCGATACATGAAGATTTCCATCGCCATTACGACCACATCAGGAAAATTCATGCATTCAGGAAAAAATGAGCCAAGAGGAACTGCAATAGCCGAAAATCGTCAAGAAACCGTCGCGAAACGAGCACAAACAACGGAGGGCATGGAACATCGCTGTCCCGAAAGTATTGGGGAGCACATCTCCCGCTCTCAACCGGTCAGCATATACCCCATTTCTTTATTTTACTTATCAAAACAGCACTGTCAACAGGCTTGAGCATATAGTCATCCATGCCTGCTTCAAGAGCATTCCTGATATCCTCC
>Ga0272443_10001700_pt1 | contig 30886 bp, 34 predicted proteins | sample SSMAcet12_FD_193581 | JGI IMG/M metagenome (GOLD analysis project Ga0272443, IMG submission 193581) | Marine sediment archaeal communities from Little Sippewissett salt marsh, Falmouth, MA, United States - SSM-Acet-12 | ecosystem: Environmental > Aquatic > Marine > Wetlands > Sediment ... | reverse complement strand
CACGAATAGCAGGTTGTAAAGATGTCTGGTTAAGACTGAAACACAAAATAACAAAAGGTCAGCCGTCAACAAATGACTTGACTGCCATCATAGCAGGTGGGCTACCCAGGTCGTGAAGAGATTAGCTCCTGACACGCCCACTGTATGTCGAAAGTCAAGACTTTCGACCTAAAAAAAAGAGTCAGGACCACAGGGATCCTGACCTACGAAGACTACAAGAAATAACGCCGCTGTTTAGCGGTTATTTTTATACCCGGGATGTGCGCTGATTTCGTGTCAGATCAAAAATCCGCTGTATGCTGGTTTAAGGTTTGACACAATATTTAACGTCAGTGAATGGTAAAGGGAGGTATGATGAAGACAAGCAGTCGTAAGCAAGCTGGAACATGGCCATATTCTCGACACTCAGCGTTTGAGAGGGACCTTCATAAGGCTGTAGCTGCCTACTTCCTTAGAAAAGGATTCAATGTTCAGAAGAAACGTTCATACATTTTAGCTGATCGGAATGCATGGAAGCAGAACATCATTCTTGAAGAAGTTGCGAACTACATAGAAGGCGAAATAGCGGACCGAATGCATAATAATACAGGATTTCCTTTGCATAAATTCATTCATCACGGCTTAAGTAGTCAAGCTCTTCTATTTAATCTGATTGGCCCTCTAATTGTTTCGAATGATTTCAGCCCATTGAAACATGTACTGATCGCTAAAGATTATGATTGGGAGGGGGATGTGAGTTGCGCGCGTTTTGAGGTGGAGGAGCGTAGTGTTTTTGATGAAGATGTTGGTCAGCCTACATCAATTGATTTGGTTATAGAGAGTAAATCCGATCCCACTCTGTTCGTTGAAGCCAAGTTTAATGAAAATGGATTCGGAGGGTGTTCGATTTTTTATAGTGGTGATTGTGATGGAAGAAATCCTGCCGAAGATCACTCGCTATGCTACCTGCATCACATAGGACGCAGGTATTGGAAAATGATCGAAAAATACGAGGTATTAAATCATTCCTGGAGAAACAGCCCTATCTGCCCATTGGCAAATTTCTATCAATTTTTCAGGGAATTACTGTTTGCTCTAATTAATAATGGCGTATTTGTTCTTCTCTATGATGAAAGGAATCCCGTATTTCTAAACAGGGCTGAAAAACGGGATCGTGGTGTGTATGTATTAATGAATTCGATGCTTCCTGCACACATTAAAGAAAAGGTACTCACCATCAGCGTACAAGAGTTGTTCCATGCAATATCTGATAGTAGCAAATATGACATGTGGACTTCGGAGTTTGCAGAGAAGTACGGTATATCAGTTGAGGACGGATGATTGTGAGTATGAAAAGAGAACCTGAGGCAGTTAAACCCTGCTTTCAGTGACCAAGACCTCCAATAATGCGAAAATTCGTAGGTTAGAAACCATTGCGGTTTCGACAAAGAGAAGAGTCAGGACCACAGGGATCCTGATCTACGAGAGAAGAGTCAGGACCACAGGGATCCTGACCTACGAGAGAAGAGTCAGGACCGCAGGGCTCCTGACCTACGAAGAGCCGTCACCGCTTAAGAGGCGGTTTTTTTGTGCCCGGGATGGGGGCTGATCCATACTATTGATGCTTCCTCAATTCACAACGAATTTAATGGTTGACTATACGTTTTTTTGTTTATTCAAAGGGATTGAATCGTTAATATTCTGTCGTTTGGTTCGAAGGAAATCGTACATCGTTAAAGATATTCAGGGAGAGAAAAATGATCGACTACAGTAAAATTCAGGGACTTCTCGGAAATGAGGCGGATGACCTTCTCGGTTATACCGCAAAGGGTGTCAAAAAAGAGGATCTTCATTTACCGGGACCGGACTGGCTGGATCTAACCCATACATACTCAGATCGACCGATTCCGGTAATGTGCAACATTCAGCGGCTTCTGGAGCATGGCAATCTGGGGGGCACGGGTTATCTGTCGATCCTGCCGGTTGATCAGGGGATCGAGCACTCCGGTGGGGCGTCATTTGAGCCGAATCCGGTTTATTTCGATCCGGAAAACATCGTCAAGCTCGCAATCGAAGGAGGCTGCAACGGTGTGGCATCCACACTCGGCGTGCTCGGAACGATTGCACGCAAGTATGCACACAAGATCCCGATGGTAATGAAGATCAACCACAATGAGCTCTTGACATACCCGAACACGTTCGATCAGATTCTGTTCGCATCGGTTGATCAGGCGAGGGATATCGGATGTGTGGCAGTTGGCGCAACGATCTACTTCGGAGCGGAAGAAAGCTCGCGTCAGATTCAGGAGATCACCCAGGCATTTGAGTATGCTCATGATTTGGGGATGGCGACAATTCTATGGTGCTATCTGCGCAATAGTGCATTCAAGGTCGATGGTAAAGACTACCACAGCGCTGCTGATCTCACCGGGCAGGCGAACCATCTGGGTGTAACGATACAGGCGGATATCGTGAAGCAGAAACAGCCGACGATCAATCGGGGATATGACGTGCTGAACAAGGGCGACAAGAGCTACGGGAAATACAAGGCGAAGATGTATGATACGATTTGTCAGGATCATCCAATCGAAATGACCCGTTATCAGGTTGTAAATTGTTTTATGGGGCTGTCCGGATTGATTAACTCCGGTGGCGCTTCCGGTGGTGAAAACGATCTCGCGCAGGCAGTTCGTACCGCCGTTATCAACAAGCGTGCGGGCGGTATGGGATTGATCTCCGGAAGGAAGGCATTCCAGAAGCCGATGAAGGACGGTGTGGAGCTTCTGAATGCCATTCAGTCGGTTTATCTGTCGAAAGAGGTGACGGTGGCGTAATACCCACAGCCGAATCTGAGAAGTCTGTAAGTTTAGCGTAGTTGTGGTGAACTTGCGACGTTATGAGGTGTTATCTCTAATGACTGTGAAAACGACCCAAGAATCAGGAGATGCTGATGGACATTTTTGAATTTGCGATGCAGATGGAGAAGGACGGCGAAGAGTATTACCGCGATCTCGCCGGAAAGATGAAAAATGATGGCGTAAAGCGGATTCTCAATATGCTCGCAGACGACGAGGTTAAGCACTATAACATCGTATCGGCCATGAGAAAAGGCGCTCCAGAGATGCCGGACTCTCCCGTTTTGAAGAACTCGAAAAATGTTTTCGAGCAGATTAAGGAAAACAGGATCAATCTCGAATTCGAGGACTCACACAGGGATGCTCTTAAGAAGGCTCTCGAAGTCGAGGAGAGAAGCGAGAGCTTCTACCGCGAGAAGGAAGATGAAGTGGATAACGATGCTCATAAGCAGCTTTTCAAGAAGCTGGCTGACGAAGAGCGCCGTCACGTTCATCTCATCGATCACATGATAGAGTTCATGATGAAACCGGAAACATGGCTGGATGACGCCGAGTTCTCAAACCTCGAAGAATATTAGTCCAATTGAATCAGACTGAATTATCGAAGAGCAGCATCACGCAGGGTGATGCTGCCTTTCGATTTTGGCTCTGTATGTAAGAACCTATATCATTTTCTCGCTCGATAGAGAGTTGTTATGACAGAATCTGACAATAGGAAAAAAGCCGATAGCAAACGTGCGAGGGAATTCCGCGAAGAGCGGGAGCGTCTGAATGAGATTGTTCTCGAGCAGGGTGAGTTGACCATCAAGCGATTTTTCAGTCTCGATACGCAAGCCTACAAGGGTGGCGCACTCGATGTGAAGACAAAGGAGTTGCTTGGTTTGGTGGCTTCAGTTGTGCTCCGGTGTGATGACTGCATTCTGTATCATCTTTTGAGATGTTTTGAAGAGGGGGTGACCGATGAGGAATTTGAAGAGACCATGTCTATTGGGCTGGTAGTGGGTGGATCGATAACAATCCCGCATGTCAGGCGGGCATTCAAGGAATGGAAAGAATTGGAATAGAGACCGCTCCGATATATGAGGTGTGCAATGGAAGAGATTACCGACAAGATGAAACTCTTCGACAAGCTGTCAAAGAAGGTCAGTGAGATTCTCGGTGGTGGCGGACCAATGGCGGAACGTCTTCAATCTCTCTGCGATATGTTGTGCTCGATGGTTCCGTACTACGACTGGGTTGGATTTTATTTCGTGGACAATGATAATCCCCGTGAATTGGTACTCGGACCGTATGTGGGCGAACCGACGGAACACATTCGTATCAAATTCGGTCGGGGTGTCTGCGGCCAGGCGGCGGAGAGAGAGGAGACGATCATTGTTCAGGATGTCTCAGAGGAGGATAACTATCTTGCCTGCAGTCTGAATGTTCGCTCTGAAATCGTTGTCCCGATTTTCAAAGATAGTTGTATAATTGGTGAGCTGGATGTGGATTCGCATCAGATCGAACCATTTGACGGCTATGACAAGACTTTTCTTGAATCAGTCGCGGCAAAAGTTGCGATGATATATTAATATCCGATAACATTAAATAGCAAAAAATATTCTTGATGACTTACCAGAGTGTGTAATGCAATTTAACATAGACCAGTATGTGCATATTAAATGTTTAGGGATGCACTCAAACATGATAAACCAGTTGGGTGAATAATTGAGAAGCAACTTAGAGTTTTACATTTCATGGAGGATGTAAAATGAATAGGATTTTGCTTGTGATAATGTCTGTTACACTCCTGATGTTTGCGGGGTGTATAGACTACCGGGAAGAGATCACCATTAATGAGGATGGATCCGGTACAATCAAGCTGCATTATGCAATTGAGCGAGAATACATGGATCAGTTCGATGCGGTCTCGGAAATGGATGGGGAAGAGGGAAGCAGTGATGAGGGTGATATCCCATCTGAGGAGGAAATCAAGGAGATGATTTCTACCGGGAATGCGAATGTCGAGTTGATATCGTACTCCTATCAGGAGAGTGAGGAGTGGGAAACATGGGAGATGGAATTCTCTTTCGAAAGCATTGCTGGTTTTGCAGACTTGGGAATCGCACTCTCGGAGGATGAGGACCCCGTCGGTCCGGAAGTCTCATACACGAAGCAGGATGACGGCAGTTTTCTTTTCCAGCGGTATTTTGGCGGTGAGTCATTAGGTGAGATGCCGGCAGATGAATCCGGAGAGGATGTGGATCTTCCCGACAGCGCTGATTATTACGAGGCTATGGCGGCGATGACGGAAGCCATGCAACAGATGTCGGAAGAGCAACAGATGGAGGGCATGGATGACGACTCTATGCAGCAGATGATGGCTGAGTATGCTCAGGGGATGTCTGATATGACCGAGGGTATCAACCGGGCAATGATACGGCTCGAGGTCCATTTCCCCGGAGAGGTAGTTGAGTCAAACGCGACCTCAACCGAGGGGAACACCGCTATCTGGGAATACAGTGGTGAGAAGATGGTGTATGGTATGCCTCCGGTTCTTGAAGCCCGGATCAAGTAGATATTGCTATTTGCTCAGTGGATTCTGAATACAAAGAAACAAGCCCGGTTCTATCGACCGGGCTCGTTCTGTGCTAACCCAATTAACACGCCCAAGGAAATCTCTAACAGGCTGCCGTCTCAAATCGCGTTTGATTGCGTCTGACCGGCAGCCTGCCATCTATGTCAAAGGCAACCATCCGCAACCATTTATAGTAACAATATCCGTGCCAGAATGAATCCTTTAGGTTGAGTCCGTTAAAGCAATGGGGGACAGCGCCTTAGGTTTTGTGGTAAAGTGCGTTGTCAGCCTCATTATCGCAGGTTCTGCGAAAGACGGGTAGGCCGATAATCAATGGAAGCCTAATGCATTGTATAACAATGGATTATAAAGCCGTATAGATTGCGCCATATCTTATATTTTGCGCAGCATTGGGTGCGTTTTTGGTGCGGTTTTATTGTTCTTTCCGTCCTGACCGGCCCTATGAAAGGATATAATTCGTGAAAGTGAGGTGTCGCTTTGAAATTCTCTCTGCGGAATATTCTGTCTAAAGTGAAAGGTCTTGATAGTATCGGTTTGTCGGGTGGAAACGGGGGCAATCCTGTATCAGCTCAGTTTTCGTCAGTCCCGCGATCAAAGCGTACAGATCAATTCATGCACTCATTGGAATTGATCAACGGTACGAGTGCGCGTACAGGCATGATTGCACTCTATCGTTTCATGCGAAATTGCGTACCTTCGTTGAATGCCGCAGTCTGGACATGGGTCCGTCTTGCGGCGGCAGATCTGAGTTATGATATCTATGACAAATCAGGGGAGAAGCAGGATTCTGATGATATTCGTGGTACTGTGGACTCTCTTCTCAGGCGGCTGTATGACAATCGTTATCAGAGGTTCGGAGGTACGGATGCTCTGCTAATCGAGTTTTTCAATACGCTGTTTACAACCGGATCTGTTTGCGGAGAGTTGCTTCTCAACGAAAGCGGGAATGGAGTCAGGCAATTCTATTTCATTGATCCCGCTACGATCTCATTTGAACTGGATCGCAATTCTGAGTGGCATATCTATCAGGAAGTCGATGACCGTAAGATAGATCTGGATAAGCCTTCCACATATTTCTACGGTCTTGATGCCGACACGACCGATCCCTGGGGCCGGTCACTTCTGACTTCCGTCCCGTTCGTTGCTCGCGTAGAGCAGGCGTTGATGTCCGACATGCACAAGTCGATGCACAATGCGGGATATCACAGAATACATGTGAGTATTACACCGCCGGAGATGGTTCCCGGTGAAGACAGGGATTTATACGTTTCGAGGGCGAATTCCTATTTTGATGAGACGGTTCGGATGATGAAAGATTTCGAGCCGGAGGATAATCCGGTGACATGGGATGATGTGAAAATCGAGTACATCGGACCGGCATCCAAGATATCTTCCTCCTCTTCCTGGTATCTCAACCACAAGGCTGTAATCGAGGAAATCTGTGCCGGGACTCATCTTGCGCCATTTATGATCGGTTATTCGTATGGCTCCACTCAGACATGGGCGGAGTTCAATTTTGAATTGATGCAGAGACAACTTAGGACATTCCAGAATGCCGCGACAGGATTTCTCGACTGGATTGTATCAATCGAGTTCGCCCTCAGAGGTATTGAATCGAGATGTCGATTCAGATTCGAGAATCCCATCTCTGTTGGATTGCTCGACAGGCGCAGAGCTGAGTCGATAGAGATCGATAATGTAATAAAGCAGTTGGATTCCGGTCTGATAACGCGTGATGATGCCATACGCCGTTTGAGTGCAGTAGAATAGGGGACATTACTTATTAAGCTGTCTTCGAAAAATCGCTGGCGCAGAGCGGTAACAGATCCGGTTCTTTTTGCTCGTGAGTTTCTCGAGGTGGAACCGCATGAGGGCCAGGTTCGGTGGCTCTCGAATTCAAATCGTCCCGAGAATCTTCTATGCACCGGCAACCGGTGGGGCAAATCGCTTGTTCAGGCGATTAAGATTCTTCATCGCTGTATATTCCGAATAAGGAAGCTCGAGTATGATTCATGCGGGAAATACAATGCGGTCAATGTCTCTATCACTCTCGATCAGTCGAAAATAATTTTCAACAATGTCCTCCGGTTGATTAAGGGTAAACCGATTATTGAGGCTGTGGTGAACTGTGTGCGCTGGTCGCCATATCCGCGATTATATTTCGCTAATGGTGCGGTCTTTACTGCGAGATCATCCCAGAACAGAGCCGAGCACCTTCTTGGCAACGACTATGATTATATCAACTTTGATGAGGCGGCGTTCGAGCTTCATCCTGATTATGTGGTCGATGAGGTAATGGCGATGCGCCTCGCGGATCGGGAGGGACAGCTCGATTTGACTTCCACTCCCAAGGGTAAAAACTGGTTTTACCGCAGGGCGATGAAATATGAGAAGAAGCCGGATAGCTGCTATTTCCAGCAGGGTGCGACTGTCGAGAATCCGAATGTAAGCCGTAAATATCTCAATCGTAAGATTCGCTCTCTATCGGAGCAGAGAGTCAAGCAGAATATCTACGGCGAATTTGTCGATTCGGCGGATGAGATAATCTCAGAAGAATTGATTCAAAGAGCGCTTGCAATGGCGACCGGTTTGAGTGAACCGGTTCAGGGCAGGCGATACTGTCATGGCTGGGATCTGGCCCGAAAAGTGACTCATACTGCCGGTGTAACCCTTGATGTCAGTTGCGAACCGTATCAGGTTGTCTGCATTGAGCGGTTTCAGGCAAATGACTGGAATACGGTACTCGAGCGGATACGGTTGCGTCATCGGAAATATGGAGGGCGTGTTCTTGTTGATTCGACCGGTCTTGGAGATGTCGTGCTTGGTCAGTTATCGGATATCGGAGCAGAAGGATATAATTTCGGAGGTGGTGGCGGAAGAGCAAAAATCGAGCTGCTCACCAATCTGGAACTTCTCCATGAAAAAGGTAAAATTGCATATCCTTACTATGAGCAGAGGGGGGAAGATGAACTCTGGTCGAATCTTCAGGAGTTGCGGGAGGCGACATGGAGTGATAACGGATCATGCGATTTCCTTATGGCACTTGCGCTCGCCTGCTGGATACCATCAATGATCGGGAAAGAAAACGAAAGGAACCTTCTGCACCCCAGAAGTGGCAGGATATAAAAACCCGAATACCGAAGTACCCGGGTTTTTTTATTTCAAATACAGTACCGTCGTGTGGTATCGTATAGTGATGTCTTAACCGCGGATTTTCCTGTAGATAGCACTCCCGGCAATTCCGAGTCCCATCAAAACCATTGTTGTCGGTTCCGGAACCGGATCCGGGGGACGTTCATCAGAAGATCCACCATGCTGGTCGTAGACCATGCGTGGGTTGCCCTCTGTTGCGGGGCTTTCACTGTAATAACCCCGGTTGTATCCTGTCGTCAGAGCAGGAGCGTTTTCAGTTGATCCTGCTGAAATGTTGCCATCGCCTGTAAGGTTACCCACTCTTGCTACATTGTAACCATAGACCGGAGTCCAAGTCATACACAGAAAGAGTACGATCACAGTCGTAGAAAGTAGTACAAGTTTGGCAATAATGTTGTCTGTACGTTCAAGTCTCATACTCTCACCTCTTTATTCAGTCCAGCTTTGCCTATTTAATAAGCAATATCTATGCCTAAACGCAAACGCCTTGGCGTGAATGCGCAACACATAGTCTAACAGTATCTTAGGGGGATATGGAGAAGCTTTGTTTGTATCATTGACGTTACAATATGCAAAGTATTGCAATATGTTTATTTAAAAGACAAGTCTGTTGCACGGATACGCAACCAATTCGGAGTTGATTCCCTTGTTTGGTAGTGAATGGAAGGAGTATATATATGAAAGAAACAGGATCAAAGCTCCAGATTGAGTTTGCTGAGAGTTGTGGAAATGGGGGGCATTTCATAGATGAAATCATGGGTATTTCCAAGTCTCCCAAGAGCTTGGCAGAAGAAGATATCCACATTCGAGCGATGTTTGTCGCCTCAGATCAGGTTAACTCGCAAGGGGGGAGGTTCGATAACGAAGCTCTCGAGGAACTATGCCGTATGATTCCGGGTGCGCCTGTTCTGGTTGGGCATGATAAGTCAAAATTGCCACTCGCGAGATGTTTCCGCGCTAAACTTGTTGAAAGAAAAGGTTACAACTACCCCTGGGTTAAAGTCTGGTTCTACTGGCTGAAGGAAACCTCCGGCTCTGAAGACCTTCTGCGAAATATTGATGCCGGAATTTGTAGTGAATGTTCTCTTGGATTCAGTTTTGCTCTACCTCAGTGCTCGATCTGTGGAGGCGATATTCGTCGATGCAGTCACATTCCCGGAAATGAATATCGTGGTGATGATGATCTTCCGAGTGTCTGTCATTATCTATATCGTAATATTAGCCGGATCAACGAGATATCCCTTGTATACAGGGGGGCCGTACCGAACACGGCCATGACGAGCGATCTTGCACAGATTGATGAATCTGAGCAGAACGGGAATGATGGTGCGATTCTCTATCGTTTGAGCGATGATTCTGCGGCTTTAAGTGTTAATCTTGATCCGGATTCTAATGCAATCCTGATGGTATTCCCACAGTTTTCAGATAGAAAGCTTCTCGATGGCAAGGCACTCGTGGGGAAGCGGGTACAACGCGATGAATTCGGTGAGTTCCTGACTGAGGAGAGACGGGTTCATATTCATACGGAATATGGAGATTCAGGATTAAAGGCGATCAGTGTTGAAATGAATGATTGCAGGATCTTGCTTGGATTGCGTCCGGCAATACTCAATGGAGAGCGCGTCTATCTTTTGCGTCGAACGGCTTGAGTGGAATCGACATCATGACTTAACATGAACGTGTGGCTTTGTCCGAACAGACCGGTTGAGTATAATTTCACAAGGCCATAGTCCTGTGCGTAGTATTCATATTCTGTTTTGTATATCGAGTCTGAATCCGGAAGGTGAAACTCGTTTTTTATGACTACGCAGTTGAACTGACCAACCGGAAGCAGAAGAGACTCCGTACGAACAAAGCTTCGCTCTATTTCGAATCCCCATGAAAGGTACAATTGCGAGGTAGTCACGGATTTGGAATCAACCAGCATTGCGGGTGTGTAGGATTCCAATTTGCTGTCTTTGGAGATTGTCAGTGGAAAGACCTCAGGTGGTTGTGCAAAGAACGCGAGCGTATCCGTGTCGTTCTCCTGCCTGTAATATCCCAGATTCACAATATGAGTAGAGGTGATCTTGAGAGAGTGGCTTCTTGTGGAATCGAAGTGGATATCCACACGTTCGAATGTGGTGTCAAGCCCAACTAATTCGAATGTGAATTCGGTTGTGTCAACCTCAATTCCGAAGTCGGGGAAGTAGCGGTAGATGGAATCATATTGTACGTAGGTGCTGTGTGAATTGGCGTTCAGTGCGAGTAGTGCACTTGTGTTGGTGACCACAACGTTGTCATTGCTGTCCGTTCCCGATGAGTCGCAACCTGCGGTTAAAAGCGCCACTATCACTGCGAACAACACGAGAATACGGTACGACATACACACCTCCACAATCACCAACAAACGGAGGAGGAAATTGAAAGTCAACAATAACAATGCATGCGAAAACAGTCGGAGTCCATCCATCCATCTTACGCAGTTCTTTGTTGCGCTGATACTGACCGCCTGCGGAGTGGTTGCGGGATATGTCACCACTATTTACGGTTTGAAGCTTGACCTGGCCAGAAAAGCGGATTCCTCGGTGGTCAGCGCGATAGACAGAAAACTCACAAGAATCGAGGTGATTCTGGAGGAGACTGTGCTGACAAAGGATGAGTTTCACAGGTTTGGTGACGAGTTTCGAGACCGACTCGACAGACTTGAAAACCGGAGTCAGGAACCATAAAGGAGACACGATTGAGCAAGGATTTGAAACAAACCATAACACATTTCACTGCACTGCTCGCTGAGGAAAATCCGGGTGAGATCGATCTTGATGAGTTGCGAGAGTGCCTTGAGGAAATCGGCGGATCAATGTCGGATGGACCCGATTCCAAGTCCGATGGTACCGTACTGCGAAGAGATATCGTGTGTGAGATTTTGAGATTGTGCAAGGGTGCGGATGCACTCCGGTCCAGCGGCGAGAGAAGCAGTTTCGAGGGATTGACATCTCTTCTGATGAACTCCTCTGACGAGGATCTTCTGCGGTACCGAAACAATGCCCGGCGCAATTTCTCCCGGCTTAACCGCATGGGAAGTCGTCCATATCGGACTCTGCCGAATCGCAGTCTGACAGAATTCAAAGAGTAAGAAACGACTCATGGAAGTCGGGAATCGGTTTTGTTTCCGAGAGGAAACAACTCCCGGAGCCTGCATGAAAGGAGAAAAGAAGGATGACAGTACGAAACCAGAACCTTGAAACCATAGCCCCGGTCTACGCGACATTTGCGGTTCACCAGACCACCGGAGTTGACGATCTGAAGGATTTGGATGTCGGTAGTGCGGTTACTTTGACCGGGGACTATGAGGTCGGACCGGCATCGGATGGATCGGCAATTCTCGGGAAACTGATCTCGCTGAGTCTGTCGGATATCGACAACGGCAAGCGCGTGGCTACAGTACAGATCGGAGGAACGATGGAACTGCCGATTACCACCACATATCCCGAGGTTGGTGACAGGGTGGTCTGTGGTGCGGATGGAACAGTCAAAAAAGCGCCTGCTCTCACTGATTACGATCCTGCAGGCGGAAATATCGCCCGAGGCTTGGTACTTGCCGTAAGCGGCAGCGAAGCCTGCACACTCTATCTCTAAATGAAAGGGGAATTCATGAAGCACGAAGATTTTATCAATGCCGATATTCCGGATGAACTGATGGAGATGGCATCATTTGAACCAAAACCGAGTGGTACTGTCGACCTGACTCGTGCCCTGCAGATAGCAGTTGATCGGGATTTGTATCTTGAAGCGCAGGCAAGGTCGATGACGCTGACCGAATTACTCGAGGATGATCGCTTCGATCCATCGGAACCCGGCTCTCCTCTGGATGCATTCGAGCGTCAGCTTATGTTGAAAGGCATCCGGACGGGTGGATCACGACCAAGTACGGTTGAGCTTTTCTATCGCAACGCCTCGATGCTTCTGCCCGAATTCATCATGCGCGAGATTCGTCGAGGTATGAAGATGCGGAGTGATTACAACAAGCTGGTCGCCTCCACGAGCGATATTGCCACGAATCGCTATACTCCGATCTATGTGGACGCCTCTGCTACAGATGAACGCCTGTCACTTCGTCCGATTGGCGAGGGTGCTGATATACCGCAGATTCTGGTAACGGAGCAGAAGAACACGGTGACTGTACCGGATTACGGTATCACTCTGAAAGCTTCGTACAAAGCTCTCCGACACCGTACGACCGCGCAATTCAAGGTGATTCTCTGGTACATCGGTTTCAAGCTCCAGGATGACAAGGTCGCTATGATTGCCGATGTCATTCTGAATGGTGACGGGAATGACAATGCTGCAACGGTTATCAATACCGATTCATCCGGGACTGTCGATTATGACGATCTCGTGAAGTTCTACCTCGAGTTCTTCCCGTATCGAATGAATACGATAATCTGCCACAAGACAATGATCCGCGAACTGCTGAATCTGGACGAGTACAAGGATCCCACAATCGGGTTCAGTTTCCAGACGGACGGCGATCTTGTCTCGCCGCTCGGTGCGAAGATTGTTCGATGTGATGATATATCGAGCGATGTCATAATCGGTATCGACAACCGTTTCGCAATCGAGGAAGTGCGGAGTCAGCCTGTAATGGTGGAATTCGACAAGATAATCGAGCAGAAGTTCGAGGAGGCGGTGATTTCGGAATCCACAGCTTATGCTCGGATTATACCCGAAGCTGCGCTGGTCCTCGATTCAGTATTCGCATAGTTCACCTCCTGTGTATATGGCGATGCCCGCTGCAATTGGTGGCGGGCATTTCCTTGATGAGGATTTGAAATGATAAAGAAAATCGGAACATCGTCCTCGAATTTCGGAACCGGTCTATCGATACAGAGGAAGCTCTTCGTTGCTCCGGCCGGTGAATACCAGGGACGAATGATAGTGATATTCCCAAAGACATCATCACAGATTGTCTATGTATGGGCTGATCCGCCGTATGATGAGTGGTCATCCGAAATAACGATAGCATCGGATTCGGCAGATTACCCATGCACAGCGTGGATGGATAGCGATGGCAATGTATATTTCGCTTACACTGTCGAAACCTCATTCGATCTTGCATTCCGAAAACTGACGTTCGACAACGGCTACTGGGCAGCCGGATCGATTATAACCATCTATGGCAGCGGTGCGAGTTTTTACCCCTCCATATTCAAGGATGACTGGGATCGGCTGATAGTAAGCTGGACACTCGAATCGGGTGGTGAGTATTTTATCCATTCCAAACGGTCTTTCAATGACGGCGCTGACTGGGGTGGTGGACCGGATGATGCCGGAGATGAGTTGTCATCGGGAGCCTCCTCAGCATATTCGCAAATCGTCTATAAGCCGAATCAGATATTCTGCATCTACAGCCTCGGCGGTACAACACTCGCATATCGATACCGGGATATGATTGCCGCTGTCTGGACACCGGGGGAGATAACGATATACTCAGGTACCGGTTTGTCAGAGAAATTCTCAGCGGCGGCATCTCCCGACCTGCGGCTCGGAGTAGCATTCTGTGATACCGAGCATCTTAATTACAAGGAATTTGACGGGGTATCGTGGAGCGGTGTTGAAGTCATTGATGACACTCCGTCTGTAGCTCCCCGGCTTCTTTTTAATAGTGAAGTCCCTCAGGTATTCTATGCCCGGGAAGTCGGTACGGATCAGCTCATACCATACATGTGCTACAGGGAGGATGGCGAGTTTGTCGATCCACTACCGGTATCACCCGAAGCCGGCAGCTTCGACAAAGTGATCTGCTATAGACCGATTGCCGGACAGGCGTATTACGATAAATCGGCGGAAGCGGCGAGTGAGTCTACGGGTGATGTCTATCACGAGGCATCGGGGAAGCTTATGCTCTCTGATGGTGACGGTATTTACATCGGGCAGTCGGAGAAATTCTACAACATCAGAATCATACTGTCGACTAATGGTCTCGGTGGTACGATATCGTGGTACTATTGGGATGGTACCGGATGGAAAGTGTTCATCCCCGCATCCGGTATCTACAATTTCGACAGTTCACCGGCAGAGGTTCTTCTATGGGAAGATGGCTCACAGATACCATCCGACTGGCAGTCCTCAACCGTCTGCAATAACGCGAAATACTGGATCAAGGCGATTACCACAACAGATTTCACCACTGCTCCGGTTGGAACGCAAATAACCTGCGCACTCAATCTTTCGCACATAGGGGGCTGATTTTATGTCATATACAAATGTCGAACTCGTGAAGAAACATCTTATGCAGATCGAGCGTACGCTGTCGGATGTCAATGGACATCAAGTTGTCTTTGCGGATTCTGACAGCGTTGAACTGCCGCACTCCGCTATCAGCAAGGACTCCGAGATTGTTAAGGGTGTCGAGCAGACTGCGCCTTTCTCCGAGGCGGTAACGTTTGATGAGGATGAGAAGGCACTTTCGAAGTCTCATATTCTGTCGGATAGTGTGGTCGTGTCGAGCGACAGTTCGCTTGGCAGAATATTCACGGAGAATGTCGATTACACTATTGACTATGAATCCGGTTCAATCGTGAGAATCTCAACCGGTGGGATTGAGGCGGATGCTGAAGTTACAGTCTGGTATTTCGCATACACGATCTATGATCGGAATGCAGATTATGCGATCTCATGCGAGAACGGTATTCTGACTCGAATCGCAGAGGGTAGAATCGAATCCGGACAGATTGTCTATATCGACTACAGTATCGAAGCCGGGGTATTCACTGATGAGACGATCTCCCGCGCTATTGGTGAAGCTTCCGTTCAGATGTCACTTCTTGTCGACGATGGAAAAGCAGAAACAGCTTCTCCATCGCTATCGGTAGCCGAGACCTACCTTGCGGTTGCAATTCTGACACAAATTCGCGCACTTGAAGCTGTGCAATCACCGTCACTCACATCATCAGCACGGAGTTCGGTTTCATCCGCTCTGCTTCAGTTGTCCAATCGGTATCGCGAAGAATTTCAGCAGATGATAAAGCCGAACCTCAGGCATCAGGCTTCTCTTGCCGGACCCTATAGATCATGATTGAGGAGTTATGATATGAATTCAACCCTTGCGTATTTGCGTGGACGGCGTCTCTGGGTCGTGGAGAATTTCGTTGTCTGGGGAAACATGTCGGCATATTCCGGGAATTTTCTTCTTACCGAAGAGACCGGAGGAAACAGCCGCATGCTGTTCTGGAGAGTGAATCTTGGCGGTGATCTTCAGGAGGTTCACTATTCCGATCTGGTTGACATCCGAGGCAACAGCCTGCCCGATACGATTTCCCGCCCAAAGGTAGTGGTGCTTCCCCGAAACGGCGTCAATGTCGTTGTGGCGGGGAGAGAGTCGAACAGCCTGTTCACGATAGCCAAAACAGAGGAGACCTCACAGAGTGGTTTCGTTGATCTTATGATATTCGAGGTGAGAGAATGAAGCATAAAAGATTCTGCATGGTTGTCTGCCCGGAGTGCGGGCAGGTGAATGTTGTCTCATGCGGTACGGTGTTTTGTATCTGTCCCGCGTGTTCTGTGAGTTACGGTATCGAGAATGATCTTCGGATCGAACTGTACGGTTAGGAATGGCTGCAGGAAAGAGGAAAACAACTCGAAAAAGCAGGAAGAAGAAACAGACCGATGCGGAGATGCTCGAAGATCTTTTGCAGGCAATCCATGAAAAACTGAAATCTGATGAGCTGACGCCAAAGATCGGTGATTTCCTGAAAGTGCTCGAAATGAAATACAAGCTGAAGCTCTCCGAGGATGGAAGAGACAAATTGCTCGATCTCATTGAGACAGTCCGGAGAGAGGAATTGAAAGAGGGTGATATTGGTGATGATGAGATTGATTAATCGGAGGCTGGTTGGTTTGTTCCTTGTGTCGATTATGCTTGCTCTGTGTATCGTATCATCCGCCAGAGGGGATAGTGAAATCGGCTATTCAACAGTGGGTGCGACATCCTATGTATTCTATGGCAGATGCCTCGGTCATCTCGAATACACATACATGGCAGAAGCAGGGGATACGGTGGTCTCGTTTAGTCTGTACTGCCACAGTGGGGGAGAGAGCGCGACATTCCAGGCCGCAGTCTATACTGTTTCCGGTGGTGTGCCGTCAAGTCGTGTGGGGGATGCCGTGTCTCATACATTTGCCGCATCATCCTACGGCTGGCAAACTGTATCAGCATCCATTCCGCTTACCCAGGGTGTGGAATACACGATCTGCGTTTCTGAATCGGATGGCAGCATTACCCTTGCTAAAGATGCGATCACGGATGGAATGAGCAGGCTCGATGAATGTACTACCCTTCCTGCAACATGGTCCGAAGACAGCAGGAAGGATTACCTTTTCTCGTTCTTCGCATCGATATCAACAGGAGAGGGCAGCCCGGATAGGAAGAATTTCAGAAGACGGAAAGTCATGATTGGAGGGATGTAGATGCGTCTACCTGCAATATTAATGTGTTTAATGCTACTTGCAGCTTCGGCAACGGCGGGGATTGTAAGCAATCAGTCATCGACTTCGGAAGATTCGATCTGCATATCGTTTCAACCTCTCGATTCTCTGGGGGGACCGGTTGAGATGGTGTCCAATGACTCGCTCTACCTTACTGTATTCTATCCGGGTGGAGAACTCTGTTATAAGGACTCGATGTCCTCGTCGAATTCTCGAATATCCTCGGTCGTTTGGGAGGATTGGGACGGTGCTCCGATATATTCATTCAGAGAGTCTGTAGCCGAAATAGACGGAGTCGGTCTCGATGGAGTATACAAATACCATCTCGTAGTCGATGATGCAGACCTTGAGCTTGCGACTGTGTGGAGCGGCGAATTCCAGCTATGCAGCTCGGGAAAACTGGATGTAACTCTCGATCGAGTGGCAGCGATTCTTGATTCTATCCAGAGTCAATACGACTGGGTTGCCGATTCGGATATATGCGATTCTGTCAACGGTGCAATCTCTGATGACAACAAGGGCAATTTCCATTCAAAGGGTGACACGATTCAACGAAATGCGTCCATTCTGACGGATGATGATTATATTGGTGTAAATCTTCAGAAAATTCTGAATCAGGATGCACTGTTGTATCTGGAGCATACAATTATCCAGGGGGTAACGCTTGTTGATACGGCTTCCATCGCAAGATCTGTCTGGGATAATGATATTCTTACAAGATCCGCTCGGTCGATTGGATTTGCAGATACTGTAAATACAGTGTTGAATACCACGAGTGGAGGAACCGGAGCTTTTGCGTGCAGCCTCTATTGTCTTAATATGGCGGACAGCTCGGCGATTCAGGGGGCGTTTGTACGCGTACTCAATAGCGATCAAAATGCAACATGTGGTATTGGGCAAACCAATACTCAGGGCTTAAGTATCTTCTCACTCGATTCCACACAGTACCATGCGTGGGGCTATCTTACCGGGTACAGCTTTTTCTCTCTACCCGATACTCTGATTGTAACCGCCTCTGGCTATTCGGATACTCTCTGGGCTGAACGGTATGATCCGGGTGAACCCACATCCCCTGCACTTTGCCGGGCTTATGGATGGGTTAATGACCTGTCGGGTAATCCGATGTCGGGAGTTACTGTTCAGGCGGCAATCGGTACGGCTCCGCTAAGTTACGGCTCAATAATTGTGTCACCATATAACAAATCCACAGTGACAGATTCAGTTGGGTACTGGCAGCTTGATCTGATACCGAACGAGAGTCTTCAACCCGAAGGTACGAAATACATATTTACAGTTTACTACAATACCGGTTCGATTGCCACGAAGGTTGTCGAGGTTCCTGACCTCGCAAGTTGGCAGTTGAATTGGTGACGCATGAAAGAATTTATGATAAGCACGGAATTCAATATTCGAGAGTGAGTCATATTAACTTCAATGAAAGAAATTATGTTCTGGAAGGTCTTGCTCGCCGCAGGCGAGTGTGACCTTCCAGTTCAATTTGCAGGTAACACTGCCTGAGGCAGTCAAGCCCCATTCCGGCGGTCAAGACCTGCAAAAACATGAATGTAGTATTTTCCAATAAGCACAAAAGAAAGGATGTCGCATGTTTGTCTTGTCATTATTCGGTTTTCTGACAGAACCACTCCTTGCAATTCTTGGGGGAGTGTGGGGAATTCTCTCGGTTGTGGTTGCATACCTTGCGAAGAACTACCTCGTGCCTCTTCTCGAAATCGAGCGAAACCGCAGATATGCGGAGTGGATCGCGCGTATTGCGGATGAGGTCACGGATGATCTCGTCGAACGATATCCCGATAAGAAGTGGATCGAGTTTCTCGATGAGTCGGTTGACAAAATCATGGATATCTGCGGTATATCCGATGAGACGGCGCAGCGAGCGATTCAGGCTGCTGTGGCAAGAAAGCTTGCAGGTTCCCAGACTGTATGATAATTTCCTGTCAGCTATTTCCCTTGTTTGTTGTTATGCAGCTTAACGAGGAACCGTTTGCCGTAACTCGTCGCTGATACTGCAACCAGGACTACGGCAAACCATAAAAAGGGGGCTTTCAACACGGGGATGTCGAGAATCCATACAAGGATTACGAGTCCCCATGAAAGGGCGGCAAGCTTGCCGATCATGTTTGATGTTAGAATATCCTGTTTGGATCGGATAAAGAATAAAGAGAGGATAAGCACCATCGCATCCCGTCCCAGAACAAGGATAACCGCCCACAGCGGGAAGTCGGAATATACATAGAGAGCGATGATTAAGACGGCGGTGGCGAGTTTGTCCGCAAGTGGATCGAGAACTTTACCGAGGTCCGAAACCTGATTGAGTCTGCGGGCGAGATGACCATCCAGAATATCTGTAATGATACCAATCGCAATCAGGATGAGTATCCAGACTTTGACTCCCGGATCCTGCAATCTGATTAAGTACGCCGGAAGGATGAATAGAACCAGACGGGAGAGAGTCAGGATATTCGGTATCAGGAAAATGTCTCTTGCACGGATATTCATGCGAAGAACATATTCGAAATCAGGGGGGAGGGCAATTCAAAACTTGGAGATACATGTCAGCAGGGTTCGGGTGCCGGACCTCCCTGAAAGAGATAGGAGATAAGATAAATGATATCGTCGATATCAGTGAAACCGGTACAGTTTATATCGCCAAACTCTTCAGGATCCGGTGCCGGACCACCCTGAAACAAGTACGATATCAGATAGATGATATCGTCTATATCCACAAAATCGGAAAGATTGACATCACCGGGCAGATGTTCATCACACATCAATCTGATCGCGCAAACTGTTTCATCGACATGATTTTCAGAATCCATCCCGACTGCCGCCAGCATGTATGCTCCTTCAGAGTATGAATCCGACTCCCAGTATAATGAAAAACCATCTGAGGCATCGTAGTCTCCACCAATGACCTTGCGGGAGGTCGTGTCAACACGTGGATAAATTGCGATCGCTCTGTCGATATCATACATCGTACCACCGTATTCCAGCCGGCAGGAGGGGGTGAGTACGATCCGGGAATCGAGATAAGCTGCATTTCTTGTATCGTACAGCTTGCATTCGATGGTGTCTGTCTGATGATCCGGCACGATCAATTCGGAGACACCGAGCCAGTATCCTATTGGTTCGGAGATACCGAACATCACAAGCCCAAGTCTGTATGCAGTGCTGAAGATCAACCAGTCGGATTCAAACTCCGGAACGGTCTCAACGAGAAAATTTTGCCCCTGAGCTTCGATATGCCTCTTGATATGTGCGATGAAATTGTCGTCCTCGGTTCCGAGACGATCCCGTACATTCATCGAATCGGCACATGCCTCAACCATCTCGGTAACTGTCTGTGTTACTCCATCGATTGCCATAAGATCGGTATATCCATTATCGGAGAAATACTTGAATGCACTGGTCGCAATTGTCGGACCGTTGTAAAAATCGCCGTATTCGCCATAAGCGTAAGAGTTGCCGTCATCCGAGTCACCATCCATATCTCCATAGTCGAACTGGTCCAGAAGAGCCCAATCCATAGTAACGGTGTCGGATAATCCACGCAGTTCGAACTGCACGAGTGAGGCATCCTCATCGGTAACATCTACGTTAATGGTTATCGTGTCACATACATTGTCGAGCATAAGAGGATTGGTAAATACCGGCTTAATCGGTGTGTTGTCTACGTAAACAGATATGGTATCGCCGGATATTTCGGAGCCTCCGGAATAGTATATCGCGCGGACATCATACCAGTCCTCGGCAAGGGAAGAGGCATCCCATGACCGATAGTAACCCGGTTGAACTGTCGCTGAGGATGAGCTGTTTCGCAGAGTGACATCTGGAGAGTTGTCTTCGCCGATTATTGTCCAGCTTGATGATCCATAATATTCGAAGCTGCAGTAGTCATAGTCGATAGTATCGGTGAGTTCTGCGGAATAGAGATCAATATCTCCTCCCACCGTTGAACTGTCGCGCGGCGAATAGAGCATAGTCGGACCGGAGGACGGTTCCGGATCCTCTGCGTTATAGCCGTATGAGAACATCACGAGGTTGCCGGGGAAATTGTAGTATGGATTGGATATGAGATCGACATATCCAAGTCCCCAGTCATTCCATGAAACGCATAGATACGGATCGTTATCGGTGACGAGTGCGGTCACGAGGTCCGATGCTCCCGCACCGAAATAGATACCGGCAAAATATGCGGTATCCACAAGGACCGGTTCATCGAAAACTACCACGAGGACATAATTCCCTTCACCCGATATTTCGTATGTATTCTCCTCGGTAATTCCGAGGAGCTCACCCGGATACGGGCAGGCATCCGTTGAGGATTCATCCAGTGCTTCAACATCGGCCTGAAGATACAGTGTGCCGGAATATGTAGTCTGAAGTTGAATCGCAACAGCGGTTACATAGAACGGGTACGAACAGTCGTTTGCGAGCAGGTCGATATCCTGATAGACCTTGTAGAGTTCATCACCCGCAAGCCACCCGTCTATCGCCCAGTAGGATGAACCGACCATACGCGCGGTGCAGGGATCATCCGGGAAGAATGGATGCTTATCGCTTAATTGAAAACCATCGGAGGAGAATCCCTCCGGATATAGGATTGTGAACTCCGTCTTCTCTTCGATTTGATGCTTGCCGGCTTCTTTCTTTATCTCCGCGATTTTCTTTTCCTCTCCGAAGAGTATCCCGGAGAAGAGGAGAAAAACAGCAAGACATACGTATTTTGTTCTCATACTTCAGTTTTCGGATTTTCGGTGTGTCTTCTTTAGATGAATTGTGAGGAAGGTATGGCTTGATGGACTGGTTGACAGGTATCACCATTCCGTTTTTGCAGTTCTTGCCCGCCTCAGGCGGGTGTGACCTGCAAACATAACCGTAGGGTCACACCTGTTATCTGAAAATATTAGACAATAGGGAGAGGTGCAGCCCGGTTGGCAAGCGGGCTGCACTCTTGGGGATTTGCGTGGATATCGTCCGGGATTCCGTTACGGCATTGCCTCGACTCGTTTTATAAGTGCTGCACGAGTCGAGCGGATTCTACCGGACGAGAATTTCACTCTGCTGAAAGCCTTTAGGTCTTTCAGCAGTTTATTATAGAAGCTGACTGTCGTTTGCAGGATTGTGTCATCCGACAGTTGCTTCTCGAATCGTTCCGTTTCCTTCTTCGAGAGTTCACCGTCAATATAACGGTGTATCATCTCGTTACTGCGGCAGTTTTTGGGCATGATAAAGTCTCTGGTTGTTCGGTTCAGGTTTACAGATGTTCTCTTAATTTCTCCTGTACTTTTTTTCGGGCGATATGCAGATTCGATCGTACCGTTCCCTGCGGGCAGTCCATTATTTTTGCAATCTCGGATTTGGATAGACCGTCGATATCGTGCAGGACGAGCGTCATTTGCTGTTTGGCCGGCAGTTCCGATACAGCAAGTCTCAATGCTGCCCACATTTCGTTTCGTTCTACATGACGGTCCGGTTTGCTGAAGACATCCGACAGTTCGAGTTTTACCGACACCGGGAGTTCGGAATCATCGAGAGATATGTGCCGGTTGGCACGTTTCCGCTTCAGATCAATCGAGTAGTTGGAGGCTACTTTCAGGATGAAGCTTGCGAATCCCGACTGATTCTTGATTCGCCCGATGTTTTTGTAAACTCTGAAAAATGTCTCCTGCATCACTTCCATTGCCTCGTCCGAGTTGCCGAGTATCGAATAGGCAATTGCGAGTACCCGGCGTTCAAAGGCTTTCACGATGACTTCGTATGCCGCTGTATCGCCTTCTTTACAGCGGCTAATAGCCAGCTCTAAATCGCTAGACATGTGCCATCACCACCCTCAATGTTATGACGCGGCGGGGCAGAATATGTTTAATCCATGAATTTGGGCTAAATGTGGATACCGGCAGGTTTGGGCGGAAGCGGCAGCTTCCATCTATATATACTATAGCGGAGCGCGGTCTGTTTGTCAATAATTATCTGGATTTTGATCCATGTTGGTGCACGGGGACATACGCCAACCACGAGAAACTCCTCTCTGCTGTGGGAAGATCGTCTTGTGGCTGGTGTACGTCCCCGTGCACCAGCTTGTATGGGCAGATATATGTTGGCGCACGAGGACATACGCCAACCACGGTAAATATTCACTATCAACAGTCGATTAGGTGTGTTTGCGCGCTTGACAGTGATAAGATTGGTCAGCTTCGGAATTCCAATAGTAGAGGAAGTTGTGGCTGGTGTACGTCCCCGTGCACCAGCTTGTATGGGTAAGATGTATGTTGGCGCACGAGGACGTACGCCAACCACAATAATCCTGCAACCGCTTGCGGACGTATGAACTGCAAGACTGTTATAATCCCCCAACCCTCGATTCTGCTTGACTTTGGCTCTATGATTCTCGATATTTTGTGCTTATGCTGGTGCAGAGCCAATCGTTTCCACAGATTAATACTTTGTTATGTACTGACTTATGGATGAGTACTTAAGCTTCGGCTTTATAATAACTTGGAAAATCAGTAAAACCGTAATCCATAAAAACGAGGTGTTTATATGGTAGGTATCGTAGGTTATGGGGCGAAGATCCCCCGCCATCGCATCAAAGTAGAGGAGATCGCCAAAGTATGGGGGGCCGATGCACCCTCGTACAAGCGGGGTCTTCAACTCAACGAGAAATCGGTGCCATCCCCCGATGTGGACACGATCACTCTCTCAGTGATGGCTGCCAAGTATGCTCTCAAGCGTGCGGGAATCAACGGCTCCGAAATAGGATCGGTATATGTCGGATCGGAATCTCACCCGTATGCGGTGAAACCGTCCGGCACAGTTGTCGCCGAGGCTATCGGCGCTGTCACCGATTGTCATTGCGCAGATTATGAATTCGCCTGCAAAGCCGGGTCCGAGGCGATGTTTGTCAATCTCGGTCTGGTCAAGTCAGGCTTTATCAAATATGGCCTCTCCATTGGTGGCGACACCTCGCAGGGCGCTCCCGGTGATGCTCTCGAATATTCCGCCGCGGCGGGTTCCGCTGCATTCATAATGGGAACCGGTGACAAGGTACTCGCAGAGATCGAGCACACGTTCTCATTCATGTCCGACACGCCGGATTTCTGGCGCAGAGAGCATGAGCACTACCCGCAGCACGGCGGGCGGTTCACCGGAGAACCGGCGTATTTCAGGACTGTCAAGGGTGCATCCAATGCAATCCTCGAACGCGCCGGAATGAAACCTAGTGATTTCCAGTTTGCCGTATTCCATCAGCCGAACGGCAAGTTCCCGATGAGAGTCGGCAAGATGCTCGGCTTCACTAAAGAACAGATGGAGACCGGATGGCTATCTCCCTGGCTAGGTAACACCTACTCGGGTGCATCCCCGATGGGACTCACCGCGATACTCGATATCGCGAAACCGGGTGACAGGATATTCATGTGCTCCTATGGTTCGGGCGCGGGTTCGGATGCTTTCGTCTGGAAAGTAACCGACCGGCTAAAAGAGGTACAGGAGATGTGCCCCAAGACTCGCGTTCAGCTCGATGAGCATAAGGTATATGTCGATTACGGTACTTATGCAAAATTCCGTAAGAAAATCCTGAAAAACAAGTAGAGGTGAAAATATGAGAGATGTTGCCATAATCGGCGTCGGCATGAATAAATGGGGAGAAGTCTGGGAATCAACGCTTCGTGATATGTTTGTAGAAGCTGCTCTCGAATCCATCAAGGATGCCGGTGTCGATCACTTGGACGGAATGTATGTCGGCAGTATGACGCCCGGTCTGTTTGTCGGGCAGGAGCATATTGGTTCGATGCTCGCCGATTATCTCGGAATGAAAGGTCTTCCGGGAACGCGGGTTGAATCCGCATGCGCATCGGGTGGACTCGCACTCAAGAGCGCGGTGCTGGAGATTGCCTCCGGTCACTCGGACATTATCCTTGCCGGTGGTGTTGAGAAGATGACCGACTGCTCCGGTGATGATGCCACCTACGCACTCGCAACTGCTGCCGATCAGGAATATGAAGTATTTCACGGCGCAACATTCCCGGGTCTGTATGCAATGATGGCACGCCGTCACATGCACGAATTCGGAACGACCCGCGAACAGCTCGCTCACGTTGCTGTAAAGAATCACAAAAACGGCGCGAAAAATCCCAAAGCCCAATATCCATTCGAAGTTACACTCGAGGGTGTGATGACCTCGGTGATGGTTGCTGATCCGATGCGGATTCTCGACTGTTCACCGATTACGGATGGTGCAGCCTGTGTGATCGTTGCCGATCTTGAAACAGCGAAAAAGTACACGAATAATCCGGCAGTCAAAATCACAGGTTTCGGACACGCGACGGATAACATCGCTCTGCACTCCCGTGATTCATTGACCTGTCTCGAAGCCACCAAACTTGCGGGCGAGCGGGCATACAAGATGGCGGGTAGAAAGCCGGAAGATATTGATGTCTGCGAGGTTCACGACTGTTTCACCATTGCGGAGATCATGGTCATAGAAGACCTCGGTTTCTTCGAGAAGGGGAAAGGCGGAACCGGTGCGGAATCCGGCGAGACTCACATCGGCGGACGAATCCCGGTCAATACATCGGGCGGTCTGAAGTCTAAGGGTCATCCGGTTGGTGCTACCGGTATAGCACAGGCATACGAGATAACAACTCAGCTTCGAGGTGAAGCTGGGGACAGACAGGTTGAGGGAGCCAAAGTTGGTCTGTGTCAGAACATGGGCGGCTCCGGCGGTTCGACCGTAGTGCATATCATGGAGGTGGTATAATGTTTCCATCCAGACCATGGCGTGAAAATCCACAGAGATATAGATTGGAAGCACAGAAGTGCGAAAAGACGGGAAAAGTGTTTTTCCCGCCGAGACTGGTTGCTCCGGGTACGTTGGATGCCTCAACGCTGAAACCGTACAATCTCCCGGAAGACGGCGAAGTCTATACATTTACGGTTATCGAGGTTCCACCGAGTCAGTTTAAGGATGAAGCCCCGTACACTGTGGGAATCATCGAGCTGTCGGATGGCACGAAGATCACCTGCCAGATTGCCGACTGCGAACCGGATGATATCAAGATCGGCATGAAGGTGAAGATCGAATTCCGTAGAGTTCAGACACACGGCGAACATGGCGTGTTGTCGTACGGTTTCAAAGCGGTTCCAGCTATTCCCGGCGTAACGACGGTGTAGCTTATGTATCGCATCGAATCGAAGATTGATACAAATTCCGCGGACTTCAAGGCGAACAGGGAAGAGAACCTTAAGCTGACCGCCCAGCTTCGAGAACGTCTCGCGGAAATCAAGAAGGGCGGACCCGAATATATGGTGGAGCGGCATCACGAGCGGGGTAAACTGACCGCTCGTGAGCGTCTCGATCTCCTCTTCGACAAGAACACACCTTTCCTCGAACTCTCACCGCTTGCTGCATGGGAACAGTATGATAATGAGGCTCCCGCCGCAGGTATGGTAACGGGTATCGGTGTCGTGCATGGACGCGAGGTGCTGGTCGTTGCTAATGACGCAACGGTCAAGGGAGGTACATACTTCCCGATGACCATCAAGAAGCATGTCCGCGCTCAGCAGGTTGCAGAGGAAAACCGTCTGCCATGCGTCTACCTCGTGGACTCGGGCGGTATATTTCTCCCGCACCAATCGGGGACATTCCCCGATCAGGATCATTTCGGGAGGATATTTTACAACCAGGCACGCTTGTCTGCCAAGGGCATCGCGCAGATTTCGGTTGTCATGGGTTCCTGCACAGCCGGTGGGGCGTATGTTCCTGCAATGTCGGATGAGACAGTCATCGTCAAGAAACAGGGAACGATCTTTATCGGTGGTCCTCCGCTTGTGAAGGCGGCTACCGGTGAGAGTGTGTCCGATGAGGACCTCGGTGGTGCGGATGTTCACTGCCGCATCTCCGGTGTTGCCGATCATTATGCGCAGAACGACAAGCACGCAATATCAATTGCACGAAATGTTATAGAGTGTCTCGACCGTGAGAGGAAATTCCCGCTCGATATCGAAGCGCCTGAGGATCCGCACTACGATCCGGAAGAATTATATGGCGTTGTTCCGACGGATCTCAAGAAGGCGTTCGATGCCCGTGAGGTGATAGCGCGAATAGTCGACGGCTCACGATTCCAGGAATTCAAAGAGCTGTACGGTATCACACTCGTCTGCGGCTTCGCTCGGATAATGGGATACCCGGTTGGTATTCTCGCCAACAACGGCGTTCTCTTCTCTGAGTCATCCGTCAAGGGTGCGCACTTTATCGAGTTGTGTACATCCCGGAAGATTCCGCTGATATTCCTTCAGAATATCACGGGATTTATCGTGGGCAAGCAGTACGAGCACGGTGGCATAGCGAAAGATGGTGCGAAACTCGTTCATGCTGTCGCAAATGCGGATGTGCCGAAATTTACCGTCATCGTTGGCGGTTCCTACGGCGCAGGTAACTATGCCATGTGCGGACGCGGTTATTTCCCGAGACTTCTCTGGATGTGGCCGAATTCGAAAATCTGCGTGATGGGCGGTGAGCAGGCGGCAGATGTTCTTCTGACTGTAAAGATGCGTCAGCTTAAAAAGAAAGGTGTCGAGATGACACCGGGTGAACAGCGTGAATTCAAACGCCCGGTGCAGGAGAAATACGAGGCTGAGTCATCCCCGTATTATTCGACATCTCGAATCTGGGATGACGGCGTGATTGATCCGCTCGATACGCGGAACCTTCTCGCACTCGGCATCTCTATGTCTCTGAATCAGGAAATTCCGGACCAGCGCTACGGCGTATTCAGAATGTAAGGGGGGATTTATATGAGTTACGAAACGCTGAGTTACGACAGGCGAGACAACATAGGTTGGATCACTTTCACGCGCCCGGAAATTCATAACGCGTTCAACTCTACTATGATCGAAGAGCTGTATGAACTCTTCGAAGGCATCCACAAGGATAAAAAACTCCGCGCGGTTGTGATTACCGGGGAAGGGAAATCATTCTGCGCAGGTGCCGATCTGAACTGGATGCGTGCTGTGAAGGATTACAGTTTCGAGAAGAATTTCTCGGAGTCTATGAAACTCGCAGAAGTCTTTAATCTAATCTATACCTGTCCCAAACCCGTAATCGGACGAATCAACGGCGCCGCTATCGGTGGCGGTACCGGTTTTGTCGCGGTTACGGACATCGCTATTGCATCCTCGAATGCGATATTCTCATTCTCTGAGGTCAAGATCGGGGTGGTTCCGGCGTGCATATCCCCGTATGTGGTCAAACGTGTCGGAGAGGGGAGAGCGCGCGAGTTCTTCCTGACCGGTGAGAGAATGACCGCCGAGAAAGCGTTCAATGCCGGTTTGATAAATCAGGTTGTCGAACCGGATGAACTCGATGGCGCTGTCGGTGCGATGATTAAACAGATAGTGTCATCGGGACCGGAAGCTATCAAGTGCTGCAAGACACTGCTCGAGACAATATCAGAGCAGAATATGCAGGATGCGAAGGTCTACACCGCACGGGTGATAGCGAATCTCCGCAAGTCGGATGAGGGACAGGAGGGAATGGACGCATTTCTGAACAAGCGTAAACCTAACTGGGTCGAAGAATAGAGACTGGATCAAACATGGAAAAGCTCTTCAACAAGGTTCTGATTGCCAATAGAGGTGAAATTGCGTGCAGGATAATTCATGCATGCAAAGAACTCGGAATCAAGTCCGTAGTGGTCTGTTCCGAGGCTGACCTTAAAGCTCTGCACGTGCTCGAAGCCGATGAGTGGGTGCTGATCGGTCCGCCTCCGCCACTCGATAGCTATCTCGATATAGACAAGATCATCAAAGCCGCACGCGATACCGGTTGCGAGGCTATCCATCCGGGGTATGGATTCCTTGCGGAGAATGCCACATTCGCCAAACGGTGCGAGGACGAGGGCTTCGCCTTCATTGGTTCTCATCCCGAATCTATCCGGGTGATGGGAAACAAGATCGAGGCGCGCGAGCTGATGATCGAAGCCGGTGTGCCCGTTATACCGGGCATGAAGGGTGCTGCGACTGATATCGAGTTGTTCAAGAGCGAGGCTGACCGTGTTGGTTATCCGGTTCTTCTGAAAGCTGCCGCCGGTGGTGGCGGTAAGGGTATGCGCGTTGTTCACAAGGCGGATGAACTGAAGGATGCGCTCGAAGGTGCGCAGCGTGAGGCGAAATCCGCGTTTGGAGATGATACCGTCTATCTCGAAAAATATATCGAGAATCCACGGCATATCGAGTTTCAGGTGTTTGGTGACAAGCACGGTAACGCTGTGCATGTTTTTGAGCGCGAGTGTTCTATACAACGGCGGCATCAGAAAATCGTTGAGGAGACACCATCCGTTGCGCTTACTCCGGAGATCAGGCAACAGATGGGTGAGGCGGCTGTTAAGGTCGTCAAGGTTGTCGACTACACCAACGCGGGAACGGTCGAGTTCCTTCTCGATCCGTACGGCGATTTCTATTTCCTCGAAATGAACACACGAATTCAGGTGGAGCATCCGGTTACCGAGGAGGTCACGGGTGTAGATCTTGTTGCGGAACAGATTCGTGTAGCTGCAGGAGCGGAGTTGTCGTTCACGCAGGGTGATCTGAGGCAGAGAGGGCACGCTATCGAGTGCCGTATCTATGCCGAGGATGCCGAGAACAATTTTCTCCCCGCAGCCGGAACGCTGCACTATTTGAAAGAACCGACCGGTCCGGGAATCCGCGTCGATTCGGGAGTTTACTCCGGGCTTGAGGTCTCGGTCTATTATGATCCGATACTATCGAAACTGATAGCTTTCGGTGAGACCCGTGAAGCTGCACGATACCGCATGTTGAAAGCGCTCGATGATTATGTGGTACTCGGAGTGACGACTTCGATTGAGTTTCTGAAGGATGTCCTGAAACACAGAGAATTCATCGAGGGGCGGACCTACACGAATTTCATTCCGACACACATGCCCGACTGGAAACCGAGTGTCGAGTCACGCGAGGGACTGCTTCCGTTCGTACTCGGTGGCGGTGCGATATCGGCGCAGAGCGCGAGACCTACGATTCCGACCGGAAACGGTGAGACGGCTGTGCCGACTCCATGGCAGACAATCGGCAAATGGGAAATCTCGATGGGGTGATGATATGAACTATGAGTACAGATACAGAGACGACGATTATTCTATCATCCTCGAGAAAGCCGAGGAGGGATTCCGTCTGTCATTCGGCGACGAGAATATTCCGCTCTCCGCACTGAGGGTGGATGACCATACATTTATGTTGAGTGCAAACGGCGTTAAAAGAATCGTCCATGTAGCGCAGACCAACGGCAAGATTTTTGTTCATGTCGACGGTTCGGTGCACGTCCTTGAAGATATCGTTGCGCAGGAACAGGAAGCCGGTGGCGGCGATGAAATCACAGATGGCGTGCAGAAGGTGAAAGCTCCGATGCCGGGTAAGGTTGTCAAGATTCCGGTAGAGGAGGGGCAGGCTGTCACAGCCGGGACAGCGGTCTGTATCGTCGAGGCAATGAAGATGGAGAACGTGGTTGTCTCCAAGATCGACGGTACGATCAAGAACGTGGCATTTAAGGCGGGCGACCTCGTAGACACCGACAGCACAATCTTAGAGATCGTAGCAGAAGAATAGCACGACTCGATATTTATATTCCGTAGGTCAGGTGCCCTGTGCACCTGACACGCACCGAAGGTGCGATTAGTTGCCTGGGTGCCCCACAGCTTGGGGCTTGTTGACAAACCCGGCATTTTGGTTCTGACTTCTATTAGTTATGTCAAGATCGGAAGTGTTCGTTCTTGAAGATGTTTATTCTCGCAGATTCGAGCAAGAAAGCTCTCAAGAGCTGTGA
>Ga0272443_10001698_pt1 | contig 30891 bp, 28 predicted proteins | sample SSMAcet12_FD_193581 | JGI IMG/M metagenome (GOLD analysis project Ga0272443, IMG submission 193581) | Marine sediment archaeal communities from Little Sippewissett salt marsh, Falmouth, MA, United States - SSM-Acet-12 | ecosystem: Environmental > Aquatic > Marine > Wetlands > Sediment ... | reverse complement strand
TCCGAGCGCCAGGCCGACGGCCAGACCGACCAGTAGGTAAACCCACTCCATGAGGAACCTCCCGGGCCCCGATGGGGACTGATCCGCTGAAGACAGCACAGATGCCTTCACCCGTGGGACTCAGCCTTGCTGAGCTCCCAATGTACTGTCAAGGCCGGGGCTGACTCAAGCGGCGTCCGCTCTTAGATCGACGGTCCCCGTCTCGCCGGTCGACCCGCGGAGGTAGTGGCCGCGGACGCCGTCGACGCGCAGCAGGACGTAGTCCGGATCGGACGGCCCGTCGGGCCAGTCATCGTGCCACGCGTCCTGCCAGAGCGAACGCTCCCGCTCGGGGTCCGCCACGACGTGCGCTTCTCCGTGGATCGACGCGTAGTTGAACCGTGCGGAGTCGACGAACAAGACGGTCGCCTCCGGGATCTCCTGGATCTGCGCGACCTTACGCGACGCGCGCGACGTAGCGAACCAAAGAGTGCTCCCGTCGCGCTCGACGAGGAGCATCGGCCTCGACCAGGGGAAGCCGTCCTCGCCGAGGGTGACGAGGAGTGGGTGCGGGAGCGAGTCGACGATCTCCCAGAAGGTCCGAATCCCCGCCGGGCTCGCTACACTCGCGTCGAGCGCATCCCGCGCGCGAAAGACGAGCGGAGATGCAATCCCGAAGCTCCGCGCGACCTCTTCGACCAGCTCGTCGCGAACGAGAAGGATCGGCACGACGTCCGAAGCGAGCAATCGTCGGACGGCCGGGGCGTGCCCTTGCCCGTCGAGCTCGAGCCGGCCGACCTCGTCGACGAAGGCCACGGCCGCATCTTCGATCGCCGTCGTCACGGCGCGATCGGCGATCGAGAGCCCTACCTCGTCGACGAAGAACCGGCCGACGGGCACGCCGCCCGGTTGGAGGCTCGCGAACGGGTGCGTCGTGTTCGACGCAAGGTCGACCAGTGAGTAGCCGACGGTCTCGTCTCCCTCCATCACGCGCGGGGCGAGGAAACCGCCGACGGCGATCCACGACTGCCGTAACAGCGACAGGAGGCGCAGCCCGGTCGACGTCTTGCCGGAGCCGATGCCGCCGACCAGCAGGACCGGTCGGACGGTCCCTCGACCGTCCACCATTGCCAGGATCCGGTCGAGCAGGCCCTTCAACGGGGACGTGCGGCGCGGCTCCATCACGCTATCGGTCGAGCTTGTCGAGGAGGCCGACCCGCTCGTTGAACGAGACGATCAGCTCGTCGATCCTCGGAACCATCGAGTGGATGCGATCCCAGTATCCCGGGTAGTCGTACCACTGCGCGTTGAGCTCTTCGAGCGACTTGCCGAGCTGCTCAATCCAGGTGAAGTACTTCAAGTTGTGAATCCGCCTCCGATCAGGGTACCGGAGCTCCACGGTGTGATCGGTCTTGATCCCGAGCAGGTGGGCGTGATAGTCGACCGCGGCGTCGGTTTCGCTGTAGGCGCCGTGCGCGTCGTGCAGCTCCTTCAGCCGGCTCTGGTATAGCTCCATCGAGTCCGTCAGGACGGTGAGGACGACGTCGTGTCCGGTCAATTCACGGTACTTGGCGAACTTGATCGACGAGAGCAGGTTTGCGATGCTGGAGATGCCGAGCAGATCGAGCCGCTCGACCAAATCGGTTGAGACGCCGCGCGACTGGAGGTAGGCGCGCCCGGCGTCGTCGTTGAACAGGCGGATCAGTCGCACGCAGTCCTCGTCGTCGATTCCCGTTACCATGTCGGTGTTGCGGGCGTTGTGGATCCATGGGACGTGCTTATCGCCGATCCCCTCGATCCGGTGCCCGCCGAACCCGTTCTCGAGTAGCGTGGGACACTGGAGTGCCTCAGAGACGACGAGCTTGCTCCCGGGGTGAAGCTGCTTGAGATAGTCGCCGCAGCCCATCGTGCCGGCCGAGCCGGACGTTAGAACGACCCCGGCATAGCGGCCGCTCCCCAACTCGGCGTCCAGAACTTCTTCCATCGCGTGGCCGGTCACCTCGTAGTGCCAGAGGTGGTTTCCCGGCTCGTCGAACTGGTTGAAGATCATCACGTTGTCGCGCGTCGCCTCGAGCTCCTTGCACTTCTGGAAGATCTCCCAAACGTTCGACTCGCAGCCTGGCGTGGCAATCACCTCGCCGGCGACCTTCGATAGCCACTCGAACCGCTCGCGTGACATCTCCTCGGGCAGGATCGCGATCGATTCGCAGGCGAGGAGGTTCGAGTCGTACGCGCCGCCGCGGCAGTAGTTGCCGGTCGACGGCCAGACCGCCTTGTGAAACGTCGGGTCGAACTGGCCGGTCACGAGCCGGGGAACCAGACAACCGAACGTGGCGCCGACCTTGTGCGCACCAGTCGGAAACCACTTCCCGACCAGCGCGAGGATCCGGGCCGGGACGCCGGTCAGCTCCGGCGGGAACTCGAGGTAGTTCACGCCGCCGAACCCGCCGCCGTGTGCTGTCGGCTCGTTCTTCCACGTGATCCGGTAGAGATTGAGGGGGTGAAGATCCCACAGGCCGACATCGGAGAGCTTCTCGACGATCTTCGGTGGGATCAGATCGGGATCGCGCATCTGTGCGAACGTCGGGATGATAATCCCGCGTTCGCGGGCGCGTTGGACGGTGCGTTGAAGTCGTTCTTCGTTCTGTGTTAGGTCGATCATCGATCCTCCCGCCCGAGAGCACGATTGTGCCGCGGGTCGCGCAATGCTATCATGCAACTTGGCCGGTTTTCAAGAACGCTGTTTGGAAGGGGGATCCCACGGTTTCCAAGCACGAGCTTGTCGTTCGGGGGGGGACCGTCGTTACTCCCTGGTCGGTGTTCTCGGCCGACGTGGGGGTCGATCGCGGGATCATCCGTGCGATCTCTCAAGGGCTGGACGGACACCAGACGATCGATGCGGGCGGGAAGCTCGTCTTCCCCGGCGCGATCGATGCGCACACCCACATGGCTCTGCCGGTCGCCGGGACACGTTCAAGCGACGACTTCTATACCGGTACGGTCGCCGCCGCGTGCGGCGGCGTCACGACGATCGTCGACTTCACCGTCGGAACGCCGGAGACTTCAATCCCCGACGAGATCGAGCGACGGCTCGACGAGGCCACCGACGCTGTCGTCGACGTGGCGCTACACGGCGAGGTGATCGGCTGGGAGCCGGGGGCGGAGGACGAATTCGCCGAGGGCGTCCGCCGCGGGATCACGAGCTTCAAGTTCTACACCGCGTACGAGGACTCCGGCCGGCGCACGCCGCCATCGGTGATGAAGCGGGCGTTCGAGGTGCTGGCTGACCTGGGTGCCGGCGCGCTGGTCCATTGCGAGGACGAGGGGTTGATCCGCTCGATCGCGGACAGCCTGACTCCGACGGAGCTCGGCGAGATGGGAACGCTCGCGATCGCGCGGCCCGATCTGTGCGAGGGAGCGGCTATCACGCAGGTCGGTCGGCTGGCCGAAGAGACCGGATGTCGAACGCACATTGTGCATGTCAGCTCGGCGCTCGGCCTCGCCGCGGTCCGGGAAGCCCGCGGTCGTGGGGCGCGGCTGACGGCGGAGACCTGCCCGCAGTACCTCGTCCTGACCGCCGAGAGCTACGATCGGATGGACGGGCACCTGTTCGCCGCCAGTCCGGCGCTGCGGACCGACGCCGATCAGCGGGCGCTCTGGAAAGGGCTCCGCCGGCAGGAGGTCGATCTGGTCGCGACCGACCACTGTCCGTTCACCCGTGAGCAGAAGCGATGGCGCGGCTCGTTCTCGGACCTGCCGTACGGCCTTCCCGGCATTGAGACGCTTCTTCCGCTCGTCCACTCGGAGGGCGTCGGAAAGGGGTTGCTGCACCTTCCGGACATCCCGCGACTGCTCAGCGAGGGTCCGGCTCGCGTCCACGGTCTCTACCCGCGCAAGGGAGCGATCGAGGTCGGCTCCGACGCGGACCTCGTCGTTTTCGATCCGAACGAGACGTGGGAGATCGGCTCGGACGCGCTTCACATGAACACCGACTTCTCCCCGTACGAGGGGTGGATCGTCACCGGACGGGTCGTGGCGACGGTTGCTCGGGGCGACGTCGTCTTCTCCGACGGGGAGCCGACGGCGGCGCGGGGCCGGGGGAGATTCCTGATTCGCGTCCCGGCCGAGTAGCGCGAACGAAGGATTGCGGCGCGGAACCCGCCTAGCTATCATACAGCTTGGCCGAATGGCCGGGACGGGAGGAACGATGCCGTTCGAGAAGGTGCGACCGCGCAAGGTGACCGCCATCGCCGCGGAGCAGATCGTCGAGGCCATCCAGCGGGGCGACTACCCGCTGGGAAGCAAACTTCCTTCGGAGTTCGAGCTCGCCGAGCTGATGGGGGTCAGCCGGCCGTCGATTCGCGAAGCGCTCAGCGCGTTGCAGGCGATGGAGATCATCGAATCGCGGCCCGGAAGTGGGAATTACGTCGTTCGACTTCCGTCCTCGGCCGAGGAGGACGACACCGTCCACCTGATCGAGAGCGAGACCGGATGTCGCGAGGTGATGGACGCCCGTCAAGCGCTCGAGCCGGCGGCGGCAGCGCTGGTTGCGAAAAATCGCTCTCACGAAGTGCTCTCGGAGCTGAAGGAGATCCTTCGATCGATGAGCCAGTACGCCGTGCGGGACGACTTCGAGGCGTACCTCGACGCCGACAAGGCGTTTCATTCGGCCCTCGCGGCGGCGGCGGGTAACCCGCTGGTGACGGCGGCGCTTTCGCCGCTCCTCAACACGATGGATCAGCGGGTCTACCGCGAGTTCACGCGGCACTACTACCTGAAGAACGTCGACGATCTTCGGACTGTAACGGCCCTGCACAGCGACGTCCTCGATGCGATCGAGCGCGGGGACGAGCAAACGGCGTCCGAGAAGATGGTCGAGCACTGGACGAGGATGAGGGAGATCTGGGAGGCCTGAGCGAAGGCACATCAGTCCCGGTTGCGCTGCCACTGACGCGAACCGAAAGCGGTGCGCTCGTGCGGCGTCAGGTCGCAGAACGTTCGAGAGATGTGGAAACGAATCCAGCGGAAAGGTGATCGGATGGATGGCGAGAAGCAACTGACTGTCGTTGCCTTAGGAGGCAATGCGATCCTGCAGCCGGGGCAGCGCGGCACGTTCGACGAGCAAATGGAGAACGTCCGCGTTACGTGTGACCAGCTGGCGCAGATGGTCGAATCGGGCAAGTACAAGGTCGTCGTGACGCACGGCAACGGGCCGCAGGTCGGCAACATCCTCCTGCAAAACGAGGTGGGAAAGGCCATCGCCGCGCCGATGCCGCTGTTCGTTTGCGGCGCCGAGAGCCAGGGCCTGATCGGACTGATGATTCAGCAGAATCTCGGGAACCTCCTCGCTGACCGCGGGAAGGGCGACATCCCGATCGCGACGATCGTGACCCAAGTCGTCGTCAACAGCAACGATCCGGCGTTCGCCAACCCGACCAAGCCGGTGGGCCCGTTCTACTCCGAGGAGGACGCCAAGGCGCTGGAATCGGAGAAGGGGTACGACGTGCGTGAGGATGCCGGCCGCGGCTGGCGCCGCGTCGTCCCGTCGCCCGATCCGATCGAAATCCACGAGAAGGCCGCCATCCGGCAGCTCGTCGACGCACGATCGATCGTGATCGCCTCCGGAGGCGGAGGGATTCCGGTCGTCCGCGAGAACGGCGGTTTGAGGGGCGTTGACGCGGTCATCGACAAGGATCTCGCCGGCGAGCGGCTGGCTGTTGACGTCGGTGCGTCGATCTTCATGATCCTTACCGACGTGGATTCCGTGCGGCTCAACTATCGATCGCCGGATGAGGTGACGCTATCACGCATCACCGTGGACGAGGCGAAGCGGTATCACGCAGACGGCCAGTTCGCCAAGGGTTCGATGGAGCCGAAGGTGCGCGCGGCGATTCGCTTCGTCGAGGCCGGAGGGGAGAAGGCGGTCATCACCTCGCTCGACAAGGCGTTCGACGCCCTCGAGGGCAAAGCGGGCACGACGATCACCAAGGCATAACCACGATAAGCAGGCCGCAACGAAGGACAAGGAGGAACCAGACGATGTCCAGTACCACGCTTCGAGGGCGGGATTTCATCACCTGGCTTGATTTCGACCGCGACGAGATCGAGGCGATGCTCGACGCGGCGCACGATCTGAAACGCAAGTTCATCCGACGCGAACCGCACAAGGTGCTCGACGGGCAGACGCTTCACATGCTCTTCTACAACACGAGTCTTCGAACACGGAACTCGTTCGAAGCGGGGATGACGCAGCTCGGAGGTCACGCTCACTTCCTGCAGCCCGGCGCCGTCTACACGCCGGCCCTGAAGGGCGAGGAGGTCGCCTACTCGACCGAGCGGATCAGCGATGTGGCTCGCGTGCTCGCTGAGATGGGAGACGCGATCGCGATCCGCATCTACGGGAAGCCGACCGGCTGGGAGTACGGAAAGGGCGATCGGATCGTCCGCGAGTTCGCCGAATGGTCGAAGGTGCCGGTGATCAACATGGAAGATGACATGTACCATCCGTGCCAGGCGCTCGCTGACGTGATGACGATGCAGGAGAAGCTCGGCCACGACCTGCAGGGGAAAAAGTTCGTGATGAGCTGGGCGTACTCCGGCTCGGTCGCCAAGCCACTTGCCGTGCCGCAGTCGGCGATCGTCTCCGCTGCGATCATGGGGATGGACGTGACGCTCGCGCACCCCGAGGGGCTCGACCTCGATCCGAAGATCCTCGAGGCGACGAAGACGCTGGCGAAGAAGAACGGCGGCGCGTTCAAGATTTCTCACGACATGGACGATTCGTTCAAGGGCGCCGACGTCGTCTACCCGAAGGCGTGGACGGTTCAGCCGACCGACGGCTTGGGCCTCATGGACGAGGCGACGGCGAAGCCGGTGTTCGAGGCGAACAAGGACTGGATTTGCACTCGCGAGAAGATGGCGCTGACGAACGACGCGATCTACATGCACTGCCTACCGGCCGACCGCGACATGGAGGTCACCGATGAGGTCATCGACGGGCCGAACTCGGTGATCATCGAGGAGGCGGCGAACCGCCTCCACGCGCAGAAGGGCATGATGGCCCTGATCATGGCCTGAGGGTCAGACAGTCAGGAGGCACGAGAACGATGAGCTGGTTCGATCTAGCGGGGCGCGACTTGATCAGCGAGGTTGACTGGACGCGCGAGGAGTACGACATCGCGATGAAGGTCACCGATCAACTGAAGGGCGCCTACTACAGTCGGAAGCCGCATCGTACGCTGGAAGACAAGACGTTCGCGATGATGTTCTTCGCCGGGTCGACGCGGACGCGAATGTCGTTCGAGACCGGGATGACGCAGCTCGGCGGCCACGCGCAGTTCATCAATCCTCAGACGATGCGCCTGTCGCTTGAGGACAAGCCGGGCGCGGGGGAAACGGTGAAGGATACCGCGAAGGCGATGGAGCGTTTCTGCGACGGGATCGGGATCCGACTGCTCGACGACGCGATCGATCGGTACGGGGTCGGTGACGAGGTGATGCGCAAGTTCGCCGAGCACGCGAGGATTCCGATCATCAACATGGCGTCGGACATCAACCATCCATGTCAGTCGCTGACCGACATCTACACCATGCACGAGAGACTCGGAGGTGACGTCAAGGGGAAGAAGATCGTCATCATGTGGGCGTATACCCCGTGGATCCGCGGCCTCTGCTCGGTCCAAGGGACGGCGCTCATCTCAGCGATGTACGGGATGGACGTCGTGGTCGCTCACCCGCCGGAGTACGACATGGACCCGAACGTGATGGCGCAGTGCCGTGAGCTGGCGGCTACGTCCGACGGGCGATTCGAGGTCGAGAACGACCTCGACGCGGCGCTCGAGGGCGCCACGGTCGTCTTCCCGCGGAACTGGTTCACCAAGGACCGCTACGAGATCGGCAAGGAGAAGGAGCACGAGATCGCGCTTCGGTACAAGGATTGGTGCTACACCGCCGACCGGCAGAAGGAGCTGACCGACCCCGGGTACCTCCTCCAGTGCATGCCGGTCGATCGCGGGCACGAAGCGACACCGGAGGTGTGCGACAACGAGCGCTCTTGGATCTACGATCAGGCGGAGAACCGGCTGCACACGCAGAAGGCGATCATGACCCTGACGATGGGAGGCCGGTTGTAGCGTGAACGAAGTGCGGGCGAGCTGGATCGGCGCCGAGGTTCCGCGCCCCGACGCCGTGGACAAGGTGCGGGGCGAGGCGAGGTTCGCCGACGACCTTGCGTTCGCAGGAATGCTCCACGGGGCGGTCGTCCGCAGCCCGTATCCCCACGCCAAGATCCTTGGCATCGATCGGTCGCCGGCGCTTGACGATCCGGACGTCGTCTGCGTCGTAACGCACGAGGACGTCCCCGGAGAGAACGTTGTTCACGTCGTCTACGACGACCAGCCGGCGCTCGCGTCGACTACGGTCCGATACGTCGGGGAACCGGTCGCCCTCGTCGCGGCGACGTCGCGTCGGGCGGCGAAGCGAGCCGCCGAGACGGTTCGCGTTACGTATGAGGAGCTGCCGGTCGTCTCCGATCCGCTCGCGGCGCTTGCACCGGACGCGCCGATTGTCGCGACCGACCCGGCCGCCGCCGAGGGCGGCGGCAACCTGTTCAACGCGATGGTTCTGCGGAAGGGGGACGTCGAGCGTGGCTTCGCCGAGGCGGACGTGATCGTCGAGGCGGAGTACGAAACCGGCTACCAGGAGCACGCGTACATCGAGCCACAAGGAGCGATCGCCGTTCCCGACGAGCTCGGATCGATCGCGATCTACGGGTCGATGCAGTGCCCGTTCTACGTCCAGAACGCAGTCGCCAAGGTGATGGGGCTCCCGCTGTCGAAGGTCCGCGTCGTGCAGACCGCGACCGGCGGGGCGTTCGGTGGGAAGGAGGACGTTCCGTCGCTGATCGGGTCGCTCGCTGCGCTGATGGCTCGTGCGGCGCGGCGCCCGGTGAAGCTCGTCCTGGACCGCGGCGAGGACGTCCTGACGACGAGCAAGCGGCATCCGTCGCGCGTCCGCTACAAGACTGGTGCGAAGTCCGACGGGACGCTCACTTCGGTCGACATAGACATCATCTTGAACGCGGGGGCGTACCAGACGCTCTCCTCGGCCGTCCTCTGGCGAAGCCTGTGCACCGCGGCCGGGCCCTACCGAATTCCGAACGTGAAGGTCGACGCGAAATCGGTGGCGACGAACACGGTGCCCAACGGCGCGTTCCGCGGGTTCGGATCGCCGCAGGTCATCTTACCGCACGAGTCGCAGATGGATCTGATCGCCGACCGCCTCGGAATCGACCGGGCGGAGCTGCGACGGCGCAACCTCCTGCGAGCGGGCGACCGCACGTCGACCGATCAGGTCGTGGCCGACTCGGTCGGCGCCCTCAAGACGCTCGAACGGGCGGCGGAGCTGGCGAAGTGGGACGAGCGGCTGGAACGGGTCGCTGCGTTCAACGAGGAGAACGTCGACCGCCGGCGGGGCGTCGGCCTCGCGTGCGTGATCTACGGCGTGGGGCTCGGCGGGAAGGCGCCGTTCCTCGACAAGGCGGGGGCAACGATGAAGCTCGAGGCGGACGGATCGATCGGCGTCGCGGTCGGGACGGTCGAGATGGGGCAAGGACTGACGACGGTGCTCCTGCAGCTGGCGGCCGAGTCGCTCGGCGTTCCGATCGATCGGGTCCACGTCGCGCCGGTCGACACGAGCCGGGTCCCCGACTCCGGACCGACCGTCGCGTCGCGTGGGACGATGATGAGCGGGCTGGCGGTGCTCGACGCTGCGCGAAAGCTGCGCGAGCGGATCGACGACGTTGCCCGGGAGCTACGGATCCCGCTCGAGCAAGTTGCCGAGCGTCTCGACGAGATCGCGAGCGCTTTCTGGCTTCGGAACCGCGACCCCGCGGTCGAGGGGTGGACGCGGACCGAGCCGGTGAGCTGGGATCCTGGCACCGGGCTCGGCGACGTCTATCCCGTCTACGCCTACGCGACGCACGTCGCCGAGGTTGAGATCGACTCAGCGACCGGCGAGGCGACCGTCGTGGGCTACGTCGCGGTGCACGACTCGGGACGGATCCTCAACCGATCACTCGCGATCGGCCAGGTGCAGGGCGGGGCGGCCCAGGGCATCGGGTTCGCGCTGATGGAGGAGATCCCGCAGCGCGACGGTCGGTTGCTCGTCAACGGCCTGACGACGTACCGGCTGCCAACGGTCTGGGATGTTGCGTCGGAGACGACGGTCGACTTCGTCGAGGCCGAGTTCCCGGCCGGCCCGTTCGGGGCGAAAGGGATCGGCGAGGTTCCGCTGATGGCCGCCCACGCCGCGATCGCGCGGGCGGTCGCGCATGCGACCGGCGCACCGATCAACCGGTATCCTCTCGATCCGCCAAGGGTCCGAGCGCTTCTTCACGCGGACGGCTAGCACCGACTCCACGCCGTCGCGGCGAACACAAACGGAAACGGGGAGGCTGGAGCCTCCCCGTCTTGTGTGCGTTCGGCGTTCCGTCTCGAGCTATAGCCCGAGTGCGTTGAACAATGCCGAGAAGTCGATGCCGCCCTCGAGGACGCCCGCGAGGTCGGTGACGCCGAGCATCCCGACAATGGTGTTGAAGAAGTTCTCGATTCCCTCCGCCGGTGACGACATGATGATCGGCATGAGCGAATCCTGAAGGCTCATCCCGAGCGACTCGGAGAGGCCGGCGAGGTACGCGGCGTTGTCAAGGAAGAACTGCTCGAACGCCACGGCCAGCCCGGCAGGGTCGGCCTCACGGAGGTGGACGATGCCCTGCCCGAACAAGTACCCCAGCTTGGCGATGGTGGTGAAGTGCGGCGTTCCGACGCCGCGCTCCCCCGACAGCCAGATCGCGTACGTCGGGACGGCGCTCGCAGGCTGCCAGTCGAGCTGCAGGGTTCCGTACTTGACGAGCCCTCCGACAAGCGTGAACGCGGTTCCTGTCATCTCGCCGAGCGGCATCAGGGCTCCGCCGATCTCGAGCTTGTTGATGATTGTGACTTCCTGGTCGAACTCGATCTGCAGTCCGGTGACGTCCCCACCCGTGGTGTTGTTGAAGAACCACACTGCCGTGTCGCCGGCGACGTAGGGAACGAGCCACGTGGCCTGGGCCCACGCCGCGCACGACAAGATTGCCACAAGCACCAATACCAGTCCTACGGTCTTGCCTCGCATCATGCCTGCCTCCTTGGCGAAGAGAATGAGTGCATTCTAGCCGGACGGGACGGGGCAGGCAAAGCGGCGGCCGATGGCGGGCGTTTCACTCGGAGTGTCCGTGGAACGCGTTGGCCCACCGGAGATCCTCCGGGACCGTGACCTTGAGGTTCGACGGGTCGCCTTCAACGGTGAACACGGGGCCGCCCGCCTCGAACACCGCCGACGCGTCGTCGGTGATGGCCGGATCGGCGGTCTCGAGACAGCGCAGAATCAGCGATCGCCGGAACCCTTGGGGCGTCTGCGCCCGCGCAATCGACGTGCGATCCGGGACGTCCTCGATTCGGGCGTCGTCGAGGCGGTACAGGGTGTCGGTCGACGGGAGAACCGGAACGACCGCGTTACGTCGCTTGGTTGCATCGAGGACCCGTTCGATCAAGCCTAGGCTCGCAAACGGCCGGCATCCGTCGTGGATGAGCACGTATTCGCCCTTTGCCGCGCGAACACCGGCGACGGAGGACTCGCGACGCGTTGCTCCGCCGGCGACGATCCTCGCGCGCGGGGCGAAGGAAACGACGGCGGAGCGGGCGGCATCGAGGTCGTTGCAGTGCACCACGATGACGATCTCGCTCACGCCTGAAGCGCGTGCGAACGTCTCGACCGAGTGTGAGAACAGCGGCCGACCGCCGAGCTCGAGGAACGCCTTGCGAACGCCGGTGCGCATCCTCTCCCCGTGTCCGGCGGCGAGTATGACCGCGCTGACGCTCATCCGTCGGACGGCTCGACGACTTGGGTGATCTTGCGCAGCGATCCTTCGATCGGATCGATCGAGTAGATCTCCCATGCCCCCGATCGGTTCGAGTTGAAGTAGATGAGACCGTCGATCCCCCAGTCGGGGTTGATATCGTCGTCCTCGTGGGTTGTCAGCCGCTCGACCGACAGGTCCTCGACGTCCAGGACATAGATGTCGACGTTGTCGTCCCGGCTCGACGAGAACGCGATGTGGTCTCCGGTCGGCGCCCAGGTCGGGGACCAATTCGGGTGCTCGTCCTGCGTCAGGCGGCGCGCTTCTCCGCCTTCGAGGTCGCGGATGAATAGCTCGAGGCTGTCTTCCGTCGCGGACTCGTAGGCGATGGCGCGGCCGTCCGGCGAGAGTGCGGGCTCCCAGTGGGTGTAGTCGGGTTCGTCCCCGCCGAAGAACGTGCATCCGGAGACGAGGCCGACGAGGATCAGGCTGATGGCGAAAACCGCAAAGCGGGCCTTCATGATCGACTCCCTTCCTACCTTTCCCAGCGGGTCGGCCCGCTGGTCGGCTCTGCGAACAGCATCCGCCCCGCCTCGGTCTGCAACGTGCTCTTGACCGTCGCCTTGATGGTCCGACCGATGTGGCGGCGTCCGTTCTCGATGACCACCATCGTCCCGTCGTCGAGGTAGCCGATCCCTTGGTTGATTTCCTCGCCTCGATCGATAACCTCGACCGAGATCCCCTCGCCGGGGATGAACCGCGGTCTGACCGCGTTGGCGAGTTCGTTTACGTTCAGGATCGACACGCCCTCCACCTGGGCCACACGGTTCAAGTTGAAGTCGGTCGTGACGAGCGTGGCCCCTTCGTCCTTCGCCAGCCGGATCAGCTTGCGATCGACCTCGCGAATCGACGGATAGTCCTTACTGAGAACGCGGATCGACACGGAGTCGTCCTGCATCATCTCGTTTAGGATGTCGAGCCCCCGCCTTCCCTTCCTTCGCCTCAGGCTGTTCGACGAGTCGGCGATGTTCTGAAGCTCGGCGAGGACGAATTCGGGGACGAGGATCTCCCCTTCGATGAATCCGGTCGTGAGAAGGCCGCCGATCCGGCCGTCGATGATGATGCTCGTATCGAGGAGCTTGCCGATCGATGTCCGGTTGCGACCGGCCCGCGCTCGAAGATGAGCGCCTTCGCTGGTTTTCCAGATCGGGCTATCCAGTGCGAACCCGATTCGCAGCCCGACGAGCGTGCTCCCGATGAGCAGGAATCCCTGCACGATGCGCACCGCGCCTCCCGCCGGGAAGGCGATGCCGAGAGCGAAGTAGAACACGATGCCGATGAGGGTTGCACCCAGCCCGACGAAGAAACTGTTGACGAACCGGGTCTCGGCGTTCTCCTGGAACCAGATCGGGAACAGCCGTTTCCAGATCTGCTGGAGGATCGCGGCGAGCGCCCCGCCGGCGGCCGCCCCGAGGATCGGGCTTGAAGTGGCCCCGGATAGACCCAACAGGGGCGGAAAGGGACGGTAGACCGCGGCAGCGGCCCCACCAGCTGCGACCATGGAGAAGAAGAATAAGAGAGAAGAAACCACAATACCACACCTCTCCGAAGTCACGAGAGCGAGCCCTTTGGCAGACCCCGCTTCGCTTTCGATAGGATGGATCATTATACGGAGCGCTTGTATTGACAGCAAGATTTCGCTATTGTATTGGGCAAATGAGGGCTGTCGGCCTTCGTGGGTGGGGGGGGCGACACTGAGTACCGAGTGGACCATCCGCGACGTCCTCAACTGGACGCGTGGTTACTTCGAGGCTGCCGGGATCGTCCAGCCGCGCTTGGAAGCGGAGATTCTTCTTGCACACACCCTCGACGTCGAGCGGCTCAACCTCTACACTTCGCCGGATCAGCCGCTTACGATTGATGAGCGATCCCGCTATCGCACGGTCGTCAAGCGGCGCCGCGGCGGTACGCCGCTCCAGCACCTCATCGGCGAAGTCCAGTTCTTCGGGCTGCGGTTTCGCGTCAGTTGCGACGCGCTGATCCCGCGCCCCGAGACCGAGGAGCTTCTCGATCACATCCTGCGCCTTGTGCCTCGAAACCGACGTATCGCGTGTCTGGACGTGGGAACCGGAACGGGGGTCATCGCCATCTGCCTGGCGCGATACTTCCCGCGGGCAACTGTGACGGCGATTGACATTTCGGAGCAGGCGCTCGGACTCGCCCGGGAGAACGCCGCGCTGAACGACGTGGAGGACCGAATCGAGTTCATCAAGAGCGATTGGTTCGAGCACGTCGCGGGGGCGTACGATCTGATCGCGTCGAATCCACCGTACGTAGCGGCGGAGGAGATGGAGGAGCTTCCGGCGGAGGTACGGAAGCACGAGCCGCGCGTCGCGCTCGACGGCGGCGTCGGCGGGCTGGAAGAGATCGCGGCTCTGATCGAGGCTGCCCCCGAGCACATGAACCGAGACGGCCTGATCTTCCTCGAGATCGGACACCGACAGGACGCGCAAGCCGTCGAAATGCTGATGCAGCGCGGTTTCGCCGACGTTCGGATGGAATCCGATCTGGCTGGCAAGATGCGGTATGCGGTGGCGCGATGGCCGTAATGATCCAGGTTTCCGAACTGCACTACTCCACGGACGACGGGGTGAAGGTTCTCGAGGACATCCACCTGCATGTCGAGCAGGGGGAGTTACTGTACATCGTCGGTCCCGCCTCATCGGGGAAGTCGCTGCTCCTCGGCCTGCTCGGGGGGCAGGTCCCGCCGCAGCGAGGGCAGATCCTCGTGTACGGTAGGAACGTCGGACGCCTCAGCGCGCCGCGGCGGCTGGAGCTGCGGAAGCGGATCGGATACGTGCCTCAGGGGTTCGCGCCCCTCGCGAGGACGGTGCACGAGAACGTCCTGTTCAAGCTTCGGTCCCTCGGCGACTTCCGCGAGCAGGCCGAGGAGAAGGCGATCCTGGCGCTTGAGGCGGCGGGGCTCATCCGCCAGCAGGGGACGGCGGCGGCCGAACTCTCGTCGCTCGACCGCGTTCGGCTCGGATTGGCGCTGGCCCTCTGCGACGATCCGCTCCTCCTTCTGGTCGATGAACCACTCGAAGGCCTGGACGCCGACGAAAGCGCGGAGGCCTGCCTCCTGATCGATCGGCTCCACACGGGGCACCTGACGGTCGTCGCGGCGACCCGGGGGCCGCTGCCCGAGGTGACGCGAGGGCGGCGGGCTGTCCGGCTCGCAGAAGGGGCGGTGATCGAGCGATGAACCCGTTTTTGTTCCTGTTCCGAGAGCTTCTGGGATCGATCCGCGCCCGCAGCGCTCTCTTCTTCGCACTGACCGGACTGCTCCTGTTCGCGTTTCTGGCCGTCGTTGGGACCTTCTTCCTCGTGCCGCAGCCGACATCCGAGGAGGTCGTGGACGCGTCGTCGTTGCCGGTGGAGGAGATCCAAGTTCACCTCTCGCCGCGGCTTTCGTCGGCGACGGTCGACCGCATGTACCTAGACGTCCGCGCGAGGGAGGACGTCGAGCGAGTCGTGTTCCGATTCTCGCAGGAACTCGACCGCGACGCGTCCGGTGGGGTATTCCTGATCACACCCTCGTCACCCACCGCCGCCACGGGGCTCGTTGCCGACCTGCAAGCACGAAACGGGGTGACCGAGGTGATCGAACGGCGAGGACGAGGCGAGCCGGCACCACCCCCGCTCTCGGCGGCGGCTCGGATCGGGCTGTTGTGCTCTCTCGTTGTGACGGTCGCGCTCAGCCTGCTCTTCGCGCGCAGCGGCTATCGCGAGCTATTGCGATCGTTCGCTGGGGAGATCCGGCTCCTTCGCATCTCGGGGATCTCGGAACGGACGATCGTTCCGCTTACCGTAGGGGTTGGGATCCTTGTCGGGTTCCTCGCCGGCCTCTTGCTGCTCGTCATTCTGTACGTGCTGCACTACGTCGTGATCTCCGGCTCGGCTTCCCCTCCGATGCTGGAGGGGTTGACGAACGGGGGAAGGATCCTCGGCGTCAGCCTGGTCAATCTGCTTCTCGGGGTGGTGCTCGGGGGGTTGATCGGGCTCTACGGCGCGAGCCTCCTCGGCTCTCACGAGTTTCGCCCGGTTCCCTAACAAGACGTTTCGTCTCGGCCCGATCATGCGTCGGGGGTGCGTTTCCTTCCAATTCGGGCAATGCCTCGTTGCGCCAAGTAGTAAAGACCAGCCGCGACGAGAATCGACTCGGCGAACTTGAACATCAGTGAGAAGGCGACGGCGCCCTCCCTGGAAATCGACGGTGCGACCAAGTGGAAGATGCCGATGATCGCCGCCTCGCCGGTGCCGATTCCGCCGGGCGTGATCCACAGGAAGAACGACAGGAGGATCACGGTGAGGGTGAACAAGAGCGACAGCTGCGGGAACGTGAACACCTGGCCCGAAGAGAAGAAGAAGAAAACCTGCGGGCGCATGTAGACGAAGAAGGTCGCCAGGAGCTGTACGAGGAACGCCAACACGGTCCCCCGCCAGTGCGTCGTGAACGCAGAATGGATCTCGTCCTCGGTCTCCGAGACCTTGTCGGCTGCCCTGCCGAGCGGACCTCGCCACCGTTGGAGCGGAGTGCCGAGAAGGCGGACGATCCGGCTGATCCACTTGAGGTTCCATGCGAAATCAACCAGCCCGATGAGGATCCAGAACGTGATAAACCCGACGCCGGAGATGAGGAGGCGCTTCTCGGCCCACGGTAGCGCCGGAGAACTGATGGCGAAGAAGCTGCCGATTAGGATGAACAGGATCATGCTTAGCCCGCCAAGGAACCGCTCGATGAACACGGTGGCGAACACTCGGGTCGTCGGTGCGTCGGTCTTCCCTGTGATCATCAACGCACGGACCGGTTCGCCCCCGAAGTACAGCGTCGGCGTGAGGTAACTGATCGCGTAGCCGCTCAGGCGGGCGCCGATCACCTGGCCCAACGGAAGGCGGATGCCGTAGGCGCGGAGGATGATCCACCACGAGAGAACCCAGGCGGCCATCGCGAGCATGACGCTTCCGACGATGCCGGCGATTCCGGGGACTCCGAGGGCATGCATCTCCGCCAGGATCTGCCGCCACCCGACCCAGTAGAGGACGCCTCCCAACAGTCCGAGGCCGATGACGATGGAGAGAATCAGTCTCCATCTGCGTCTCTTCGCGGCGGGCTTCATTTCGAGGATGCTAGCACAGGGCTTGCACACCGATCAAGGCCGATTGGCCCATGACGGCCCGCTGGGCGCAGCGTTCATGGTCAGTTCGCGGTGGCCGCATCGAGTGCCATCCTGAGTGGGGCGTCGATCGCACGTTGCGTGACCTGCTCGCGATTCCCGGCGAGACGGGATCGCGCGGCCCATGTTCCTGCTCGATCGGAAAGGGAGATGTGCACCGTGCCAACTGGCTTCCGGAGCTACGGCGGGGCCGGTGATCGCAGTGCAAGCCACAAGGGGACGGGGCGAGGATGGATCCTCGCCCCGTCCCAGTTCCTCGAGATGGGTGCTGGTCTACTCGTTGGACACGTCTAGGGCCACGGTGCCATCGTGCTCGATCACGATGTTGTCAAACACCATCGCCGGGTCTGTGTCCACGGTTACCGTGTAGACGCCCGCTTCGAGTTCGAACGGTCCGTCTCCAACCGTCCCCTCCTTGACGGTAGCCCCGGTCGCATCCTGGACGCGGTAGCTCGGAGGGAGGACGAGGCCGAGCACCGCCGCGAGGAAGTCGCTGGCGTTCTGTGCCTCCGTGAAGCTACCGCCCGCGGCGTCGGCGATCGTCTGGAGCTGCTGGCGGACACGGCCTCCTTGGCCCGCGACATCGAACCCCACCAGCTTGAAGACGTAGTTGATGCGTGCCGCCGAGAGCTCGCGAGCTGCTGCAACCGGATCGCCGTCGCACGTCTCCATGCCGTCCGAGATGAAGAGGATGACTTGCAGCCGCTCGCGCCCCGCCAGATCGCCGGGGATCTGCTGGAGCGTGTAGGCGAGCGGAGTGGTCCCGAACGTGTCGAGTCCCCGGATCGTGGCGAGGATCCCGCTGCTTGCGATCGGCTGGATCGGGGCCTCCAGCTCGCTGCGGCCGCAGTTATGGAACGTGCGGAGGCCGACCTGCATGTCGCTGGGCAGCGACTCGAGCAGCTGCTGAAGCGCATCCTTGGCCACGGCGATCTTCACGCCGCCCTCGACCTCTTCTTCCATGCTGGACGACAGGTCCAGCACGATCAGGAGGTCGGCCGGATCCCGAACGACCTCGAGCGTCCCGATCGCCGGGGTCACCGAGAGCGTCGTGTTGGCCGAGACTTCGCCGCACTCCCCAGTGACGGTCACCGAGTACGCGCCGGCATCCTCGGCCGTTGCTTCGCGGATCTGCAGATGATCGGTCGCCGCGCCCGCGATGCGCTCGCTATCGGTGAGAGGGGTCGAGCGGTGGAACCACTGGTAGGCGAGCGGGCCCTCTCCGACGGCCACGACGGTGAAGCTTGCGTCGGTCCCCTCGACGATCCTTGCCGCCGCTGGCGGCTCGTGAATGGCCGTTGCGGCTTTCACGACGAGGGTTGCGACGACGGAGTTCACCGGGCCGCACTCGCCCAGGACGTTCACGGCGTAGTCGCCGGCATCGCCGGCCTCTACCGTGCTGATCTCGAGGCGGCGGCCGCGAGCGCCCGAGATGCGTCCGCTGTCCTCCAGCGGAATCGAGTTGTGGAACCACTGGTAGACCAGCGTCCCTTCTCCTGCAGCTGTCACCGAGAAGGTCGCAGTGGCTCCCGGACACAAGGCGAGGTCGCTTGGCTGATCCGAAATCTCGGTTGGGCGCTTTACGACCAACGTCGCCGAGCTCGACGTCACGGCGCCGCACCCGCCGACGACCTCTACGGTGTACTTGCCCGCGTCTGAACTCTCTACGTTCGTGAGCGTCAGGTGACTGCTTGTGACCCCTGAGAGGCGGCCGCTGTTCGTGAGGGCGACCGAACCGCGATACCACTGGTACGTCAAGGCGCCCTCGCCCGACGCGGCGACCGAGAAGGACGCGGCGTCGCCCGGGCACACGGAGACATCGTCCGGCGCCTCTGCGATGATTGTCGGCACCTTCACCGTGAGCGGAGCGCTGGACGTCACCGCACCGCACTCTCCCGTGACCTCAACTGCATAGTCGCCCGCGTCGGCGGCCTCGACACGGCTGATCTGCAGACGGCTGTCTGCCGCGCCCGAGACGCGCCCACCGTCACGGAGCGGAGCCGAGCCGTGGTACCACTGGTAGGCCACCCTGCCTTCCCCCGTCGCCGTCACCGAGAATGCCGCTGGCTCACCCGGGCACACGCTGACAGCAACCGGGGCATCGACGACCACTGTCGGAGCCTTCACGACCAGCGTCACCGCATCGGACCGCACCGAGCCGAAGGGGCCCGAGACCAGCACCGAGTACTCGCCGGCATCCGCGTTTCCGACATCGGCGATCCGAAGCTCGGCGCTGGCCGCTCCGGAGATGTCGCCGCCGTCAGAAAGCGGTATCGAGCCGTGATACCACTGGTAGACCAGCGGTCCTTCCCCCGTCGCACTCACTTGGAAGAGCGCGGTCGTCCCGGGACACGCAGAGGCCGGGTACGGACCACTGATGCAGTAGCACCTCTGATTCTCTGCCACGGCCGGCGAGATGCACAGCGCCACGGCCGCCAACACCAGGACGGACACGAAGCCAAGACGCCAGGTCGGTGAAGATCCTGGCCTGTTCGCGGCCGGCGCAATGCTCTGATCTCTCCGATTCCTCATCCGCATGCGAGCCTCCTTGACGAACACAATCCAGGGAGGCCATGGCGACACACTGAGACGAATCCGCGACGAAGGCAGAAGCAAATGCCAGAGCGCAGAGCCACCCACAACCTCCCAGCCTGTGGCTCTTCGGCAGCACGGTCCGGCAATCGACTTGCCCCGTAGCTTTGCGTAGCCGTCCCTGACGACGGTCACCTTTGTCGGAGCCTGCAGAATAATAGCATCAATCTGCCGAACGAGCCAACAGGAACTACAATTCGCTATGTTGCTCCAGTTATCATGTTTGACGGCTTCACGCTTCGCCTGTCCACAGGCCATCGTCCTCGCGTAGCGCAATCCAGCCGCAGAGGGACGACCGGCGCGCTTCCATCGAAGATCCGGCGCAACACGAGCGAGTGTATGGGCTCGTTCGAGGGTAGCGGACCGAGCATGTGTCGCTCGGTTTCGGGTTGCGGCCCGAGTGCCTTCAGTCGGCCGCGGCGACCTCAAGCGCCATGTCGAGCGCGGCGTCGATCGCGGACTGCCTGACCTGCTCGCGGCTGCCGTCGAGCCGGATGCGGACCGTGCGTGTCCCCATCCAGGATGCCACCGAGATGAACACGGTTCCAACCGGCTTGCCGGTTGTTCCTCCGGCCGGTCCAGCGATCCCGGTGATCGAGACGCAGAGATCCGTGTCGAATCGGCTTCGTCCGCCCTCCGACATCGCGCCCGCCGCCTCGGCACTGACGGCGCCGTGCCGCTCGAAGATCTCCTCCGGAACGCCGACCCACTCCGACTTGACGCGGTTGGCGTACGCGACGACGGATCCGATGTAGTACGCCGACGCACCCGGGACTCGGGTGATGCGACAAGCGAGACCGCCGCCGGTGCAGGACTCAACGGTGGAGATCGTTCGACCGCGCCTTGTCAGGATCCGTCCGAGTCGTACCTCACGGGTCATTGCCGTTTGCCTCCTTCGTCCGCGGCCGAAACGGGGTGCGACGTCGCCCAGTCGCAGTCCGTCCGGATCGGACAGCTTGGGCAGTCCGGCTTTCGCGGATGGCAGATCTCCCGCCCAAGCCGGATGATCAGCAGATGCAGCGCCGCCATCAAGGCCGTGTCTTTTGGCAACAGGGCGTTCGCCTGATCGTGGGCGTCGCGGGCGGGCTCGATCAGTCCGACGCGAGTGAGGACGCGGCAGATGTGCGTATCGACGGGGAAGTACGGACGCCCGAACGAGAAGAGCATCACGATCCCGGCGGTCTTCTTCCCGACGCCGGGCGACGAGAGGAGCCAGTCCATCGCGGCGCCGAGGTCCATCTCGCCGAGGAACGAGAGGTCCAAACGTCCGCGCTCGCGATGGATCCGGCGGAGAACCTCTCGGATCCGCTCGGACTTCTGCCGGTGGAGTCCGCCGACACGGATGGCACGACCGATCGTGTCGACGCGGGCGGCACGGACGGCGTCGAGGGATCCGAAGCGGGCGAGCAACGATGCGAACGCCCGATCGCGGTTCGTATCGCTGGTGTTCTGGGACAGGATGGTCAGGACGAGTTCCTCGACGGGATCGGGGCGGCCGATGTCGGGCGATCCGAAACGGTCGGTGAGTCGAGCGGCGAGCCGAACGGCCCTCTTACGCGGGTCCATGCGGTGAGGATAGGACGCGGCGTGCGAGGGCGCAACTGGCTTCGCCGCGCGGCGCTCGGTACGATGGCCGCACGATGATCGAAGCGAGAGCGGACTGCGACGCGGTCGTGCGGATGGCTGACGGCGAGAGTCTCCTCGACGGGTTGGCACGCCTCGGGGTTGAATCGGGGATCGTCGTCTGCGGAATCGGGATGCTACGGGAGATCGAACTCGGGTACTGGAACGGGGAGGCGTACGAGACCCATCGGCATCCGGCCCCGGTGGAGCTGGTCTCCCTCCAAGGGACGATCGCGCGGCTCGATGGGGAGGTCGTCGCCCACGTTCACGTTTGCATCGCACAGAGGGACGGCTCGACGCTCGGCGGACACCTGTTCGCCGGGACGGTCCACAACACAGCCGAGATCGCGCTCAGGACGCCGCCGGGGATCGTGCTCGAGCGGTTGCGTGAGGACTCGGGGCTGTCCGTCCTGCGACCGAGCCTCCGCTCGGTCGGCGAAGACGAAGGCTAACCGAAGCGGGCCGGCCCGCGGAGGCCGTGCAGGAAGGCCGCGCCGTCGATCCGCGGACGGCCCTCTCGCTGTACCTCGCGGATCTCAAGGAGCCGGTCGGCGGTTCCGACGAGGAGTCGGTCGGTTCCGCGGAGGCCGATCTCGCCGGGGCGGATCGGCCCGCAATCGATGTCGGTCCGCGCCGTGCGATGGACTTTCACTCGCTCCCCTTGGAGGAGCGTCCACGCCCCGGGCCAGGGGCTCGTGCCCCGGACGAGGTCGTGGACTCGCTTCGCGGGCAGGGTCCAGTCGATCCGCCCGTCGTCGCGCGTCATGAGCGGCGCGAGCGAGACGCCGTCCTTTGCCTGCGGGTGCGCCTCAAGCGTTCCGTCACGAAGCTGCTCGAGCGTCTCGAGGATCGCGTCGGCCCCGAGGTGGGCGAGCCGTTCCTCCAAGTCCCCGGCGGTCTCGTCCGATCCAATGTCGGTCGACCGCGTGACTAGTACGTCGCCGGTGTCCATCCCGGCGTCGATCAGGATCGTTGTCACCCCCGTGACGGTCTCGCCTCGGATGATCGCCCAGTGGATCGGCGCGGCGCCGCGGTAGGCTGGCAGCAGCGACGCGTGGATGTTGATCGCCCCGAGTGGTGCGGCGGTGAATACCTCGCGCTTGAGGATCTGCCCGTAGGCGACGACGACGATCACCTCGGGCTCGGCGCCCCGAAGTCGTTCGATCGCGTCGTTGGTGTTGATCCGCTCTGGCTGGAACAGGGGTAGCTCAAGCCGAGCCGCTTCCTCCTTGATCGGCGGCGGGCGGAGTCTCCCGTGACGACCGACCGGTCGGTCCGGTTGGGTCACGACCAGCGAGATCTCGTGGCGGTCGGCGACGGCGGCCAGCGCCGGGCGGGCGAATCGCGATGTTCCGAGAAACGCGACCCTCACGTCGTCTCCTCCCGCCGCCGGTACTCCTTGAGAAGCGACTGCCTTCGGGCGGGACTAAGGTGGTCGAGGAACAGGTTCCCGCTGAGGTGATCCATCTCGTGCTGGATTGCCCGTGCGAGCAGCCCCACCCCCTCGATGCGTACTGTCTCCCCGTCGAGCGTCGTGCCTTCAACGACGGCCCGCGTCGACCGCTCGACCGGCGCGTCGACGCCGGGGACGCTGAGGCAGCCTTCGGGGTTCTGCTCGACCTCCTCGGACGTCTCGATCAGCTCGGGATTGATCAGGACGTGGAACTCGCCGTCGACATCGAGCACGATGATCCGTTTCGAGATCCCGATCTGCGGGGCCGCGAGACCGGCGCCGTTAGCACGAAGCATCGTCTCGACCATCTGTGCGCAGATCGCGCGGATGCCCTCGTCGATTCTTTCGACCGGCTCGGCCGGCCGGCGAAGCGATGGGTCCCCATAGGTTCGGATCGTCATGGCCCTCCTCTTGCGCACCGGGACGACGCATTATAAAGTGAGTGGCGATATGCCTCAAGAGAACGGCGATTGGGCGCTTCTCCTCGAGAAGATCCTGGGACTTGAGAGATCCACCGGGTACAAGGACGAGGCGGTGACCTGTGGCTTGGAAGCGTTCGTTCGAGCGAACCTCCCCGCCGCGGAACCTATCGTCACGGGGTACCGAGACGCGCCGCTGACAGAGCGACGCACGATCGTCGAGCGGTTGCTCGAGCGAATCGGCGCTGACGGGGGCGGGATCGTGGCGCCCGGGTGCGTCGATGAGCTGGCCCTCCCGGTCACTCACGCACGTGGCGTGGGACCGAAGCGGGCGGCGCTGCTGGCCAAGCTGGGGATCGTAACCATCGAGGATCTCTTGCTCTACTTCCCTCGCCGATTGGAGGACCGCTCGACGGTCGTCCCGATAGGCTTGGTGCGCGATAGCCAGGAGGTGTGCGTGCGCGGCGAGGTCCACGCGGTCAGCCAGCGGCGCGCCGGGCGCAACATGACGATCTTCAAGGCGGCGGTCGGAGACGGGACGGGCTTCCTGTACGCGGTCTGGTTCAACCAGCCGTGGATCGCCGATCAGCTGAAGCGGGGCGACCGCGTCGATCTGTACGGGAAGGTAGAGCGGAGCTACGGCGAGCTCCAGATGCGTACTCCGACCTGGGAGGCTGAGGGGACGGGCGTCGAGACGGGTCGCTGGGTTCCGGTGTACCCGGCGACGGAGGGCGTGTCGGACCGGCATCTCCGATCGCTCATCCACCGCAACTTGGACGCGTATCTGCCGGCGGTCGGCGACATCCTTCCGCTGCCGATCCGGAGACGCTACGGACTGCCTCTGAGGCGCACGGCGATCGAATCGATCCACCGCCCGGGCGACCCGACATCGTTCGAGCAGGCGCGGAGGGCGCTCGCGTTCGAGGAGCTGCTCCTGTTGCAGGTGGGGCTCGCGTTGGCGGGACGGGACATCCCCGGGCGAGCGCACGTTCCGGAATCCGGGCTCGTCGACTCGTTCCTTGCCGGTCTCCCGTTCCGGTTGACGCTGCCGCAGCGGACGGCGCTGACCGAGATCTCGTCGGACATGCGACGCCCGATCCGGATGATGCGGCTTCTTCAGGGGGACGTCGGATCCGGGAAGACGCTTGTCGCGGTCGCGTCTGCGCTGTTGGCGATCGACGCGGGACGCCAAGTTGCGTTCATGGTGCCGACCGAGATCCTCGCCGAGCAGCACGCGCTGAGCCTTCGCCGCCTCCTGTGCGATGTGCCGGTCCGCATGGAAATCCTGACCGGCGCGACGCGCGGCAAGGATGCGATTCGAGCCGCGGTCGAGACAGGGGACGTGGATCTGCTCATCGGGACGCACGCGTTGATCCAAGAGTCGGTTGATTTTCGTGACCTCGGCCTGGTGATCATCGACGAGCAGCACCGGTTCGGCGTCATCCAGCGGGCGCTGATCGAGGCAAAGGGGGAGGACGTAGACGTCCTCGTGATGAGCGCGACGCCGATCCCGCGGACGATCACATTGACGTTGTACGGCGAGTTCGATGTCTCGACGCTTGACGAGCTGCCGCTCGGGTCGCGGTCGATCGAGACATGCTGGGTCCCGGAAGGACAGCGCGACGCGGTGTACGACGACGTGGCGCGGTTTCTCGAGGACGGGCGCAAGGGATACGTCGTCCTGCCGCTCGTCGAAGAGTCGGAGAAGATCACGGCGAAGGCTGCGGTGCAGGTCGCCGAGGAGATGACGGCGCGGTTCCCGGCCGCAGGCGTCGGTCTGGTCCATGGGCGGCTGTCAGCGGGCGACAAGGCCGAGGCGATGGAACGGTTTCGTGCCGGGGACGTCCATCTACTCGTGGCGACGACCGTGATCGAGGTCGGGATCGACATTCTCGACGCCGACTTCATGGTCATCGAGCACGCCGATCGGTTCGGCTTGTCGCAGCTCCATCAGCTACGCGGACGGATCGGCCGCGCCGGGCAGCCGGCGCACTGCTACGCCGTGAGCGATGCGAACACCGAAGACGCGAGAGCGAGGCTGACCGCGTTCGCCAACCACTCAGATGGCTTCGCCATCGCGGAGGAGGACCTCCGGATCCGCGGCCCCGGCGACCTACTTGGCACCCAACAGCACGGCTTCTTCACGAGACTACGGGCGGTTGACCTGTTCGGCGATCTCGATTTGATGCGCGAGGCGCGTGACGCCGCTCGGCGGCTTCGCGACGGAGGAATGCCCAGACAGCTGGTCGACGCGGCTGAACGGCGGTTCGGCGAGGCACTCCAGCTTCTTCGGGTTTAGCTGTGCCTACTCCGCCGGGCGGATCCTGGTCCCCATGTGCCCTCCCGCCGCGATCTTCGAGATGGCGCCTGACACGCCTAGATCGAATACCTCGATCGGCAGTCGGTGCTCGCGACAGATCTCGACCGCGACTTGATCCATCACGCCGTAGCGGTGGGCGAGGTACTCATCAAACGTGAGGTCGCCGATCAGCTGGGCACCGTCGTCCTTCGAAGGATCTGCGCTGTAGACGCCCGCGACGTTCGATCCCTTTGCGAGGAGATTGGCACCGATCGATACGGCCCGAATCGCGGCGGCCGTGTCGGTCGTAACAAGCGGGCTGCCGGTCCCACCGGCGAACAAGACGATCGTGCCGCTCTCCAACGCGCGAACGGCAGTACGCGGGGAGATCGGCTCGGTCAGCTCGGTATCGATCGCCGATTGGATCAACACTGTGCGCTCGTGGGATTCCAGGTAGCTCCGCAGGGCAATAGCATTGAGGATCGTGGCGAGCATGCCGAGCGTGTCCGCCTCGACCCGGCCGAGCCATGGACTGCGCGCGCCGCGGATGACGTTTCCCCCGCCGACGACAATCGCAATCTGTGTAGAAGAGAGAGCGACAATCTCCTCCGAGATACGGGTGAGCGCCTCCGGGGAGAACGCACCGCTCGATCCCTTGAACGCCTCGCCGGAGAGCTTCAGGAGGACGCGAGAAGGGGATCCGGGCATCCCGAGACCTCGATGGCGAACCGGGCGAAGCGCTTGATGTGGATGTTCTCGCCGGTCTTCGTTCGAAGGTCGGCAAGCATCTCCTCGATCGTGACGTCGGGATTCTTGACGAACGCCTGCTTCGTCAGGCAGTTGTCCTGGTAGAAGCGGCCGAGACGGCCCTCGACGGCCTTGTCGATGATCTCCTCAGGTTTCCCTTGCTCCTTGAGCTGTGCGCGGAATTCGGCCTGCTCCTTCTCGAGATCCTCCGTTGGGACTTCGTCGGGAGCAACGTAGCGCGGCGCTTCGGCAGCGATGTGCATCGCTACGTCGCTGGCGAACTCGAGGAACTCGGCGCTGTTGGCGGCGAAGTCGGTGTTGCAAGCGATCTCGACGAGCACGCCGACCTTGCCGGTGTGGTGGACGTAGGCGACCACACGCCCCTCGACTGCCTCGCGGCCGATCTGCCCCATCAGCTCGAGGCCCTGCTCGCGGAGGATCTCCTTGGCGCGGTCCATATTACCGTTCGCCTCGGTCAGCGCGCGCTTGCAATCCATCATGCCGATGCCGGTGTCCTCGCGCAGCCGCTTGATGTCCTCGATCTTAATCGTCATCGTCCTTGTCCTCTTCGTCGGACTCCGCTACGTCCTGCTCGTCGCTGTCGACGGCCTCCTCGGTCGGCTCATCGGCGACGTCGTCGGTCTCATCACCGTTCTCGGTCTCGGCTGCCTCGCTCTCGTCCTTGGAGGCGGCGTCCTCGACATCGGACGTTTCGTCCTCAGCGGCGACCTTGACCTCCCCGGCGACCGGTTCCTCGGCGGTCTCCAAGGCCTCTGCTGGCTCGGACACGGCCACGGACGGTTCGGCGCTCTCCTCGACGTCGGCCGCGCCGGCGACCGGCGGCTCCTCTTCGTCCTGGCGTCCCTCCCGGCCCTCGAGGACCGCATCGGCGATCCGCGCGGTGATCAGTTTCGTCGCCTTGATCGCGTCGTCGTTGCCCGGAATCAGGAAGTCGATCGGATCCGGATTGCAGTTCGTGTCGACGATGGCGATGACGGGGATTCCGGCGATGTTCGCCTCGTGGACGGCGTTCGCTTCGACATCGGGGTCGATGACGTAGAGAAGGTCGGGCTTGCGTTCAAGGTGGCGCAGGCCGTTTAGGTTGCGCTGCAGCTTGGCGAGCTCTCGGCGCAGTCGACTTGCCTCCTTGTTCGGCATGTGCTCGACCGTGCCGTCTTCGATCATCGTCTCGAGCCTCTTCATCCGCTCGATGCTCTGTTTGATCGTTCCGAAGTTGGTCAGCGTCCCGCCGAGCCAGCGGCGATTGACGTAGTGCGCTCCGCACCGCTGCGCCTCCTCGACGATCGTTGACTGAACTTGCTTCTTCGTGCCCACGAACAGGACCTCGCCGTCCGCCGCGACGCGATCGCGGACGAAATAGTACGCTCGCTTGAAAAGGTCGACCGTCTGCTCCAGGTCGATAATGTGGATCCCCTTACGCTCCGTGAAGATGTAGCGCGCCATCTTCGGGTTCCACTTTCTTGTTCGATGCCCGAAATGCACCCCGGTTTCGAGCAGTTCTTTCATCGTTAGGACTTCCACATCACCCTCCCACTGAGTTCGCGGTTCATATGTCGCGGAAGTATAGCGAAGGACCGTGGAATCCGCAATCCAGGCGTCTTCGGGGGTAGAAGCGCGCCGGTTGTCTCGCTGCCCTCGGTGGAGCGATAATGGGGACGAAGGTGGGCGATGAGACGCAGCGACACACCCCAGGTCGATCGCGACGAAGTGCGCGAGCTTCCGAAGAACATCGAGGCAGAGCAGGTCGTCCTCGGCTCCGCGATCCTGGAGCCCGAGGGGACGATCCCGATCCTCGTCGAGAAGCTCCTGCCGGAGTACTTCTACCAACGACGTCACCGCGTCATCTTTCGAGCGATCCGCGAGCTGTTCGATCGAGGCGAGCCGTCGGACATCGTCTCGCTGGCCAACCGCCTCGAAGAACGGGGAGAGATGGAGCGGGCCGGCGGGCGGATGTACCTGAACGAGCTGATCGACCGCGTCGCGACCACGGCGAGCCTCGAGTACTACGCCGAGATCGTTAAGAAGAAGGCGACGCTTCGATCGCTGGTTGAGGCGGGCGGTCGGATCGCCGAGCTCGGCTATGACGAGGTCAGTGAGACCGACGAGGTGCTCGACAAGGCCGAGTCGCTCATCTTCGACATCTCGAGCCGCGATTCCGCCGGATCGTACTATCTCGTCTCCGACTTCCTCTACGAGCACATCGACAAGCTCGAGGAGTTGCACCGCGATCCGAACCGGCACACCATCACCGGCTTCGCGTCGGGGTTCCCGCGGCTCGACGAGATGACGTCGGGCCTGCAGCGCTCCGACCTCGTCATCGTCGCCGGCCGGCCGGGGACCGGGAAGACAAGCTTCGCGTTGGCGCTCGCCCGGCACGCGGCGATCCGGGAGAAGGCCGGGGTCGGCGTCTTCTCGCTCGAAATGGCCAAGGAGCAGCTCCTCGAGCGGCTCCTCTGCGGCGAGGGGAAAGTGAGTTTGCATCGCCTCCGGGGGGGATACATCCCGAGCGCGAAGTGGCGTGACCTGGCGATGGCGGCGAGCAAGCTTCAGAAAGCGACGATCGTCATCGACGACACACCGGGCGCCTCGATCCTCGAGATCCGGGCCAAGGCGCGGCGGATGGCGTCGCAGCACAAGATTGACATGATCATCGTCGACTACCTCCAACTGGTCGAGGGGGCCGTCCGCTCCGACGTCCGGGAGCAGGAGATCGCACATATCTCGCGGTCACTGAAACGGCTGGCGAGGGAGCTGAACGTCTCGGTGATCGCCGTCTCGCAGCTCAACCGGGCGGTGGAGCAGCGCGAGAAGAAGTACCCGCGTCTGGCCGACCTGCGCGAAAGCGGCGCGATCGAGCAGGACGCGGACGTCGTGATGTTCATCTACCGCGAGGACTACTACCGTCAGCCGGACGGCGAAACCTCGACCGATGGAGCGGCGTCCGACGCGGAGATCATCATCGCGAAGCAACGAAACGGCCCGCTCGGGCGCGTGACCGTCAACTTCCACAAGTCCTACGCCTCCTTCTATCCGATGGCGTGGGACGATGAGTCGCCGGCGCCATTCTAGCGAGCCCTGGGCGGCTGGCTGCCACAGGTGGGATCGGTATAATCGGCCTCGAATCCTCGCAGCAACCGGGAGGGGACATGGGTTATCCGGTCGAGTACCGCTACACGAAGGATCACGAGTGGATCGCCGTCGAAGGGAAGCGCGCACGAATCGGGATCGCCGATCACGCGCAGAGCGAACTCGGAGACATCGTGTTCGTCGAACTTCCGTCCGTTGGCAGCGTCGTCAGCGCGGGAGAGATCCTGGCGACGGTGGAGTCGGTCAAGGCCGTCGGGGACGTCCTCGCGCCGTTGAACGGAACCGTGGTCGAGGTGAATGACGCGTTGGAGTCGTCTCCGGAAACGATCAACGGCTCGCCGCACGCCGAGGGCTGGATCGTGGTGCTCGAGCTTGCCGACCCGTCGTCGGCCGAGGGCCTCCTGGACGCGGCGGGGTACGAGAGCTTCCTCGCCGACGGGTAGGCGCGCATGCGCTACCTGTTCCATTCGGACGCCGATCGCCGAGAAATGCTCGCGTCGATCGGCCGGGCATCGGTCGATGAGCTGTTCGTCGATATCCCACGCAAGGTCTCCGAGTCGTTCCGCCCGCTCGGTCTGGTGGGCCGCAGCGAGCAGGAGGTCGTCGAGGAGCTCGCCGCGCTGGCGGCGCGGAACACGGCGGCCGGCACGGTCTGCTTCGCGGGGGGAGGGATCTACGATCACTATGTTCCGAGCCTCGTCGATCACGTTCTGTTGCGGTCGGAGTTCTACACCGCGTATACGCCGTATCAGCCGGAGATCAGCCAGGGAACGTTGACGGCGATGTTCGAGTTCCAGACGTTGGTCTGCGAGTTGACCGGTCTCGATGTCGCGAACGCGTCGCTGTACGACGGGGCCACAGCGGCCGCCGAGGCCGTCCTGATGGCCGAACGGATCGGATCACGAGGGAAGGTCGCCGTCGCCGGCTCCCTGTTTGCACACGTTCGGCGTGTTCTCGACACGTACTGCTGGGCGAGCGGAATCGAAGTCGTCGAGCTTCCGCATCTACCGTCCGGACAGTGCGATCTTGCCGGAGTCCCAGCCGACGTTTCGGCGGTCCTGTTGCAGTCTCCGAACGCGTTCGGCGTGATCGAGTCGCTCGATGGCTTGAAGCGGCGGATCGGGGACGCCCTGTTGATCGTGTCGGTCCATCCGATCTCTCTTGGCCTGCTCGCCCCCCCGGGCGAGTTCGGGGCGGACATCGTTGTCGGAGAAGGTCAGTCGCTCGGGTTGCCGATGGCCTACGGCGGTCCGCTGCTCGGCCTTTTCGCGACGAAGCGGGAGTACCTCCGGCAGATGCCCGGCCGGGTCTCCGGACGGACCGTCGACGCGGAGGGGAACGTCGGCTACACGATGGCGGCCCAGACGCGCGAGCAACACATCCGGCGCGGACGGGCGACATCGAACATCTGCACAAACTCCGCGCTCTGCGCTCTCGCTGCGACGGTCTATCTCGCCACGGTGGGCGCCGCCGGTCTGCGGCGGGTCGCCGAGCTGAACGTCGAGAAGGCGCACTACCTGGCCGAGCGCGTCGCCGCGGTC
>Ga0272443_10001696_pt1 | contig 30906 bp, 31 predicted proteins | sample SSMAcet12_FD_193581 | JGI IMG/M metagenome (GOLD analysis project Ga0272443, IMG submission 193581) | Marine sediment archaeal communities from Little Sippewissett salt marsh, Falmouth, MA, United States - SSM-Acet-12 | ecosystem: Environmental > Aquatic > Marine > Wetlands > Sediment ... | reverse complement strand
GCGCCGACAGACGTCGGCCAACCTTCGATTAACCGAAGATGGTAGCGATGGTCGCTCCTTCCAGGACTTCCACCTCTCGAACCTCAATACACCACATCCGTGGACTCTACTCGTTGTCCGACTTCTATTCGAAAGGGCTGTGTACCACATCTCCAATCGAGGAAACTGTCTCGGAGACGTCTCTCTAGCTGATTCCGATCGTGAGCGCTTCCTTGTCTCGGGGGCGGCCAGCCAAGATGGCCAGCCGTCCCTGCTCTTCCTACTCTGCTCACTACGAATCGGGGGACACATACCTCATTACTGACGTAGCGGGACAAGTCAATCGGGTATGTGTCCCTAGATTCCGGAATTCGCACAGCATCTGAGCATCCGGCGATGCTCGACTAGTTCGCGTGCTGTATCGTAGGCCCTGACCTTCTCTTGCCCCCCTTATTCTTCCACGTACAATCCGAGCATGATGACCCGAGACAAAGCAAGGATGTCAGCGCTGATCGGGTTCACATTCTGTCTCTTCGCTGCAGTGGCGACTGCCGAGGACAGCACTCCCGCCTTGCTGCCTCCGATCGACAAGCCTGAGGTTTTCGCACCTGGCATCGTATCACTGCTTGGGGACCACTACAGAGATGGAGAGGTCAGTCTGTGGCCTGACGGCAATCGGTTGATCTTCAGTCGATCCGGTCCAGGGATCCCAGACTTCACGGTCTTCGAGAGCAGGCTCGTGGACGGATCCTGGACTCAGCCGGAACCGACTGACCTGTTTGTGGACTCGCTCGCTGCGGAACCTGGCCTTGCCCCTGACGGCAGGGCGATCTTCTTCACGCCGCCAACGACCGAGGTTCACGGGACACACGACATCTACGTCATCGAGCAGAACGACGACGGATGGAGTGAGCCGCGAAGGCTATTCCGCGGGCTCTACCCTTCCCTGACGAATGATCGCACGATCTACTACACCGCCTATGTCCACTGGCAGGACCACATCGCGTACCGCCGCTTCGTGGACGGGCAATACACCTGGCAGCAGTTGATCGGTCCCCCCGTTTACTCGGTGTATGAGGATGCACATCCGTGCATCGCGCCTGACGATAGCTACGTCATCTTCGATTCTTCCCGTCCCCGGCAGGGTGCCTGCCGCTTGTTCATCTCCTTTCATAGTGACGAAGGTACGTGGTCCGAACCTGTCAACATGGAGAGTGTCTTGGGCGATCTCCCCGCGGCGCTTGCTCGGATCTCGCCCGACGGCGAGATCCTGTTCTTCAAGGCAAACGGCGACGTGTACTGGATCCACACGGACGCGCTCGATGCGTTGAGACAGGAGAGTTGAAGGGTTCGGGTTCTTATCTTTGGTGTTCGTGTCTCCTGCTTGGCTCCTGAGCAGCGCGATCCGCTCCACTGACTGCCATGCCTCAGCAGTCGTTTGCCCTCTGACCTGGGATCCCACCTTCGAAGAGGGCTTGCCGTTTCTCGCTTCCCCGACATGGCCGCCGAGGACTCGGGATTCCTCTCGGTCGGCGGGCGCCAGAGATCTTCGCGCAGGTGCTCACCCAGCCGATAATCAAGCCATGTCATGAGAACGTCTTCCCCTCGGTTCGCGCGCGAGTTCGGAAAGACAGCACGAAACCCACTTCCTCGTTCCTCCCTCACACGCCCTAGCGTGCCCGCTTCTCAAGCGGTCCTTGCTCTGCCCGCCGCTTCGCTTCACACTCAGAACACGTGAAGAGGAGGCCGATCTGACCAAGGAGTCGAGTGCACCACGATCCCTCACCGTCCGTCCCTACGAGGGCGCATCCGATGCCGCTTGGATCGCTGGCCTGATCAACGCCTCGCGCGCGGACACGGGCGAAGAGGATTCCCCGGTCTCCGCCAAGGCGGTGCAGAAGTTCCTGGAGGATTCCTCGGTCGACTCCGACCCACGGACGGACGTGCATCTCTTCTTCCACGGCGAGCAGCTGGTCGCCTACGAGCGGACGCGAAGGGAGACCTGGGCGAGTGGCGCGCGCGTCTATCACCTGGGTCCGCACATTCACGCCGAGTGGCGCAGCAAGGAGACGGTCTCGGAGATGATCCGGCACGTATGCCACTACCAGTCGGAGATCGCAAAGTTGGACGATGTCGACGTCACGCCGTTTCTCTCTCTCATTCTACCAGATCCTGCGGACGAGACCACACGCGCCGCGCTTCTCGACGCCGCATTTGAGCCGTGTCACGCGTTCCTGAGAATGGCTCGCCGCCTCGAGGAGGACGTGGCGCTGCGAGACCTTCCACCCGCCGTCGAGGCTCACCCGATTCGAGAGAAGGATTACCGGAAGATCTACAACTTCGACCGCCGAATCATGCGGGACAGCTGGGGCTGCGAGGCACCGACCAAGGCGCACTTCGCATGGTGGTCCGAGGAGGCGTTCCTGAATCCGGAGCTCTGGCGCGTGGCGTGGCACGAAGACGAGATCGTCGGGACTGCAGCCGGCATCATCGGAGGGACATGGACGCCAGGCCTCGGAGGGGAGAAGGGCGAGATCCGATTCGTTCGCGTCGCTCCGGAGTGGAGGCGCCGGGGCATCGCCAGCGCGCTGATCCTTCGGTGTATGGCCGCGCTCCGCGAGCAAGGGATCCACGAACTCATCCTCGGAGTCGACGGCGCAAACGAGGAGGCGGCCACGGCCCTGTATCGGAAGCTCGGGTTCGAGGTGACCTCTCGCATGACCGCCTATCGGTACGATCTTGCGACCTAGCGATCGGTCCGACTGGAGACCTTCCGGCCCTCCGAGGAATGGCCGCTGAGCGCCGTCGATAAGATGGAGATTGCCTAGCATGGCGGCGGGAGGGAGCCATGAGAACGACTCGCTGTCGCTTGATCGCGTTCCGCATACTGGCCCGCGTGCCGCTTTTGGCTGCGGTTGCAGCTTGGGCCAGTGAGCCGAGTGCCGTCCCCCTTGAAGTCCAGGAAGCCATCCGTTCTCGCGTCGATTCGGGGCGGAACATCGGCATCGTCATCGGCGTGGTCACGGCGCAGGGCACCAGCTTCTATTCCTATGGCACGATGTCCGCAGAGGGGGGCGAGCCAGTAGACGAGACGACGCTGTTTGAGATCGGCTCGGTCGCGAAACCGTTCACCGCTTTGCTACCTGCCGATGCCGTTGAGCTCGGCGACCTGTCGCTCGACGATCCGATCGATGGCGATCTGCCCGCATCCGTCGTGCCGCCTTCCAGCGGCAGCCGCTCGATCCGCTATCGGGACCTCGCGGCGCACACCTCCGGGCTTCCGCCCATCCCCGGCAACCTCGACCCCGCGGACTGGGGCAACCCGTACGCGGACTACACCGTCGACCAGCTCTACGAGGCTGTCTCGGGCTACGCGCTCGCAAATCTGGGAACGTACGAGTACTCGAACCTCGGGTTCGGTCTGCTGGGGCATCTCTTCGAAATGCGATACGGTGCTTCGTATGAGGACCTAGTGGTCCATCGCGTCTGCGATGTGCTCGGCATGGCCGATACGCGGGTCACGCTCTCGGACGAGCAACGAGCACGAACGGCCACGGGCTATCGGGAGGGAGAACCCTTCCCGATCTGGGCTAATCCGACGCTCGCCGGAGCCGGCCGCTTCCTGTCGACGGCCAAGGATCTGAGCGTCTTCGTCGCCGCCAACCTCGATCTGATCGAGTCTCCTCTCCACGTTGCGATGCAGCTGACACAACAGCCCCACGCCTATGCCTACGCATACGGCGGGATCCCCATCGGACTCGGCTGGCACATACTCGACAGGGGAGGCGAGCGCATCGTCGAACACCACGGCGCCACCGGCGGCTGTTGGAGCTACGTCGGCTTTGTGATGGAGGATCAGATCGCTGTCGTCGTTCTCACCAACACCTACGCGGACAGTGACGACCTCGGAGTCCACGTCCTCGATCCGACGTGGCCGCTTGCGGAGCACTGACCCAGCAGGGAGTTTCGAGAGACCCATACATCGGTGACCCAGGCGGAAACTCGGGCACACAAACCTGATTCCCACTTCGGCAGACTCCGCAATCAGGCATGCGTCCCCGGAATCCCTAGCCGCATCTCGTACAATGGTTCCAGTCTGCGCGTTCCGGCCGCGTCGAGCCTTGCTCAGAGCGCGAACCCCACGTGTCAAGCGACTGCGAGGTATCCGATGAAGATGCTGCGTCGTGTTCCGGTGCTTGTTCTGTTGTTGACGTGCTTCGTTCCTGCTTGCGGCTTTTCCACCGATCCGCTGGCTGAGGGCACGATCCTTTTCGACACCAATCGAGATGGGAATTGGGAGATTTACAGCATCGGTGCGGATAGCTCGAATCCGACACGTCTCACAGACAGCCGCGCGCAGGACTACGGACCGTGGCCGTCGCCGGATGGCTCGCGAATCGTCTTCTTCTCGCGCCCGTCACGAGTCAACTACATCTACACGATGGATATCGATGGGCAAAATCTGCTGAAGGTTCCTGAAGTCCCGGGCCCAAGCGCAGGGCCCGTCTGGTCGCCGGATGGCACGCAGCTCGCCTTCGTATCGTTCGCCGACGGCGATGCAGAGATCTGCACAGTGAATGTCGATGGCACCGACTTCCGTCAGTTGACGAGCAACACGCACGGCGACTTCGAGCCGACTTGGTTGCCGGACGGAGAGAGCATCGGCTGGAGCGGGGAGACGTCCGACGGCTCGCACATCTTCACCATGCGCACCGACGGCACGGACGTACAGAAGCTCACCACCGGCTCATCGTTCAATGGCTACGCGCACTGGTCTCCCGACGGCACGCGAGTCGCGTTCTGCTCAAATCGGGCGGGCACTTGGGAGATCTATGTCATGGAGGCGGATGGCGCCAACGTCGTTCAGCTAACGGACTTCGGATGCTTCAGCGGAGTCCCACGATGGTCGCCGGATGGCATGAGGATTGCCTTCCAGTCGGATCGCGACGGAGACTCCGAGATCTATGTCATGAACGCCGACGGAAGCGATCTTCGACAGGTTACGCACAACTCGGCTGAAGATGCACGGCCCGTCTGGCTTCCGCGCACGGACTGACGACAGCGTCAGGTCTTGCGATGGATCCTTGGAATCCCCAGCAGTCGCTTCGTCGTCAGATCTCTGGATCGTGATCTGGAATCATCCGCTCGATGTCGCGGATCGGCTGATGGCTGAAGGCGAGGCCTTGTCCAGAGCTGGAGTTCCCCATGAGGAGCGCCTCACAGCGGTTGCTGCATGATCTCCTTCGCGTCCTCGAATGCCTCCTGCGGCAGCGGGCCGAAGTCCATCGCGCCGACGAGGTCCTCCACTTGTTCCATCGTGCGGAAGCCGGGGATGGGAATTGCCCGTGGATGCCTCGCCCAAATCCAGCCGATCGCGCCCTGCACGTAGCTGCGCCCCCCTTCGGTCACAAAGGGCCGGATCGACTCCGCCCGGTCGAGGAGGCAAAGGAATTCGTCGTCCTTGAACCAGTCGCTTCGGCGATCATCCTCGGGAAGCAGACTGTCTCGATGCCAGCGGCCAGTCAAGACTCCCATCAGAAGCGGAACGCGGTTGATGCTCGCCAGATCCTCCTCGTCGCACAGCGCAAGCATCTTCCGCGCATCCATCAGAACATTGAGCCGGTGTTCAATGGCCGCGCAGTGCTTCCCCTGAGCGAAGAGCTTCGCGCGCTCCGGATTGTCGGTACTCCAACCGTAAGAGCGGATCTTGCCCTTCGCGACAAGATCCTCGAGCGCATCCCGTATCGGCTCCGCACGCTCGGCGGGGTAATCGCGAATGTGGAAGAGGTACAGGTCGATCACATCTGTGCCCAGCCGCTGCAGACTCGCATCACAGGACTGATGAACGTACTCCGGGGTGACTTCCTTACTGGCGACCCACTCGCCCGCTTGCTCGTCGGTCAGCCCGCCGCCGAACTTGGTCGCGATGACAACCTTCTGGCGGATGCCACGTAGCGCTTCGCCCAGCAGCCGCTCAGCTCCGCCGACACCGTAGTCATCGGCTGTATCGAAAAACGTGATCCCACGGTTGACGGCTTCGCGGATCGCCTGTATCGACTCTTCGGCCGCGCCAGGAGGTATATCCGTCTCGTGATCACCCTTGCGCGAGAACCCCATCCCGCCGATCCGTGCCGTCCCGAGGCCCATCGCACTGACTTGGATCCCGCTTCTTCCGAGTCTTCGCTTCACGGCAACACCTCCTTCGGGGCAGCTCCCCGTCAACCCCAAGAGAACTTCCGCCAGGCCCTGGAGACCGCTTGCGCTTCGAATCCGGCCGACTCGTAGATACTGCCGGGCTCGGACTCGAACCAGCTGAGGTAGGCGCCAACGGCTCCAAGATGATGGAGTCGAGAGAGGGTCTCCACAACGACAGCGCGCTCCAGCTTCTCCTGCAGATGAGGCCGCGCGTCGCCGGCAAGGACGATGTTGCCAGTTCGGGCGACATCGTCGAAGTAGCAGGTCGAGAAGGCAACGATGTCTCCACTCTCCTCGGCAACTGCGACAACATCGAGGTCGCGCCGGTAAGTGGGTGCGCGCTTGACATTACCGTACCACGCGCCCGTCAGATCGGCCCCTTCATCCGGCTCCCCAGAATGGAAGACACGCCAGGAAGCCAGGCTGCGTAAGGGGTGCTCATCCGAATCGCCCATCGTTCGAAGGATGTACCCCTCGGGGATCTCCGTCGGGGTTGGCGCCTCTTGAAGGGATCGCCAGCCATGGTATTGCGTCGCGTGGCCGCCGGAATGAAGTTCACATCCACGAGCTTCGAGAACGGCGCTCAGCATTCCATCGCCGACATCCGCCCAGGGGAACAGCACCTGTCGGCCATCATCGAGCGTCCACAGGAACTCGGACTCGGCGCGCTCAAGCATCTCGCCAAGCAGTTCCTCCGTGGCTACCTCCGGATCGGCCATCGGGTGGCAAACGCCCGGATCTCCATAGACGAGAACCGCCGCGATCGCGCCATCGGCGGTCTCCCAATACCGAAGCTCTTCCGGCGGGCGCTCCCACACGTTCTCCAGCGTGTGCCATCGCCAGTAGTCGAACGTACAGACATCCCAGGTCCCGCTGGGACGCGGGTCGGCGATGTGAAGTGCGCGGAAGAACTCGCGCATGCGCCAGTAGTCGTCAGGCGTCTCGTACTGCTTACATATGAGATTCATGAGTGCCTCACAGGTGAAGGATGCATCAATCGTATCGCGTTTCGTCTTCTCAGCGTCTCCGGATGACCAGCCGATGCTGACTCGAGAGGATGCTGGATGCGACGTCGCCAGGCGTAACCTGATCAAACGATCAGGTATTCGTCGCCGCGATTCCGGTACAGTTCGGCACATCGCGCCCCAATAGGCACCGCCGAGGCGGCAATCCGAGGTCGTACTCGGAGAGCGAATTGCGTCGGCGGCCGATGATGGCAAGCACAACGCCAAGCGCGCCGAGCGCGAGAGCGATTAGGTAGTAGCTCAGAAGCAGAAGCCGACAGTCTGCCTCCGTTGAGAGGTGCATCGTACGGGCCTCAGCGCGAGTTTCAACCGAACGATCGGGTCATCACGCCGATGGCGCAGATGGACTGGTCCTCTCGAGAAGCCTGCACGCGCCCAGCCTGGTGTCTCTTCAGCGACCGCGCGAACCGCCGTAGGAGCAAGAGGGGGTCAGCGGCCGGCCGTTCCGCTGGGGATCGGCTGGCCGCTTCGGCCTCTGGTTTTGAGCAGTCAAGAAGACTAAGCAGGCTTCCCGTCCAGATACTTCACCCATGCGATGTAGCTATCCGGTTCGCAGTTGGAGACCCTCGAGTAAACGCCCTCCGCCGGCGGGTTGGATGCACCACCACCACCGACACAGCCGTGGACGGCGCCGCGCTCCACGAGCCGGCGTAGCCCCTCGTGTAGCAGCGCGGTGCAAAGGCCCTTGCGCTGGTGCTCGGGCATCGTGCCGACCGGTTCGAAGTACCCGGAGCGCGTGACGTCGTCGTACCAGACGGTCGTGAAGGCGACGACGGCTCCGCTCTGGTCAGCCGCGACGAGATCCAGATCCCGCCGGTACATCGGCGCCTTCAGGAGGTTCGCATACCAATCGTTCCCGCCGAACCTCTCCTCCGGGTCGTCCGGATGAAATGCGCGCCAGCTGGCCCAGCACCGCGACGGAATGTCGCCGAGCGTCATCGGTCGAATCGTGTAGCCGTCGGGCGTCGGAACCTCAGGGATCGGGAGCGTGAGATCGCGATACCGATCGTAGCCCTGCGATTCGGGCCTCGGCTCGTAGCCACGCTCCACCAGGATCTTCTCACGTAGTGTGTCCCCCTCACGGAGGCTCAGGACGAGCACCGGACGGCCGGTGGACGAGCCGGCGGCTGTCAGCCGCTCCTCGGCCAGCGTGAGCATCTCCTCTTCCAGCTCTGCCGTTCGGAATCGGGGATCGACTTGAAGGTACGCATGCCCCGGATCTTCGGGGTTGAGAACAGCGACGATCCGGCCGTCCTCGGTCTCCCAGAGATAGGTTGCCTCGTCAACGGAAGTTCCGCCGCAGTTCGCGGCCACGTGCCAGCGCCAGTAGTCAAGTCGTGCTGTCGTCCACGAGAACTGCCTCCGTCCGTTCAGCAGGAACACGTCGCGAAGGAAGTCGCGAATCGCCCAGTAATCGGCCTCTGCCTGATACGGTCGTTGCACAAGCTTCATCGGTTGATCCTTTCTACCCTTCGTGCCGCCACAGGACGGCACAGCCACGCGGTCGGTGACCGCCGTGTGAACGCCACACCGGAAGGCCGCCGCCAAGACGCGACAGAGGACATCACTGGAATGGAGAATACGAGGGCTGGGAAGAAGAACCCAACGCGCCTGGATTACGGCCTTTCGGTCCGTGCTACTTCGCTTCCAGAATCACGTTCGTTCTTCTCCTTCCCGGTGCTTTCTCAGAGCGCCGGTCCTCCGCGGAGTGTCGTCGAGGCATTGGAGCGCTGCAGAGGCGTTCCGCTATCGACTCGCGGAGACGCCGATGAGTCTACCGCCACGGACCCGTCTCATCTAGTGCTGGTGATCCTGGATCGCCACGTGGAGTCCACTGCACTGCTCCCATGGATCGATCGAAGGTCGCCCTTCGGGATGCGGAACCCCTGTACGAGGAAGGCGTCGTCTTTGCCCGAACCCTCGACGCGATCGCGCCGTTCTATCGCGTGATGCTCGGCCGCCGAGTCGTGGAGATCATTGCCAAGGCATTCCCCCAGCCCGGCCACGATCTCTCCTACCAGAACACGATCTTCGCCGAATGCAACGTCGGGCGACATCTGGAAACCCTACGACGCAAAGTCAGACCCCGGAGGTTGCGCTGATGAGTTGAACACAACTCCGAGCTCACTAGAATCACGGGGGAATCCTTCGTCTGTCCTGCGTCTTCATGTTGGATTGAGGGCATGTCATCGGGAAGGAGTCAACCAAGAATCATGAACAGCGTTCTCCTGAGTTGCGTCGTCGGGTTCGCGTATGTGCTGGCCGGCATTGCGGTCTTCGTGTTCGGGAGCAGCTACTTCCAGCTGTTTCGAACGAACACAAGCAGGGCGTACCGCATCGCTCTTCCCCTGCTGTGCGTGGCCGCGCTTCTTCTGCTTCTGCGTTTCAGTGAGAACGAGTCCCTCCATCTTCTCGCGCTCGGATTCGTAGCGGCATCCATTGCGAATCTTGGCGGATGGGCCGTTGCGTGGCTCCACCGCCCGCTTGGCATCCGAGATGGCTCTATGAAAGGACTTGCACTTGGCAAGGGCCTTGAGGCAGCGGCTGTTGTCGTGCTGATACTTGTCGTCCTCATCACCGCGGGAACTCATCCGGAGTCGGTTTACCTCTCACTCGGCTACGTGCCACTGGGCCTGGCACTTGGATTGGGCGGATTTGCCGTGTTCGCCGTTCTGTCTTGGTTCCAAGCGCAGTCCCTGGGGATTCCATCTTCGATCCTGGTTCGAAGTCTTCCCTGGATCTTGCTCTTCGCGTTTGCCAATGCATTTATGGAAGAACTGTGGCTGCGAGCGCTCGTCCTGCGGCCTCTGGTGTCACTCGTCGGCTCCATCGCCGCAGTTCTGCTTACCAGCGCCGTCTTCACGCTCATGCACATCGGTGTGACCTACATGGCCAAGGATGAGCGAATCCGCTTCCTAGTGATTCTGTTCCCTCTCGGTGTTGCTTGGGGCTTCTGCCTCCACTGCACCGGCAGTGTCATCGCTTCGACCCTCTTCCACGCAGGCGCAGACCTGATGATTATCAACGGATTCATCGCCGCGTTTCATTCGCAACGAGAAACGGGAACCTCGTCCGGGTAGCTTCCGGGAGGCCGGTGACATCTCTGAAGGCGTGCGGTTTGTCAAGGTGACGGTCTCAGTCCACCCCCTTTGATGGGGCTTGTTGCAGCTTCGGAGCCGGTCCCCGACCAGGAGTTCTGCGTGGCCGGACCACCAGCGGGCTCGGCTCGTGGCGAGCACGCCAGCTCATTCGCTGTCCAAGCAGCAGTAGGTTACTCGGGGGACGTATCGCGTAATCACTTCGTGCTCTTCGAGCACGGAGCGGAACCTACGGTTCCGCTGATCAGACCCAGCTGGCTCATGTCCCCGTGAGGCCAAGCACACCACCGCCCATGTGTACTGCTCGTGGAAACCGAACGCGAACACTGCATCGCGCCTCCTTGCGGCAACTGCCGCGTCCGTCTCACCGGCAGCGTACTGCACTGCCGGCATGGGAGGCGTACTTTCATAACATCACAGTACGGGAGTCCGGAATGGGGCCTCCGAGTAAGGCAATCCACCGTCCTTCGAGCGTCCATCTGGCACTCGCTCCTTTGGATGACGACTCTTCCGCTCAGTTCCGGGCCTCGAGCCATTCCAATGCCAAGAGCAGTTCGGCATTCCGATCGAAGCCGGTCGCGGCCAAGTACTCGTAGGTCAGCGGGACATCAACCGGCCACACCTCACCGCGCGCCGGGTCGTTCGGGTACGGATCGAAGTACGATCTCGAAACAGAACCCTGGATCTTGGTGTGATCGAGCTCCCACATCGTGCCGTTGCCGAAGGCGCGGCACGACTGGCCCGACGGCGTCCCGACGAGCGTCGCGCCATTCAAACTGAGCGCCTTCATCGTCGTCGATCCCGAACTGAACGTCGTCGGTGACACCAGGACCAGGACGTTCGGCGGGCAGTAGGTGCCGGCGCCCGCGCCGGTGACGAACTCGGCGTAGAACGTCGACGCCCCCGCGTAGTCGTCGGCGAAGGCGGCCGTCGCCCCGATCGCCTCGATCTCTGCCAGCAGTGCATCTCCCGCCTCCGCGTAGTCCTCGAAGTCGTAGTCGCCAACGCGAAGCGGCACGCCGGCTCTGCCCTCGTTGATCTGGTCGATCGTCTGGTTCGCGCAGATGAGGAAGTGCTGAGCCGAGTAGCGCATCGCCGAGAACCCTCCGTGCGAGTACCAGTCCGTTCGGTACGTCGCCAGCCCGTCGAGCCCGTACAGGAAATAGACGAGGATGTCGGACATCGTGTCCGTCCCGCCAGTGTCGAACCGCAGATCGACGACCAGCGTCTCCGTCTCCGCTTCGACCATGGCGAGGGTCAAGTCGCGAAACGCCTCGGTAGCGGATGCGACCCTTGCCCGCTCCTCCGGCGTCGTATCGTTCGCGCCGGCGGAGCTGTTCTCCTCCAGGAACTCGCGGAAGCCGCCCTGATGGTCGATCCGGATGTACGCGATCTCCTTCCCCGCCCCCAGCGGGTCGATGAAGAACGTGCCGAAGCCGCTCTGCCCGACCGACGGCACCGGCGCCTGCGTCGCCGGCCGCAACGTGCGCCGAACGAGGGTCGGGACCGCGTAGGAGACCGTCTCCACCTCGCCCATCGGGAGCCGCAGCTCGACCATGACACGCATGGAATCCGTCCATTCAGGGAGCAGGTCTTTGAGGTACGGCGCGTGCCACAGCGTGTTCGTGGCGAGTTCCTCCAGGACATCATACACGTTCTCACAAGCCGCCAGGCGTCGTTGCCGCTCGATCAGTTCGGCGACCGGTACGCCCTCGACCGAGATGAGGATCGCTCCGTACAACCTCCGGTCGGCCGCGTCGTTGACTCCAGCGACGTACAGCGATTGCTCCACGATGCCGAACCGGAGGGGGATGCCGCCCGGCCGACTGCCGCTCACCCGGTACGAGTCCCAGATCGCGGTGTGCGAGTCGCCGACGATGGCGACCAGCGGCCGGATCAGACGAATGAACCCGTCCCTGGTCATCCCCGTCTCCGGAATCGCATTCAGCACGTCGTCGAGTTGGCGACAGAACGCGATGCGCCCGCCGCAGCGCAGAAACGGATCGGGATGCGCCTCCTCGATGATCGCCGCTAGCTGCCGCGCGTCCGAGATCAGCTGATCGCGGGTGAATCCCAGCGCCGTCACGGCGCAGATACCAAGAATGACCATCAGAAACGCCGCCGGCAGCAGCGCACGGCCGCTCTGTGTTCGCATGATGCCTCCTCCGTTCATGTCGTCCGTCACGTTCTCGATCTTCCTCTCCTGCGTTGGGGTCCACGCTTCACGGAGCATCTCCTCGGTCGAATCGAGGCCAACGACCTCGCGGACGTGGGGCGAAAACGCGAGAGCCGTGTGACCGTTTTTCGTCCGGATATCAAGGACACGCCACTCGGCCTTCGGGCCGGCGATTTCGACCAGCCGGCCGAGCACCTGCTGGTCGGTGTGGGGCACGCTGGTCGTGTACATGTCGGCCCGCGCGCCGAAGATTGCTCGGGCACGCTCTTCGCTACTGGATGCGTTGGTTCCGATCTCGGCGTTGTCGCACATTGAAAGACCTCCACCCCAGTTTGGCGATGGCACGAAGCGGCGGGATGATGAGACGTCTCCTCGATCGGCTCGAATCGGTCGGCGCGACTCACGGCAACGAGGTGATGAAGCTTCCGACGAGATCGATGATTGTCTGTTTCTTCGACCGCGCATCATCGCTGAACAGGCCTCCGAGATCGTCGGCCATCGTGACGACGATCCGGTCGTGCGTCACGATCCGCCCAGGAGAGGTGTAATGTCACGCAGCGCAGGGATCACCTCGGCCAGCCGACGGAACTCCTCCGCATCGACGTAGTAATCGGAATCCTGCTCTTCCACCAGTTCGGCGTAGAGCCGACGGCCGGCCTCGACACCTTCGTCGCGAAGCGCCTCGAAGACCGCGAACGCAGCAGACTTTCGCGGCATGTCGTACGGTTCATCGTAGAGGACGGCCAGAACTCTCGAGGCGATGAAGTCGGGCCACTTGACGACGATCTGGGCTCCCGGTTCTTTCAGGTTTTTGAGCAGAGAAATGAAGATGCCGTCCTCCTCAACCCGGAAGATGTGGCTGGCGAATCCATTGATGCTGCCGGATAGATAGTTACCGCAGACACGGCGGCTCCCGTTTCCGACAGGGATGCATTGCACCGTCCATCCGCACTCATTGAAGAACATGCTGCGGTACTCCTCCGGGAGCACGGCGGGGTTGTCCAAGGCCTGCGCAAAGTGGTTCAGATCCGAGACCGTCGACAGCAGATGGCCGTAGCCGAACACGAAGCTCATGTCCAAGTAGGGAGCGTTCTGAGGCCCGTGCAGGTAGTCGAAGCCGTAGCCAAGGGCGCGTCCGGGGATGATGGCATCGTTTTCGTCTCCGCGGGTGTGCGTCATGCCGGCCGGATCGCAAATCCGATCGCGCAATTGGTCAGCGTAGCTCGCTCCGCCGACGCGCTCGATGATTACACCGAGCAGGAAGTAGCCGTAGTTGCTGTATTCATCGTTCGTGCCCGGCGCGAATACGAGATCGCGACTGGCGACTTCTGCGAGCAATTCGTCTTGGGTCCAGCGGTGACGCTCGATGTCCTCCAGTTCCTCGATCCGCCACTCGCCGGTGATGCCCGATGTGTGATTCAGCAGATGGGACACCGTGATGTTTGCCCCCTTTGCCGCTGGATACTCGGGCACAAGATCGGACAGCTTGTCGTTCTGGCTCAGCTTGCCCATTGCTGCCAGCTGATAGATGAGCAGGGTGGTGAAGGGCTTGGTTGCGGAGGCGATGCGGAACTGGGTATCCAGCTCATTCGGTATGTTGCGCTCGATATCGGCCAGGCCCATCGCCCCCGAGTAGACGATCTCCCCGTCAACGGATACGAGAGCTGTTCCCGAGAACTGCTCGTTGGTTTCGATGGCCTCCATGATGGCGGCGATCGCGGCTCGCTGGCTGTCCGAGATGTGCGCAGAGAAGACAACCGGGGAAATGCACAAGGTGAAGGACAACACAATGAGAGGTGCAAGATAGCTTCGTATACCGGACATGAACTTCCTCCTATGCTGCAGCTCACTCTTCCGGACGCGTACGCATCCGGAGATCTGTGCGGAACGCGCGGAAAGGTGGAGACAGCGTCCCGCCTTGAGACCCTCTTGCATACTTGGTTCGCACGCTGGGGCCACCTCATTCGCCTCCTTGCACGAGTTCCAGCGCGTAGCGAAGCCACGCGTTCGGGTCGAAGTCATACGACGCAAGCTTCTCGTAGGTCAGTGGATACTGGACGGGAAGCACACGGCCGAGGGCCGGATCCTCCGGGAAGATGACATACCGCGAACCGGACACGCCGCCGCTCAGGCCCGTGTTGTCAAGCTCCCACCAGATGATCTCTCCGTAGCAGTTCGCGGATTGGCCGGACGGAGTTCCGACCAGCGTCGCGCCGGCGAGATAGAGGTACTCCGCCATCGTGAAGCCCGAGCTGTACGTCGTCGCCGTCGTGACGATAAGCACGTTTTCCGGGGTGAAGTAGCCAGCATACTCCTCCGACAAATACTCGCCGTAGAAGCTCGGCGCCATCTTGTACCAGTCGGTGAGGAAAGCGGGCGTTCCCTCCCGGCCCAACGCCTCACCTCGTCTGCCCGGATCCGCGAAGTCGGCACTGAAGTCATACTCGCCGACCGCCATCGGCACCGCGTTCGCATCGCTGTAATCCTCGACGGATTCGTTGGGCAAGCCTTCGAAGTACTGCTCCGAGTAACGCCGAATCGTCCCGCCCCCACTCGAGATGTGCTGCGTCTGCGCCGCGAGGAAGACATCACGCGGGTAGAGAAAGTTGAGGAGGATGTCGGCCATGATCGAATGCCCGCCTTCGTTCTGTCGAAGGTCAACGATCAACGTCTTTGTGCCCGCCGCCTTCATCTGGATCACGAGATCCCTGAAGGACTCCGTCGCCGATGGAATGGCTGCCAGCTCTTCGTCCGAGACGTCGCGCGAGCCGGCTGCTCGCCAGATCTCGTAGGCCTCGCGGTAGTACGACATGTGATCGACCCTCAGATAAGCGATCGTTCGCTCGGCATCCCAGAACGTCCAGACGAACCCGCTTGCTCCTGTCTGCGGTGCGTCGACGGAGGAGCTTGGTCTCTCCATTCGCGTTATGTGCTTCGGGAGAGCGTATTCGACCTCACGGATCTCTCCGGTTGGAAGCTCCATGTCGATGTGCAGGACCCGCTCGTTCTCCCACTCGGGGAGCACGTCGCGCAAAAACGGCTTGCAATTCAACCACTTGCCCGCCAGGAGGCGAAGCACGTGGTATTGGTTCTCGGTCCCCATCACGCGACGCTGCCGCGAGCAGAGCTCGGCGAGCGGGACACCCTCGACCGAGCGGAGCCTCGCTCCGATGAGATCGGAATCATCGCCACGGCAAATCCCAGTCACGTACAGGCTCTCCTCGACTACGCCGAGCGAGAGGGGTACGCCGCCCGGATACGAGCTGCTGACCGGGTAGTCGTAGCAGATTCCGGTATGCCCATCCCCCAAGATACCGATCAACGGCCGCACGATGTGGACGAACTCATCCAGCGTCGCCCCCGCTTCCGGAATCGATTCGACCACTTCCTGGAACACGCGGTAGTAGGCAATCCGGCCGCCGCAGTAGACGAACGGATCCGGATGCGTGTCCTCGATGACCTGCGCCAACTGCCGCGCGTCCGAGATCAGCTGATCGCGCGGATACGTCGTAGAGAGGGCGGGCACCACGACGACAACGAGACCGATCGCAAACAGAAGCCCCGCTTGCGAAGCTCGATTCCTCATACGTCCTCCTTGCCCGACAACCTGCTGCCTCGGCTCTCAAACGTCCATCAACCGTCACTCAACCGCGCGTCATCAGCGGTGGGTCTACAGAGGCTATGAGTGGTGTGGGCGGTCGAAGCAGGGCCCGGGATGTGAGTTCGCATCCCAGGCCTCTGGCAGCGAGGAGGATGTCCCGCTCTTGGGCCGTTTCCGGACAGGCGCAGCAAGTTCGATCTCAGCTGCGGTTCTATAACCCGGCCGGTTCCAGGTCACTCGGGCAGGTCGGGCCGAGGCCGTTCGCGGTGCCGGCGGTAGGATCGCCGAAGGAACAGCGGCTGCACGCAATCGCGCCGGTGAACGGTGGCATCGGCGTGATCACCTCGTGCGGACAAGCATCGGTGATCGCGCGGAGCCCGTAGCCGTCATTCCCGTGGCAACCGACGTCGTCGAGATGAATCGACGCATCACCCGCGACGAGGATGCCATCGCCCTCGTTGAATCGGATGAGCGAGCCTCGGATGGACACCGTCGCGCCGTCGAGCGCAAACAGGCCGTTCCCCAGACCGCTGGCTATGTCGGTCCAATCGATCGACAGGCTCGCGTACTCCTGTGCGATGACGGCTGCGACCTCTCCTTGCGAGTCTTCGATCGTGCAACGAGTGATCGCGGTCTCGCTCCGCCCGAGAGCACGGAGTGCCGTCTCGTTTCGATGCAGCGTACACATGTCGAGAGAAAGCTGAGCCCTCTCGAGAGCCTGGATCCCCGTCTCGCAGCCGGAGATCTCGATGTCTTCGAGTTCACAGACCGTGTTCGCCGACAGCCGGATCCCGATGTCCGCGTTGCGGACGGTGAGGTTCTCCAGACGAACGGGGGCGTCCTCGGCGACGCGCATGAAGAGACCGACCTGGCCTCCCACCGGCTCGACGATGACATCACCACCAATCCCGCGAAGCGTGAGTCCCTCGGAGATCTCGAGCGACTCGCGGTAGATGCCCGGCTCGATCGTGACGACGGCCCCCGGCCACGCGCGATCGATGGCCGCTTGGATCGACTCACCCGGCCGGACCCAAATCTCGACCTCCCAATCCTGGAGCAACTCCTGGAAATCGGCGTACGCACTGGAGAGGAAGACCAGAGTCGTGAGGAACGCGTCGGTCTGCTCCGCGTCAGTCAAGACGCCGTCGAGCACCTCGAGCATCGGCACCGTGGCCAGCCGGAGCATGCTGAGGTAGTTGTCGAGCCCCGCCCTGGCTTCGTCGCCTCGCTCCTCCGGCGTCGAAGCGAGCTGCTCCAGGTGGGCGCGCAGACCGATCGGGAGGTCGAGCGTTTCGCCGATCGTCGGATCGTAGTGCTCGCCCTCCTCACCCTCAAGCAGGTTGACGAGCGCCTGGGCGCTGACCTGTCGATCCTCGGAGCTGACGCTGTGCAGGCCCATCAAGGCCATGTTCACCCCTTGCCGGAGCGGGGCCATCGCCTCCGACAGGATCGCCCCCTTCTCTGGGGTGCTCATCTCCGCGCCGACGGCCACTGCCAGGAAAACGACGGCACCGATGCCGAGAAGGGCCGCCAGCCTTCGATGTTCACTGTTCATGGGAACCTCCTTCTCCGGTACTGTGCCGCCGGTCGGTTGGAATGACTATCAACGAGCACTCAACTCCTTCTCATTCGCCGTGGGGATCAGTCGGTAGCCGAATCCTTTCACGTTCTCGATCAGGGCCTTCGGACACGGATGGACGTCGACGAACTTCCGGCGCAGTAGGTAGATGTGCTGCTTTACGTCCGACGAGGCCGCGTACGGCGAGTCGCTCCAGACCGCTCGCAGCAGCTCGTCATCGGAGAAGACGGTCCCCGGGCTCTGCGCGAACACGCTCAGCAGCTCGAATAGCTTTGGCGTCAGGTCGACCGCCTGCCCATTGAACTGCACGGCACAGCTGCGCCGATCGATCTCGAGCGGCCCACAGCACAACACCGACTCGTCGCTCCCGACCGCTCGATCACCTCTCCGCGCGCGCCAGACGACGCCGAGTGCGATCCCGCCAACGCACCCCAGCCAGCATGCCGCCGCGATGGCGCCCGCGATCAGCGAGCGGTCCCGGACGCGGTCAGCCGCGTACTCATCGGAGAAGCCGATCCGGAAGAACCCGATCGCGGTGTCCGGGTAGCCGGCGAGTGCAATCGGTGCGAGTACCTCGACAGCGCCGCTACGCTGCTGCACTGTGATACCCGATGGAGGCTCGGCCGCCGCGTCGATCGCCTCGACATCGATCTCTTCATCCACGCCGCGGGCAATCGCTTCCCCGCGGACCACGACGTCGACGTATAGGCCGCTCCCCATCAGCAACAGCTTGGCCGCGGCGTCGATCGATCGGAGATCGTTGCGCACGATCCACCCCTCGGCCGACGCCTCGAAGGCCACCGCCCGCCTCAGGCAACTTGTTCGCAGCGTCTGCCAGACGCTCGCTCCGTACCGACTCACGTCGCGAACCGCGAAGAGACAGGCAAGCGCCAACACGACCACTCCGAGAAGCACGGGAAGACCCCACCGCCTGCGCCATGCCATCACATCCTGACTGTAGGAGGCACGTTCCGCCGGTGCAAGAGATGTCCGACGCTTGAGGCGAAATTGAGACTCGCGCCGGCGGCGCTACAGCTCGGGATAAGCGAGATGATAGCCCGTTGCATCCTGGTACCACTTCGCGACAGCCAGAAGCTCGGCCTCTCCGAACAGCTTGCCGACGAAGGAGATGCTGACCGGTCTTCCTGACCTGAGAAAGCCGCACGGGACCACGGCGTACGGTTGGCCCGTCAGGTTGGTGTCCCACTGGCTCGTCCATGTGATCTCCAGGTACACGTCGACATCGGACATTACGTCCTGCATCGCCTCCATCACCACATTCCGGCAGCGGCTGGCCTGGATGTACTCGACGGCAGGGATGAAGTGGCTCTCCTTCCAGTACCGCGGCCAGTTCGTGTCCAGCTCGTCCAGCGCTGCCATATCGTCGCTTCGGAAGATCGCGTCATTCGCCGCCGCGTTCTCGCACATCATCATGATCCCTGCGGCATGGCTGCACGGATCGTGCGCGTGCTGACCGCCGCCGAAGTCGAGCGGCACGAGATCGAATCCGGCCTCTCGGAAGAGGTCCACCGCTTCCTGCGTCGCTCGCCGGATTTGGAGTCGCTCAGCTGGATCGCCAGGCATCAGCTCGCCTTCGAGGAACGTGGTGCGATAGCCGATCCGAAGCGTCCGGATGTCGAAGTCGGGATCCCAGTTGAACGGGAGATCGATGATCGTGTTGTCTCTGCCGTCCGGTCCATAGATCGCGTTGAAGACGATCGCACAGCTCTCCACCGAGCGGCAGATCGGCGTCACCTTGTCGAAGCTCCAGGAGGTCGTCATCATCCCGATCCGGCTGATGCGACCGAACGTCGGACGCAGACCGGTCACGCCGTTCACATCGCAAGGAGAGATCATCGACCCCGCCGACTCCGTGCCGATGGAGAAGCCGACACACCCGGTGGCCGTCGCGGAACCGGGCCCGGCGGACGATCCGCCGGCGCCCCAGGTCGGGTTCCACGCGCACCTCGTGGTGCCGCCGTACCAGTGCTCTCCCGTCGCGAGCCTTCCCGTTGACAGCTTGGCCACGAGAACCGCGCCCGCTTCACGAAGCATCTCGACGACCGACGCGTCTCGATTGATGATCCGATTCGCGAACGGTTCGACACCCCACGTAGTCGGATACCCGGCGACCGAGAACAGGTCCTTGATCCCGTACGGGATCCCATGGAGAGGCCCGCGGTAGTTCCCGGCTGCGATCTCCGCGTCAGCCTGTGTCGCCTGCTCGAGCGCCAGATCTTCCGTGATCGTGACCGCGAAGAGGTAGGTGGGGTTGTAGCGCTTGAGGCGATCGAGGTACATCCGGGTCAGCTCCAGCGATGTGACCTGCCGTGTGCGGATGAGCTTGGCCAGCTGGGGGACCGTGAAGAATGCCGCATCCTCGAGATCCGGCGGCCGCTCCACATCGACATCGCTGAAGCGGAAGGGCTTCCTCTCGTTCGAGAACGTCATCCCCGCAGGGATGGGATTGAACACCACGGACGGGACAGTCGATTCGTCGAAGGGGAAGGCTCGAAGCTGTGCGTAGTCCTCACGATACTCAGTGAGCCCGTCGATGATCTCGAGTCGGTCGGCGCCGCTGAACTCGAGGCCCAAGAGGGCTTCCGCGGCGGCGATCATCTCGGAGGTTATCTCGTCCTCGTCCGAAGTGGCCAGGCTCACCGTAGACATCAGCAAGACCGTGATCGCGACGCCCAAGATGAGGACGCGTTCGAGCGTTCGTCTGTTGGATCTGGTCATGGTCCGACTCCTCCTCCTGCTGCCCCGTTGGGACGGCGACTGGATGGCCCCAACGAAAGCGCGCCCGGAACCCTGGCGGATTCCACCCTCAAATGGCCATCAACCCAAACTCAGCTCCGTCTCGTTTTCGCCATGTCCAGCGGGCGTGCGCATCGCGCAGCCGGGATGCTCCTTCGCCTTTCGGCCGGGCGGGCAATGAGGGAGGCGGGATGGCATACGGGAGAGAGCGACCGTTCGCGACCGGTCGGCCCGAGGATCGCTTGACCTTCACCCCTAGATCCGGCCCAAACATGATGGCGCACAACTCTGGGGTCAGATCTTGTCTTTTGATATTTCTCGCATCAGAGTCTATCCATCTACATGAGAAGTGCCGCGGGATCGCCCTGCGACTTCGTCTGGCGTATCCTCCGGCACGTCTAGGAAATCTGAGGCCCGATCCCCGCTGAGGTGCGCATGGCCTACTACACAGTCATCAACTGCGTGGATGGCCGTGTTCAGCGTCCGGCGCTCGACTACCTGGGAGATCGCAGTTCGGGAGTGCCTTCTCATGGCTTAGGCAGGCTTGAGCTCTCGTTCTCCATCCCCTAGGATAGCGCACCTAGGCCCACGGCCTGACCACGGGAATAGCCCGCTGGAATAGCACTCTAGTGTAGGTGAAAGGACAGCAATGGTGAAGGGCAAGGCGTTGGTGATCTTCTACACGAACTGCATCGAGTTTGAGGCAATACTGGCCGCGCAAGTGATTCACGGAGAGGAACTGGCGATCGACGTCGCCACTCCTGACGGCCAGGACTACCAAGGCCCTAGCGGCATCGCGTTGCGGGCAACTCACAGCTACGCCGACGCGGACGGCGCAGAGTATCAGGTAGTTATCATTCCTGGAGGCGACACGAATGTGGTTCTAGAGAACGAGTCTCTGACCAAGCTTCTCGACACGGCCAGCGATGCCGGTGCAACCCTCGGAGCGATCTGCGCGGGGCCTCGACTCCTCGCCAAGGCTGGCCTCCTGAAGGGGCGGCAGTTCACCCACGGATTCGGCGCCAACTCCTCACTTCCTGAGTGGGAAGGCGGTACGTACGTGGATCAGTTGGTCGTCGTCGATGGCAACATCGTCACGGCCAAGCCACAAGCCTACATCGATTTTGCGATTGAACTCCTGTATGCCGCCGGACTCCATGCAAGTTCGACGGTCAAGCACCTGCGTGAGTCAGGGCAGCTCGCGGACGATTCCCGTGACACCGAGATCCAGGCTGTCAAAGCCAGGTATCGAGGGATTTGGGCTGGCCAGTAGAGCGACTCCGCTTGAAGTCCCGGGAAGGCAGTACGAAACCGACTCGTTCTAGGACTCAGACTACATATGCGTCCACATGAGAGTCAGATACTGTAGTGGATGTCACGACCTTCCGCCTGCTCGTCAACGCCGATCAGCTTGCGAGTACCTACGGACCGCGTGTTCGATGCTCGGATCGCGGCAGAGATCTCCGTTCTTGTTGATAGCGTAGGCGATCAGGGATCGATCGGAAGTCACCCTTCGAGCTGCAGAGCCCCTGTACGAGGAAGGCATTCTCTTCGCGCGAACCCTCGACACCATCGCGCCGTTCTATCGCGTGATGCTCGGCCGGCGTGTGGTAGAGACGGTCGCGGTGGCATTCACTCAGCCCGGCCAGGGCACTTCGAGGAGTCCTGCGAACGTTTCGCGTTCGGGCCTCCCGAGCGCCGGCGCAACCCATCGCGCCGGCTCGCCGGCCATTCCTGAGAGAACCGCGCGGATTCCGAGAGGCGCACAGGCTACTATTGCTTCATGAAGATCCTACGACGTGCTCTGGTGTTCGCCCTGCTGCTTGCCAGCTGCGTTCCTGCTTGCTTCGCCTCTGCAGATCCTCCAGCATCATCAGCTGAGGCGCTCGAGGCAATCATCGTCTTCGACTCCAATCGTGACGGAAATCAGGAAATCTACAGGATGGACGCAGACGGCTCGAATCAGGTTCGTCTCACCCAACATCCCGGTATTGACTTCAGCCCGTCTGGATCGCCTGATGGATCACGCATCGCGTTCTCCAGACGGCTTTCCGGTACAAACAGGCTCTACATCATGCAAGCGGACGGTCAGGATCTGCAGGCCGTTGATGTGATAGGAGGGCAGTTTGTGTGGACGCCAGACTGCACGCACCTCGTCTTCGCTTCTCATATTGATGGCAATGCCGAGATTTGCGTCGTGAATTCGGATGGTACCGGGTATCGCCAGCTCACCATCAATGGGTGTGGCAATTTCGAGCCAACATGGTTGCCTGACGGAGACCACATCGGCTGGGCCTCGGGCCTGTCGGGGAACGCTGACATCTACATCATGCGAGCTGACGGGACGAACCTCGTGCAGATCACAGACGACGAATCGAACGAGGCCTATCCCAACTGGTCCCCCGACGGAGCGCGCATCGTCTTCTGTTCCGATCGAACCGGGGCGTGGGAAATCTACGTCATGGACTCCGCCGGGGGCGATGTGCACCAGTTAACATACACGGACGGGTTCAACGGCGCGCCTCGGTGGTCGCCTGATGGAACTCGGATTGCGTTCCAATCGGATCGCGACGGCGATTCAGAGATCTTCGTGATGAGCGCTGATGGGAGCAACGTCCAGCAGCCAACCGACAACCATTCCGAGGATGGTCATCCTTACTGGCTTCCTCTACGGTAAGAGGAAGCAGAACTCTGACCCGACAGCGAGATGGGGCAAGAGCAGGTGTCCGTTCGTGGCGTTCCGCGTAGTCCGGAGGAAACATGTTCTCCGGAGTCCGAGGGACACGTACCTCGTCTCGAGATTCCACTCACAGCGGACTCGCCGCACACCCACACCATGAACACGACGCGTTGCGAGCGGCGTACAGCTAATCCGAGAACGCGGACGCGATTGCCCCTTCCGCATCAGCAATCACATCGTTCATCAGCTCATCCAGCTTGGCATCGGACAGGCTGCAGCCGGCGGCGCGTGCGTGCCCGCCGCCGCCAAGCCTGAGCGCGATCTCGCTCACATCGACACGATTCTTCGAGCGAAGTGAGATATGTGCCATCCCTCGGGGCCACTCGATGAACATGATCGCCACCTCCACCCCGCCGATGGACCGAAGCTGACCGACGAGCCCGGGCGTGTCGTCCTCGGTGCAACCGTTTCTCTCAATCATCTCCGCGGTCACGTGGGCCGTCGCGAGCCTCCCGTCAGCGGAGATCTTGAGGGTCTTGAACATGTCCGCATGAAGGTGGATCTCATTCAGGGTTCGATGTTCGAGCACGGCCTCTGCGATGCGGGTGATGCTCGCACCGTGGCGGATGAGCGACGCTGCGTAGCTGAAGACACGCTCGTCAGCACTCGAATATCGGAAGAACCCGGTGTCAGTCGCGATGCCAAGGAGAAGCATCTCGGAGAGTACAGGGTCGAACTCGACAAGCCGCTCGCCGATCTCATAGACAATCATCGCGGTCGCCGCATAGGAGGGATCGCAGAAATTCGTCATCCCGAATCCGGCGTTTGTCTTGTGATGATCCAGGGTGACATCGGGGATCCCGCCTTTGAGGAGACCGACGGCATCTCCAATCCGGGAAAGATCGGATGCGTCGACCGTGATCGACGTGTCGTGGGAGTAGGAGCGCAGTTCCTCCACGCCCCTTGTCAGCCCATCGCCAGAGAGCCTGAGGAAGAAATCCGGGATCCTGTCCGCAATGCAGCCTTCGGCCGTCTTGCCCGCCTTTCTGAGGATTGCGACGAGAGAGGCAACCGAGCTGATGTCGTCCCCGTCCGGCCTGATGTGGCCTATCACGAGGAATCGCCGTCCCACTCTGAGCCTCTCTGCCACTCGATCTAGTGTCTCAAACATCGTGTCTCCTTCGGAGCCACACGGATTGTAGCCCGCCAAGTCAACTGCTCCAGATCACTAGATCCATTGCAGAGATGAAGGCGAAGGGTCTCTCGGAAAGGGCGAGGGGATCAAGGGCGAAGGGGTGAGGCCTTTATTCTCGAATCGCAATACGCTGGACTGGCTCCATCACGGCCACGCCACCATGCACCGAGTACGGGGGGCAGTCCTAAAGGCGCAGGACGTGACTCCTGGTACTGCTCTTCACGGATGAGTACCGCTTAACGGAATCACTTGCTTCGCCTGCTGCGCTTCCTGGTGGCCGCCGAGGACGAACGTCGCCGGCTCCGAGTGCCGTGTTCCCGCCTCGCTTTCGCCGAGGTAACACGACACCAACATCGAGCGAGCCTCGATGTCGTAGATGGCTGTGTAGACGGTACGATCGGGATGCACGTCGTTCTCAGTCTTGGGGGCACAAAGGACGTCGAAGGACGCTTCGCGAGCGATCTCTGCAAGGCAAGAAGGGGACAGAGATGCTGTCCGTTCGATTCCGCGCTGCACGATCCGATAGCGTGTGTACATGAAGCCCTGTTTGTGTCCGTCCTCCTCGGGAAGCTCGCTATCGTTCTCGAATCGAGACGGTGCGAAGTTGGTCAGCACCCGTGGTTCGCCCTCTCGTTCGGTGAGCACGATCCGGTTCCCGGCCGGCGACTTCTCGAGCACGACGGACCGCCCGCGCGCATCGGCAATCAGGTAGAGACACGGCGTGAACCCGTAGTACGTTCGCAACGAAAGGAGCGCCTCCTGTGCCTCATCGACATCAGCGCACATGTCGAGCACGTATCGCACGACCTGGAGCTCGTTTAGGCCTGGCTCCGGATGGCTGACCGGTTCATAGCGGTAAGCGGGTGTGGGCTGGAAGTCGCCGACGAGGCGATAGTCCCCGTGCGAGTTGCAGATCACGACCAAGCCCTTCTCGTTGATCCCGTCCATCGCCCCCAGGAGGTCGAAAACGATCGCCGACGTCGAGGCGTATCCCTCGTCGGGCACCATCGTGAGCGCGAGGATCCTCGAGCTGGACGGATGCTCTACGTCTCCTGTGAGATCGACACCCAGGTCCATGTTCCGCACGACGTGTGCGTGTCCACCCTCCATCCGGCTGGCCGGCACGTATGCCGCAGAGCAGCCGGGAAGTTGGACGTCGAACCACAGCGTCGCAAGATCATGTGTCGGCTCGTCCATCGACAATCCGAACGCGTCACCGACGCCGACCATCCGTTCGTAGAGCGGGCGGAAGTACCTGTTCAAGAAGCTCCGTTGTGCTCGGATCCGATCCGCGTCCGGGCACGGCATGGGAAGGATGCCCAGCTGGTCTCGGCCGTACGAGGCGATGTCGCGGCCGATGTCGCGGTTCGTGCCACGCAACTCCCACTCCCAGATGGTTGCATAGGTATTGTCGTTGCCGACCCGGAGCTTCGGTTCTCCCATCAACGATACCTCCTTGCGTCACGAAACATAACACTGTTACACATTCTATCTGCTGCCGGCTCTCTGTCAAGGCGGCGTCAGATCTGTTCGCGTCCAAGCGGGGATGAGAGTCGGCAAAGCACGCAGGGGTGAGGTCTTCTCTTTCGAATCGCGATGCGCCAGACCGCCTTCATCACGGCTGGGCCTCGGCGCGGAATCGGTGAACACGCACCCCGTTTCGATCTTGAGGATGCAAGATGGCCAGGACCAATCCGCTGTGTTTTCCGAAGCACGACGACGCTTGGGACATGGCTCGCTACACTGAATCCTATGGGCCAACCCTCGGTCAACCTACGAGACGCGAGTCCCCTCTATGAGGAAGGCGTCGTCTTCGCCCGGTACCTCGATGCGATCGCACCGTTCTATCGCGTGATGCTCGGCCGGCGGGTCGTCGAGATCATCGGCAGGGCATTCGCGCAGCCCGGCCACGACCTCTCCTACCAGAACACGATCTTCGCCGAGCGCGACGGGGCGATCGTCGGGATGATCTCGGGCTACGCGACCGACCGACACCGCAGTTCCGTGGGTCCGCCTCTGAGGGAGGCCCTGGGCGGTCGCGCCACGAGAATGCGAATCGTGGCAAGATTGATGGCACGGCAGCAGTGGTTTCTCGGCACCTATGCCGACGGGGACTTCTACGTCCAAGGGTTCGCCGTTGATGAAGACCTCCGCGGCCAGGGCATCGGCTCCGCACTGATGGATGCGATGGAACAGCGAGCCCGCACCGGCGGCTCGAAGCGATTGATCCTCAACGTCGGAGCCAAGAACGAGGGTGCCCGCAGGCTCTACGACCGCCGCGGCATGATCGTCGAGGCCGGATGGCCCAAGCTCCCATGCATGCCCCCTTTCGTCCTCCGGATGGTTAGCCCGCTTCGCAGTCTGCCGAGTGAGTGATGCAATCGAGGGCGGCTAGAGCGGCTGTCGCATGATTTCCTTCGCGCGCTCGAACGCTTCCACGGATAACTGGAGTTCTGCAACTTCCAGCGCCCCCACCAGGGCTACCGAACCGAGGCACGAACCCCCTCGGAGATCTTCCGGGCCCTTCCCGCGGACAACGTCACGAGGAGGCGTGAACTGCCAACACCATCCCAGGACTGGACACACTAGTAGTTGACGACGAACGTCAGCTGAGGGCTCGCGCTCGCTAGTCCAGAGAAGTTCTCCCCCCGGGCATACAGGCCGATTCGAACGGACTTCAACGTGCAATGCGAAGGGCAGGCATCCGAGGACACACCACCGTCAATCTCCCGCACGAGCCACAGCTTCGTTGTCGCCGTATCTCCGACGCCAGCGCTGCTTGTGAAGCTGTATGGCTGGAAACTGAGGTGGAGCAAGCACCCGATGTCGCCCTTTGGCTTGCAGTCGATCGAGCCCGTCGGGAACACAGTCACATTCCGCACTCCCTGGGGGTCTTCCGCGACGGCCAGCACGAAAAAGTGATCGCTCTTCTGGATGGTGCGCTCCGTCGGCGGGTCGCCGGTCTTCAGTGTGACCTTCTGCCCCGTGGCCGGGTCGAAGAAGATCAAGGAGACGACGGGTGCGCTATCGTCTGGCGGATCGACGACCACCGGATTCCCGAACAGCGCGATCAGGAACTCCTCGACCTCCTCCGGCGTGCACGCGGACACGAAGAGGAGCACGACCAGTAACACAGGCATCAGCATCGCGAGTCTCCGGATCACCGTGCCCTCCTTTCTCGCAGAGGCCAGGCTTCCAAGCGGTCAGATCGCTGCTTCCCGCAACATTCAGCAAGTGCCCGAATCGCCTCCTGGCTCTGTTTCTGCATTCATATCTCACTCGAACAGGAGACAAGAATCACGGAGTTCTATGTGCTTCGTTGACTCTCGCTTCCATCGTACTCTACCCATCACGAGCAGAGCAAGAACCTGATGAATACGTGAAGGTCAATGAGTGCACACCTCTCGAATCTGGCACACCACAAGTAGGGCATCGACTCGGAAGAGGAGCGGATTCAGTGGAGGAGAGGCCGGTCGGAGAAGAAGCAGATGCCGGCATTGGGGGAAGTATCGGGTCTACCACTGGACCTCGTCCAGAGACGGACACACCCCGTTGATGGGGAGCCAGGCTACTCAGCCATGCTGAGTAGCTGGGGTGCTGCTACGCAACTCCCACACGAGGAAGTGGGCTCTCCCGTAGCTTGGCTGCTTCACGCGTGGCGCGAAGCAGCTGCAGCAGACAGGATCGCTCGATGGGCAATCCGGGGCTGATCGGGTATGTGGCCCAGCTGCAGGAAGGACCCACGGTCAGGCAATCCGCCATCCGGTATGGCACTTGCTGTGCGTCATCTCGGCCATGCTTCGAGGCCACACTGACCACGAACCACCGCAGAGCACTCACTCAGAGACTTGAGGATCCAAGAGAGGTACTCAAGTCTTGGATCCGCCAGCGAGAGCAAGACGCCTCCTCGAGCTAGTCGCCTGCCACTTGCTGGAGCCGAGAGGAATACCTCCGCTCTCCAGGATCGCTGCGTCGACAGTCTCGCCTCAGGCTGCAAACAGCGTCGATCGGCTCCACGCACCCGTTGAATCTCTTGCGTAGACGAGATTGTCTGCGTCATATGCGCCAGCTAGACTGTGGCGCTTCAAGGGAGGGATGTCTCGTGAATGCTGTCACACGTCTGGCTATCGTCTCTCTCATCGTGACTATCTGCGGCCGTTTCGTCGTTGCAGATGACGCCATGCCACCTCTTTATTTGACGATCATCATTCACAACGAGGAGGACATGAGCCGCGGGGTCACTCCGAAGGCAAACATCCCTGATTACGACGGCGACGAAGCGCTAATGCATCACTTCGCAGACGTCATGAGGCGTTTCGCCGAGATGGTTGCAGAACATGGAGGAAGAATCAACTTCGGTTCTGACTGGACGTTCTCGCGAGGTGCCGCCCTTTACGAGCCGAGCTTCTACTCGGACCTCCGGGCTTTGGGGCACGAAGTTGATGCGCACGCGCACGAGTCGTTTGTTCTCTACCACCAGGTGCGAGAGGAGATCGTTCTCGCCGGCGTTGGCCCGTCCCAAGTGGCATCGGGGGTGAACGAGGAGGAGATCCAGGATGAGCTTGCCTATTTCGACATGTACTATCCGGAATTCCTCATCCTTTGGGGGGTTTCGCTCCCCGGCCACACTGCCGGCGAGTGCGTCGCCCCTTGGGTTTGGCGTCCGTCTCGTCACGACTGGACAGTCCACGACCCAGATGGGCGCTATGTCTACATCGGTCATGGAGAGCTTGTAAACAGCATCCAGACCGTGCGTCAGGCGCTCGAAGATCGGTCAGCAGATCGAGTGAACACAATTGCTGTTTTCACCACGCCACGCGAGTTCAAGGCAGCCGATGGCACACCCGGCATTGATGAAGCATGGACTGTATCAACAGATTCAGCTGACTACTGGGAGAATCGCTTGACCTGGTGGGATAACTTCCTCGGGCAGATCGACCCGCTCGTGGCAGCTGGCGTTATGGAGTACAAGACGCTGAGCGACATCGCGCTGGTTTTCGAGGAGCGAGAGCCAGAGCTTACCTTTGACTGGGAGCAGGTTCCGAGATCGGATCTTGGCATGCGCCCGCGGAACGTTGAAGCCGGCTACCCGATAGAGGACTAGTTCCTGAGGTCAGCGGCTTCGTTCGCCACCAGCCGACGCTCTAGACTGTCCAGTCCCGGAATGACGTTGATACGTCAGACCTCCTCGTCACGTTGACCGCGAACGGCGTCCAGAGGATCTCGGAGAGTGTCCGTCCCTTGGTTCGGTACCCCTGATGAGGACGCTGGAAGTTGTAGAACTCGATGGACGACGCCCGGGATGTCTGCAGCTGATGCCGCTGCCTGAAGTACCGACGCCGAAAGAGAATCCGCCAATGCTCGCGCAAGGTCGTTCCCTGTGGCCGCTCGGCAAATCCGTTGGTCCAGGCATGGCGCGGCTTGGTTCGCGTGTGTCGCACGCTGAGCTCTCGGCATGCCTGATCGAACTCTTCCTTTAATCCACTGCCACCGTCGGTGAGAACTCGCCGCAGTCTCCAGCTCGCCTGCTTCACCGCGACGACATTTCGCAGGAATGTCGCTGCTTGCCTCGCGTTTCTGGCTGGGACCACCTTGGCCATCGCATACGAGCTGGCTGCATCACAGGCGGTCAGCTGCCACAGCTTGCCGACTCGTTTGAGGTTCCCGATGTAGAACGTGTCGATGCAGACCAGCTCTCCAGGCTTCTCTGCTTGTACATGACGGGTCTTCCTGCGCGAGACGTTCTCTCGTGTTCGTTGGGTGAGGAGCCTCGCGCTCTTCGCGCCGTGGACCTCGAGAACGAGCAAGCGCTGGGTACGTGTTCCCAATCCCAATCGATGCAGCGCCCGCCAGACGGTGGTTGATGAGACAACGACGCCCTCCATTCGTAGCTGGTCACTGACGCGTTGCGGGCCCCCGCGTGGGCCAGGTGAGCGCCGTGGCGAGAATCCTGCGCTGTCTGGCCGTGTCCAACTGCACAGGACGTCCTGGGCGCGCTGCGGTTCTACGCGGATGTAGAGCGTCTGCTCCGCAGAGCGCAAAGCGTCTCTTCCAGCGGTAGCAAAGCGTTCGCGAGATGCCTGCTTCGCGGCACGCAGCGCTGACGTTGCTCAGCTCTTCGGCTCGTTGCAGAACAAGCAGACGAGAAGAGCGTGCACCTTGTCTTCGAGGGTCATCGGCAGTCCTCCCAGGTCGTGTGATGACTTCCTGGTGCTTCTGCTCTGATGACTCTCTTCTTTCAGCCTCTCTCAATCGGCCACCTGCAAACAGCACTGCGAAGCTCGACACGCTAGTGATGTATCCGTTAGCTCAGACCTTGGCTGCCGACGGCTCGGATCGAGAGGGCGCCGGCGTGACACCTGATCTGCTCGTCCCGCTAACCCGCGATTCGCTACCCAATACCGGCGATGCACAGCTCCGGGCCTCCATCGACTACCTGAGGTCCTTCGCCGATCGGTAGGAACGCCGACGAGAAGCCCGCGTCTCCAGGGGCATGTGGTATGACGCCGTGTCGAATGCCGATGCCCTCGCCCGGATCGCGAGGCGACACGCTGCTCCTGCAAATCATTCCGGGAGGCAGACCATGCCGTGACGCATCGACCAGGCCGGCTTCCTCGCAGA
>Ga0272443_10001695_pt1 | contig 30925 bp, 24 predicted proteins | sample SSMAcet12_FD_193581 | JGI IMG/M metagenome (GOLD analysis project Ga0272443, IMG submission 193581) | Marine sediment archaeal communities from Little Sippewissett salt marsh, Falmouth, MA, United States - SSM-Acet-12 | ecosystem: Environmental > Aquatic > Marine > Wetlands > Sediment ... | reverse complement strand
TACGCTAAGACAACTGTCTTCATAAGAGCTCCTCTGTTTCCCTTTGGCAAAATGTTCCCGCTCCCTGCGATCCATTGCGGCCAATCACCTTATCTACGAAGTATCGGGGTCTGGCTCGCACGTCGTGGTAGATGCGGCCGATGTACTCTCCGAGCAGTCCCATACCGACGAACTGAGCGCCAACGAATATGAAGAGAATGGCAAACAGGGTGAACACTCCCTCGGCCGCCCACCCGGGCCCATGTACCACCCGTAGGACGAGCAAAGCGATACCAAATCCGACGCCCGCAACCGAAATTAGGCCACCCGACACACTGAGTAGGCGCAACGGGAAGGTCGTCATACTCGTCAACAAGTCGAATTGCAGGTTGATCAGTTTCCACAGACTGTATTTCGAATCGCCCTGAGGACGGTCGGCATGCCGAACCTCGATCTCGGCCGCCTTTCGGGCGAAGTCGTTCGCCAGAACCGGGATGAACGTACTGCGCTCATGGCACTGTAGCATGGCATCGACGACGCGGCGGCGATAAGCGCGAAGCATGCAGCCGTAGTCGTGCATCATCACCCCGGTAGTTTTCCGGGCGGCACGATTGACGATGCGGGAAGCCACGCGTCGAAACAGGGTATCCTGGCGCGGCATACGGACCGTCCCGACCACGTCGAACCCTTCTTTGATTTTCCGAACGAGCTTTGGAATCTCCTCGGGAGGGTTCTGCAAATCGGCGTCGAGGGTAATGACGATATCGCCCCGCGACTCGGCGAAACCCGCCATCACGGCTGGATGTTGACCGTAGTTGCGGTTCAACAGCACCCCCACGACGCTACCTTCATGATGTTCGGCCGCAGCACTGATGAGCTGCGCCGAGCTATCCGAACTGCCATCATCCACCAGAATGATCTCAAAGGGTATTGCAAGGCCCTCACAGACCTCCACACAGCGACGAACCAACTCCGCCAAAACCTCTTCCTCGTTGTAGACCGGGACAACCAGAGATACCGAAAGCGTACGCGTCGACGCGTCGCGAGCATTCTCTCTGTCGTCAAGCTTGCGAACACGTTCCAGCGTGCCGGCTGACCGTTGGTCCCTGCCATTCCGCGGATGCGCGACTGGATCATCCAGGTCGTAGATGGCTATGCCCTTGTCTTTCATGACTGTACTCTTTCCTTCGAGGTCGGATGTGCCGCGACGCATGAGCGGTTTTCCGATAGGATTTCTTTGATGGCGCTGACGACGTCGTCGACATCGTCCTCGATCATGTCGGGGAACAGCGGCAACGAGCAGATCCGGTCGGAGTTCCACTCCGTGTTCGGCAACATGCCCCGGCGCATGCCCATGGACTCCCGATAGAATCGCTGCAAGTGCACCGCCCGGAAATGGAGACCGGTCCCAATATTCCTCTCTTTCAGTTTCTGCATGAAGTCATCGCGGCTGAGCCCGACCCGGTCGATATCCAGCCGCACGATGAAGAGATGCCAGGCATGCTTCATCGAGTACGCTGGATCTGATAGCGGCATGACTTCTTCTACACCGGACAGTCGCTCGCGGTAGCGCGTAGCCAGTTCGGTGCGCCGGGCGTTGAACGTCTCGACGCGGGCCAGTTGGCTCAGACCCAAGGCGGCCGAGATATCCGTCATGTTGTACTTATAGCCCGGTTCCAACACCTCCGCCTGAGGCGAACGGCCCCGCTGATGCCGATCGTAAGCGTCTACGCCCAACCCATGAAATTTCAGACGTCGAACGCGCTCCAACAGGTCGTCATCATCCGAGCACAGCATGCCTCCCTCGCCTGTCGTGATGTTCTTGATCGGATGAAAAGAGAAGATCGACGTACCGCTCGCGCCCACGTGCTGTCCGTCGTAGCATGTGCCCAGAGCGTGGGCCGCATCCTCGATCAGAGGGATTTGCTGGACCGTTGCTAACTGACAGATAGGCGTCAGGTCCACCGGCGCGCCTGCGAAGTGGACCGGGATGATGGCCCGCGTGCTTTCGGTCACGCAAGCCTCCATTGACTCGCGCGTAACCATCAGCGTATCCCGGTCAATGTCTGCGAAGACTGGCGTTGCCCCTGCCAGAACGATCAGGTTCACCGTGGAGACCCACGTCATGGAGGGCGTGATGACCTCGTCGCCCGGACCGATTTCCAAGGCTTTCAGAACCAGGTGCATTCCGGCCGTCGCTGAGGCCAGAGCCACTGCCCCGGGACAACCGACGTAATCGGCAAAGCACCGCTCGAACTCAGCCGTCTTTGGACCGGTGGTAATCCAGCCGCCCCGCAAGACTTCGGCCACGGCGGCAACATCCAGTTCCGTAATTGAAGGCCGCGAAAACGGCAGAAACTCATGGCGCATGATTCGTGCCTCCATGTGCTTTGGTGATGACGTGCGCAGGCGAAGAACCATCCCAGAACCAGGCGATCCACTTCTCCTCTTTCGACGATTTGGTTTCCCAGCGATACACCGGTTCGCGCAGACTTTTCTGCCTCTGTAACTCGCTGATGAACTCAGTGAGAAGCCCCGTTGCATACCGCCGCTGAGTGATTACGGCCCCGGGACACGCCGGCTCTAAAGAACCGCTTATCTTCTCCGGGGCATCCAGAATCTGCAGCGGCCTTGGGGGAGCCAGGTAGAACAACAGGTTTGCGTTGGGCTTCGGATACACCGCGATCCTCTCGGGAGGCAGGGGCGCCGTTTCCTCGCGCAATTGCCGGGCAAAGGCGCGTTCCGTCCGGTTTGCCTCCAGGATATTCTGCTGCCAGCAGAAGAAGCCCCCCAGCAACACCACCACGACGGCCACCAACGGCCACGCTGCCGCATCGGATACGGCCGACCGGCACGAAAGTTGCATAACGATTCCGCCCGCGATCAAGGCAAGGACCCCAACCGCAAGACTGGCGACATCGAGACCCAGCGAAACCTCGAATCCCATCATTCTCCTGGGAACGATCAGAATCAGCGGGATCGCCAGTTCGAACGCGATCAGTCCGATGAACACCGCTCGTTGGATGCCCAGTCCCTGCTGGCGGAGTCGCTCCGCGTGCGGCTGGTGGAGCCATCCCACAAAGACAGCCATCAAGAGGGCACAAAGAGGCAGAATCGGAAGAATGTAGTAGCTGCGCCGCGAGCCGGAAACGGTGAAGAACAGGAACACAAGCACGATGGCCGAGATAAGCCACCGGGTGTGCCTGTCAAGCACCTTCCGACCTTGCACGGTGGCAACGACGGCTACGACAAACAGTGGGGTCCACGGCAACAGCAACACCGGAAGCCCATACACATACAGATAGATGGGGCCCTTGTGATCGATCGGGTTGAAGTATCGCAGAATATTCTCCTGAAAGACCAGACCCAGGCCGCTGGACTGGTAGTCGGTGCCCTGCGTAAGAGAGGCATACACGAACGGAGACAGGTAGACGAGCAAGCCCATCACAAGCGCCAGGATGTGCGCTGGACGAAGCAGGAGACGCCAGCGGCGCTGCGTCACCATGTCCGGCAGCACTATGACCATGGGGACCACCACCGCCGTCAAACCCTTGGTCAAAGCCCCGACAAAGACAATCAGGTAGAACACCAGGAGCGCCGGGAAGCCCAGGTGGTCCCGTCTGGACCAATACCAGGCCACGGCCACGACGATGAAGGCGAGATTCTCCGCCTCGGCCGTACCCGTGCGGGACCAGAAGAGAAAGGCATAGGTTGTCAGCAAGAACCAGCCGGCGAGCCTTCCGACTTTGGCTGACCAGAGCCGGGTACCGAGACTGACGGTCGCCCAGATGGCAACGAGGCCGGCGACGGCACTAGGCAAGCGGACGACGAACTCATTGAGAATCCCCGTTGCAGCGGAAATGATGACCCGGAACCAGTAGGTCAGAAACGGCTTGTCGAAGTAGGGCTCTCCATCGATTGTTGGGTGAAAGAAATCCCCGGTCATCAGCATCTCCCGCGTGACCTCAGCCCAACGGCCCTCGGCCGCCCACAGCCCTCGGTTGCCCAAGCCCCAGAGCAGCAAGAGTACCGAAACCGACAGAAGCAAAAGTGTTTCTCGCACCTCAAACATCCGAGCAGGCCTACCATCGATAGACGCCGCGCATCCGATCCCGTCGTCTCTCAAGACTTCTCCTTCTCGACGATTCGTCCCGTATCCGTAAGCTTCAGGGTAATCATGGCATTGCCTTTGGCACCTTCAACCTCATAGTACGTCTTGTTGTCTTCGACCTCCTTCGAAGCCCTGAGTTCTGCCTCCGGACCGAAGTACTTCCGACTGGCAGCTTTCACCGCCTCCGGCAGCGAATCATAGGCGACGCTTTCCTCGGTCGTGAGGACCGCGCCGTCGCTGGCCACATCGTACTCCACGTGCTTCCCATCCGCCGTCGCCTCCACATCGTAGATGACCCTGCCGTCTGCTTCCTCCTGTTCGAGTTTCTCGATCTGCCCGCCGCCCGCCAGCCTTTCAATGGTGCTGCGCGCGGGCCCAGGAATGCTCGACAGGGGCACGGGCCGATCAGAGCCGCTCTTTTCGCCTCCGAGATGCGAAAGAACGCCACAACCCGAGGCCACGGCCAGCACCGCCGAAACCAGCAGCCATCCGAGAATTCGATTTCCCATAGCGTGGTAACTCCTTTCTGTTTCGCCCTATCTTGAGACTGGAACCTGAAGAGGACCTGAAGAAGACCCGCTTTTTTTGTGGCATTTGTAGAAATACTTCGTCCTGACCGGATCGTCCGACCAAGGCTAGCCGGACACACCTTAAGCCAAGCTGAAGGAATGATTAGAGGCCGCTAATGATCCTGGGTGTTCGCCGGAAAACTGTCCTGCTGCGGTCTCTGCCGGACTTCAGGCCCCAAATCCTCTATCCGAAGGACGCCAGCGGCCCATCACCTACCCTTTGAAGGCCCCGAAAGCCGGCGGCGGATTTCCATCTTGCTCTCCCACTTGTGATAGTCCGGGCCTACGTGTTCCTCCCAGTCGAAGCGCCACATTTCACACCACCGCCGCCAAACCGAACACAAGCATTTCATCACTCTCATACAAACCCCCATTTCTGTCGAAGATTCCTCGGCGCCGAAGGACATCGAACAGACCCTTCGGTTCAGGCTTTACCCAGATACTAACGCCCCGGACCTTAAGACAACCTGAAGCCGCTCCGACGGAAAGGCCGCTATGAGCTCGTCGGTGCGGGCCGCCCCCTGGGCGTCCGCGCGGGAGAGCCGATGAGCAGGAGACGGTAGAACACGGGGGTAGCAATCAGCGAGAACAGAACCGAAATGCAAACCGCACCAATGACGGCGATGGCAAGCGGCCTGAGCATGTCGGCGCCCGACCCAATCCCGTAAGCCAGTGGCAGCATGCCCAACATGGTCGTCAGCGAGGTCATCAGTACCGGACGCAGACGCCGACGACCCGAACGGATCAGCGCTTCGTCGACAGCCAGTCCTTCATCGCGAAGATGGTCTACGAAATCGAGCATCAGAATACCATTCTTGGCCACAATGCCGATCCCAATGATGGCGCCTAAGAATGAGACGACATTTAGCGACGTGCCGGTCAGATAGAGCGCAATCAGAGTACCGAATAGCGCGAGAACCGCGCCAAGTACAATAGCCAGTGGCTCAGCGAACCCTCTGAATTCGACCAACAGAACGGTGAACACGAGGACGACCGCCATGGCTAGAACAACCAGCAGATTGCGAAAAGACTGCTGCTGCTGCTCGTAAAGCCCGCCGAAGTCGATAGTCCCGGGCGGAATCGTCGCATCTTCACCCAGCACACTCCGAATTTCGGCCATAGCGCTGCCCATGTCACGATGTTCCAGGCGGGCCGTCACCGCGACATCTTGACGCATGTCTTCGCGGCGCAGCTCTAGTTGCGGCGGCTCTTCCTCGACGTCGGCCACCTGAGACAGCTTGACCAATTGGCCGGTCGGAGTACGAATGGGCAAGTCCTGTAACATTCTGAGCCGAGCGGTCGCTGCGGGCTCAGCGAGAACGCGTATCTCGATGATCCGGTCGCTCTCCAGAATCGAAGAGGCGGTCTGACCCAGCATGGCCGTACTGACCGCCGCAGCTATCTCTTCAACACTCAAGCCGAAACGCTCGGCGTCCATCGTCCGGACGCGCAAATGGATCGAGTTACCCGTGTAGACCAATCCGTCGAAGGTGTCGACCACCCCCCGAACATTCCGGATCGCCCCTTCGATTTCAGAGGCCTTGGCCTTGAGAAAGTCCGTATCGGTAGAGAACAGTTTGATCTCAATCGGGGCCGGCGCCCACATCAGATCGCCGATCAGGTCGGCCAGGATGCCCGGAAACTCCCATTCCAATCCAGGGACCGCCGCGTTGAACCGGTGGCGCAGCTCCGAGATGACCTCTTCCGTGGACCGCTTGCGGTCGGGTTTCAGCTTTACGAGGAAATCGCCCGTGTGCGGCTCAGCAATGGCCAGTGCCAGGCGAGCGCCGGTGCGCCTGGAGTAGCTCTCGACCTCCGGGACCGTCCGCAGAATCGACTCGGCCTGTTGCAGCATCTGGTCCGTCCGGGCCAGACTCGTTCCAGGTCGCCCCTGATAGTCGATCACGAATCCTCCTTCATCCATGGGGGGGAGGAACTCGGTGTCTAATCGTCCGTAGATCCCGAACCCGGCGATCAGGATCAGCACACACAGGCCCAACGTCACCCAGCGATGCTGCAGGGCCACTCGAATCAAGACTTCGTAGACGCGGATCAGCAGACCCAGCACGGCTCCGCCCGCCATCGTCCCTTCGGACAGGCTCGGGCCTTTGCGGACCCTCATCAACCAAGCCGCCAGGGACGGAGTCATCGTGACGGCCAGAACGAGCGACGTCAGCAGCGCCACGACCATGGTCATGGCCAGGGCGCGGAAGAACACGCCCGTGATCCCATCCAGGAAGACCAGAGGAATGAAGACCACCACGGGTGTCAGGGTTGAGGCCACGAGCGGTCGGAGGAGTTCGCCGACGGCACTTTCCACGGCCGTGACCCGGCTCATCCCGGAACTGAGCTTGGTGTGAATGGTCTCGACCACCACGATCGCATCGTCGATGATCACACCGATGGCAGCCGCAATGCCCCCCAGTGTCATCAGGTTAAAGGTCAGCCCGATCAGTTTCATGGCCACGAGCGTCGTCAGCACGGTCATCGGAATGACCAGGGCTGCCACGCTCGTCGATCCCCAGTTCTTCAAGAACAGATAAAGAATCGCTGCCGACAGAATCAGCCCGAAGAAAATGGCCTCCCACACACTGCGGACCGACTCGCGCACGATCAAGGACTGATCGTAGAAGAAGGCCAGCTTCATATCCGGCGGCAGCTCCTGTCTCAAGGTGCGTATCTCTTGATTCAGATGCTCGGCTATACCAAGCGTGCTGCCATCGGGGTGGCTGCGGACGTTCAGCAGCACGGCCTCTTCGCCGTCAGCGGTGACGATGTTGAATACCGGCTCTGGCCCTCGCTCAACGTGAGCAAAGTCCCGTACCCGCACAGGATGTCCATCAATCACCTTCACCGGGAAATCGGCGACCTCCTGCGGATCGTTCAATCGACCATCCACAACGGTCAGATACAGTAAATGGTTCTCTTCGTGCATGCCCGCGGGAGCAATGAGGTTGTTCTGGGCGAAAGCCCCCGTGACATCCGACAGGGCCAGACCCGACGCCTGCAGGCGCAACGGGTCTACGACTACATGGTACTCCGTGGTCCGCCCGCCTACCAGGTCCACGCGCGCGACACCCGGAATCCGCAGGAAACGTGGCTTGAGGTCATAGCGAGCCGTCTCCCATAGGTGCGTGATGTCACGCATTTCGCTGGTCAGGCTCACCCCGATGATCGGAAAGGCCGAGAAGGTGAGGCGATGGACCGCGGTCGTCGCGGTGTCAGGCAGGGTGGGGCGGATTTGCGAGAGGCGGGCGAGGACGTACAGCTCCGACTGAACCATGTCCACCTGCCAGTTGAAGAAGACGTTCACCTCGGCGGAACCTCTCCCCGTGGCGGTCCGAATTGTCGTGACGCCTGGGATGTCCTTCATCGCCTCCTCGATCGGACGTGTGATGGTGGCCATCATCTCGTCGCCGGGCATCACCCCATTGTCCACGAGAATCACCACCCGGGGAAAGTCAGTCTGCGGGAATACCGAAGAGGCGATACGGAAGGCGCAGTATACGCCACCGAGGCACAGGGAAAGACCGATGAAGACGATGGCGACCGCATGGCGCGTCGCAAAACGACCGAGTGATGATCGATGTTCTTTCCCCTTCGAGGGTTCCTGGCTAGCCATGTCTCGTCCCACTCCGGTGCGTTATGGACCCATTACCCGTATCTTGGTCTTGCCAGGTAGACCGTAGGCCCCAACCGTGACCACCCGCATCTGCGGGGTGAGCCCCTGACCCTCCACCTCCGTCCAGCCGTCTTCAGTAAGGCCCCGAGCAATTGGCACAGTAACCGCCTCGTCACCGTGCACAACCGCCACCACGGTTTGCCCCTCAGGGGTTGTCACAACGCTCTCCTCCGGCACGACCAGGCAGTCGCCATGCTCGGCGACGACAATGCGGGCCCGAACGAATTGCCCCGGGCGGAGGGCCGCCTCGATCGGCAGCGTTACCCAAACCGCCACGGTACCGTCGTTGGGATCTACTCGATGATCAATGTAGTCGACGTGGCCTGTTGGATCCGGAATTTGTCGATCGGACGAAATATCGGGCGTGATCGTCTCGAACTCCACGCGTTGACCAGCTTTCAGCCTGGTTACCTCAAGGTCGGGAACGCGCACGTTTGCCACCAGTCGCTTCAAATCCACTAACTGACCCAGGGTCTCCGTTTGTCCGACCGTCTGACCGACTCTGGCACTGACCTCCATGACAGTGCCTTCGAACGGGGCCTTGACACTCAAGAGATCCAGTTCAACGCGTGCCCGGTTCAACTGGTTCCGCGCGCTGTCAAGCTGCTGCTGCGCCTCTAGAAAGAGCTTGGCGGAGGTCCCCTGGACTTCCTTGAGCTTCTCCTGTCGCTGGAAATTCTCCTCAGCAAATTTCACCGCCTGGGTGGCCTGCTCGACCGCCAGCCGGGCTGGTTGGTCGTAGAGAGAAAACAGAACCTCGCCCTGATGAACCTCCTGGCCAACGACACATCTGACTTCGGTGACCAGGCCATCCGCGGGAGAACTGATACGCACACTCGCTGGGGTAGAAGCACCAAAGCCGGGGTCGGGGGCAATCGAGCCGTAGGCACGCACATAATCATGCATCATCATCCGGCGCATCTGCGCTACTTCCACGGGTACTATTGTCTCGAGGGTCTCTTCGACTTCCTCCGCAACTGGGGGTCCTTGCCGAAAAAGCGCGTAGATGCCTGCCCCGCCGGCTAACAAGACCAGCAGTCCGACCAGTGTGCCCAGCTTATTGTTCATGATTTTCTGCCCCTCGCTGTGCGCCGCGTTGTGCAAGAATCTCTCGACCGCTGTCGGGTAGATCCGCCGCAACGTGCATCGCTTCTTCAATTCGTCCGAAGGTCCGGAGCCGTTCGACATGGGCGTTCAGCAGGTCGGCCGAACTGGCGTTGAGCTCCAGTTCGACACCGGTCACCTCCAACATGAGAACCTCTCCCGCCGCCTGCATCTTGCGTATGCGGTCGACAAGCCGCGCCTTTTGCGTGACGATGGTTTCAGTGGCCCTGACTTTCTTGGCGGATGCTTGATAATCCACTATGGCCCGTTCGATCTGGCCAATAATGCGTGCTTGGAGGTCTCTGAACGTGGCAGCCGCCTCCTCGCGTCGCGCTTCGGCCGTGGCAATTGCCCCCTGATTTCTATTGAAAACGGGCAGACTCACCGAGAATCCGATCATCCACTTATTGTCGCTCTGGTCGAACTCATAACCCGGACCGAGTTGGATGTCGGGATATTGCCCGGCAATCGCCTCTTGCAAGGCCGCTTGACTCGCCTGGTAATCCGCCAGCGCCGCCAGCAGATCCTCGCGGTGCAGCAAAGCTTGACGCCGGGCCTCGGCCGGGGGGACCTCCTCGGGCACGCCTTCCAGTGCGTCAAACGAGAACTGAACCGTTTCCAAGGCTCTGGCAGGCACACCAATCGCTGCCGCTAGGCGGTAACGTGCCAAGGTAAGTTGTTTGCCGGCGTCAAGCCAGGCAAGACCACTCTCATCACGCTGAATGCGGGCCTGGCCAAGCTCATTGGCGGAGATTTCCCCTATCTCGAACTGTTGTTCGAGCAGTCTCACGTTGTTCCCGTGCAACCTGCAACGGCGCTCCAACAGAGTAACGGTTCGGCTGGCCGCGTACAAATCGGCTAGCGCCTCGCGCACCTCACGGCGAACCTCCCAGGCCGTTTGCGCCACGCGCAGGCGGGCTGACTCAGACAGGTATTGTGCCTCGGCGAGACGATAGCTCCGTTTGCCTGCCGTTTCGATCGGGATATCCAGGGCCACACCTAGAATCCAGGGCGAGATGTCAGCGTCGTAGCCCGTGGTGGAACTGAAGCCCGGTGTCATGGCCAGGGTCGGGTTGGGGTGCTCGGCTGCGACCCGCTCGCGTCCTTGGGTCCTCTTCCATTGGGCACACACGATATCAAGCTGAGGGTTATAGTAGAACGCCGCCAGGGTCAATTCGGCCAGCCCCCATGCTGCCGGCGACGTCTGATCTGTGTTCAGATTTGCCCGGAGGTAGTCCGCCAACGACACTGCATCCAGTGTCCGGGATTCGAAATCGTCCAGGGCCTTCGTCGGTGAGAGGGGTCGGTCCTGGTAGGTGGCACAGCCGGTGACGGCCAGAAGCAAGATAGGCCAAATCCATATAGATGCGCGCATACTGGCTACCCCGAGTTCGTGACGTCCTTTGCTGATCTGCGCGTGCAAACCCTGGTTATCCTACCCATCCAACCTTAAGAGAACCTGAAGACAGAGAAGAAGAACGGTAGGTACACCCGGGATTTCAAGTCCTGGGAAGACGTACCATGACATTCGTGCCGGTTTCTGGATTGGACGTGACGTCGATTTCTCCCCTGTGTCGACGAGCGATTTCTCGGGCGATAGCCAGACCCAAGCCGCTGCCGCCTGTGGTCTGAGCTCGCGAAGGGTCAACGCGATAGAAACGGTCGAACAGATGAGCTAAAGCCTCTGCCGGAATCTGACCGCCCTCGTCGTGGATGGACACGCAGGCTTGGTGGTCCGTACCGTGCTCCAGTTTGACGCGGATCGTATCCTTGGCCGGACCATGTCGCAGCGCATTGTCGATCAGATTACTGAAGAGCCGTCTGAGTTGGTCTTCATCACCTCTCAGCCGGGTGACGGGCGGATCCGGAAAGAGAATCCGGTTTCCCTGTTGCGCGGCCCGAGCTTGGAATGTCTCGACCGTCTCGCCCAGCAAGGCATCGAGACGAATCTCAGCAGGTTCGCTCGGGTTATCCGCCCCCTCCAATTTCGCCAGGGAGAGAAGTTGCGCTATCAGCCGCTCCAAACGCCCGATGTCCTGCAAGGTCTCTTCAATGCTCTCTTCGTACTCAGACGCACTGCGGTGCTGGAGACGTATCGTTTGCAGCGTGCTCTTGACAATCGCCACCGGGGTGCGCAATTCGTGAGCCGCATCCGCGATGAATTGCTCCTGTTGACGCATCGCCTTGTCCAGGCGGGCCAACATATCATCCAGCGCCGCCACAAAGGGCTTCAATTCCGGCGCAGGTTCATGATCCTCGCGATCCTGCTTTAGGCTCTTGTGGGTGATCTTCCGTAGCTGAGCACTGGCCTGTGCAATTGGACGCAGCCCCCAGGAAGCGAGGATCGGCGCCACCAAAAAGGCGAGTGCCGTCAGGCTGGCGCCAACGACCAAAAGTAACTGATAGAACTCGACCAACTCATGATGGACATGATGGCTCGATCGCCCCACCAGGACGTTGATGATCTGTTGCGCTTCGATGCGCCGCGTCCACAATACCCGAAAAGGGTACTCGTCATGTTGGTCAATCATGGCGGTCGTACTGAATAGGCTGGTCTGGCCCACCTCAGGTTCTTCTTCCGGGAGTCGCTCCAGCAACGATGACCGATGCGGATAGTTCAACAGACCACTGGAGAACATGTCTTTCTCACTACCCTCCAGCCAGATTCGACACCACGCAAAATCGCCTGTATTGGGGTTGCCCATGACGGACCGGAAGTCGTTTTCGCGTTCCTCCCAGCTATCGCCTTCTTCAAAGGAGGCGACGATCGCGTTCCCTGTCGTTCGGAGGATCGTGTCAACGCTCCGCAACAACGACTCCTTTATCTCCACGTAGACAATGATAGAGAGCATAAGGATAACCGCCAGCGTGAGAAGTGAGACCAGCAATGACAGACGCAATTTGATGGACATGGGTTTCATCACGGCGTTTCTCCCACCAGGTAGCCCTGTCCTCGAACCGTGTGGATCAGTTGGTGAGGAGACCCCGGATCCAGCTTTTTGCGCAGCGCGGAAATATACACTTCGACCACATTCGAGAAGTTCTCGGCATTGAAGTCATACAGGTGTTCAATGATTTCTTCCTTCGTCACGATCTGACCGGCCCGCAACACCAAGTATTCCAGCAGCCGATACTCCATGGCCGGCAAACTGACGGACCGGTCCCTGAACGTAACCATCCGACTGGCGGTATCCACGGAAAGCTCGCCCACCGATACCACCGGGTCGGGACGGTCGTAATGGCGACGAATCAGGGCCTGACAGCGGGCGATGAGTTCGCCCATGTCGAAGGGCTTGATCAGGTAGTCATCGCTGCCGGTATTCAGTCCTTTGATGATGTCATCGGTCGTGTCTCGAGCCGTGAGTATCAATACGGGAACGCGGTTGCCCTCGCGCCGCAGACGGGCTAGGATGTCCAGGCCGCTCACCTTGGGCAACATCAGGTCCAGGACGATCAGATCATAGGGATTGGATAAGGCTTGGTGCAGACCATCCTCGCCATCGGCGGCAATGTCCACGGCGAAAGAGGCGGTCTCTTCTAGCGCCTTGGCCACATTGCGAGCCAGACGGACTTCATCTTCGACAATCAATACTCTCATTCTCGACCACCGGTCTCGTAATGGTTTGGAGATAGGCGCAAATCCAATCAAGCAAGGAACCTTGCATATCCACAAAGATTGTATCTCTCAGCAATGATTTGACAACAGCAGTCCTGACATAGTGGACTAGGATCGCCAACGAAGTGTCTCCGTGCGTCCCGCAAGCTTGAGATCCCCTCCAACGGCCCGGAGCGTGAACTGACCACCTCTCGGTGTCAGTTGTGCCTCGACCCAACCTACGGGCTGCCGGCGTGAGAAATTGAAAGCAGTCGCCGGCAGATTGATCAAATAAATTCCTCTATACTCGGAGAACTCGTATTTGTGGGAGTGCCCGTAGACCACGGCCTTGACCTGCGTCATGGGCCCAATAATATCGAAGAAGCGACGGGTATCCAACAGATCGATCTTGGGCGTATGATGAAGGCATAGAATAGTGGCCTTGCCATCGGAGGCCTGGAGAAGGGTCTCCAACCAGTCACTCTGCAGCCGACCGAGCAGACCGGCCTTCCTGTTGACGTGGTAGAGTGTATCGAGGACCAGGAATCGGACCGGGCCGGCATCGACCGCCACGATGTGTCGGTCTTCGACGGGCCGTTCTTCGGCGGCCCTACCCGCAAACGCTCGAAAGAAGTCGTCTCGGTTGTCGTGGTTGCCAACACCGAGATAAACCGGCCGTCTTCCAGCGATGGGCGTTAGCAGGGTCCTGAGATTGTCGTAGGCCTCGATCCGGCCGTTCCGCCTGGCGAGATCGCCCGTAATGACCAGACCGTCCGGTAGGTCAGATTCCATGCGCGCCACGATCTCCTGCAGATTCAGATAGGGATAGAAGCCCCAGCTGCGCCTCTCTGGCTCCTTGGCGATGTGCGTGTCGGAGAGAAACGCCCACCGCACGCAGTCGTTCTGGGCCTCCCCCAGAAGACGACGCGGCCCCAATGTCGCAACACCAGCCGCGAAGGCCAGACCCGCCTTGAGGGCATCCCGTCTGCTCAGTTTGTTTCCAGTGGTAGTATCGAACACGGCTATCGCCCCTTTGCTTTCAACAAATTCAGTTTGCCAGAAAGAACGAGGCCATTTGGCCCTTTCTTTCAACCCCGCCGCGATACTAGCGCCTTCAACCTTAAGAGAACCTGAAGGCATGGCATGGCTGTTGTACGCAGGCCTGGGTCTTTGCCAAACCTACAGACACTTGCGCGCACTGCGGGCGACATAACGCGATTTCGATTGCCCCCCACGCTGATGGGTGGTGGCGAGGATCGGCCCCAGAAACCTTGCTGCAGTCCTTTCAGGCCATTGCCGAGGCAAGAAGAATTGGTCATGCGATGCGGTCAGCACGTGCAGTCAAGGTGTCAGCACTTCGGACCCATGCCGACCCAGCCTCCGGCGAGAATCCCAATATCGCGCTAGACGGCCCCGGCGCGGCATTTAGATAGCCAAAGGGTCCTGCCTCAGCGACATTAGAAGACTAAGCTTGACCGATCACGCGATACCCGTGGCTCACTCTGGGGCCAACTTTGTCAGGCGGATGCCGTGGAATTACCGGTCATCCTCTCTGTCATAGGGGTCATCTTCCTCTTTCCCGTCTTTCTTGTCCTCAGCCTCCACGCCGAGGTATTTGCCCCGAGCGGATATCAGGATGTCACGTTGCCTGCCGCCTTCGGTGACCTCGATTTCGTAGACAACGCCTTTATCCGTCCTTTTCTTCTCGATCTCAGTAATCTCGCCGCTGCCAACGTGCTTCCGGATCGTTCTGCGGACGGCTCTCGGCAAGGCTCTGAGATCGACGGTCTCTTCGGTGTCCTTCGACCACGCTGTAAGGAGCAGGTCTTCGTCCTGGATCAGTCCAATGCCCGGTGCGTACGTCTTGTAGCATATGTCGCCTGGCTCCAGCGGCGAGGTTTCCTTGACTCTGATGCAGTTCGTAAAGGTGCCGGCTGGCGTGTTCATCATCACGTCATCAGCGATAACCTCGGCTCGATCCATCGCATTGGGCGCGATCTCCTGATAGTGCCTGGCGCCGAGCAGGACAGTACCAGGCATCATAATGCCCGCTTTGCAGTTCTTCGCATCCGCCCGCCAGGCACCGCCGTGCCCCACGACCTTTGCATCCTCATAGTCATCAACTTCCTCGCCGAAGTAGAAGACATCAGCGGTCTCCGTGCAAATGGCAAAGAAATTCCGTGAAACCTCCACCAACTCCCCATCCTCGAATTCGCGCTCTTCGACAACGCGCGTCACCACGCTACCGATTCTCTTCGTCTGGTCTAGAACTGTGATGATCACCTTCTCAGATCTACTCTCAAGGACGATCGTGTAGCCCGGCTCCAGAACAAAGAAGCGGTTTCGCCCCGTCGGTGAGAAGCTGCGCTCGGCCAGGTGAAACTCGTCCGTCCACTTCATGTCATCGTCAGCACTCCGCGCTTTGTCGCCGGCATCGACCTCAACAGCCTCGCCGACTTGTTTGGCCTCGATCAACGTCCCGGCCGGAGAAACCTCCACTTCATATACCTTGTCCTGCAACTGCACCTTAAAGTCATACTGCCCGGGATCCTCACCCTGGACTTCCCTCTCGATACCGAGGATCTTACCACCGGGAAACGCTTCTTCGATCGCCTTCCTGACAGGCGCTGGCAACTCTGACGGCTGGACTGTGATCTTCTTCTCCTGTACCTCGGCCGCGTTGCATGCGACCAGCGCGCTGAGTACCAGCAGCATCATCGCAATCCTGATACCTGTAAATCTCATGGTCGTTCTCCTTCACACAGATGGCCATCATACATCCACCGAGCCTGCCCAATCAATCCACGCCAGGCCGATAACAGTATAGAACACCAGGCAGACTTCTGGTGAGAAAATCAGGTCTCCCAGGTGCACTTCTCAGCGAACACAGGATCGAATGCCAGAACCAGAGGGCTACGCCAACACGATCATCCGAGGATCAGAACAGTGGAGGCTCTGTGGGCCGGGGCGGGTCCATGCCGCCCGGCCCACAGAAAGCCAGTGAGAGTGACAAATATCGCATCGATTCTATCAGCCCAGGCGCCGTCGGATCAGGCCCAGACCACCCAGACCGGCGGCCACCAGCGACAGTGACATCGGCTCCGGCACCACCGAAACGCCCACCAGTTCCGAGACGAAATCGACCTTGTAGTCCTCATCTAACTCTTCGATCAGGGTCAATCCGATCCCGGGGGTGTAATACTTGTACTCGCGCGCCTCGGGATCAAGGGCGGTCGACTCGAACGTCTGAAGCGAATTGCTGAAATCACCCAGGCCGATAGAGACTGGGGCGGTCAAGCTGAGGATCTCGGCCTCGTCTTCCGCCTCGCCCACATAGTACTCCTGATAGTAGCTGTCCCCGACGGCCGGCGTGCCCTTCATTAGATAGCCAGGCAGAGCGCCATCGACACCCGCCTCCCACGAACCTTCGTGGTCGGTCCCGATCACGTGGCCATCATCGTCGTATTCGTAGGCCGTCGTGAACTCGCCCATATACCAGACATTGCCGACGGTGTCCTGGGCATACCAGTCGAAAGTGTCTTCGGTGAGGACGCCGTCGATCCACTCGCGATCTCGTACGACGCGGGACGAGACCCCGAAGACATCGCGGGTATCGAAGGTGACGTACATCTGATTAAGCTCAACCTCGACCTCACCGTCTTCCTCCTTCTCGCCCCGGTAAGTGTAGGTGGTGCCCGGGATTAGCGGGAAGTAGGGATTGTCGATCGGCGCTCCCGGGGTGAATGTGGCCGCGCCAAAGTCGGGCAGGGCCGGCCCCGCCGAGGCCACGGATAGAAGACTCAAGACTGCTACGGCTACCAAGCAACAAGATCTGTACGATGTGTTCTTCATAGCTGTACTCCTCCCATTGGTTCGGATCGCTCTGACCGAACATCAAGACTGACAACCACAGCCGCGAACGGCTCATGGAACCTTAATCCAGCACGCATTAGAGGACGATTAAAGACAGATTAGAGGGCACTAATTGCACCTGGCCCGTCGCACGGTCCTACCGGTCGACGAAGCCATACGCAACCAGTCCCAGCGTCTCGTCCACCACCAAGCCGATACCGGGACAGTAGCTCTTGCTGCCCCCGGCGTCCGGATCCAGAGGGGTGGTCTCCACCACCTGTACGCAGTCGGCGAAAAGGCCCGCGGGCGTGGCAATGGTCAAACCCATCGCGACGTGTTCGGCCCGATCCAACGCCACCGCCGGAGCGGTCTCCTGGTAGTACCGCGATCCCAGTAGAAACGTCCCCGGCATCATGATCCCGGGCCGGGCGCCGCTTTCGCCTGCGCGCCAGGCGCCGTCATGGCTGACGACCTCGCCATCCTCGTAGATGTCGACGCCCTCGCCGAAGTAGTAGACCGCGTTGGTCCGACAGCAGAGCGCATAGAAGTTGCGCGAAACCTCCTGCAATTCGCCATCGGCCCATTCGCGCTCTTCTACGACGCGCGCTTGCACCGTGCTCAGATCGTTCAGACGGAGCGTCTCGATTTCGTGCAGGACGGTGATTTCGACGCGCAACACCTCGCCGCCCTCCTGCCCTTCGAGGACCAACTGATAGCCCGGCAGGAGGATGAAGTAGGGATTCATGCCGGTCGGACTGAATCCGCAGGACCCCACGTCAAAGGCGTTCGTGAATTCCGCTCCCGCGCCGCCGTTCTGGGCGCGGCTCCAGGGGATGGCGCAGCTGAGCAAAGACGCGAAAGCCAACGAACCTAGCACCAATGGAGAAGTGCTGTATCGATGACGAAAGCTCGCGCAATGTCGTTGCCCCTTGCCTTCGTGTCTCTGTACACGCGTTGTTCTCTCATTCATCATTCTTGACTCCTTGAACTGAGATGTCAAAGTCGGTTTGCCGTTCAGCCGGGCCACAGGGAGCGTCAGCCAATGCACGTATGTACAGTGTACGTCGGTGAGCATTAGAGGAGACTTAGGGGGCGATTAGCTGCTACTAATTTGGGGGATCGTCGGGAAGCGGCCAATCAACGTCAAGGGCATGGCGCTGGGCGTCGCCATTGGCCGTAGGCAGTGTGAAGGCGGCCACGGTCCCCCCAGCCTTTGCTGCGCTCAGGCTGATCTCAGATCGGTGCACCTCGGCGATCACTTTCACGATCGACAGGCCCAAGCCGACACCACCGGTTTGCCGGCTGCGCGACTTCTCCAGTCGATGGAACCGATTGAAGGCCAGAGCCACCTGTTCCGACGGAATGCCCGGACCAGTGTCTCGGACCCCAATGCGAATATGGCCATCGCTGCGGGTGATGCGCAGATCAACGGGGCTTTCGGGGGGACTGTATTGCAGCGCGTTATCGATCAGGTTGCGCAAAAGCACGCCGACCAGGTGTCGGTGCCCGACAGCTTCCATGGGCTCTCTGCTGCGGCCTAGTTCCAGGTGGATGCGCTGAGCCCGATCCTGAGGCAAGGTCGCGATGAGTTCCATCGCTAGATCGCCGACGTCAAAGGGATGCATCTCGAGGCTCTGAAGCTTGCCGTCGAGACGGGCGAGGATCAGCAGCGATTCGATCAGATGTTGCATGCCCTGCGCGTATCCCTGCAATCGTCTCAGGGTCTCTTCGTACTCCTGGACACTGCGCGGCCGGGACAAGACCCAGTCGATCTCGCCGAGCATCTTCGCCAGCGGGCTGCGCATCTCGTGGGATGCGTCGCCGGTGAACTGCTGCTCGCGCCGATAGCCTTCCTGGATGCGGTCGAGCATACGATTGACGGTCTGGGCGACGCGCGATAGTTCGTCATTCGCTCTGCCCACCGGCAGCCGTTCGCTCAGGTCAGGTGTCCCGATCCGGGCCGTCTGTCGGACGATCTCGTCCACCGGCTTCAGCGCGCGCTTCGTAACCCGCCAGGCGACGAGCGTAATCAGCAGCCAGATCAGCACGCTGCCCACCGCCGTGACGCGGCCCAGCAGCCGTAGATCGGCAAAGTCGTCCGTCATGTCATACGCCACAGCCAACCAGAGGCGAGAGGCATCCACCATCCCCTCGATGCGGCCGTCGACGCCGAATTGATAGCGCTCGCCGAAACGATTGACGGCCGCGCGAACGGTCTGGCCGTCCGGCGCCTCGCCTTCCACGATGGCGATCAATTCGCCGTCGTAAGCCCGCCAATCGATGATGCCACGGGCGCGCATGACCTGCTCGGACCACAGATTGGCTTCCATTCCCCTAGAGAGCCGCTTCGGCAAAGCACGCTGTTCGGTTTCGAGCAAAGCACCCGCAGCGGCAACTTCCAACGACAGGAGTTGATCGGATGTCAAGACCTTGATGTCGAACAGGACGCGATCTCCAAGGATTTCCTGGCGCGCGCCGACGAACGCGCCATTCGGCGACTGCGACGTGATCGTTCGTTGGACCGCTGCAGGCAGGTCGCCCCAGCGCAGCGGTGCGTCCGAAACCAGCGGGGTCGACGCCACGGCGAAGAGGGCTGAACCGGAAAGGCGCACCAGTTGGGTCATGGCCCCTAAGGCCACCTGGCTTCCTTGCGTGAAGACGCCCTCGGCACCCTGCACCTGCCCGTTGGCGCGCGAGACCAACCAGTGGTGAGCGGGGACGCGGAGCTGCTCGAACTGCGCGTGACCACCGCCGAACTCGACCAGCAGGTCTTCGTCGAGTTGACGCAGCAGCGCGGCTGCCGCAGCGGCGACCGTCGAATTGGCCTGCTCGATCCCTTTGCCTTCCACGCCGCGTTCCATCAGTAGATAGAACGCGGTCCCGGCCGGTCCCAGGACTAGTAGGCTCAGCAACGCTACGGTTACGGTGAGTTTCTGGGTGATACTAAGCGCCATCGGGTTCCTTCTTGAGGATATACCCCCGGCCCCGCACCGTTTCGATGACGCGAGGCTCGCCTTCTTCTTCCAGCTTGTTTCGCAAGTAGTTGATGTACACGTCAACAACGTTGCCAAAGCCGTCGTAGTTCGCGTCCCACACGTTCTCCAGGATCTCCGAGCGCGTCAGGACACGATCCGGATGCTGCATCAGATATAACATCAGCGCAAACTCCTTGGCGGTCAACAAGATCTCGCGCGCGCCGCGTCGTACGAAACTGCTGTGCGGATCAAGGCTCAGCGAGCCGACCTGCAACACATCGTCCGGCATCTGTTGGACCCGTCGGATGACCGCACGGATCCGCGCCAGCAATTCCCCCATCGAGAATGGCTTGACCAGATAGTCGTCGGCCCCGGCATCCAGGCCCAAAATGCGATCGTCGGTCCCGTCGCGGGCGGTCAGCATGATGATGGGCGTCGTCTTGCCAGCCTCGCGCACGTTCCGGCAGACAGTCACTCCGTCGATCTGGGGCATCATCAGATCCAACACGATCAGATCGTAGCCCTCTGACAAAGCCATATGTTGAGCCGTTTGTCCGTCGTGTGCCACCTCGACATGGTACAACTGCTCGGTCAGCGCCCGGCGCAGGATATCGGTCAGTTCCGGATCGTCGTCGACTACCAGAATGCGCATCGCGTCACGCTCTTCACGGATGGAATACGATCAGTCATCACCACAACACCTCAATCCTGCGCTCCGTTGCCTTCGTCTGATTCTGACTGAGGCTCACTCATCGTCGCCCACATGCGCCGGCCACCCCACAGGAAGAGGACGTCCGGGTTACCCAGCGAATACGTGCAGACCTCCAGTTCACCAAATTGGTTGTCGAAATGGTCTTCCGTCCAACTCCGATTCTCGGTGAACGTCAGGAACTCCACTGAACCATCAAGGCGGGCATTGTTCTGACCGACTGGTTGGGCCGAGGTGAACTCTGTCGTCCCTTCACGCCGCGTGTGACTGGCGATACTCCACGCGTATGGCCCCGGCCGATGGTGATGTTTCTCCAACGGATCGGAGAACAGCGGCGTATACGGACTGGCCGTTGTGCGAAAGGCAGGGTCCGATTCACTGTACCAATCCCACCCGATGGCATCGAAGTTCGCCTCGTTGGCCGCCCAGTACGCATAGCCGGTCACATAGCGACCCTGGCTCCAAAGCGCCGCGCCGGCCTCGTAGCTGACGCGCCGGTCCGAACGATCGTATCGCGGTCGAGCCGACGGGCAGAACATCAGCGGCGACGGGCCCGCCGCCTTCCGGAAGCCGCCCAGATAGCTCTCAAACATGTTACGCAGGTCAGGATGGCCCCGGTCCAACTCGACTTGCAGGCCGAGATCGAGCTGGTAGGGATTCATGCCCATGTCCTTGACCAGCAGATATTCGTCGTTGTCGCCGGCGTACATCAGCGCAGCCATCGTCAAGGAACGGAGGTTGGCAGCGCAGCGCAGCCGCCGCGCCAGGCGTCGCGCCGATTGGAGGCCGGAAAGCATGATCGCCAGCAGCAGGCTGATGATCGAAATCACCACCAGCAACTCGATCAGCGTGAACCCGCCGAGCCTGCCCCACGGCGTATTCGTACACCTTCCCCACGGAAGTGGACCCGCGTGGTAGCCTGCCCTCTTCCATCTCCTTTCCACTACACCAGTCCATGAAAGGGCCGTGATCATGGCCACTATTATAGCAGAACCCGGCCCCCAGGTTCTCCCCGACCGCTCTCCAGGACGCTAATATTCGGCTAATTCTGCCGCACCCTGTTGGAGAGCATTTCGGCCACAGGATTACCTTCGGGTAAGCACCTGCTATTCCGTTACTTGTGGCAACGATACGCATTCACCCAAAGACTTTGACAAAGGCTGTCCAAGACCGTCGCGCCGTGCGCTCCGCTGGCTCTCGGGCCACTTGACCTTCAGACTCTCTCGACGAGCGGACAGCAACCATGTTATGATGGGTTCTGACATCGTTCTTACGCTCGCTACGTCCCCGATATAGGGTAGAACCTTGAAATGAGCCTTCACACCTATAGCAACTCGAAGGACAGCCCAAAGACAAGGTCATCGCTCCTGCTCTTCATCGTCTTCCTGACCATTGCCGCGTGTCCTAACAGCACTCTGGCGGGCATCACCAAAGGCCCATGCCTTCTCCGCGCTTGTCTTACCCGTGTCGCCTTGATGTGGGAGACCGACACGGAAGGGGCATCAACCGTGACGTACGGGAAGAACGGGAAACTCACCTTCTCTTTCGAAAGTCATCCGGAGAAGATCCCGCATCAGAACAATGCCATCATCCACAAAGTCTGGCTTGAGAACCTTGAGCCCGGCCAAGTATATCACTACCGTATTGTCGGTAGAGGATATTCGAGCAGCACTTACAGGTTGCGGACCGTACCCTCCGCCACCGACGACGTCACATTCGTCGTTTACGGCGACAGCCGCAGCCATCCTGAACACCATCGACGACTGGTCGAGCAGATGATCAATATCCAGCCCGATTTTGTGATTCATACGGGCGATTTAGTCACCAGCGGCCGATTGTACCGACTGTGGGGACCTCAGTTTTTCGAGCCCCTAAGAGGATTGATTGAATCAGTGCCCATCTATGTTACTAAGGGCAACCACGAGGGCAACGGCGGTAACTTCGAACGGCTGCTTGTTCCGCCGGGCGAGGGGAGTGACTTCGCATTCGACTACGGTCCTGTCCACTATGTCGGGGCTGACAATGTCTCCCGAGGAATCGACGACGACCAGTTGCTGGGAAACATCGCACATGACGCGAGAACCAGCGACGCGTTGTGGAAGTTTGTCAGCTACCACGAGCCCAGCCTTAACCTAGGCGGCCATGACTCGCACTGGAAACGCCGAGAAGCGCTGCCTGTCTTTGCGCACGCGAAGGTCGATTTCGTCATCACCGGACACTCGCATCTGTACGAGCGGTTCCGGCCCGTTGCGCCACCCGAAGCGGACGGCAGCCACGTCACTTACATCACCTCCGGCGGCGGTGGCGCTTCGACGCACGACATCAAGCCCACTGAATATCACGCCGCCGCGAAAGCTGTCCGCCATTTCTGCGTGTTTCGCATTAACGGGAATTCCCTAACGATGGATGCAATCGACGAAGATGGCCAGATCATCGATCATTTCGAGGTCATTAAAAGGGGCGGCCGGCTCAACAATCGCTATCTAAGAACCGCCATCCCGATGAATAGCCTGCCGGCTCACTGACCGGTTTGGGCGAAGTCCATTCAAGGAGTCCGGGATCAGTTCTCGACAAACGCGACCTAAGGGGATCATATTGGGCTAAGGAGATTCGGCTTTCGCGGATCACCTCATTGAAAGCAGTTGTGGCTTAGTGAATTAACCATCCGGTTCTGATGGCGCAGGTTTGACCTTTCTTGGCAATGGTGTGGAGCAGCCACTCAGAAATGCTCGGCGTCGCGGCTCTTCCTCCTTCTACCCAGACAAAGGGTCCTTCCCAAGGGTATACCCTCTTCGCGGTGGCGAGATCGCGGCTTTCGAGCACTTTTGAAAGCGATTTTTTCATTTAACATACACGCGCGCGATGCGCGATTTTTGGCCCCCCGCCGACGAGCCCCAAAACGGCCCCAAGAGCCCGCCAAATGGCCCAAAATCCGCCACCTCTACCAAAGGGCATATACCTGTAAAACCCTACTCAAAAAGGAGATACAGACTCGCCACCGGCTCACCAGAGCCGAGGCCCCCGCCCAGTGCCGGTGCCGTCACCAACGACCCGCTTGGCGCCTAATGCGCCCGTCGCTGAGGAAAAGTTGTTAAATCGTGTTAAATGGAAGGCGTGTTCTTTGTCGCTCACGACGACCAAAACCAGCAACGTGGCCCGCCAGCAGTCTGACATCGTCGCCGAAGCGTTTCCCGCTGCGGACAGCCATCTCCACGGTGATCTTCATCGACTACTTCGGGGATCTTGACTGCCAAATCAGAAGTCCGGAGACGAAGTGCAGCACTCCTAGGACGGGCCGGAAGGACGCGGCATGCATCTCCTTGGGGCCGGATTACAGCATTTTGCGTTTTTTGGATGCGAACCAATTGCGAGGCGATGCGAATCGCTGTAGACTTATATTGAACAGCGACTTCAAGGCGAGAGTAAGGTTTGCTAAGAGTCACGGCGGGCGGCCTTTTAGACTGTCGCTTCGCCGCGAAAAGGCGCCTTGGAGGCCTGTTAACCGATCTCTATGGCTTTTACCCACGGGTGAATTCGTGGTAAGCCCTGAGCCCTATAAGAGACCGTGAAATCGGACAGGGGAAAAGGGCACAGACGACAATCCGAAAGTTCACAGAACGAAACGCGTGCGGCGATCCCGACCTGCCACAGCGAGCATATTCTGCGAGCGGCGAAAGGAGATGCCCAATGCGCATCCTGCTGGTTCAACCCCTTCTTTCTCAAGCCATTGGCTTTCGGACCGTGGCGCTGCCGGAACCGCTCCATCTGGAGATGGTGGCTGCCACCGTACCCGAGCACGACATTCGCATTCTCGATATGCGTCTGGATGATGATCTCGACGCAATGCTGGAGCAGTTCGGCCCCGAGATGGTGGCGGTGACCGCTCTCACCCCCGAGGTTTATGCCGCCCTGGACGTTCTGCGGCGTGTCAAGTCGCTTTCGTCCGAGATCTTTACGGTCGCGGGCGGCCATCATGCGACGTTAATGCCGCAGGATTTCTTCATGCCTGTCGTGGACGTGGTCGCCATCGGTGAGGCCGAATCGATGTTTGCCCAACTGGTCAATGCGGTGGCTACCCGGCGGGGTCTGGCGAAGGTGCCCAACATAGTCCGCCGCCTGGCAAATGGCAACTTTGCCCGTAACGCCCCCTCGGCGCATCGCATCAACCTGGGCGAACTGCCTCTGCCGCGTCGGGATCTGACGGAGTCCTATCGGAACGAATACTTCTTCCTGTTTGACAAGCCGGATACCTCCGTCGCCACCTCGCGGGGCTGTCCGTTCCGGTGTAAGTTTTGCAGCGTTCATCGATTCTATCATGGCGCCGTCAATCAAATGACACCCGAAAGAGTGATTGCGGAGGTTCGTACCGTCTCGACCGATCACATCACGTTCGTCGACGACAACTTCCTGATGAATCACAAACGCGAGCATGCGATCGCCGATCAGATCAGAGCCGAAGGTATCCGCAAGCGATTTTCGATGGAGTGTCGGACCGATTCGATCGTCAAACATCCGGAGTTGGTCAAGAAATGGGCGGAGATCGGGCTTTACGCGGTCCTCCTGGGTCTGGAGGGTGGCGAAGACAAGATTCTCAAGCAAGTGAATAAAACCTGTAACATTGAGACCAACAATCGGGCCATTGAGATTCTTCAGGACCAAGGCATCATCATATGGGGCGCCTTCATCGTCGATCCCGATTGGGATGAGGATGATTTTCAGCGTCTGCGCGATTACGTCAGCCGAAAGAAGATCACGCACACACAGTATACAGTTCTGACGCCGCTGCCTGGCACGGACCTTTACCGGGACCGCTATGAAGAACTGCTGACGAACGACTATCGGTGCTTTGACACGCTGCACGCCGTTTTACCGACCCGGCTGCCGCGCGAGAGTTTCTACGAGAACTTTGCCAGCCTATATCGCCAGCGCGACATTGGCCCCTACTACGACCTAGTTGGGGCGGGCAAGATGAGTATCGACGATTGTCGGGCGGGCAAACAGATGCTCGACGAGATGGCTCATTGGCAACGCTACCTCGAAAATGATCCGATCTTAGGCCATCGCCGCATTCGCCCCAGCCAGGTTACCAGCATGCCGACGCCTCGCGCGGCACACTGATAGTGCCGTTTCTTTTCACAGTCTTGCGGACGAATCCTAGAGTAGGAGTCCGGGGATCAAATGATACCACTCTTTAGGTGTCACACCTTCAGACACAGAAGGCCATGACGGGAGTGATCTTCCTGTACGCCAAATCGCGAATCAGGTCACTTGGTGCGAACCGTCAGCGGAGTAGCCCGGTTCGGGGGTTAGCAGAAGAGACATCATCGGGAGGCAAAACGCCGAGGCGACCTCGCAAATCCTTAAGACTGCCACCGCTATCCAAAGGCTGCCAGTAGAGTATGTGTCGAGAGTCACTGGCAGCCTTCGGAACATATCCTCCCTGCTTCACCGTCACCAATGCACGTAGGACGACAAACAAAAGCAATCGCCGCGCGATCTCCAGGTTTGAAACGATGGCTTCTATTCCATCGGCGGCTTGACGGCCCGGCATCCATACGATACCGTAGGCCAGAAATCGGGGTATCAGGTTGTAGCTGGGCCAAAGCGATTGGGCTTCATGTCACTTCATCCTCCCGAGGTTTGCAGTAGCGACTCCTGGAACGCCAATGCTAGACGACCCTGCCGTTAGCCGTTGACAGGACTGTTCGGCCAAGGCTTTCCCGCCAGGGAAACGCATGACTCGGCAGGAGAGCGCCTGACCGCCTACAAGGATTGGAGTGACAAGTCAAGATGAGTTTCATATAGGACTTGATAGAGATCAAACCATGCGAGAACCCCCATTTGGCGTGCTCCCCTTGGAGGGATTCATCGACCGCCCGGACAGCCCCTGGTATGAGGCCATGACGGACGGACCCGATTGCCCTGACCGGGACGAGTAGACTGAGCAGCAACGGGAGGCCGCGACGGCGGCCGCTGGTTCTGGTGCGAGCTGTTTGACACATCCTTCGCAGTTCGCGCCGGAACCACCCGATCAGGAAGGATGTGATCGATGGCGAAGCGCCAGTCAAAGCGCGCAGTAATAAAGTCGTCAATTTGGCCCGAGGCTACCGTAGTCCCGAAGTATCTGCTTCGTGAGGGTGACTCCACGACGGACATACTGGGAATCCACGAGCACCTACAAGTCTGTAGCATCTTGGCACCGAGGGTAGACACTCGCATCGGCATCCGCGCGAAGTCGCTCGGCCGATGGCAGAGCGATCCAGCAGGTCTGGCTCTCCTGAAACGGGCGGTACGCACGCTCCTCATCGAACCCGGTCGATACAAGCCGCAGGAGCTCAGGAACTTAACGACGAAGCAACTCCTGGTGATCTTGGGCGAAGCACGCGTGCGAGAGGATGAATTGCTGCGCGTACGGCAGAAGGCCGAATTGCAGCCGATGCGTGACTATTGTCTCCAACATAGAGACTTCCTGCAGCAACAAGTGCGGAAGGCCGTCGCAGATGTAAAGCAATATTTGGAGGCCCGTGGTCAGGGGCGGCCCCCCGAGCGGGTCCCGTTCCCTAATGTGGTCGACGAAGACCTGAGTCCCCTTCGCCCCCGGGATATGGACGACATTCCCTGGGCGTGCTTTGTGTTAGGCCTGAAGCTGGAGGGTATCTTTGGGATCAGCGGCGCATTTGTACCGAAGGATCTTTGGTCAGATATCGATGCCTTGGGAGATTACATCTCTCCCCTTGTCTACGATCTTATAGACGGTCGGATGCCGCTGCACGAATTGAATGATCTCTGGCTCATGATCCGAACGGCAATGCCAGCGGAAACTGTGAATCCCACCTCGATCCCAGGGGGCCCGCCGCTAAAGACGCCTGCCACCAGGACGGACAACTCGTTTGCAGCCGTTCCGGCCGACATGCCAAATAAGGACGAAGAGGAAGGTCCAAAATGGCCACAGGAGCCACCGAGTGATGGTGAAGGTCGTGGGGCCGAAAAAGAGCCGCAAGTCGATCCCCCAGAAGACGCCCTGATGTCGCCGCGACAACTGGCGTCGCAGCACGGCGTCCCGTATGAGGCCCTGCGGAAACGCCTGGAACGCGAACGCCGACGTAACCACAACTGCTTCGTCGAGGTGGAGGCGCAAGGGAATGAGCCCCAGTTCCTCTATCGCTACGAAGTCATCAAGCATGTTATTGACTCCATGAAGTGACCTGGACACGTTGTCCAGGTCTCGTCCAGGTCAAAAAAAACTTCCACCAATCTTCCCCTGTTTCGCCCCCAAGAACCTCATTTTTGCGCTGGACGCCTGTCCAGGTCTTGTCCACCCACAACGTCCTTCGGTGACGCCATAGTACACTGCGGCCATTCGGAGCAACGAAGTCACGAATAGACTCACGGCCATCGCTTAGCTCAGCGCGTGTGGCCGCAAAGGACAAGACGACATTGACTATTGAGATTGAAAAGCTGTTTACCGACGGCTCGGGCATCGAGGCCACGGCCGCGAAGATGGCTGAGGCCATCGCAATCGAAGATGACGCCCTGACGGCGTTGGACGCCGAGTTGAAGCGGCGCAAAGCGGCCCTGGACCGGCAGAGGACCCAACTGGCCGATCTGATGATCGGCGCCGGCGTGGACAGTCTGAAGCTGGCCAACGGCCTGACGCCGTCGGTCTCCTTAAAGCGCAAGTTCTTCAAAGGCCAGGGCGTCACCGATGAACAACTGCATCGGTGGCTTCGCGCTACAGGACTCGGTTCGATCATCAAAGAGACCGTGCATTTCGGGTCTTTACAGTCGATGATGAAAGCCCACGAGGAGGCCGAAGGCGACATCCCCAGCAACATCTTCAACGTCAAGGATGAACGAACCATCCGCCTACACGGCAAGAGCAAATTCCTCGCCCGACACACCACCGCCGAACCCGCCGGCGATCTGTAACAGCGGGACAAACAACACCCACATAGTATTTGGAGTACCTCAATGGCAACGAAACAGAAAACACCGAAGGAATCCACCGCCCTAGTCACCCAAACCGAGCAGGCCATCGCCGAGGTCTTCGGCGGGGTCGACACCTATCAGTTCCCCACCGACGCCCCGCTGCCCCGGGCGCTGATTCTCAGAGAGTCCAGTCAGTTCGAGATGCCCGGCGGCGAATTGACCAAGAGCTTCGAGGGGCACGTCGTGTACTGGCATGAGGCCAATACCTACTGGTCCAACCCGTTCGGCGAAGGAGGCAGCTCGTTTCCCGATTGTTGTTCCTCGAACGGCGCCTTCCCCGACGGTGGTGACAATCGCCAGGCTGAGAGCTGCGCAAATTGCCTTCACAACGAATATGGCACGGACCCGAAAGGAGGCAAAGGTAAGGCGTGTCAAAATTCGATCATGCTCTATATCGTGCGTGACGGTGACCGCCTGCCCTTCATCCTGAAAGCCCCGGCCAGTTCGCTGGGCAAGCGCGAGAGTCTGATCCCCTGGCTGACCAACGCCATCAACGAGGGGTATGCTGGCAAATACCAGACCATCTGCGTCCGCTTTGGTCTCTATAAGAAGGAGTTCGACCGTTACCCTGCCTCCATTCTGAAACTGGAGACCGTGCGGGTGCTGGACCCGGGTGAGCCCGACGACAAGACCCAACTGGACCGTCTGGCCAAGTTGTTCGGCGAAGTCCAACGGTATTACCGTCAGCGCGGCGCCGCTGATGTGGCACAAACCGAACGCGATGCGGAAGCCAGCAACGCCAACTCACTCTAAACGATCGCTTCCGGGCCCGCCCGGTTGAATACGTTCCAGGCGGGTCCGGTCTTTTTCTTAACGAGTTTTCATATGGAACTATTCAACCATCAAGGTCACGGTCTGTCCGTCGGGCAGACCGGCAACCAAGCCTTCTTCTGGGAATGCGGCACCGGCAAGACGCTGCTGGCCCTCAAGCTCATCGAATACTGGCACGCGCAGGGGATCGGACCGGCCCTGGTCGTCTGCCCGTTGTCGATCATCGACTCGGCCTGGCTGGCGGACTGCCTGCAGTTCACGCCTGGATTGAGCGTTACCTCGCTCTGGGCCAAGACGTCGGCCGAACGACGCAAGCGGCTTCGAGAGGACCACGATCTCTACGTCGTCAACGTCGAGGGCCTCAAGCTGCTTTACGACGACATCGTCGCCAGGGACTTCGGCGTCGTGATTGTCGATGAATCCTCGAAGATGAAAAACCCGCGCAGCCAGGTCACCAAAGCCCTGTTGTCCCTGGCCGGTGTACCCTTTCGGGGCTCGCCCTTTCGATGTGAGCGGCCCATACCCCATCGCTATGTCTTGAGCGGCACCCCGGCTCCGAACGATGAGTCGGAATACTGGGCCCAGATCAAGTTCGTCACCGGCCCCGGCCACGAGTGCTTTCACGACAACTTCTATGCCTTTCGCGCCGAATACTTCCACGGCGTGCCCATCGGCTGTACCGGCCAGAAGATGTATCGGTTCCGCAGTTCGATGCGCGCGCGGTTCCAGGCGGCGATGGCGCCGGCCACCCACGTCGTCCGCAAGGCCGACTGCCTGGACCTACCCGAACAGATTCACCAGATCCGAACCGTTCGCCTCTGCCGCCCCGAGCGTCAGGCCTACGATGCCTTCGAGGAGGATTTGGTGCTGCGCTTTGGCGATCAGATGGTGCTCGGCACGACGGCGCTGGTCGAGACCATGAAGCTGCGGCAACTGACCAGCGGCTTTGCGTATGCCGAGGGCGGTGAGGTCATCCAGGTGGGTACGGCGAAGCTGACGGAGTTGCGCTGCCTGCTCGATGAGATTGGCCCCCATCAGATCGTCATCTGGGCCAACTTCCGCGCCGAGATCCGGCAACTCCTCCAGGCCCTGCCCGGCGCCGTGGCCTTATGGTCCGGTACCGAGGATCGCGAGCAGGTGATCAAAGCCTTCAAGGCGGGCCAGGCGCAATACCTGATCGCCAATCCGCAAAGCGCCGGGCATGGTCTGACGTTCGTCAACTGTCACTATGCCGTCTACTACAGTCTGTCCTATTCCTACGAGTTGCAGAAGCAATCAGAGGACCGCATCCACCGCATCGGGCAGCAAGTTCCCTGCGAGTACTTCTACCTCCTGGCCGAGCGTACGGTCGACGAGACGATCTACCGGACCGTTCGCAAGAAGGGTGATCTCAGCCGTGCGACACTGGCTTATCTACGAAAGCGACACCATGACCAGACCCCACGCCCCGTCACCGTCTGAGGCCGCCCTACAGGCCCGTACCCTCAAGCACCTGAACGGTCTGCCGCATTGCTGGGCGGTCAAGTTCCCCGGTGTCCTGCGCCGTGGCGTGCCGGACGTCCTGGTTTGCTATCGCGGCCAATTCCTGG
>Ga0272443_10001694_pt1 | contig 30933 bp, 26 predicted proteins | sample SSMAcet12_FD_193581 | JGI IMG/M metagenome (GOLD analysis project Ga0272443, IMG submission 193581) | Marine sediment archaeal communities from Little Sippewissett salt marsh, Falmouth, MA, United States - SSM-Acet-12 | ecosystem: Environmental > Aquatic > Marine > Wetlands > Sediment ... | reverse complement strand
ACATTACTTCGATCTTGAAAATGGGAATGTCGAAGTGGTTCCGAACAGGGACGTTATGTTCACGGCTAACGTGGTTACATTCCTCAACCCCAATCCTCTCGGACTGGGATTCACAAACATAGTCTGCAATCCCACGGCAGACAATATGAACGTCGGCATAGATGTCACACTCGCCCATCCGCTGGATCTTGAGGCGTATGATGGCTACGATGTGAAGGGTATCTTCGTTGGCGACGGATCGGCATCACTTGACTATAGCGGTGTCTGCAGATACGCCGAGAAAGGATCTGACCAGGTCGTACTGAACGCCGACGGTTATACCCGCTGGTATAATCCGGTGGAATTTGGCGGTCCGGGACCCGAGGTACTCTGTTACACCCACGGCAAGTTTGCCTCACCGGGGTATAACGCATCAGCGACACTCAACCCGTACAAGCTGTTTGCGGATGATCTTGATTCTGATGAAAGCGCGTACGAGTTCCTGAAGGGTGGCGGAACTCCCACGTTCTCGCATGGCGAGAGCTGGACACGTCACTATGACATCGACTTCCCGATGCCGAAGCCAAACGTAACTTACGGTTACGCGATAAGCGCAAGCTGGGCAGGAGAGACCGTAGATTTTCATCCTGCGTACGCACCTGAACCCGGTGCGATCAGCGTTGGTATTACTCCGGACGTCTATTATGTCAGTGACTCTGACAAGGGCGGCGACCTGATACTCGATCTTGATGTACCGGTATTCGGCGGACAGCCGTCGACAATCTACATCGAGTCATCAGTACTCAGTGCTCCCGCGATGTTCAGTGCCGTACCGACCGGTGGAGATTCCGCATTCTCTGCGTATCATGTGGAAGTTACCGCGGATAACATCACCGGCACTGACGGTGCGGAATATTGGGTAATTCTGGAGTGTTCCGAGTATGATTACACAAACGGGTATGGTGTTATTAACGGAGCGGACACCGATACACTTGCGGCGTTCTTCCGCTACGATCTCTATGTTTCACCGATTGCATACAACAAGGCGCCTGTCCTTGTAAGCGGTGTAGATGGTGAGGCTAATCCGGGTGAAAGCGCGGTAGAGACGTACACGGTTGATGTAACGGACGAGGATGGAGACCCGCTGAACTATGTCTGGACTGTATCCGATCCCGACACGGGCGATCCGATTACCGGATATGACGGTGTTGCGGGAGACGGGGCCGGAAGTCTTGATGTCGATTTCGGTGCAATCGGAGCAGCTCCAAGGACGATGTTCGATATCGACTGTATGATAGATGATGGCCAGGCTGATCCGATCGCTGCCGACACGCTTGAAGTAAGAGTGATTCCGGATGCCGACTACTACATTTCGAACAACCCGGACTTCGCTGCGGAGCCGGAGGTTGGCACAAAGTCACAGCCATTCCATACGATATCAAGCGCGATAGCAAGTTCGTACACCCTTGGTGACACGTTCCTGATTGACTTTGGAACGTATAACGAGCATGTTTATTTCAACTATGGAAATGGTTGTACTCTTTACGGATTTGACTGGTATACGGAGGATACAGAAGGCAACGGCCGTCCGATACTTGAGTACGGATCAAATTATCCCCTGTACCTCAACTATACAAATAACGTCACCGTGAGAGGTTTGAAAATCCAGTTCGCGTCAGGTGCATCAACGAATTACCTCGTCCGTGATTACAGGTCCAACGGGACTACGATAATGGACTGCTGGTTTACCGGCGAGACGTCGTACCAGTTCCCGTATGCTGTTTACCACTACTATGGTGATAACTTCACATTCGTGAACAACAAGATCTCCGATTTCGGCACGAGCAACACGAGCAGCTACTCGTTCCCGTACGCGCTTTATGTGTACAGGGGCAACGGCAGCCATGAGATCAGCCGCAATGAGATCACGCAAATTCAGCCGACTGATGTCAGTGGATACATGTATCCTTACATAGTATATGCTTACTATATGCCTGCAGGGTCAGAGTTCAATAATAACCTGATACACCATATTGATCCTACACCAGGTTCGGGGCAGAGTCTTTATATCTATACCCTGTACATGAGATATCCGTATTCTACTGTGGAGGTTGCTCACAATACGATTGACCAGATCTCAATCGAGAACAGCAATTACGACTACAGCTCATTATACGGGTTATATATTTATGACAGCGGGTCAACTTATGGTACGAATATCCACAGTAACATCGTCACGAGTTTTCACAAGTATTCCTCCGCACAGTACACATATGGACTTTACTGCTATGACGGTTCTGATTACTGTGATGTCTGGGACTTCCCAATGGGCGGAGACAGGTATATGAATGCACCTGAGGGACATAACTCGATTAACGCGGATCCGTTGTACGAGGAAGCCGATACGGAACCGTACGACTACCATCTTCAGACAGGTTCACCATGCATCGGTACCGGTTACAGTGGTGAGGACATGGGCTGCTACGGCGGACTCGCGGCTGGTGAGGTCGTAGGTCTGATTTCACCCGAGTAAACACCACAATAATTGAATGGCAGGTTGTCCGTCGATCAGGATAACCCGGTATAAAGACCTCGAAGCCCTTCGCATAACAGCGAAGGGCTGTTTTTATTTTGATCATTATTATTATTTTATTTATAATTAAGTCCTTAGAGGAAATGTGGTAGTAAGTGCATTCTGATTCGAGATTTCAATCAAAACCCTATCAAGGAGATGCGCCATGCGTGCAAGGGGATTTCAATTACTATTCGCAGTAATACTGATGATGCTATGGGGCTGCACTACGTCAAATGAGGTCCCGGTTACACCTGCAGGCAGTCCTGTACCCGATCTGACAGATACATGCGAGGTAAAAGAGAGCACTACAACACTCTGGGGCTACTTCGACCTGATATTCGATATCGATAACAAAAAGATAGAGGCAGTTCCAAACAGGTCGGTCGAGTACGCGACGAATGTTGTTGTGTTTCTGAACAGCAGCCCGCTCGGAGTGACGGTCGCGTTTAACGGGACGACACCGGGTTCGGGATACGTCGACATCGACATGGACATCACTATTAAACATCCCCTGCAGCTTGAAAAATTCAACGGGTACGATGTTCGCGGCGTTTTTATCGGTAACGGTTCGGGAACTCTCAGTTACAACACCGACCTTTTATATCCCGTAACGGGCACCGACCAGATTCTTCTGAATGCAGATGGCTACACGAGATACTGGAATCCATCAGAGTTCACGTCTTCCGGTTTCCAGGGATACACACATGGCAACCTCGCGTCGGCGGGATACACCGCATCGGCGACTCTCAACGGCTATAAGTATTTTGGGGAGGGACTTATCCCGGATGGCCCACTCTGGAATTACCTTGGCGGGCCGGGTGACGATGTCGGGTATTTCATTGCCGGATCGAGTAACACGCGAAATTACCAGATACGATTCAGCATGCCAGCACCGGGAATCAAGTATGGCTACGCAGTGCTTGCGGACTGGAGCGGCGGTCAGCCGGACGATCATCCGTCGCATGCTCACGAAGCGATTGGTGAAAGATTTAACGACTTCAGCTGGCTCTACTACCACGATGAAACCAATAACGGCGGAGTCTTAAGCGGTGAAATTCTGGTTCATGACTGGCATTCGGAACTCACCGGCGGAGTTATGGAGGACTACACGATCATTCTGGAAAGTACCGTCCTTGAGAACCCATACGTCTTTGACGCAACAGACATGACACCGACCGCGAGCTCTGGTAATCAGCACACTTACTCGTTCGACATACCCGCTGACAATGTCGAGGCGGTGGATGGAAACGAATTATGGATACTGATTCAATATAACGGCCTTGATTACACAAGTGGGTTCGGAGTTCCGAACCTTGCGGGCACCGACCCGGTAATCGCGGCGTTCAGGCATCCGCTGACCGTGGAGGAAATCAATCCGTACATAACGGTGACATCCCCGAACGGCGGGGAATCGTGGGAGGTTGGCACCGACCAGGAGATAACATGGGTTAGCTCGGGCTGTCCGGGCAATGTGACAATTGAGTACTCGAAGGATGGATTCCAGACAGACATAAACACAATCGCAACTGGCGAGTTAAATGACGGGTCATATATGTGGAACGATATTCCGAACGATATCTCGGATACTGTGAGAGTACGAATCAGTTCGGAGTATCTCCCATTGATTTCGGATACTTCCGATGCTGATTTTTCAATCTTCGGCAAGTACATAAAGGTGCTGACTCCCAATGGTGGTGAAAACTGGGCTGCCGGCTCGGCGCAGGAGATAACGTGGGAGTCGGGAGGTTTCAGCGGTACAGTTGATATAGAGTATTCAATGGATGCATTTGACGAGGACATAAATACGATAGTCCTGGATGAAACCAACGACGGAAGCTACACATGGGATCCCCTGCCTCTGGTAGCGGGACCGACCGCGATGGTACGAATAACATCGACTTCCGATCCTGCAACCTTTGATCTTTCGGATGGCCTATTCGCGATGATCGCGCCCGGATTCGCGGATGCATGGCAGCATAATAACGAGAGTTTTCACGGAACGGCGGTCTGTTTCGACGCGGCCCGGAACATATACTGCACCGGATCGATCTACAGCGCGACCGAGGGAGGGTTGTACCTGAGAAGTTACGACATGTTCGGTCAGAGCATGTGGTCGAAGGCATGCAGGCATACCGACACGACCGGTATGCAGCCAACAAATATGCTTATTAACACCTCCAGCGAGATTGTCATCGCTGGCGGATTCCGCGGGACTGTCGATTTCGACCCGCTTAATCCCGGAGGTGAGCACACATCGGTAAGTGGCGAGTATGGATATAACGCCATGGTCGTGAAATACAACCCCGCATTGCCCGCAGAATACGTTGATTCTGTCGCATGGGCTTTTGGAACCATACAGGGACTTGCCCTTGATATGGACGGTAATATCTATTTAAGCGGAGCATTTGAGGGAACGGTCGACTTCGATCCCGATCCTATAGACACGCACGATATCACCTCGAATGAATTAGACGCGTTTATTCTGAAGCTCGACACAGATCTTGATTTCCAGTGGGTTGTCACATGGGGCGGTGCGGGCAACCAGATGTGTGGCGAGATAACTTACGATCAGCTAGCTGATTGCCTGTTTGTATCAGGTGCATTTGATGGTACCGACGTGGATTTCGATCCCGGTGCGGGAACCGATCCTCATACATCGGCTGGTTTATTCGATGCGTTCGTATCAAAATTCCAGTCGGACGGAACCTGGCTCGACACTGTCACATGGGGCGGGACAGAAGAAGATGCGGCAACTGTAATAACATGCAGCCAGTTGGGCGGGGTTTTTGTTGGCTGGCAGTTCTACGGGACCGTGGATGCCGATCCCGACCCAGTTAGCGAGTTGATTTTAACATCCTCGTCATCGAGCGCGATAGGGCTTTCAGGCTTTACTTTTGACCTTTTGTACAATGGATCGGGTATGCTTGAAGGTGACGGGAATGACGATATTTCCGATATCGTAATCAGCGGCTACACGGGGCTTGTCTACGCGGTAGGCGATACCGACAGCTCATCGTTCGAACTTAATCCCGGGATCGGAAGCGATGTCAGAACATGCGTATCGGACACTCTCTGGGTAAGCGCATTTGACACGTCGTTTAACGGCATCTGGGGACATGTGGTCGACAATGGGGGGAACGACACGGTTTATATTGGAGCGGCATCGTCACTTGAGGGAGAGCTTGCAATCACCGGAGAAATAAGCGGCGAGATCGAGCTTGCGCCGATCGATGCACCGTGTATCGAGGATTCGTTCATCTATACCCCGGTCTCTACTCCCGACGCGTACCTGATCAAGTATCTGAGTAACGGCTGCTGGGAGTAAGAATAAGATCAAATTAAAAATGGTAATAAAATCCCGGGATTACAGGTCCCGGGATTTTTAATTACTGTCGGGTGGCGGTGACAAGCAACAGGACGGCCGCGAGGCCGTACGTGCATGTCGCCGAATGATTCCGGAATGGAAATTACACCCACAGCGATCGCCTGTGGGCGTCATCCGACTGTGAGTGCACACAAAGATTGATAGAATGGTGAGTGAAGGTTGTCGTTCGGCGATAAGCTTCGCTTTTCGCAGCCACCCGGCTTCCTTAGCATATGGTCTCCAGGCACCAGTTGCTCCAGGGTTATAAATTCCAGCTCTATTTGACTGCTCTGGGGGTTGCCTAACAGATACATAAATTAACAAAATCCCCGCCATTAAGCGAGGGCTTTGTCAGGAATCTGAACCTCCCTTTTTCAGGGAGATTGTTCTTCAGTAGTAATCTTTGTATGAAACACTATTCAGGAAGCCACTGAAGTGGATCATCGCCACCATACGCACCCATGTCTGAGCCGTTGTGACCGGTTCCGATACACGGAGATCCGGTATTTAGGCGATAGTCGTCATTGTCCGGATCCATGAAATCGGGATCAGTATCAATTAGGCATCCTGTTCCTTCATAGCAGTTACCATAATAGTGATAGGTGAATGCACCGACAAGATCGAAAGTACATGAGTAATCGATATATATGTCATCACCATAACTTGAACCATAAAATCCTCTCGCAAAGCGTCCTTCAATAGAAGATATGATGTTACTTCTTACATTAAGCTCATCTGGCCCCATCCAGTGATCAAGCACCATACCATAAGAATATGAATTATCCAGGTCGGAGTAGATTCCTGTAAAAGTATTGTGTTCGATTGTAGCCTCGTTCAGCCATTCGTACATCAAACCACGATTATACGGGGTGTAAATATCAGACTGCTCATCGATATCAAAGCAAAGGTTATTCCGTATCACTATATTCGAGTTACCGTAGAAACTTCTTCCGAGAATCCTGAATGGCCCACAGTAGTAATCAACTCCAGGAGGATGATTAACTTCCTGATATATCATGTGTCCAACTACATTTCTGGCCAATAACTGGTTGTCCCCCGGGTAAAATCGAATTGCGTTGTGATAAAAAGTATTCCCATTCGGAATTGCATACACATCAAGATTCAGCAGGATACAGTCTGTAACACTGCAGTTATCACCACCGACCCGGATTAAAAATGCGCGGGTATCACCATCGTTGTTCTGGTATTGCTCGTACCCATCGCACCTGATGTTTTTAATAGTAGTACCGGCTGTATAACAGTCGATAAAATACTCGCAGGTTGGTCCTGCAGTGTTGTTAACCAGCTCGAAATCTTCTATTACAAGGTTGGCATCTGAAGCAACATTGTAATCCGAATAAATCGCAGCACCATTTAACCTCGGCTGTGCGCGGAAGTGTTTGAATGTAGCGTCTGAACTTGTACCGAAATCTATCATGGTATCGGCTTCATACACAGCAGTCCTGATCAAAGGTGCCGGTGTTGAATATCCATGCACAGAGATATTGGAAGGCACATCGATCGTCTCTTCGTAGGTTCCGTCCTTGACCAGCACAAGTCTTTCACCGCATTCGTACGGTGAATTATCAATCCCCATCTGGATGGTCGGGTACGGATTGTCAAATGACCCGTCATACGGTGGAACCGCATCGTCATCAACCCAGGTCGGACCGCCGACTATGACTGAAAGCGGTTCGTCAAGTGTATCGGTCATGCCTTCATCGTCAGTGACCCTTACATCGACAAAATAAACACCCACATTTTCGAATGACGTTGTCGGATTCTCGTCGGTTCCTGAATCGTAAGAATCCCCATAATTTCCATCCCCATCGAAATCCCATTCATAACTAACGATTGAGTTCCCATTCTCATCCTGGTCATATGATCCGGACGCATCGAACTCAACAGGATCCCCGGGACATAACGGGGGATCTGTTAAAACTTCCGCAACCGCTATCGGTGGTAGGTCAGAAGGGGCACCTTGATCATCGACAAAGACTTCTGTGATGTAATAAGCTGCAAGCGGGGCATCTGGAAAATCAAATCCCGGCAGGCCTGAGTCGTAATTAGCTGGAATGTTACTTTCTACAGCTACCAGTACGGGAATAAATCCGGATTCGTAAGGAGTTACAGCTGGGACACTAAGCTGGAAAGTCGCGCTTACATCATCTGTTCCAATAAGATTTGCAGCCAGATAAGTGGAGTCAAAGGTTATAAAAGTCGAATCTATTAGTCCGCCTGGAGTTTCAAGGTGAATTGAGTGTATTTGAGACGGGATATCATCATTAAAGGCTCCCTGATGGTCAAATACTCTTACCAGTAAGTCCATTGTGCCGCCGAAATCTGAGGCATTTACATAGTACATATCAGACTGGTCAGCGATTGATATACAATATGCTTCTGCGCAATTGGCAGATATGGGGAAATCATCAGGTACATTTTCCGGGGGAGTGGGATCCGATTGTTCCCAGGTTGCGACAACAGCGTACTGAAAATCTAATTGCGGAGCACTACCGTCTATTGGGAACTGTAACTCATATCGTCGTGTGTTTGTGTTTCCGGCAGTAAAATATCCCCTTGGGTTAAGACAATCAGGTTTATCGAAAAAAGATGCAATATCTTCATCTTTATCCAGATAGTCGCAGTAGTACTTATAACCATTTAAAGTCGCTGAAAATCCAAAATCAGGAGTTCCGAGAGCGCCAAGTTGACTTCCCAGAAGTGTGCCATAAGATGTAAATTCAGCCTGGTTGAACCAGCGGGTATATCCATCTGCATTCAGCAGCCTGAGATCATTCTCGCCACTCCATGTAACATCAAGATATTCATTCAAGCCCGTTGTGGATCCATTGCCTATGACTGTACCCATGACGTCAAATCCTGTGTACATGTCAAGTCCAGCAAATGGATGGGTGAATGAAACATCAACAACCACATAACCCGATGGGAAATCGGATGCCGGGTCGATTTGAATTTTCAGGTGATTCACCGGCGAACCAGGAGGTTGCATGAACATGGTCACATTCGCTGTAAACTGTGCTCCACGAACAGGTACAATCTCAACATCGTCCGGTTTAAGGTTTACGTCCCAGTGTCCCAGGAGCAAGCGTGAACTGCCGGATAAAGATTTCAGATTATCCTGAGTTGCCGGGTCGGGCAGAATTGTATTCTCACCACTACTAGCACAACCGAAACTTGCGATGAAAACAATCGCGATCAATGAAGTAAGAATCGCTTTGTACATGGAAATACCCCTTAATTTTTATTACCTGCTTTTTATCTAATCCGCAGACCTGTGGTCTTCAGGAATGATCTCGTAATGAACAAGCGTGAAACGATAATTAACATCGCCGCTTTCATCTTCAAGCTCTTTTAAACGCTGAGTATATTCCTTTGTAAGTTCGCGAATGATGCTTGAAAAAGCTTCTTTATTTTCTGATCTGATCTTGATTTGATCGATTACTAGTTGAGAGTCCACGCTACCTTCCTGCTCAAGAGAAACCTGCGCTTCCTCTCGGACGTCATCAAGCGTATCCAGGATAAGTTTACGAATCCTCTTACGATTACCCGGATCATCTTTAGTCGATTTAATCTCAACTTCCTTCTTCTTGTAGACCTTTTCAACACACCCCCGGACTTGGTGACTTTCTGTTTCCTCTATCAGTCCTGCATTGATCAGGATTTTCAAGTGATAGTACAAAGCCCTCCTGTCTATACTGATTTTTGCAGAAACTTCCGTTATGGTCCTGGGTTTGTAAAGCGCACGCCATAGTTTGAAACGTGTTGGCTCTTTTAAGGCGTCTAGCTGGACAGTAACACTATTATCTGTTACACGGTCTGAAAGAACTTCCTGCGAGGAACAAGTCTGCATTAATCCACCTTGAATATCAAAGATGGTTTAATAATACTCACGATTTAATAGTTAGTCAATTTTTTTACAGTGTGTTTCTGATGTTGAGGGGTGGCGGTGACAAGCAACAGGACGGCCGAGAGGCCGTACGTGCATGTCGTCGAATGATTCAGGAATGGAATTACACCCCCAGCGATCGCCTGTGGGCGCCACCCGACTGTGAGTGCAGACAAAGATTGATAGAATGGTGAGTGACGGTTGTCGTTCGACGATAAGCTTCGCTTATCGCCGCCACCCGAAGGCTAAGCATGCTTTGTCCAAATGAACTGTGGAGATGAGGGCTTGTCAGCGAAATCCAAGTCTGATTGCGTGATTCCAGAATCCGTATAGGGAATAATTTCACTTGCCCGGTCGGGTGGCGGTGACAAGCAACAGGACGGCCGTGAGGCCGTACGTGCTTGTCGCCGAATGACCAAAATTAAAATGTAATAAAATCCCGGGATTTTTAGTCCCGGGAATTATTTTACGGGAAAATGCTGACCATTATGGGTATTATGGGCGTCTTAATGGTACGGAGGTAATAAATGGCCCGCTCGCTGATCTTTATCATTATTATAACTTTGCTGATCATCACAGGCTGTGGAAAGCCGTACGAGGATAACGCCGTCCGTGGCGAGGATTATTCCCTCAAACTCGGAAGCTTCGTCGAAATCGATATGGTCTGGATTCCGGAGGGTACGTTCCTGATGGGAAGTCCCGAATCAGACTTTTACCGCGGGGAGGATGAAGGCCCGCAGGTGAGTGTTGATGTGGGGGAGTTCTGGATCGGTAAGTACGAGATCACCGAAAGACAGTACGAGATCGTCATGGGATCGAAGCCATCGGATAACGGCGACGATTACCCGGTCGATTATGTCACATGGCCAGACGCGATGGAGTTCTGCGCGCGACTTTCGGAGCTTGCGGGTGTCGAGTACACGCTTCCGACGGAGGAGCAGTGGGAGTACGCGTGCAGGGCCGGCTCCCGCTCGGATTACTGCTTCGGGAACGACCAGAAAGAGTTACGGAACTACGCGTGGTTCTACGTAAGCGGCGGGGAGAACAGGCCGAATCCGGTCGGGGAGCTCAGGCCGAACGCGTGGGGCCTTCACGACATGCACGGGAACGTGGGGGAGTGGACCCGGTCGCTCTACACCGGGCACCTGGGCATCGAGGGAGTCGCGGGGGAACGTCCGCGCTACGTGACACGCGGCGGTTCGTTCATGGACTCATCCGATTGTATACGCTCAGCGTCGCGGGGGAGTATGTACGTGGACTGGCCAGCATTCGAAGGCCAGGGCTTTAGGGTAGTGAGGAATAAGTGAGATAATAAGTATACATGGTAAACAGGTTTAATTATGTGAGTGCTTAATATCTATTTAATTACACCCGCGTAAAAAACTAATAATTGATTTCCCACTTCGGAGGAAAAAAGTAGTTAATTGGATCAGGATTAGGTGTATACCGTTGCTTAATCCGTCTCCTATCATTTATCCCCTGGAGATCTGGATGTGCCAAACGGGAGTATTTTGAGATTTCACAGAACAGGTTCTGGCAATCGATTAACTGAAGCCGTCTTCCCCACAAATCCTTGAAACTGATACCTAGTCGATTAAATTCCAGCTCCTGAATGTCTGCAACTCTTTTGATAACCTCAACTTCTGTCAATCCACCAAGATCACTGAAGCATTTATGTATACCATCTCGTGCTCCAGGTCCCGGTATTACAAAATCCATCTCTCTGAAATCAGTTATGTTGCTGTAATTGATGTCTGTTATGTACTGATATGCCAGGAAATCCCCTATCCCCTGATAGCTTTTTAGAAGTTCGAAACCATCCTGCATTCGGGTAAGGTGAGACAATTTACCAGGCATATCATCCCTGATCATCGTCTCCAGCAATTTAAGAAATGCACGGTACTTCCGCACGCCTTTCTTTCGACTCGGAGTCGGCATAATGTACGCTGGTGAGAAAATAGCTTCACCGCTATCCAGCATTTTATCAAGGATTCGACAATACTTTCTGAATGAATACTTACGCAGGGAAATTTCATGAAGATAATCGATAAGCCATTCCCACGTTTCGATCTTGTTGAAAATCTTAAACAGGATGGTCCTGAAAAACACCTCATCAATTGTCTGGTCTCCAGTATAAATCACATTCTTGATCAGATACTGACTTACACGATCCGATGCACGATAGGCATTGGTGAACTTATACTCCTGCAGAATCGGATCTTTTGTCCATGGTCTATGTTTACCTTTGATCTTGCTGAAGAAAATTTCCTGTCGCTCTGCTGCAAATTTCCAGTATGTGTCGAAAGCGATCGTAGGTTTCAGAGGGAGGAGATGACTCCAGTCAGTTGGTGACGTCTGAGCGATAAAACTTGAGTTCCTTATCTTTGTACTCATGTTAGATTACTTACGCTTCGGGATAAACGGAAAGTTCGTTGTAGTTTTCAATATAACTAGCTAATTTCATATGCAAATCCGCAACACCTCTTTTATTTTCTTTTCCTTGACTAGGCTTCATTATAAAGCACACGAGTTGTCTCATCTTCAGATCAAGCTCTGAGGCCATGAATTTACCAAGATTCCATAAACCCAGATAATTACCATATGCTCGTTCAAAAACAGTTTGTGTTGGATAGAATCCTGTTACAGATAAAGTCCGATCTGTTTTACAGGGATGGAATTGGACCTGATGTAAACAAGGAAAATCTTTTCGCGGCACATTGCTGAAATCACTATGTGGATCAAAAATCGCTGCTAACAGGCCATTTAGTCGAAATCCTAGACCTTTGCTATCATAATCCTTATATATATCGATGATTTCAGTCAACTGATCTTTATATGGTACAGATTCATCTCCTGTATCCAGACCATAAGCGATCATTCGGCCGAAATAAGTACCATTTCTATTTGGATAACGATTTCTCCTTTTGTGGTCCATTATTCTCGGGTATAACTTTTTCCTATACCGATTAAAAAATGATTCCCGATCATTTGAGTTTCTATACAAGGACTGTGGAAATATTGTGTTTGCTACAGTATTCACAGTTTGATGATCGAATTTTATCAGTTCTTTATCGAGTGCAGTTCGTATACTTTTACTTTCGAGATCGGTTGTACCGTCATTGGTAATTTTTATCACTAAAGGATAAGGATTCAAGCTTGTTCCAATCATGTAAAATTTTGTGAAAAGGCACGCCCATGCAACCGATAAATTATCCGATTCTATTATCATCGTATTATCTGCCAATTTCTACTCCTCCAAATGTCTGTATTTCCCAAGTCCGACATAATTCTGTCGGCTCACCCTCACGTGTACACTCCAGCCTTTATCCGACGACAACATATTACATATCCCCTGACTTGCTGCCTGGAACAGTTGTCCTGAGTCAATATCTGACAACTTCGACAGGAAATCGCCACTAAGTTCTGTAGTACCTTGTACCAAAACATACTCACCAACCGAGATATCAATCGTACGACCATCCCAGAACCTGTCCACCGGCACCAGGTGAGATTTTAACGGGACCTGAGTGATCTCGAAATATATCTTGTTTCGTTCGAGTTTATCAAATCGATCTCGATCCTCCCACGATAATTTCCTCAGATTGAAACACAGGTGGTTCAACAATGCAGAATAACTCACTCCGAACCAGCAAGCCAGTTTATATAGCTCGACCGGGGTAGCTGAATCCCAGTCGATCTCCCTGTATTTAGCCTGTAAATCGATGGCTTGTCTGGGCATTAGAAAGAATGACGCGAAACAATCTGCGATAAACTCCTCTTCATCAGAAGCGTAATCTGGAGAATCTAGGCAGGTATCTATGTGTTCTCCATGATCGTAATAGTAATGTCCAAGCTCATGAGCGCAAGTAAAGGTCTGTCTCGATATTGGACGATGTGCACCGATTAAAATAGATTGTGGATCATCCACATACATTCCTTCCAAAGATGGTATGTCGACAAATTTAATCTGGATATTTTGGGATGCGGCAAAATCGAATGGATTGATAGCCACCTTTGGTTCGAAACCTGCATTTCGTCTTATTTCATGAGATCTACGTAACGCCTCGAAAACCAATTCTCGCTTATTCTTTAAATTGTAGCTTCTCATTTTGCCTTTCGTTTCAACGATGCAAGGATTTGGAGTAATGCGTCGATATCCTTCTCATCCAATTTCGCGAGTTCACGGGCCGCAATACCGATTTTATCGTTGTTCGGATCAAGTTTATCCTCTTTTAGTCCTGAGAGCCATGCAAGATCAACATCATAGATTTCAGCCAATTTATTTAGCTCCTGAGCCGAAACACTGCGACGTCCAGCTTCCATTTCGGAAACAGATGGTCTATGAAGGTCAAGTATCTTAGCTACCTGAGCTTGCGACAATCCAGCCTGCTCCCTTGCTAGTCTCAATCGGCTGGCGATAATAGCCTTACGTTCATCGTCAGTCATTTCATGCCACCCTTCTCCGAATAATCAGCGACAAGCTTCGCAATTTCTCCAATAGTCAAAGGTTCCTTCTTTGGGTTATCCCAGAATAATTCGTTCGGAAGAGTACGCTCAGGCAAATTTAATGCTGCTTCGATATTCAGAATCGCTTCCAACGCGGCTACACTGTCGAAATTACCGAGATCTTTAATCGGGCATAGTCCGTCTGTCCATTCATCAGTATTTAGGTCTTGGGTCTGAAGAACACTGGCGATAGCGGTTTTTAATGTATATTTAATTTCGTCGTTCTGCATCTTGACAGCCACCCTTACATATGGTAAGAATATCTTACCATCAGAGAATTAACGAGTCAAGGAGATTCAAGAAAAATTAATGTAGTAGGGAAATTACTGATATGGAACTGCACAAACCGCCTTTTATACTCCGCGAAATCAAGATCGAAGTGACTCAAAAATGTCCGTTACGCTGTGTTCATTGTTCGAGTTTAGGAAGTCCCGAATCTTTAATTGAGATGTCCCCAGAGATATGCTTCAGGATAATTGATGAAGCTGGTGACATGGAAGTCAAGGAAATGGCATTTTCGGGAGGAGAACCATTACTATGGGGTAGTCTGTTACCTGCTATCGAAAGGGCAACAGCCTTTGGGATCAAAACTTCAGTATATACGTCTGGGAACCATGCTGATGCGTCTACAATTATTTTTGGCCTTAAAAATGCAGGTTGCGAAAAGGTAATATTTAGTCTTTACGCTGCCAGTGAAGCGATCCATGAATCTATCACAGGCATTCCAGGTAGTTTCAATAAAACATTAGAAAGTATCGGAATCGCAAACTTGAATGACCTCAATCCGGAACTTCACTTTGTCCCATTTGGGAGAAATTACAGGGAGCTTGAATCGGTTGCAGAATTAGCACGTAAACTTAATATTGCGAAAATCAGTGTTTTAAGATTTGTCCCACAGGGACGTGGAAAAGCGGTTAAGGAGGAGTCATTAAACAGGAAACAATACATCGAATTAAGAGATACGATCCTTACTTTAAGAAATAAAGGCTACAGCATACGAACAGGATCACCGTTCAATATTCTTCAACTTAATGATCAGCCTAAATGCTGTGCAGCAATCGATCGAATAACCATTGGACCCAATTATGCAATCTCACCGTGCGATGCTTTTAAACGGATTAAAGCTGAAGATTTAGTTGGAGAGGACGAGTTTTCTTATTTAATAAACCATAGCCTCGATGAATGCTGGAATCGGTCAAAATATCTAACAAAAATACGAGAATACCTGACCTCAGATTTCGAAGAGCCATGTAAATCGTGTAATAAGCTTAACTTATGTTTATCTGGCTGTCTTGCTCAAAAGGTTATCGAGTTTGGAGATTTGGAAAAACATGCAGACCCTTGGTGTTTAAGATATGGTTCATCTTAATGGGTGGCTGACCGTTGCGGCGATAAGCTTCGCTTATCGCCGCCACCCGAGCGTTACGAATGCTTGATCCAAATGAACTGAGGAAGTAAGAATGCTTTATCAGGGATAAGAAAGAACCTTTGGAATAAGAAAACACAATCGAGTCTACCCGATGAAAAAACCTCCGGCGTATCCGGAGGTTCTGTTACCGTGGGTGGTGGAGCGTATCGGACTCGAACCGACAACCCCCAGCTTGCAAAGCTGGTGCTCTCCCATTGAGCTAACGCCCCACGCGTTCAGACCCTATTTTACGGGGTGCCGCCGTCGCGGTCAATCCCGACGGGCTTCCCGTAATTCGGGAACGGCGTATTCTACTTGATAATTTCACGTTTGTCATCCCGCAATTTTCCAATCGCGCAGTACTTCAACGACTTTCAGTCGGTCTTTTCGGGATTCCTGAGCGCGAACGAACCCGACTCGTGCGACGCCATGAGCATCCACGAGCTGTCGAGCACCTGGACTGTCGTGTAGTACTCGATGAAGTTATGCGATTCGGGGAACGCGGTGTATGGGATGAAGAATATGAAATCGGTGAACGTTGTCTCGGTCATGAGCGGCATGAAGTCCTGCTGTATCGTGAGTGATCCCTCTGAGGTGCGGTATGCAGCGTCCTGCACGTAGCATTCGACCGGCGCGTTCGAGTTCATGTAATGGACGTAGACCCCGATTCGCCCGGCGAGGGTCCGCATGTCGGACGCGTGGAACCGTACATGAACGTTGATGCCCTCGTAGCCCGCGTTCACGATGTTCCTCTCGTACCAGACCTCTTCTATCTCGACCGACGGCGTGCCGGTTTCCTCCGGAAGGTCGAGGGTACGGAAGTTGACATCGACCGAGTCGTTGTGGAATTCGACTGTCGATCTGCTAGATGTCTCGTTTATGATCCCCCAGATAAGTGTCTCGGTCGCGCGGGTGTCGGACGGGTTGTCGACAACGATCCTGAAGACGATTCTGTCGAAGCGCTGATCGGTCCACGTGTAGATTCCGGACGATCTGAACGCGACCATCCCGTCGTTCGCCCAGTTACCATCTGCTGACGGTCCGGGGATGGAGTATGACTGGAGTTCGTCGCGTCTGTCCCAGTCGTCCTCGCTGATAAGACCGCGCCATTCGTAATTTTCGGGTTTGTAGAGAACGATCCTGAGCGCCGCGTCCGGGTAGTCGGCACCTGTCGGGGTGGTAAGGTTGTCGCGTACGGCAAGGTACTCGATCGCCAGGATGTCCTGTCCCGAGGTAATGAAAGTTCCGGTATCGTCGGGTTCATAGACCAGCGGGATCGCGCAGAGGGGAGCCGCGGGGAGAAGTATTGAAATCGCAATCAATATGGATATGTATCTGGAAAGCATGTCAGTGGATTCTCCTTATGGTTGAACGGACTGTAATTCTGCCCGAAAAATAAGGGTTTTGCGAATCTATTAATATAATCCTGAAAATTAAAGTTTATTAACCCTTCGTTGTATCGATTTAAATAATATTGGACATGGGATTGTATTGTGTTATCATTTGATTTCCCCCCGGATGGCCGGGGTCATTTTCGCAATGTCAGAAAACGGTCTTCCCATAGCAGTCGACGCGATGGGCGGCGATCACGCACCCGACGAGGTTGTAGCCGGAGCGATCGATACCGGACATCGTGTAATTCTTGTAGGCGATGAGAATCGCATTACCCCACTTCTGTCCGGATCCGGGGTGAAGGACCGTGTCGAGGTTTATCACACTACCACGGTGGTATCCGGAGACGATCCCCCGTTCCAGGCGTTCAGATCAAAGAAGGACTCCAGCATGATGACGTCCATCCGTCTAGTGAAGGAAGGACGCGCATCGGGAGTTATGTCGCCGGGGAACACAGGAGCATTCATGGCGGGGGCGACGATGATCCTCGGGAGGTTCCCTGAGGTATCACGTCCCGCGGCTGCGATACCGATACCGACACCCGATGGCCAGATGCTTCTGCTGGACGCGGGAGCGTCGACCGACTGCACGACATCGGATCTTCTGAACTTTGCGGTAATGGGATCGACGTACGTAAAGGTGATATGGGGAGTGGGGAATCCGAGGATCGGGCTTTTATCGATAGGTGAAGAGGAATCGAAGGGTACGAAGCAGGCAAGGGAAGCGCACAAGTTTTTAAAAACAAGTGGATTGAATTTTATCGGAAACGTGGAGGGAAGCGACCTTGGGTCGTCCGGGACGGATGTCATAGTCACCGATGGTTTTACCGGCAACGTAGCTCTTAAGGCGGTAGAGGGAATTTCATCGCTGATCATGAATGTTGTACGCGACGAACTCGGGCTGACACGTGGATTACAGAGAATGGCCTCCGCCATACTGTATCCGGTCTTTAAGAGAATAAAGGGCCGGCTGGACTGGCAGGAGTACGGAGGTGGGGCACTGCTCGGTGTCAGGGGTAATGTGGTGATAGCACACGGCAAGAGCAACAGGCGTGCGATATCAAGCGCGATAAAGCTTGCCGCGAGCTTGTCATCAACGCATTACCTTGAAGCACTGGAGAAAGGACTGCGGGAGTTCCATAAGGTAACGAAGGAAGCTGATAAGGTAAAGAAGGAACCAGAACCGGCTCAGCCGGAGTAAAACCCGTAAGGGAGCAGAGCAATGGCCAAGCGAGATGCCGAGAATATCGGCGTAACCAGGAGGGCAGGGATAGTATCGGTGGGCAAGTACATGCCACCGGGTATATTGACGAACAAGGACTTCGAGGAGATGGTCGACACGACCAGCGAGTGGATACTCGAACGGACCGGAATTCGTCAGAGACATGTTGTCCGCAATGGTGAAAGACAGAGCGACCTTGCTCTTAAAGCGAGCCGCGAAGCACTCGCGAGGGTCGGGTGGCGGCCAAGCGATCTGGATCTGATCGTTGTAGGTACAGTTACCCCCGATCACATTTTTCCTGCATCGGCCAATACACTTGCCGGAAAACTAGGTGCAATCGGTGTGCCATCGTACGATGTACTCGCGGCATGTTCGGGTTTTCTTTATGCCCTACACCAGGCAGTAACAGCCATCGAATCCGGTCGTGTTGACCGTGCGCTCGTGGTCGGAGCGGACGTAATGTCCAGTATCACGAATTATGAAAAACGCGAGACATGCGTTTTATTCGGTGATGGAGCGGCTGCAGTACTTCTAGAATCTATCGAGGAACCATATGGAATAATCGACATCGAGATCGGATCTGATGGCAGGTACCAGAAACTGCTTCACCTGCCCGCGGGAGGAAGCGCTCATCCGGCCACTCATGAGACGGTTGACAGGGGTGAGCATTTTATCCACATGGAAGGGCATGAGACGTTCAAAATAGCGGTCAGGCAGATGTACTCGGTAGCCAAGGAGCTTCTGGACCGGAACGGTCTGACCTCCGACGATGTATCGATGTTTATCGGTCACCAGGCCAACCTGAGGATTATCGATGCGGTGACCAAGCGTCTGAAGCTGACCAAGGACAGGATTTACAACAACATTGAGCGCTACGGAAACACAACATCCGCCACGATACCATCATGCATATACGAAGCGGAGCTGGAACAGAAGATAAAGAAGGGTGATAACATTCTTCTGGTGAGTTTCGGCGCAGGACTTACGTGGGGGGGAGTGCTGGTGAAATGGGCGGTGGATCCGCTTCCGCGGCTTGACCTGATAAGTTCAGAAGACGCATCAACAGATACATATTCCGACCGGCTGAGGCCCGGTCGTGACTGGCGAAAACAATGACACAATTCGCATGCATATTTCCGGGACAGGGATCGCAGGAAACAGGTATGATCAAAGACCTGCTGGACGATCCCCTTTCAGCCGATGTTTTCATCGAGGCATCGGAAGCGCTGGGTTTCGACCTGGCCAAACTAATAATGGAGGGTCCGGAAGAGACCCTCATGCTGACCGAAAACACCCAGCCTGCCATTCTGGCTACTTCTTTTGCAGCCTGGAAACTGCTCGTTCGTACGCTTGGATCAATTGCAATGCCCAGTTATGTCGCGGGACATTCACTGGGTGAATTTTCGGCCCTAGCGGCTGCAGGAGTGCTTGAACTGAAGGATGCGCTGCAGATTGTCAGGACCAGGGGCAAGCTGATGCAGGACGTTGTTCCCGAAGGTGTCGGGGCGATGGCTGCGATGGTGGGCGCCAGGATCGACAAGATATACGAGCTTGTCGAGGAATCCGCTGGTGGGCAGGTGCTTGATGTCGCGAACATCAACAGCCCGAAACAGATAGTGCTGAGCGGTCATAAGGAAGCGGTCGATCGTGCAATAGACAATGCCGCGAAGCATGGTGTGAAAAAAATTGCCCGGCTGCGTGTGAGCGCGCCTTTCCATTCGAAGCTGATGGAGCCAATGAAGGAGAAATTTGAGCAGGAGCTTCAAAGCCGGAAGTTCATGGCGCCGTTCTGCCCGGTCGTACATAACGTCACGGCGTGGCCGAACACGGAACAGCGCAGGATGGTTGACTTTCTGACGCGTCAGATTGACAGCCCGGTTAAATGGGTAGAGTCGATAGAGTTCATGCTCGAGCATGATGTAACCACTTTTATAGAGGTCGGGAACGGTAGAGTACTGCAGGGGCTGGTTAAGAAAATAGCCGGGAAACAATTCGACGGGGTAATCACGGGATTCAGCGGACCGGCGGATATCGACAAGATCAAGGAGCTGTTTAACGAGGATTCCTGAAGACAGGAGAATCATGTTTAACTTACAAGGAAAAGTAGCACTGGTAACGGGGTCCAGCGGTTCTCTTGGCCAGGTAATCGCGGTTGAACTCGCCCGCGCGGGTGCCGACGTGGCATGTCATTATCATGGTAACGAGGACGCGGCGAACAGGCTTGCGGGCGAGATCCGGAAACTGGGCGTGAAATCAACAATCCTGCAGGCCGATCTGACCGACCAGGATGAATCGGATCGGGTTGTACAGGAAACAATAGACGGGCTGGGGGGATTTGACATTCTTGTGAATAATGCCGGGGTTAATCGGGAGGCACTTCTGATACGTCAGAAACCCGAACTTGTGAACGAAATCCTGCAGGACAATCTTGCGAGCATGCTTCACATGTCCCGTGCAGCTGCAAGGCGCATGGCCAAGAACCGGTGGGGACGTCTTATACATATGGGAAGCGTGGTAGCACACACCGGCAGCACGGCGCAGGTAGCATACGCGGCTTCCAAGGCGGGCATAGAGGGAATGAGCCGCGCGATCGCACGTGAGATGGGCGGGCGCAATATCACATCAAACGTGGTTGCACCGGGTTTTATATCAACTGGAATGTCGGAACACATGAGCGAGGAACGTCAGAAGGAGCTTCTGAGCTATATTGCTCTGGGGCGTACCGGCGAGCCGATAGAAGTCGCGGCGGCTGTAGTTTTTCTGGCGAGCGAGGAAGCCGGGTACATAACCGGTTCTGTCCTGCATGTCAACGGCGGGATGCACATGCAGTAAATAATAAAAATTTGATTAGACGCACTGATAAGCCCCTGTGGCGGAGGTGTAATTAATGAGACGTGTAGCAATAACCGGAATGGGAATTATCTCCGGATTCGGAACAGACAAAGAAGAACACAGAAAATCGTTCAGGGAAGGACGAAGTGGAGTCAGCAGGATCTCCAAATGGGATGCTGAAGGATACAAGGCTCAGATCGGCGGGGAAGTAAGAGGCTTCGATGCGACGGATTTCATATCCGCGAAGGAAGCGCGTCGATACGATGACTTCTCTGCGTACGCGGTGGCATCGTCCATGATGGCGATCCAGGACGCCGGTTTCGGGGATGGACAGTTTGACCGCGAGAAAACGGGAGTGGTCCACGGAAGCGGAATCGGTGGCCTTTCGGTTTTCTGCAGGGATCACGAGAAGCTTATAACAGCCGGACCGGAACGGGTAAGCCCGTTTTACATACCTCACTCGATAGTAAATATTGCAGCCGGTCTTATCGCCATACATGAAGGGTTAAAGGGCCCCAATCATGCGGTCGTAAGCGCGTGCGCCAGCTCGAATCATGCAATGGGAATAGCTTTCAAGATGATCCAGTCGGGGATGGCACAATGCATGCTGACCGGTGGGTCCGAGGCAGCCCTTATACCACTTGGTGTTGCCGGATTCCAGAGCATGAAGGCGATCACGTTCGACTATAACGACGAACCTGAACGAGGAAGCAGGCCGTTCGACGCGAAACGGTCCGGTTTCGTGATAGGCGAAGGAAGCACCATGTTCGTCTTCGAGGACATGGAGCATGCGATGAACCGTGATGCCCGTATATATGGCGAAGTTGTGGGATATGGAGCGACATGTGACGCCTACCACATAACCGCGCCCGCTCCGGGCGGGAGTGGTGCCGTGGAAGCAATGCGGGCAGCGATAATGGATGCGGGCAGGAGCCTGGACGATGTTGATTACATCAATGCCCATGGTACTTCAACCCCGCATAACGATCCTGCAGAGACCGCTGCAATCAGGCAGTTGTTCGGAGAGAGGGCATACAGTATTCCTGTAAGCTCCGTGAAGAGCATGGTTGGACATCTTCTGGGCGCAAGCGGAGCGATAGAACTTTCCGCAATGCTTCTCGGGATGGAGGAGGGCTGGATACCTCCGACCATAAACTACGAGAATCCTGATCCGGAGTGCGATCTGGATTATGTTCCCAACACGGCACGCGAACACGAGGTCGTGTTCGCCCTTACAAATTCATTCGGATTTGGCGGGCATAACGCGGTACTGGCGATATCGAGGGTTGAAAAGTAACACCGGGGCAGGTCAGACCGCGCGGCATATAATATTGAAATGTTAACGTGGAAACGTGTTTTTTCCTTGAAATTATATACCCGCATGTGGTACAAAGGTCGCTTGTTCGTAAAATATTTTAACAAGGCAGGAAACCTGTGTCCGTAAAAATCAGGCTTAAAAGAATTGGAAGAAAAAAGCAGCCGACCTACAGGATTGTAGTCACTGAAAGTCGTAATCCAAGGGGCGGCAAGGTAATCGAGTCAGTTGGATATTACTCTCCATACAACAAGGATAAATCGCTCGTAATCGATACCGAGCGAATCCAGACGTGGAGTGACAAGGGTGCCATCACAACCGACGCGGTTAAGAAGCTTATCAGGCGTGCACGTCGAATAGCTGAAGGCATCGAGCCGGCTGAAGCTCCAAAGAAGGAAAAAGTTAAACCGGCCGAACCAGAAGTCGCAGAGGTTGCGGAAACTCCCCCTGTTGAGGAACCTGCTCAAACCCCGGCCGAGGAAACCGTCGATGAAGCCGTGGAGACCACGGAATCAGCGGAAACTGCGGAAGAAGAGCCCGCGGAGCAGGAGTAAATGCAGCCGGAGTTACCGGGAGTTTACAATTCTGCGCATATCAAAGATTTTGAGAGGCTTGCAAGGTGTTTAACATATTCAAGAAGACAACCGATGTAGAGGTCGAGAGCAAGAACGGTGAGGCCCTTGATGGTCCCGCCGCTCTTCTGAAGTTACTGGTTGAGAAACTTGTCGATAATCCCGGTGATGTTAAGGTCCAGGAAGTTGAGGGCGATCGGTCGACGATACTCGAGCTAAGAGTAAACGAGGATGATATCGGCAAGGTAATCGGCAAGAAGGGGCGAATAATAAAGTCGCTCAGAATTGTTGTGCGCGCTGCGGCGATTCATGAAGGTAAAAACGTGTCCATCGAGCTGGTGGACTGAACTGTACTGAACAAATATAACGGGCGGGTTGATGAAACCGGAGGATCTTGACATGGACATCGGCCTCATTATCGGGGCCTTTGGTATAAAGGGTGAAGTTCGGATACTCAGTCTTAATGACGAACCGGAACGGTTTCTTGAACTGGAGAAGCTGCTCCTTGTGTCCGAGGATGGTACGGAATCCGTATGCCATGTTGAAAAGGTACGGATTCACAAAAGACATGCGCTCGTGAAATTCGCGGAGATTCCGGACAGGACTTCCGCCGAAGGTTACAAGGGCGCATATTTAAGGCTTCTTGACAACGAACTTACCCGCTCCGAGGTTGCATTTCTCGAACGAGAGAAGCTGATCGGAGTGGAGGTATATACCAGAGATGGTGACCGGCTAGGTGTGCTCGAGGAGGTGATCCGGACCGGGGCCAACGATGTTTACGAGGTCGTGGATGAAGACAGGAGTATTCTTCTACCGGCTATCAGCGATGTGATAGTCGACGTGGACCTCGAAAACGGCCGGATGGTTGTGGATCCTCTCCCCGGTCTCCTCTAGGTGGCTGGTAAACCTTTGAACATTGACATCCTGACCCTGTTCCCCCGATTTTTCGAGGGGCCTCTTGCCACGAGCATAGTTTCAAGGGCTGTGGAGAAGGGGCTTGTCGAAATCAGCATTCACGATTTTCGTGACTGGGCGGAAGGTGAATATCGCCAGACGGACGATATGCCGTATGGTGGCGGTCCGGGCATGGTTCTCATGCTGGAGCCCATCGTAAGGTGTATCGAGCACGTCACGGACACAAGAAATAAAGCGGGCATAAACCCGAGGATGATTATCCTGTGTCCAAGAGGAAAAAGACTTGTCCAGTCCGATCTTGTGGCATGGGCATCGCTTGATCCCCGGGCCGAAAGCCTTCTCATCCTGGCCGGACACTACGAGGGCTACGATGAACGTCTGTACGGTCTTTTTCCATGGGAGACTGTAAGCATTGGAGATTTCGTTGTCTCCGGTGGAGAAATTCCGGCGACAGCAATTGTGGATGGAGTTGCCCGTCTGTTAGAAGGAACTCTCGGGAATCCGGAATCACTGCTTCACGAATCCTTCATGGATGGATCTATTGACCATCCGGTATACACTCGTCCCCCGGTTTACCGCGGGATAAAGGTTCCGGAGATTTTAATGGGTGGGGACCATGCGAAAATTGAAACATGGCGTAAAATGAAGAGAAGGGAACTTACCGGAAGGCACCGTCCGGATTTACTGGCGGGAAGCGAACAGGATCAGGCTGAAGACGGAAACAAGGAGTAGAAATAAAAAATGGCCGAGAATGAAAACAAAAACGAAGAGCTTGCCGAGAATCCGGAAACTCCGGAAGAGCAGGCTGAAGAAGCAGCTCCTGCTGAAGATAAACAGGAGGAAATGGCCGTCGATGAATCTGAAGTGACGGAAGAAGAAGCAATCGAGGAGCCTGGTGAAGTTGAGGAAGCCGCCGCCGAAGCTGACGAAGCGGAGGAAGCCGAAGAAAAGCCGGTCGTAAAACAGGAGAAGGTGGAACCTGCTGAACGTGTTAAGACCGGGTATGAGAAGGTCAGGGCGATCAAGGATGGAATGGTAAGAACCGACATTCCCGATTTTCGTGCCGGTGACACTGTAAAGGTCCACGTGAAAATCATCGAGGGCAACAAGGAAAGAATCCAGGTGTTCGAGGGCGTAGTTATAGCCATCAAGCATGGCGGACTCGATCAGACCTTCACCGTCCGCAAGACATCGTGGGGTGTCGGTGTGGAGAGGACCTTCTTCCTGAATTCCACAAAGCTCGACAAGGTAGTGGTATCGAGACGCGGACGAGTTCGTCGCGCGAAGCTGTACTACCTGAGACAGCGAGCGGGAAAATCTGCAAGGATCCGCGAGCGGAGAATGCACCCGGGAAAGTAATTTCTACAAATATCTTGAAAGGAAATGTCCGGTGTGTAAGCCGGATTTTTTCTTTGTAACATTAAATGGCACCACACCTGGAGATTTTTTTCGATTATAATGCGCGATGTGCAAACAGAAGAACAAGGTACAGTTTCGCAGTTTGAGTCCTCGGTCAGAATAGAACCGTCCGAACCTGTTGTCAGGGGAAAGAAACGTCCACTCGACAAAACCTACGGGCTTGATATCAGCTTCATGGATTTCCTCGGCAACCCCGCATCCGATACCGGCGAGGTCGTTATTACAACGGATAATGGCGTTTTAACAACTGCAGACGGTGAGATTACGGGCGGGGAAATTTCGATTGGCCCCGATTCCGGTATCGTGGCGGAATCCGGGGTTCTAAGGGTGAACCTGGTACCGGAAGACTACGGGGGAATTGTAAATATCGGTGTTACGTGCGCGCTTGGCTCGGACAAACTCGAACTGGACATTCCTTCACCGTCGGGTTTTGCGTTTACGGAAATACTTGAGAGTGTTATCTACGCGTTCCTTGTTGCGATAGTCATACGGATATTTTTCTTTCAGACTTTCTGGATACCCTCTGGGAGCATGGAGCCGACTCTTTACGAAGGCGACAGGATTATTGCCAATAAGCTGGTGTACAGGGTTCGTGAGCCGGAGCGTGGTGAGGTTGTCATATTCCGGGTCTACCAGGCCTTTTTATCAGCGGAAGCCGATGTTATCGAAAATTCTGACATGATAATTCCGGTCGGTGCCGGTAACCGGGACACAAATCCGGGAGTGATCAGCATTGGTGGTCCGGGTAAATTAACCATTGAGGAAGCATATGATGCCGGAAGGGACCGTCTTTCACGTCAGTTACAGCGTTATGGCGGCAATGAAGGAGACTGGGAAGTCGGTATCGAGGTGCAGGATTACATCAAACGTGTAATCGGACTTCCCGGCGATGTGGTGGAGGTATCGGAAGGGATAATTTACGTCAACGATCAGCCACTCGCGGAGGAATATGAAACCCTTGCCCCGGATTACAACAATTACGGGCCGCGCACGGTGCCTCCCGGTGAAATTTTCGTGCTTGGTGACAATCGTGCCAATTCGCAGGACAGTCACGTGATCGGCACCATACCGATCAGGAACGTTGAAGGAAGGGCGGAGATGATCTTCTGGCCGCTTGAGAGGATCGGAATAATCCCCGATTAATGTAGCTATGTCCGGACCATCGCAAGGCGAATTTCTTTTCGAAGGTATTGAAGAACCCGATCCCGGCAATCTTGATGCATGGTATTTATCAAGGGGAATCCATGTAATTGCCGGAGTTGACGAGGCAGGGAGGGGCGCGCTGGCGGGACCGGTTTCGGCAGGGGCGGTAATTCTTGGCAACACAGAAATCGAGGGATTGAACGACTCGAAGAAACTGACACCCGCCCGGAGGGAACTTGTTTTCGAGGAGATCTGGGATCGCGCTGAAGCGGTTGGTGTAGCGATGGTGAGCAGTGATGTTATCGACCGGGTAAATATTCTGAACGCCGCGCTCGAGGCTATGCGACTTTCCGTCGGTATGTTAATAGGGGATCCGGAGATTGTTCTGGTGGACGGAAATCAGATTCCGCCGGGGATTGAAAATCCGGTCGCGGTGGTAAAGGGTGACACAAGGTCGCGAAGTATTATGGCGGCGAGCATAGTTGCCAAGGTAACGCGTGACAGGTGGATGGTGAAAGCTGCGGAGAGATATCCGGGCTACGGTCTTGAAAAGCACAAGGGATACTGTGTGAAGGGACATGTCGATGCGATAAGGAAACTTGGTCCATCGGTAATACACCGAATGACATTCTCGCCGTGCAGTGAATTTACAGGGGACTTGCCACAAGGCGATAAGACGTATAAAATTGGCCCCCGTGGGACGAGGGGGCATTCCGGATGAAATCTGCGGGTGGTCGTGAATCAGGCGGAGAAGCATCTCGGCGCATTTCGCTTGGAAGAGCGGGGGAGTCGGTAGCGCGCAGGTTTCTTGAAGAAAACGGGTTTGAAATAATAGCGACGAATTACCGGAAAAAGGGGGGCGAGGCTGATATAATCGGGCGAAGCGGGAAGCTTGTAGTTTTTTTCGAAGTGAAGACCCGGTTGGGATCAGGTGATCCGGTCGAGGGGTACGGTGAAGTTCAGCAGGCGCGGCTGGTAAAGACCTGCGAGGCTTTTATCGCGGAGAATTCTCACCTGATGCCGCACGATTACGATCTTCGCTTCGATCTTGTGGTTGTAACGGGCAATGAAGATGGGGTACTTGAAGTAAGCGAACACATACCGGATGCTTTCAGACCATAATCATTAATATAAACACAGAAAGTAAAGTTAAGGAGAAATACGAATGGCACTTGATTCAGCAACAGCCGAAGCACGTCTTAAGGATGCCCTGAACGAATGTCGCAACAAGAATTTCGACAAGGGACTTGAGATGCTCGACGCACTAATCGAGGATGATCCGGAAAATTACAAGGCCCTGAACACGCTCGGGAAGGTACTTGTAATCATGAAGGAGCCGGATGAGGCAATAGAGATGTTTCAGAAGGCGATCGAAGTCCGCCCGGACTATGCCGAGGCGATTCTCAACCTCGCGCAGACTTATTACAAGATGGGTGACTACCCGTCGGCACGGAACTATTACGAGAGGATCGTGGAATACGAACCCAAGAATGCTGACGGGCATTTTGGCCTTGCAAACGTGTATCGCAAGCAGGAGAGCTACAAGGACGCGATCCGAGAGTACAACGATGCGCTCGAGATCAATCCGAAGGACGCCCAAGCTTACATTAACCTCGGTCTCTGCCATTACAAGGACGAGAACTACCACGACGCCATTTATAACTACAAGATGGCCCTTGAACTCGGTGGCGACAACGCCAAGGCGTTCATGAACCTGGCACTCAGCCTTGAGAAAACGGAGAGGTATACGGAAGCCTGTGAGAGCTGGGAGAGGTATATCGATATGGCTCCCAAGGACGCCTATCTGGACATGGCGATCGAGCATCTTGCGATGTGCAAGACCAAGTTCTAAATGGGCCATTGGAGCTTTGACACGTTACTATATCTTATGATATCGTGTTCAGGTCTCGAATGGTCGGTAATCGAGGTGGAAAAGTATGCCGGTTGGTTGACCGGGATAAGGTTTATGGTATAATTTAGTAGACGTTTAGAGAACGACCTTATTCTTCCGCACGCTTTTCAATCTCCATAGCCGAAAATCAAGACGCGAGATGAGCCGAAAAGGTTCACGGTGATTTTTCAGGTTTAGTTCACTTAGAAACGTTTTATATTATCATACAATCATGGGCTTCGCGCAGAAGCGCGGAGAAAGCGAGGTTAACACATGAGAATCAGAGAGAAGGGCTTTACTCTGATCGAGTTGCTGGTCGTTATCACCATTATTGGAATTCTGGCAGCGATCGCACTCCCGAACTACATTAAGGCCAAGAACAAGGCTAAGGAAGCCGAAGTAAAGGCCAATCTTCACACGATTCAGATCGCCCTCGAGAGGTACATGACGGACCAGAGCGAATATCCGCATTATCTCCTCGGTGGTGACGTCGATGGATGGCTCAACTGGCACTCCCAGTGGGACGGTGTCAATGACGAACCCATGAGTGGTGGCCGTCTTGCATCCAACGCAAGGCTGCAGGATCCCCTCATTGAGTACGACTACATCACGAGTTATCCGTTCAACCCGTTTGTCGGTGATGGTCAGATCATCATCCGCCAGACGAACGCAGAAGGAAACGATGCCCAGGGTGATGGTGACCCGCGTTTCGGTTACAAGGGTAACGTCATGGGCATGGGCCTGGATGACATGAACTACTTCCGTGGTTCAAACCACCCGGGACCTTTCTTCTGGAGCGAAGTTGAGACTCGCCGAAGCCTCGACAGGGGCGACTGGATGAATGTCCCGCCGGCATTCATGAGTGGTGAGCCTTTCAACACAAACATGTATTACACATTTGGCGGATTCAGGTATCCCCCGGGATACGCAACAGACAGGACCACATCGGATGTAATCTACACATTCTGGCCTGGAAACTTCTTCTACAAGGCAACATCGGACCAGGTTATCAGCCGCCAGGGCTGGACGATCCCGGTTCCCAACACCAATCTCGGTGGTCACTACAACCGCTACATCATTGGCGGTTACGGTGCCGAGGGTACAATCGGAACGGACGTCATTCGCCTGATCTCATGGAATCCTGATGGAGATACTCTATACTGGCAGTGCCCGCCTCCGTTCCCCGAGGACTGCTTCTATGTTGGATACGAGCTGTTCACAGGTGGATTCGGTCAGCCCGGTGGTCTCCCCGAGGTATTCGGTGGTGGCGACGAGTGGCACGGTCCGTGGAACCCCTATAACAAGAGCGAAGACAATCCGGACGAGTTCATCTACGGTGCGCCCGATGGTGTTCCGGACGGAGTAATTCTTGTTCTTACCAACGGTTCAGAAGTTGAGAAGTTCGTAAAGTAGGAACCTTGACATCTGGATAAAATGTAGCCTTTCCCGGTTGGTGGGCAGGTTACATAACCTAGATAAACGGAAGTGATATGATGAAGCGCAACAACGAACGTGGCTTCACGCTAATCGAGCTTCTGGTCGTAATTACGATCATCGGGATTCTGGCTGCAATAGCCCTCCCGAACTACATTAAAGCCAAGGACAAGGCAAAGGAAGCCGAAGTCAAGGCCAATTGTCACACCATCCAGATCGCACTTGAGCGATATGCGACTGACCACTCAGGCGCCTATCCCAAGTACATCCTTGGTGGCGACACCCGTGGCTGGGACGAGCGCTCAGGCTGCCGTGCCATTACTCTCCCCTCATCGGAGAATAACAGGCCGCCGCGTGACCCCCTTGTTCATTTCGCTTATGTCAACAGCTATCCGGACAACCCGTTCATCGACGCCGGTGAAGGTATCACATCGATCATTGCATGGACCGGTGCGAGCCTCGACCTCGGCGATGGCGACATCCGATTCGGCTGGACAGGCGAGATCATGGGTAACACCCTTGATGACCCGAAGTACCTCTTTGATGGCCCCGGACAGCCCACAAGGCTGCAGTGGACCCTCTACCCGGTACCCGGTGCCTACCTTGGAATTCTTAACGGAAACAGTCCGAACTCATTCTATTGTATGGGCGGACTTCCCCAGTGGTCGAGGGACAACCTCGGACAGAGCGATACTGAAGGCGAAGCCATCAAGGCGTTCTGGCCCGGGCAGTTCTATTATCGATCAGCCGGCGACTTCTTTGTCGCCAACCGCGCGAATGTACAGGGCTCAGAGTATGAGTACATCTGGGGCTGGCCTTACATGCGCGTTAACAAGTACATGCTTGGTGGTTACGGTTCACCCCGTACCGATGGTATGGACGTCATTCGTCTGACGACCCTTGACGGACAGGCCGCGAGTACCCAGGGTGGAGCGATCAGCGGTTATATCTCCGGTGAGTACTACCAGGATCACGCGAATCCCGACAGGGACGCGAGCCATCCCGATTACGACGTTCAGGTAACCTACTCGAATCCTGAGGTCTTCGGTGGCGGCGCCCG
>Ga0272443_10001693_pt1 | contig 30952 bp, 29 predicted proteins | sample SSMAcet12_FD_193581 | JGI IMG/M metagenome (GOLD analysis project Ga0272443, IMG submission 193581) | Marine sediment archaeal communities from Little Sippewissett salt marsh, Falmouth, MA, United States - SSM-Acet-12 | ecosystem: Environmental > Aquatic > Marine > Wetlands > Sediment ... | reverse complement strand
AAAACCTTGGGACTTTACGGGGCTTTCCTGGAGATCCCCCGGTGCTGCCCTTGCCATGATGGTTTTCCTCTTTTCTCTTGCGGGCATCCCTCCAACGGCAGGTTTTGCCGCGAAGCTGTCTGTTTTCTTTGCCGCCATCCAGGGTGAGTACTACTGGCTTGCCATTATCGGTATCCTCAACAGCGCGGTGGCTGCGTACTACTACCTTCGTGTGGTGGTTCTCATGTACATGAAGGAACCGGAAAAAGAGTTGGGAAAAGCCACTTCATCCCCCCTTCTCTGGACGGGAATCACCTTGGCCCTCGTGGGCACCCTCTACCTTGGAATTCTTCCAGGTGGTATTCTGGAGAAGGCGCGCCTTGCCGTGAACATTCTTCTCAGGGTCTGAAAGTAGAAAGTTCCCTGGCTTAAAAAAAGTCCCGTTCGTCCAAAATGGCGCCGAAAGGCGCCATTTTTTCAAGTTGTACAATTTCAAACAAGTCGAGATCCCTTAACGCGAAATGAAAAACTGGTCCAGACATACGATGGGAACCCTCCTTGCAATCGGAGGTGTCCTCGTCCTGTCCCCGGATACACTGCTGATCTCGAGTGTGGGGGCCGATACCTGGACGCTCATTTTCTGGAGGGGGCTGCTTACGGCCTTGACACTGACCGTTGCCATACTGGTCATGGACAGAAAAAGGTTCCTGGCGGAGGCGTTTTTGATGGGAGTCCCGGGGCTCGTGGTGGCTATGTTTTTCGCAATGAGCACGGTCTCCTTCGTGATCTCGGTACGGTTGACGAAAGCGGCGAACGCCCTGGTCATCGTGGCGGCCATGCCCCTCATCGCCGCCGTTTTTACCCGGATTTTCCTTCGGGAAAGAGTTCCACCCAGGACCTGGGCCGCCGTGATCGCGGGTTTTTCAGGGATTTTACTGGTTTTTTCCGGGAACCTTGGAACCAGTGCCTCCCTCGGGGATTTTCTTGCTCTGTTGACCGCCCTTTTTATGGCAGGGAATTTTGTTATCATTCGAAAGTTTGGCAGCGTAAACATGCTTCCGGCGGTTGTGTTGAGCGGGCTAGCCACCACCCTTTTGGCCCTGGTGTTTGTAAACCCCTTTTCGTTTCAGGCCCGGGATGTTTTCCTTCTCGCGGCCATGGGAACCGTTGTCCTTCCCATCCCCCTTGCGGTCATGACGGTAGCGCCCAAGCTGATCCCGCCGGCGGAGGTTGGTCTGATCATGCTTTTAGAGACCTTTCTCGGGCCACTCTGGGTCTGGCTGGCTCTCGGCGAGCGTCCGGGAATCCAAACCGTTGTGGGGGGAGGAATTTTAATTAGTACCCTTGTTTTCCATGAGTGGGCCGGAATAAGGCGGCCCGGAATCACCGGGCTGTCCTAGGCCCCATAACCTGTTGTGCTAAAAAAGCCACAAAAATGAACGGGAGGTTTACCGATGAAGATCAGCAAAGATTCCATGGTTTCCATTCACTATTCGTTAAAGGACGAGTCCGGAAAGATTCTCGATTCCTCCAGGGATCGCGATCCCCTCAGTTTCATCCAGGGTAGCGGGCAAATAATCCCCGGGATGGAAAAGGCCCTTGAGGGGCGAAGGGCCGGCGAAGAGTTCTCCCTGGTCGTTGAACCCGAAGAGGGCTACGGAAAACGGAACGAATCCTTCGTTTGTAAAGTCCCCAAAGAGCAGTTCCAGGAGATCGGGGATATCGAAGAAGGAATGAGATTTCAGGTGGACATGGGGGAGGGTCCCCTGGTAATGAACGTGGTTGCCATAGAGGAGGACGGGGTTATCCTGGATGGCAACCATCCTCTGGCGGACATGCGTCTCTTTTTTGACGTCTCCATCCAGGACGTGAGAGAAACCACCAAAGAGGAGTTGCAAGGATGCCAGGATTGTTCAGGCTGCAGTGGATGCCAGAGTGACTAGAATTGCCGGAGGCCGGATGCATTGGGAAGAAAACAGGAAGTAAAAGGACGGGGAGTATTAGAATCCTCTCCCACGCTGCCGTCCTTTTTGGAAGTTTTCCATTATAATGTAAAAATATTCATTGTATTCAGGCTCTTTTCCAGGGCGGTGAATTGATGCCCGAGTCAAAATCCAGGATGAAAAAGATCCTCGACAGCCTGCCGGAGATGCAGTACGTCGTGGACCGCGAAGGAATTTTAAGGTACGTCAAATTCGCCAAGGGAACAAAAGGCTCTTTTGACCCCGTAAAAAGCCTGGGCAAGCCCGCGGGATCAGTCCTGCCCCCCTCTGTCGCTCCTTTGATAATGGGAAAGGTCCGGGTGGTATTCGAGACAGGGTCGGCCCAAAACTGCGAATTTACCCTGCAGATCCCGGAAAACCCCGAACCGATGCATCTCAGGGCCCACCTTGACCTTCTGGATAAGAAAGAAGTCCTCGTATCGGTCCGCGACGTTACGGCCAGGGTGGTGGCGGAGAAAAAGCTCACGGAATCGGAGCAACGTTACCGCCGCCTTTTCGACCTGAGCCCCCTGCCCAAGACGGTTCTTGATGTGGAATCCCTCCGATTTCTTGACGTGAACAAAGCGGCCCTTACCCAGTACGGTTATACCAAGAAGGAATTTATTGCTTTGCCACCGGCTGAAATCTTTTCACCAGAGGAAATGGACGAAAGATTCAGGATTCTGAGAGAAAACGGACCGTGTGAAGAGGTGGCCGGGATCTGGAAACATCGAAAAAAAGACGGGACCGTCATCCAGGTGGAGGTTTTTTGCCACGAGATCTCCTTCAAGGCCCGGCCCGCGAAGATCCTGGTCTGTCATGATATTTCGGACCAGGTGGCGGCGAGACGGGCCCTGGAGGAAAGCGAGGAGAAGTTCCTATCGGCTTTCCAGACCAATCCCGATGCCGTCACCTTGAGCCGTATCGAAGACGGTGTCCTTATTGAGGTCAATGAGGGTTTTCTGAAATTTTCGGGATACAGCAGGGACGAGGCTCTTGGCAAGTCAACTTTGGACCTGAATATCTGGCCGGATCCCGCCGTGAGATCGGATTTTGTCCAGAAACTCCAGGCTCAGGGATCAGTGAAGGATTTCGAAGGCGTGATGCTTAACAGAACCGGGAACCCAAAGGCGGTCCTGCTGTCGGCGAACGTGGTCAAGATTGAAGGCAAGCCCCATATGCTGGCAGTGGCAAGCGACGTCAGTGCGATCAAGAAAACCCAGAAAGCCCTTGAAGAAAGCGAAGAAAAATTCAGGAAGGCCTTCATGGCCAGTCCGGATGCGATTACCATGAGCAGGATAGAAACGGGGCTTTTTACGGATGTCAACCCCGGTTTTCTGAAAATTACGGGTTATACGAGGGAAGAGGTCGTCGGGAAAACCTCTATTGAAATCGATCTCTGGATGGAACCGGAGGACAGGGAACTCCTGGTGAAGGCTTTAAAGGACCGGGGTTTTGCGGACAACCTGGAGATCCGGTACCGGGCCAAGGATGGCAGTGTCATTTACGGGCTTACGTCGGGGACCCTGATCTTCCTGGGTGAAGACAGATATATTCTTACCGTCACAAGGGATATGACCCAGAGCCGGAAAGCCCAGATGGCCATCAAGGAGAGCGAGGAGCGGTTTCGGGCGATCTTCGACACCAGCCCGAATGCAATCCTTTTGGTTGATTTGAAGACCAGGAAGATCACCGATGTGAACCAGGGTCTCGCCATCAGGTCAGGTTACCGGAAAGAGGAGGTGATCGGCCGGACCACGGAGGAGCTCGGACTCTGGGAGAATCCGTCTGACAGGGACAACATGTATCGAATCCTTGAAAAGACAGGGGAAGTGGATGGATTCGAAGGCAGATTCATTACAAAGGATGGATCCGGCCTGAGGGGGCTGCTTTCGGCTCGGCTCCTGCAGATAGATGAGCGCCCCCATATCCTTGTGACCGTCCATGACGTGTCAACCCTTCTCGAAACACAAAGGATGCTTCGCGCCTCGTTGGCGGAAAAGGAAGTTCTCCTCCGGGAAGTGCACCACCGGGTCAAGAACAACCTCCAGGTCATCCTGGGCCTGCTCAATCTTCAGGAACACCACCTGGAAGATGAGCGCGGCCGACAGATATTCAAGGAAAGCCAGAACAGGATTCTGACCATGTCCCTCATCCACGAGGTTCTTTACCAAAGCCGGGAGCTTGGCCGGATCAACTTTCAGGACTATCTGGTCAACCTCACCAACAACCTTTTTTCCTCCTACGGCGTAAGCAGGGACCGGGTCGGGTTGTTGCTGGAAGTGGAAAAAAGCCAGGTTGTTGTGGACACCGCCATCCCGTGCGGGCTGATCATCAACGAACTTGTCACCAACGCGTTGAAACATGCCTTTCCGGATGACCGGAAAGGGATCATCAAGGTGTTCTTCGGCCGGAGGAAGCCCCACGGGTATCGGCTGGAGGTGAAGGACAACGGAATCGGGATTCCCCGGAATCTCGACGTGTGCAGGGCTGGATCCCTTGGTTTACAGCTTGTGGTGGTTCTTCTGGAACAGCTAAATGGCCGGTTGGAACTGATCGTCGAGGGGGGGACGGCTTTCCGGATGGACTTCGAGGAATACCACGAAGCCGGTGCCACGCTTTACTGAAAAAGGTATGCCGTGTTAAAATATTGCCAGCCGATACCTGGGGATTCTAAAAACATTTCCATCTCCACACTCCATACTTTCTGAAGTAATGAGAAAGGAGCGTCCGTGATCCAGGAATACGAGATCAGCGCGATGTTGATCGGTATCGGGGTCGTTCTCTATACCCTTCTGAATCACGGACGTATTTCCCGGATTCCCTTCTCAAAAACCCTCCAGTACTCCTTTTTTTTCCTTTGTGCCGGGTACATCTTCACCGTAGCCGAGGGGCTTTTCCTGGGTCAGGTCCTGAACCTGATCGAACATCTCTGCTATGCGGCCAGCTCTTTCCTGGTGGCTTTGTGGTGCTTCCGGGTCTTTCTCGTGGATAGGACAAGGGGATGAGTCCGGTCTGCTTCATCGATCTCGTCGCGTCCGTAGGTTCCCTTTCCGCCATCGTGTTCCTTTGCCTTGGCCGAAAAAGAGCCCTTTCCCGGGAAGTGCTGGTCCTGTTTTCCCTTATCCTGGCGCTGACGGTGCTGCACGATGTGAGTAATTTCCTGGAATGGGGAGGGATAACCACTGTTCCGGATCTTTTTGTGGATCGCATGGAGGTCTTTACCGTAGTTCTTTGGGGCTTCTTTTTCTACACCTATCTCCAGCTGATGACCGAGAAGGCACTCCGCCAGAGCGAGGAGAAATACCGTCGGCTTTTCGAGGTCGGGAGCGATATCATCATCGCATTCGAGCTGGGAAGAAACGATGGACCGGATCGGCTGATCGAGGTCAACGAGGTTGCCTGCAAACGGCTGGGTTACACGAAGGAAGAACTTCTCAAAATGACCTTCAAGGATCTCCAGGATCCGGAGCTTGGGTGGAACATGGACCCCATCATGAAGACCCTTGCCCTGAATAAATCGGCGGTATTCGACTGGGACTACGTCGCCAGGGACGGGAGGAAGATCCCCGTTGAGATCAATGCCCGTCTTTTCAATCTTTCCGGAAAGGGGATCATCATATCCATCGCCCGGGACATCACGAAGAGGCTCGAATCCCAACGGATCCTCAGGGAACTCCAGGCCCTCGACGAGAAAATCCTGGACAGTTCCCCGGTAGGTTACCTGGTCGGCGACAGGGAAGGGCGTGCCACAAGGGTCTCCCGGGCCTTTAGGGATGTTGTGGGTCTGGAAGCCGACACCGTGATAGGAAAGACCCTGGAAGAGTTATTGCCGGCGGGGCCGGACCCGGCGGCTCTCCAGGAGAGGATCCGCAGGGTTTACCAGGAAAAAGTCCCTGTGGGACCTACGGTGGTTATGGTTTCGGAGATGACGCCCCGCTGGGTCCGGGAGACGCTCCTGCCCCTTTTGGACCCGGATGGAAAAGTGGTTAACGTTCTTGCGGTCCTGGAAAACATAACGGCGGAAGTCGAAGCCCGTCAAAAGCTCCTGGAAATCAGTGAACTCGATGAGAAGATCCTGTCCGCCTCCCCTGTGGCTTTTATCCTTCATGACCCGGAAAGGCGAGTCATCCGGGTGAGCCAAGCTTTCCAGGAGGTCGGGGGCTTTATTCCTGACCAGGTCCTGGGTAAAAAAGTAGAAGAGTTCCTGCCTGAGGGACCCCAGAGGGACAAGATTGTAGGGAATCTCAGGAAGGTCGCTCAAACAGGCGCCCAGGTGGGCCCCGAGGAGATCGAACTGCCCATCCGGGGAAAATTCGTGAGGGAGACCATCATCCCCGTTTTCAGCCCGAAGGGAAAGATAGCCAACATCCTTTCCGTCCTGGAGGATGTCACCGAACGAAAACGGGAGGTGGACGAGAGGAAAAAAAGCGAAAAGAAATACAGGCTTCTGTTCGAAAACATACAGGACGGCGTTTTGCTCCAGAGTATGGGAGAAGACGAAAGCCCCGGAAGGTTCATCCAGGCGAATTCCGCTTTTCTCAACATGATCGGGTATGGGGAAAATGAGCTGTCAAACCTGACACTGATGGATATTTGCGATGAGGCAAAAAGGAACGATCAAAAAGAAATTGAAGCCAGCATTAAAGCAGGGAGAACGGCGTTCTTTGAGAGAGTTGTTTACCCGAAATCGGGGGGGGAATTGTTTTGTGAGATGAGAACCGATCTTGTTGACATTGGCGGGGAGAAGGTGTTTCTCTCCATCTGCCACGATGTCACCCAGCGCGTCCTGGCCGAAAAGAGGATGAGGGCCTCCCTGAAGGAAAAAGAGGTTTTGCTGCGGGAGATCCATCACAGGGTCAAGAACAATCTCCAGGTCATATCGGGACTCTTGAACCTGCAATCCTATTTCATCAATGACGAGGCAGTAAGGACAATTTACAAGGAGAGCCAGAGCCGCATTCAGACCATGGCAATGATCCACGAGGAACTTTACCGGCGGGAGGACCTGTCCTTCGTCAACCTTAACCATTACCTTGGCGATCTGGCGCAAGGTCTTCTCGCTTCCTACCTTGTGGAAAAGGACCAGGTCCGGTTAATCCTTGATCTTGAGGAACTTGATGTGGTCCTGGACACCGCTGTTCCCTGTGGGCTTATCGTCAATGAGTTGATGTCCAATTCCCTGAAACATGCCTTTCCCGATGGACGAGAGGGGGAGATCAGGGTTGCCTTCAAAAGATCCGGCGCGAACCGGTTTTCCCTCTCCCTTTCTGACAACGGTGTCGGGCTTCCCGCTGATTTTGATTTAAAATCCGCCAAATCCATGGGAATCCAGCTCGTCAGGGTTCTTTCGGAACAGTTAGGTGGTGAACTGCAGCACTTTTCTCAGGGGGGTGCCTCTTTCCGGGTCGAGTTTTTCGAGTACCGCGAGGCCGAAACCCTGGTATCCTCTTCATCCCGCCCCTTGAACTAGACAGCGTTATCAACCGTGCTCCGGATCGAAAATCTCACGAAATCCTACGGTTCCCAGGTTCTTTTCGAAGACGTGACCGTAAGTCTCGGCAAGGGAGAGAGGGTGGGTCTTGTCGGGCGAAACGGTCACGGGAAAACCACACTCCTGCGCCTTATCATGGGTGAGGAGAGCCCGGATCGGGGCGTGGTCGGGACCCCCAAAGGGTACCGGATCGGCCATCTGACGCAGGAGCTGCAATTTTCGAAACCGACCATCCTTAAAGAGGTTTCACAAGGACTCAAGCCGGACCAGGTCTGGAGAGCTGAGAAAATCCTGGCGGGTCTCGGTTTTTTCGAGAAAGAACTGGGGCGTCCACCGGAGGCATTCTCCGGCGGTTTCCAGGTTCGGCTCAATCTCGCGCGGCTCCTTGTCTCCGATTTTGACCTTCTGCTGCTGGACGAACCCACGAATTTCCTGGATGTGGTTTCTATCCGCTGGCTTGAGAAATTTTTCCTTTCCTGGAAGGGGGAACTGATTCTTGTTACCCATGACCGGAGTTTCATGGACACCGTGACAACCCACATCATGGGGATCCACAGGACCGGGATCAGGAAAATCCAGGGAAATACCGGAAAATACTATTCACAGATCAGGCTGGAAGAGGAAGTCCACGAAAGATCGAGGATCAACATCGAACGAAAAAGGCGTCAGACTGAAGACTTCATCCGGAAATTCCGGGCCAAGGCACGGCTCGTGGGTCTCGTCCAGTCCCGCATAAGGACCCTGGAAAAACAGAAGGTCCCCGAGAAGCTCCAGGCCATTCACTCCCTGGATTTTTCCTTCAAGGCGGCTCCTTTCCGGGCCAAGGTAGTAATGGAAACGGAAGGGTTGGCCTTTCGGTGGGCCGCAGGCGAGGCGGACCTGTTCCAGGACCTGCGGCTGACAGTGGCGGCCGGCGACCGCATCGGCGTCGTAGGCCCCAACGGAAAGGGAAAGTCAACCTTGCTGAAAGTGCTGGCGGGAGAGCTGGAGCCTCGTTCCGGGGAAAGGAAGATTCATGACAGGACCAGGATCGGTTTTTTCGGCCAGACGAATGTCGAACACTTGGAAAAAAACCGGAATGTGGTCGAGGAACTGGCTGCGGCAGATCCGGACCATTCCCTCCAGAAGGCCAGGGCCGTGGCCGGGGCGATGATGTTCGAGGGGGATGCCGCCCTGAAAAAGATCGCGGTCCTGTCCGGGGGGGAGAAAAGCCGGGTGCTCCTGGGGCGTCTTCTTCTGGAACCCCACAACGCCCTTCTCCTGGACGAGCCGACCAACCACCTCGATATGGATGCCGCGGAAGCCCTTCTCGAAGCCCTGGAGGATTTCGAGGGGGCGGTGGTGATCGCTACCCATAACGAGATGTTCCTCCGCAGGCTTGCCCAGAAACTCGTCGTTTTCGACAGGGAAGGGGTCTTTCTGTTTGACGGGCCCTACGACCGATTCCTCGAGAAAATCGGTTGGGCCGGTGAGAGGGATCCCGAAAAAAAGGGGGAGGGAAAGGATCCCTCCCAGGGGACGGACCCGGCGCCCGAGACGGCCAGGGAAGGAAAATCATCCGCCCAGTCCATGTCCCGGCAGGAAAGGGCCCGCCTGGTTCAGGAAAGATCAAGGCAGCTGACCCCGGTCAGCAGGGAATGTTCCCGGCTCGAAGGCAGGATCGCCGAGCTGGAGGAACGGATCGAAAAAGTGAGCGACCTTCTGGTGGGGGCTTCCGGGGAAAAGGATGCAAAAAAAATTACCGGACTGTCCATGGAACTCCACGACCTCAACAGGGAAGTCGAGATATGCTATGAAGATCTGGTTGAGACATCCGAACGCCTGGAAAAATTGAAAAAGGAATGGGAGGAAAAAACCGGTGAGGGACAGGCCCGGAACGGCCAGTGAAAGGTGGACGGGGTCCAATCCGGGGGAAGAAACCCTGGATATCGTGGTCCTGGACGGTTACACCCTTAACCCGGGGGATCTTTCCTGGGATCATCTCAAGGACCTTGGCGCCTGCATGATCTACGACAGGACCCCTCCGGATAAGGTTCGGGAGAGGGCAGAAAACGCTGATGTCCTTTTGACCAACAAGGTGGTTCTTGATTCCGACCTCATTGGCGCCTTGCCCGAGTTAAAGTACATCGGGGTACTGGCAACGGGATACAACGTCGTTGACACGGCCGCCGCGTCCTCCCGGGGCATTGCCGTCACCAACGTTCCCGAATACAGTACATTTTCGGTGGCCCAGCTGACCTTTGCCCTTCTGCTGGAACTGGCAAGGGGCCCTGGATTTCACTCCGGCGCGGTCAGGGAGGGCAAATGGTCCGCCTCTCCGGATTTTTCGTTCCACCTTAGACCCCAGATGGAATTAAGCGGCATGACCCTCGGGATCGTCGGATTTGGCCGCATCGGAAAGGCTGTGGCAAAGCTGGCCTGGGCCTTTGACATGGATGTCCTTGTCCACACCCGGACCCCCCGGTGCGGTGACGGGGTGGCTTACGTGGACCTGGATGCCCTTTTCGCCACAAGCGACGCGGTGAGCCTGCACTGCCCCCTTACCGCCCGGACCGAACATATGGTGGACCGGCGGCGTCTGGGTCTCATGAAGCCCTCCGCCTTCCTGATCAACGCGGCTCGCGGGCCGCTGGTTGACGAAAATGCCCTGGCCAAGGCCCTGAATTCAGGAACCATCGCCGGCGCCGCGATGGATGTCCTGTCCACGGAACCTCCGCCTTCGGATCATCCCCTTTTGTCGGCAAAAAATTGCGTCATCACCCCACATCTGGCATGGGCGACCCTTGCCGCCCGGCAACGTCTCATGAAATCCGCGGTGGGCAACATCAGGGCATGGATGGATGGAAGGCCGATAAATGTGGTGAATGGATAAAATTCAGAACAGGGGAGAGGAAGCAGGGAATGCCGAAGGAAGAAGGAAGAAGGTAAATCAATTTCGGATTGAGAATTGAAAATTGAGAATTGGAGATCAAGTGCACCGGTGCACCTGTGCATACTATTTGTTTCTAACTTCAGGGGGAAATCCATGAACAGCTCATTACCCATTGTTGATCTTCGCAGCGACACCGTTACCAGACCCACCCCCGAGATGAGAAGGGCCATGGCTGAGGCCCCGGTGGGAGACGATGTCTACGGGGAAGACCCCACAGTTCTCCGCCTGGAAGAGATGGCCGCCGAAATTCTCGGACTTGAATCCGCCCTTTTTGTCCCCACGGGGACCATGGGCAACCAGGTCGCCCTGGCGGTGCACACGAGACCCGGTGAAGAGGTTATCTGTGATTCCCAAAGCCACATCATCCATTATGAAATGGCGGCGATGGCGGCCCTGTCCGGCCTCCTGCCAAGGATCCTGATGGCCGAGAAGGTCTTTCCCACCGCAAAGCAGGTGGCAGAGGCCATCGCGCCGGAGATCTCCTATATCTCACGCACGGGACTCGTATCCCTGGAAAATTCCCACAACAGGGGGGGCGGAGCGGTGATGCCGGTCCCGCGGCAGAAGGAGATCCTTGAAGTTGCCCGGAAAAAGGGGATACCGGTGCACCTGGACGGCGCAAGGATTTTCAATGCGGCGGTCTCCCTCGGCGTGGAGGCCAGGGAGATCGCACAGGGCTTTGATTCTGTCATGTTTTGTGTTTCGAAAGGGCTCGGAGCCCCGGTGGGTTCTCTTCTCTGCGGATCAGTAGATTTTATCCGGGAAGCGAGGCGGGTCAGGAAACGCTTCGGGGGGGGGATGAGACAGGTGGGCATTCTTGCGGCGGCCGGGATCGTTGCCCTCGAGAAAATGACATCCCGGCTCACGGAAGACCACAAAGCCGCGCGCCTTATCGGGGAGGGGCTTGCCGGGATCCGTGGGATCACCATCCCGGTCATGCCCCAGACCAACATCCTGATATTCGAAGTCGGTCCCGGATGGTTTTCAGGTTCGGCTCCCGCCGACAGGAATTACGCGGGGGCTTTTGTCCGACACTTGCAGGATCAGGGGGTTCTTGCCCTGGCCCTGGATGCCGGAAAGGTGCGCCTGGTGACTCACTTCGATATTCCTCCCGACTCTGTGGAAAGAACCTTAAGGGCCGTGAAAAACGGCCGCTAGCCGCCGGAAAGCCGGAGCCGATGTCCTCGAAGAACCTCGAATTCTTTGCCTCCTGTTCCAGGAACGTGGAAGACCTCCTGGCCCATGAGCTGGATGCTCTCGGAGCCTTTTTAACAAAACCCGTGATGGCTGGAGTCTCTTTCGAGGGAACCCTCGAGACGGCCCTGGCAGCTTGTCTATGGTCCCGCGTTGCCAGCAGGATCTTCCTTCCCCTGGCGCGGTTCCCCGCCCCCCGGCCTGAGGCTCTCTATGAGGGAGTCCGGCGGATTTCATGGGAAGACCATCTCGATCCGGGGAAGAGTTTTTCCGTGGATGCCAACGTCTCTTCCTCGGGGATAAAGAACTCCTCCTATGCGGCCCTGAAAACCAAGGACGCCGTGGTGGACCGTTTCAGAGACCGGTTCAAGGCCCGCCCGTCGGTCCATGTCGTGAGACCGGACGTCAGGATCAACGTCCACATTAACAGGGACAAAGCGACGGTGAGTCTGGACCTTTCCGGCGAAAGCCTCCACCAGCGGGGATATCGAACGGAAAAGGGTCTGGCGCCCCTGCGTGAGGACCTTGCTTGCGCCATCCTGATCCGGGCCGGGTGGCCTCAAATCGGGGCCGGGGGAGGTCCTTTTGTGGATCCCATGTGCGGTTCGGGGACCCTGCCCATCGAGGCGGCCTTCATGGTTGGGGACATCGCGCCGGGATTAAACAGGGAATATTTCGGGTTTCTCGGATGGGCAGGGTTTGAGCGAGGCATGTGGAGGGCTCTTCTCGTGGAGGCCCGGTTCAGGGCGGAAAAGGGAAAACAGTCCCTCGGAGACATCGCGGGGTACGATCGAGACGAAAAGATCCTGAGGATTGCACGGGGAAATCTCAAAAGAGCTGGATTGGAGGGACTGGTTCCATTGGAGAAAAAAGAAATTAACGCCTCTTTTTCTCCCCGGGGATCTCCGGAAAAGGGGTTGGTTGTGGTGAATCCTCCCTACGGGGAACGCCTGGACGCGGGGAAAGATCTAAAGCCCCTTTACCAGGCTTTGGGGGTGGCCCTGAAAACGGGGTACCCTGGATGGGATGCCTCCGTCTTCACCGGTCAGCCGGAGCTGGGAAAGGAGATGGGACTTAAGGCTCACAGAAAGCACATCCTTTTCAACGGGCCCATTCGATGCGAGCTTCTCCATTTCCATATCCACGGGGATTCTTAGCCAATATGGCAGAATCCCCGTATTCCTTGATTTTAATCCTCTCCACCGTGTAAGCTGTTTAAAATATAAAGTTTAAAGAAGTGGTGTTTCAGCCTGTCGCTGGCTGTCTCGTCCCGTGCGTCAGGTTCACAAGGAGGTGCAGTCATGGCAGCAGTTTCGAGCCCGGATTTTGAGAAAGCCCTCCAGATCGGCCGTCCCCCCAATATCGTCAGGCTGTTTCCCAACTCCAGGGCCCTTATTGTCAGCGGCAAGGCCGTAGACCGGGCTCTGGCCGCCAAGGGAAAAGCCATGACCATAGCGGCCAACGCCAGGAACCAGTTTGTCGTCCGGGGAGTTCTGGCGGCGGCCCAGCGGGCCAACGCCGCGGTCATCGTGGAGATCGCAAAATCGGAAGGGGGGTCTTCCCCTTATTGCGCCGTTAATTACTGGAATCTGGCCAGGATCGTGGATTCCTTCGCCAACGAGCTGGGGATCACCGTCCCGGTGGCGATCCATGCGGACCATTACGGGATCAAGGGGGGTCCGGACGTGAAAAAGGCCGAAGTTGAGATCCCCTCCATGTTCGACGCGGGGATCACATCCATCGCCATCGATGCGTCCCACCTTCCCGACGAAAAAAATCTTTTGGCCAGCATCGATCTTTCGAAATATGTTCCCGAGTGGGCCGGGCTGGAGACGGAGGTTGGGGAGATCAAGGGGAAAGAGGGCCTTTCTACGGTTGAGGAGGCTCTTTTCCTCATCCGGGGCCTCAATGCCCACGGGATCCTTCCCGACTGGATCGCTCTTAACAACGGCACCACCCACGGCATCGAGGAAAGCGAGGCGGGGATCCAGGTTGAGCTCACCGCAAAGATCCACCAGGCTCTCGCGCCTTACGGGGTCTCGGGCGCCCAGCACGGAACCTCGGGAAACAGCAGCGAGAGGCTGCGCCGGATCGCATCCGAAACAGCCACCACCAAGGCCAATGTGGCCACGGCCCTCCAGATGATCTCCTGGGGAGTCAAGGTCAACGATTACGGCAATGCCCAGTTGGATGGGAACGGCGAATTCATCAGGGCCCGGGATGCGGGTGTGACGGATGGTTTGTGGGCGGAGATGACGGCCTTCGCAGCGGAAAAGGGGTGGAAGAAAGGGGATTACAAAAAATTGAACCTCCCCTTCGAAAACAAGCTTTGCGGACAACCGGCAAAGATCCGGGAAAGAATGGCCCGCGCTGTTGAGGATTTCGTATTCACACTTTTAACAGACGTTTTCAACGCCGCCGACACGGCTCCCCTTGCTGTGAAAGCGATCCTTGCGGCAGGTTCTTTCGACCTTGGACCGAAGGGGGTCAGGATCGAGGACCCGGTCGACTGGGGGGCTGAAGAGATTGAGGAAAAGGCCCTGGCTCTCCATCCCGATAAGGGTCCTGCGGGAGACTTCGAGGACTGATCAAGGGACATATACTTTTTCAAGGGAGGAAGGGTTCTTGAAAGTCATCGTCTGCGGAGCGGGGGTCATCGGGTCCAACCTCGCCAGGCATCTGGCTGAAGAAGGGCACGATGTCACCCTCATCGAGCAGAAGGAAACCGTGGCAGAACGGGCCAAAGAGAAAGTGGACGCCCGGGTCGTTGTCGGGTCCGCCTTCGATCCCGGCATCCTGGAAGGCTCGGGAGTAGCCGGCGCGGACATGGTCATCGCCGTCACCAACTCGGATGTCATTAACCTGGCCATCTGCTCCCTGGCTTCCGCCTATGGCGCGAAAAGGAAGATCGCCCGGGTCAGAGACATGGTCCTGACGGGAATCCTGGAAAAATTCGGTCATACCCACTTTTATGTGGACGATGTCATCAACCCTGACGAATTCGCGGCCCAGACCATCCTCAAGGTGGTCGAAGCGCCGGGATCACGGGAGGTGGCGGATTTTTCGGAGGGAAGGATCCTGCTCAGATCTTTCGACATCCCCCAGAATTCCCCTTTGGTGGGCATGAGCCTTGGCTCCCTTGGGGAAGCCGATCTGCCCTGGCCCTTCCTGGTGGTGGCGATCCACCGGGGGGACGAGGTGATCATCCCGCGGGGAGAGGACACCGTGGAATCCGGTGACCGGGTTTACGTCCTTCTTCCGAAGTCTTCCCTCGCCGAATTTTTGACCTACATCCACCCGAGCGTGCGTCTTCCCCGAAAGGTGATCGTCTACGGGGCTACCGACACCGGGACAAGTCTGGCGCGCATTCTCGCCGGGAAGGTCAAGGAGGTCGTTCTTTTAGAGGAAAACCGGGTACGGGCCGGGAAGGTGGCAGGGGAACTGACCGGGGTCAGGGTGATCCACGGCATGCCCTCTGACGCCGATATTCTGCGCGAATGCGGAGTGGAGGTCACGGATACGTATGTGGCTGTCTCCGCAAACGACCATCACAATCTCATCAGCGCTGTCCTGGCAAAGCAGATGGGGGCGAAATTGACCGTCATCGTGGCCCATCAACCGGAGTACGCTTCCATCGTGGAAGGCCTTGGCATCGATTCCTTTATCATTCCAAGGCTTCTCGCAACCGATCAGATCCTCCGCATGATCCACGGTTCCCGGGTCAGCCAGCTCGCCAGCCTTCCCGAGTGCAGATCCCAGGTCCTGGAATTCGTGCCGGCAACCGGTTCTCCCATCACCAAGGGGGCGATCAAGGATCTGAAATTTCCCAAGAACGCCATCGTCGGTGCCGTGGACCATGGCAGCGAAGTTGTCCTGGCAAAGGGGGACACGCGGGTTCAGGCAGGCGATTCCGTAGTGGTTTTCTGCAAGGCCCAGGCCCTGAAAAAACTGGAAAAACTCTTTGCGGGGAAAGGCTCCCCTTGATCCCTGGACCCTTCCCCTCCATCACACCATGCATATTCCCCTCGTAATCAATGTCGTTGCGAGAATCCTGCTGGTGGTTTCCCTCACCATGCTCTGGCCTCTCGGGTGGGCGGTTTTTGAGGACCCCGGGAGCCTGGAAACGCGGGCTTTTATTTTCTCCATCCTGGTCTCGGTAGTTATCGGGGGCGGCGGTGTCGGCCTGCTGCGCAAATTCCTTCCGGTGCCCAGCCGGGACTACGATGTCATCAGCGCAAAGGATGGACTTTCCATTGTCGGCCTTTCCTGGATTTCCATTTCCCTCATCGGAGCCCTCCCTTTTTATTTTTCTGGTGTGATCCCGTCTTACCCGGACGCTTTTTTCGAAACCGTCAGTGGTTTCACCACGACAGGAGCGACGGTCCTTACCAGAATCGAGGGACTCCCGCCGGGCATCCTTTTCTGGCGCAGCCTGACCCATTGGTTGGGCGGGATGGGTATCATCGTCCTTTCAGTGGCTCTGCTGCCTGCCATTGGACGCGGGGCCTACCGTCTTTACAGCGCCGAAGCGCCCGGCCCTTCCGCCGAGAGGCTTCGCCCCACCGTCAAGGAAACGGCGATTACCCTGTGGAGCGTCTATTTTCTTTTAAGCCTTCTTGAAACTCTTCTTCTCATGCTTGGAGGGATGCCCCTTTTCGATGCCCTTTGCCACACCTTCGGGACCATGGCCACGGGAGGATTTTCCACGAGGAACGCGAGCATCGCCGCCTACGGCGTTTACATTCAATGGATCATTACCCTTTTCATGTTCCTGGCGGGGTGCAGCTTCATTCTTCACTTTCAGGCCCTGAGGGGGAAAGTCCTGGTTTATTTTCGAAGTGAAGAATTCAGGGTCTACCTGGGATTGTTCCTTCTCCTTATCCCCCTTTTCACAGGGGTTCTCCTGCTGAGCGGCATGGCGGCCGGCGAAAGGGCTTTCAGGCAGGCCTGTTTCCAGGTCGTATCCATCCTGACCACCACCGGTTACACGACGGCGGATTTCAACCTGTGGCCCTCTTTCCTCAAGATCTTCCTCATCCTGCTCATGTTCGTTGGGGGGTGCGCCGGTTCCACGGGCGGCGGAATGAAGGTGATCCGGGTCTATGTGGCGTTAAAATCCGGGTTTAAAAGCATCATCCGCTCCCTTCTTCCCAATGTGGTCCTGCCGCTGAAGGTGGATTCAAAACCCGTACCGGAAGCCTATGTCGTTAATGCGGGAGCCTATTTCATCATCTATATCTTCCTCTTCGGTCTCGGAACCGTTGTCATGACCTTCACGGATGGTGCCGACCTCGTTACGGCCTTTTCCGCCTCTGTGGCGTGTCTTTCCAACATAGGCCCCGGTCTCGGGGAGGTAGGTGCGGCCCAGAATTACGCGTGGATTTCCTCTGCGGGGAAATGGTTCCTTTCCTTTCTTATGCTCGCCGGCCGACTGGAGCTTTACGCGATCCTCATCCTGTTTGTGCCTGCGGCGTGGAGAAGGTAAGGCCAGTTCAAGATAACAGGGTAAAATTCCAGAATTCTCTGAAAAAAACCGGATCGCTTGAACATCCGGACTTTTTCCCGGGAAAAGGAAGGAGAAAAACTGTTGACGAAGGATTTTTCCACCCACATCCGGCTCATGGAGCAGGAAGTCCCCTTTAACCGTCATCTGGGGATCAAGGTTCTCGAGATGTGCGAGGGGTTTGTCAAAGCCCTGGTCCCCTTTCGCACTGAATTCATAGGGGATCCGAGACGGCCCGCACTTCACGGAGGGGTCCTTTCCGCTGTCATGGACGCGTGCGGAGGTTTTGCGGTTTGGACGTATTTTGACATCGCCGACCTTATCTCGACGGTGGACATGAGGGTGGATTACCTTCGGCCGGGACCGGATGAGGATTTTCTGGCCGAATCAAAGGTTGTTCGAACCGGGAACAGGGTAAGTGTTGTTCATACGATCGTCTATTCGGCAGGCAATCCGGACCAGCCCATCGCCGAGGGGGGGGCTGTCTACAACACGAGGAGGTCAGGGGGATGAGAAGGGCCAGGCTTTTCTTCCCTGGTTTCCAGGAGCATGTTCGGAGGATGGGATCGCGGGGAAATTTGTGGTAATATTGTTCGAACCGATGGGGAAAGAGCCGGCAGCATCCTGCCGACGACCGGAAGGATCAGCCCTTGGGAAAAACTCCGGGATCCGAAAGGGTCTCCGGGGATTCCCGGGCCTTACCTGCAGGCAAGAGGAAAAGGAGGGGAAAAATGCTGTTATGGTTGATCATTGCGATTATTCTCGGCGTCCTCGGTATCATTGAGATTATTGTGGGATTTACCATTCCATTCATTGAATTGAGAACCGTCCTTTTATTCCTGCTGGTGCTCGGGATGTCCTACCGGATATACCTCATGGAGCGCGGCGGCGAAAAGGAAAACATGAAGAAGCGGTTAAGGGAACTGGAGGACAAACTCCGGGAATACGAGATGGGCGGTACGAAGAACTGAGTTTCTCCAGGGAATCCCCGAAAAACCCCTGATTTTAAAAAACATAAAAATTAAAAAAACAATTTCATGCCTAGGGCCTCAGGAGGGCCCTTTCTTTGTCACAGACCACTGAATGGAAAAATCGTCTGACGGGATCCCTTAGACGAGGGGTTTTTTCCGGCCTCAACACAACCTGGATCCTGGTAAAGGTCATGGTCCCCACCATGGTCGTGGTGCACCTTCTCAAAATGACGGGTCTATTAGAACTCATTGCCGGCGTGACATCTCCTCTGATGGATCTTTTTAAACTCCCGGGGGAGGCGTCTCTCGTTCTGATAACGGGCGGCCTTGTCAATATCTACGCGGCCATCGCCGTAGCGGTTAACATCCCTCTGACCTCCGGGGAGATGACCGTTCTGGCCATCATGGTCCTGATCGCCCATAATCTCATCGTGGAGACCGCGGTCCAAAGCCGTGCGGGAACACCCGCCCCCGTCATGCTGGCTGCCAGGATAGGAGCGGCCGTCATTGCGGGACTGCTTTTTTCCAGGGTTGTGGCCGCAGGGGGATCAAAGGTGGTGAGAGCCGGATGGCACAGTAGGGAGAAAAGCTGGGTGGAAATACTTGCCGGCAACGGAGCGTCGCTGGCCAAAATTGCCCTGATCATCATCGGCCTCATGTTGGTGATTGAATTCCTTCGCGAATTCGGGATCATGGATCGGATAACCCGTTTTCTGGAAAGACCCATGAAATTTCTGGGGATGGATCATGAGTCTTCCTTTGTGGTTGCCGTTGGACTTCTTCTGGGACTTGCCTACGGGGCCGGTCTGATCATCGAGGAAGCACAAAGATCCCGGATAGGAAAAAAGCAGATCCTTGCGGCGAACCTGTTTTTAGGGACGAACCATGCCCTGATCGAGGACTCCATCATTTTCGCCGCAGTGGGGGCTCACCTGGGGTGGATCATTCTAGGGCGTCTTGTTTTCGGGATAATCTTCCTGAAGGTGGCTACACCACTGGCCCTGCCTTTGATTGACTCACGGTTACCCTGAAATCGTTACATCTTGACACGGGCAGTGGTCTAGGGTTCAATATTCTTAAAATTGCCAGGTTTTTTCACATGTCGGTTCCACCCTCACCATTCAAACCAAAAAAAGGAGGACATGATGAAGAAAATGCGATGCACTGTCTGTGGATACGTTTATGACCCTGCAGTGGGAGACCCCGCCAATGGAGTCCCCCCGGGGACCGCTTTTGAAGATCTTCCGGACGACTGGGTCTGCCCGGATTGCGGTGCCGATCAGAGTTATTTTGAAGAAGATTGATCCTTAGAAATAGAAGGAGGAGCATCATGAAAAAAATGCGATGCACAGTCTGCGGATACGTTTACGATCCGGCCGTCGGGGATCCCGACAACGGAATCGCTCCTGGGACTTCTTTTGATGATCTTCCGGACGACTGGGTCTGCCCGGAATGCGGAGTCGACAAGACCTATTTCGAGGAGGATTGATTTGAATACCCTTCAACTGGCTTCCGGCGTTTACTGGACGGGTGTTTTGGATCCGGACCTGCGGGTCTTTGACGTGATCATGAAAGCGGATCATGGGACCACTTACAACTCCTATCTGGTCAAGGGGGATCAGGGGTGCGCCCTTATCGAAACGGCGAAGGAAAAATTCAAGGAAGAGTATTTTCAGAACATCTTCTCCCTGGTGGATCCTTCCCAGATCACCCATATCGTCCTTAACCATACGGAGCCGGACCACACCGGGTCTCTTGGCGCCCTTCTGGCGGAAGCGCCCTCGGCCACCGTGGTTTCTTCCAAAAACGCCGTCCCTTTTATCAAGGCAATCCTCAACCGTGATATCGAGGTCAAGACCGTGGGAGATGGCGACAGCATCGACCTGGGAGGGATGACCCTTGAGTTTTTTCAGGCTCCCTTTCTCCACTGGCCGGATACGATGTTCACGTTCGTAAGGGAAAGGGGGATCCTTTTCCCCTGCGACTTCCTGGGGAGCCATTTCGCGGACAAGAGGATGTTCGATGATGAGGTGGATGAATTCTCCCCGTCCCGGAGGTACTATTTCGATCACATCATCCGGCCTTTCAAGGAATATGTCCTGAAGGCGTTGGACAAGATCCAGGATCTTCCCATCCAGATGATCGCCCCGAGCCATGGCCCCATATTGCGCTCCGACCTGAAAAAGTACCTCGGGGAATACCGGGAGTGGAGCTTAGCCCCTGCGAAAGGGGAAAAACCCTACGTTGTGGTCCTTTACCTTACGAGCTACGGAAATACAGGCCGGATGGCCCAGCAGGTGGCGCAGGGTGCCCGGGAAGCCGGGGCGGAGGTGGGGGTCTTCGATCTCCAGGCCGCGGATATGCCTTCTCTGGTCGATGAAGTGGAAAAGGCTGATGCCGTTGCCATCGGCTCTCTTACCATAAACGGGGACGCCGTCAAGCCCGTGTGGGATTTTCTTTCTTCCCTTGCCACCCTCAAAATCCGGGGGAAATCCGCCGTCACCTTCGGGTCCTACGGCTGGAGCGGCGAGGCTGTCCGCTTCATGGAAGAGAGGTTAAAAAGCCTGAAATTCAAAATTCCCGCAGAGGGGGTCCGGGCCCAATTGATCCCCAAAGAGGAAGACCTTAACGCGAGCAGAACCCTTGGAAAAAAACTGGTAGAGTCCACTTCCGCTTAGGGCTATGGTCATCGTCTTAAAGCACGTTCCCTTTGAGGGGCCTGCCCTGATCGCGGAAATGATGGAAGGCCGGGGTCTTGGTTACAAAACCATCGAGGTTTTTGACGAAGGGGTCCCATTAAGTGTTGCCGGGTTTTCCGGTATTGTGTGCATGGGGGGCCCCATGTCAGTCCTCGATGGCCTGGAGGTGATCGAGAAGGAAAAACGGCTCCTTTCAGAGGCCATGGAAAGGAGCGTTCCCATCCTGGGGATCTGTCTTGGGGCCCAGGTCCTCGCCAGCGCATGCGGTGGAAGAGTTTACGCCGGAAACCGACCGGAAATCGGATGGGGTCAGGTAAACCTGACAGGGGAAGGGCTTCTAGATCCCCTTTTTGCCGGGGTTCAAACACCTCTTCCCGTATTGCACTGGCACTCGGACACCTTTGACCTTCCTCCGAAGGCGGTGAGCCTTGCCTTCTCGGACCAGTATGCCAGCCAGGCCTTCCGAATTGGCGAGAAAGCCTATGGTTTTCAATTTCACCTTGAACTGGATCAAGACATACTTCGTGAGTGGGTTGCTCTGGACCTGGAAGCGGAAAAAGGTCTGTTTAAGGACCCCGAGGAGGTGTTGAAAGTCGTTGGGAAACGTCTGGAAGCCATCAGGTTCACCGGGGCCCTGGTTTTCGGCCGATTCTTGGACCTTGTGGTTGGAAGGGTAGATGGTTAGGTTGTTTCCATGTTATTTCCCCGGCAGCTGGTGCCCGTTAATTTGCAGGAGGATAAAGGTGAAAAACGGTCAGACAGGGGTTTGGCTTTGCCGGGCAGCTTTTTTGATTGCCAACAACGGATCACTTCAATACTGGAGATTTGGAGGTTGAGATGATTGATAAAGAGAAAATCAAGGAGGTCCTCGACAAGGTCAGGATTTCCCTGCAGGCCGATGGCGGGGACGCCGAGCTGGTGGAGATTACCGATGACGGGCTCGTGAAGCTCAGGCTCATGGGGGCCTGTGCAGGTTGCCCAATGTCCCAGATGACCCTGAAAGCCGGGATTGAAAGGGCCTTGAAGGAACACGTTGACGAAAGAATCACCGTGGAAGAAGCGAAATAGTATCAACCCTTGATTGCAGGGCATTCAGAACCTGGTCCCGGACAGAGAATTCCTTGAATTTAGTTTTTTGAATCTGGAATCAGTCACATGGAACCAGGTACCGGAAAAAAGGTACCTGGGTTTTGTCCTTTGCATCCGGCCTTTCCCCTCCTTCTCCCTTTTTCAGCCTTTCCGTTTGTAATATTATTAAGTGAATTTTCAAAAAAGCGGGGGATGATGATTCCAAGACACAACCCTGCAGGGGGCAAAAAGGTTTGGGGCCTGATCCTGATCCTCGCTTGGCTCCTTTTCGTCCCTTCAGCGGAAGCGGAAAATGTCCAGTTGATCTGGGACCCGGCAAAGGTCACACCTGGTTCGGTCGTTCCAATTCGTGTAGCTTCCCCGGAAAAACTTCTGTCTTGTGAAGCTGTTGTGGGGACGGACCGGTTTCCCCTTTTCAGGAAGAGGGAGGGTCATTTCATTGCCCTGGTCGGGGTCGAACTGGGTATCAAGGAGTCGGTAATCCCGGTGGATCTCGAGATTTATCCTCTTGAGGAAGAGAAACCCTACCGCTTACGAATGGATCTTAAGGTTCGGAAATCCGAGGAGGAAGCCAAGGTCCAGAACCTTTCCCTTCCCACTGGGATGGTGGACTTTTCTTCTGAACAGCTTCAGCAGATCAGCAGGGACGGCCAGGATCTGAGAGAGTCACAGGCCGCGAGGACCCAGGAGCGATTCTGGGAAAAGGGGTTCCTGGTTCCCGTCGAGGGACGTATCACCACAGGGTTCGGGGTCCGGAGGGTTCTGAACGGTCAGGAGCGTTCTCCTCATATGGGGGTGGACATTGCGGCGAATCGAGGCACACCGATCCGCGCTTCCAACAGCGGAAAGGTCTTTCTGGCCAAGGATCTCTATCTTTCGGGCAAAACCGTGGTCGTGGATCACGGCTGGGGTATCAGCACTCTCTACGGCCATCTCGAAAGGATATCCGTTTCTGAGGGAGAAGAGGTGGAAAGGGGACAGATCCTCGGGACGGTGGGCACGACCGGGCGCTCCACGGGCCCGCACCTTCATTTTGGTGCCTATGTCAGGGGAGTCAAGGTGGATCCCCTCAAGCTTGTTGAGGCAACAGGCGATTTCGGGAATACCAGGGAGCCGCAGGTTGAATAATACTGAAAAAGGAGATGCTTCCAGGTCCTATTCCTATCCCGGCACTTTCAGGGAATACAGCCAGCAGGCGCTCCGGGCCAGCGCGGTCTTCGGAATCGTGCTGTGTTTTGTCGTGCTTGCGGTTTTTGTCTTTGACAGATCCTTTTTCGGGAAAACACACCTGACCTGGTGGCATTTCGCCGGATTGTGCCTTCTTTTTGCCGGGTTCTCGATGATCTCCCAATTCATGGCCTATTCCCTTTCCAGATTCAAGATCAGGGCCGACGGGGAGGGACTCACTGTTACTCGGACAGGTACCGAGACCCGTGTTTCCTTCCGGGAGATTTCCGGTTTGGACCGGATCCGGATTCCCGGCTGGTGGCCATTAAGGGCTGACCTGAAGCCACGGGGGGATACGGCACGGAGGATGGTCCGGATCAGGAGGAGGCAGGACCCTCCCGTGACCTTCATCAGCGGACTTGAAAATGAGAAGGAGCTGATCGAGAGGATCATCGGGTCCGCCGCCATTGGAGAAAAGAAGTGAGAATTTCCGGACATGCCGATTGGTCCCTGATGTTTCAGCGGATCGTTGAGGAAAGGATCCGTCAGGCCCAGTCAGAAGGGCTTTTCGACGATCTTCCGGGGAAGGGCAGGCCCCTGGCGCTGGACGATGATTCCATGATAGCTTCGGAACTTCGGGCTTCCTACAGGATCCTTCGAAACGCGGGGATCCTTCCCCCGGAGATGCAGCTTCGCAGAGAGATCTCCGGTTTAAGACAGCTCCTCGAGGAGGTTCAGGAGGAAGAGGAGGCGGTCGACCTTGTGCGGGAGATCAACGGAAAGATCATTGAGAGCAATCTCATTGGCCGGTTCTCCATCAATGCAGGTGTGGACCAGATCTATGCGGAGAAAAGCCTGGAGAGGATCAGGAGCCGGAAGTCGAGATGTTTGCTGGAGGATAAAATGGGGGGAGAGGGACATTCCAGGAAATCATCCCGTGCCGGTATAAAAACCCGGTAGGAGAAACAGGGAAAGCGGTTTCTTCCTTGGATTTTGATCCTTGACTGGTTTTTTCTGGTTTCCAGATTCCAGATTCCAGATTCTGGTCTTGACTTCCCCTCATTCCTCCATGCAGAGCATTTTGGTTTCCGAACTCAATTCCAGTTCCAACCCCCGGCTGAGGAAAAAACTTTCCAGGATCTGGCGCGTCAGGTGGACAAGAGGAATGGTCATCAGTTCTTCGGGTTTTATCCAGAGATAGTCCAGCCCCTCCCGGTTGAATTGATGCTGGCAACTGTCCACGGACGCGGTATGATCGAAAGAGATAAAGTGGGAATCCCCTTGAATATGTTCGCTCGGTCCAAGGAATACCGGCTGTACGGAAAGGCCTGTCAGGTCCATGACCCGCTCACGAAGGCGCTGGTTAAGAGGAACGCCGGGAACAATGCGGCACCAGGGGATCGCATAGGCGTACTGCTCGGTTTTTTTTATGAGGAGGATCTCCTTTTCCCCGTTGAAGATAATAACCCCGGCGAAGTTCTGGATTTTTCCTCTCAATGTCCGCAACCTCCCGATCCGGCACTCACTATAATTCCCGGAAAGGATGCCGTCAACATTCCGAAGGTCCTCTCTCTTTTCCTGCCATGAAACCCATGGGTCCCCTATCGTGAAGCGGACATTTCATCTCAGACCTCCCCGGGGTCCCTTCGACGACCCGTTTTGCTACCTGCGTTTCTTCCACACGGGAAGGGCTCTCCTGTTTGATCTTGGAGACCTGTCTCCTCTTTCCTCCCGGGACCTGATGAGGGTTACGGATGTTTTTGTAACCCACGCCCACATGGACCATTTCACCGGTTTTGACAGGCTGCTCCGGGTTCATCTTCAACGGTCTCGGACCTTGAGGGTGTACGGACCGGCGGGATTCCTCGGGCATATGGAAGGAAAATTCAACGCCTACAGCTGGAATCTTTCGGCCGGGTATCCTCTTTCGGTCCTTGCCTTCGAGACGGATGGAACCGAAGTCAGAACAGCCGCTTTCCATGCACGGACCGGTTTTAAACGGGAGGATGGGGAAGACCGGAACTGGAAAGGGGTATTCCTCGAAGAGCCAGGATTCAGGGTTCGCGGGCAGATCCTGGATCACGGGATCCCCTGCCTGGGGTTCAGGCTGGAGGAAAAAATCAGCGTCCGGATCCGATCCGGAGAGTTTCAACGGCGGGGGCTGGTCCCCGGGTCCTGGATCACTGATCTGAAAACGGCGGTCGCCGAAGGAAACCCCCCTTCGACAATGCTGAGGGTCGAGACCCTTGAAGGGCTTCGGGAAATGTCCCTGGAAGAGCTTCGGGAACTGTGGACTGTGGCTGAGGGGGCAATCCTGACCTATGTCGTGGACACAACCGGAGATCCGTCCAACCTGGCAAAAATAATCACCCTGGCCCAAAATTCCGACCTGCTGTATATTGAGGCCGCTTTTCTGTCCGAAGACGCGGTCCACGCTGCGGAAAAGAAGCATCTCACGGCCGCGGCTGCAGGGCAGATCGCTTCCCTTGCAAAGGTGGGGATGGCAAAGCTGATCCATATCAGCCCCAGGTATGAGGGAAAGGAAAGCCTGCTTTTAAAGGAGGCCTCGGACGCGGCCGGTCGCGGCTGCCGCATAAAGGAAGGGTGGAAGCGTTGAGGGTCAACACCGTATTAAGCACCATCGGCCAGACACCGATGATCCGCTTGACGCGCATGAATCTTAAATCCGGGGTCAGGATCATGCTTAAGCTGGAGGGGCATAACCCTGGCGGCTCCGTCAAAGACAGAATTGCCCTTGCCATGATCCAGGGGGCCGAATCCAGAGGAGAGCTGAAACCGGGCATGACGATCCTGGAAGCCACTTCGGGCAACACAGGGATCGGGCTTTCCCTGGTAGGTGCCTGTATGGGATACAGGACGGTCCTCACCATGTCCGAAGGGGTGAGCATCGAGAGAAGGCGGGTTCTTTCGGCACTGGGGGCCCAGATCGTTCTGACTCCGCCGGCGCACGGAACCGACGGGGCCATCATGGAAGCCCGGCGGATGATGACCGAATCGCCGGGTCTTTACTATCTCCCGGACCAGTTCAACAACCCGGACAATACCCGGGCTCATTTTGAGGGGACGGGACCGGAGATCTGGGAACAGACGGAAGGACAAGTTGACTGGTTTGTCGCCGGGATGGGAACGACCGGCACCTTGATGGGAGTTGGCAGCTATCTGAAAAGTCAGAATCCGTCGGTATCCGTCCTGGGAGTGGAACCATCCCTGGGCCACAAGATCCAGGGGTTAAAAAACATGTCGGAGTCCATCGTTCCAGGGCTTTTCGATCCGAAGGTCCTCGACAGGCGGATGATGGTTCAGGATGAGGCTGCCTTCGAGGTGTCCAAAAGACTGGCAAGCGCTGAGGGAGTTTTTTCCGGAATGTCCAGCGGCGCCGCGGTCAAGGCAGCCCTTGATCTGGCGGGGGAAATGAAGAAAGGGACTATCGTCGTCCTCATCCCGGACAGAGGGGACCGTTATGTGACTACAGCCCTTTACTGCAACGAGCGCTGCAAAAAGGCTCTTTGCAGGGTCAAGCATTGTCTCAAGTGCATGGAAGTGGATCCGGGGGTGTGAAAAGATCCAGGTCTTTTTGCGCGGATAACAGCGATGCAAAAAAGCAGTCCTGAAGGTTAATTCCCTTTTCCTTCCGACCGGCTCAGAGTTACCAAAAGATCCAGGAAAGAAAAAAATAAATTAATGGGAGATTCCTTCATTGGGAGATCTCTCTGGACTTCCGACTCTGGACGCTGGACTTTCTTAATGTGTTTCCTCGGGATGAAACAGGACCTGTGACTGAATGATCTTTTCAAAGCGGGACATGATCCTTCGAACCTCCGCCGAGGAATCCGCTCTCAAGGCACGTTGGGCAGCCCTCTGGCAGTCCTCTTTCCGGATGAGCCGGATTGTTCGCTTGATCATGGGAATGGATGCGGAATTCATTGAGAGCACGCTGATATCCAGTCCGACAAGAAGAGGCGTCCATAGGGGGTCCGCGGCGATCTCACCGCACAGACCGAGGGGGGTGTCGGCTTCCCGCGCGGCTCTGGATGTCATGTAGATAAGGTTTAATACCGCCGGATTCATGGGATCATAAAGATGGGCGACCATCTTGTTGTTCCGGTCCACCGCGAGGACGTACTGAACGAGATCATTGGTTCCGATGGTGAGGAAGTCCGTTTCCCTGGCAATGCGGCCGGCGAGGTGGACCGCTGAAGGGACCTCGATCATGACACCCAGGGGAACGTCGGATTGGAAAGGCACTTTTTCCGATTCCAGATCCCTTTTTGCGTCCTCGACGAGGATCTTCACAGCCCTCACCTCCTCAAGAATGCTGACCATGGGGATCAGGATCCCAACGGGCCCGTACCGGGCCGCCCTCAGGATAGCGCGGATCTGGGTTTTAAAGATATCGGCTTTTTCCGTCAGCATCCGGATGGAACGCCATCCCAGGAATGGGTTTTCCTCCTGGGGCATGTTCAGGTAGGAAATGGCTTTGTCTCCGCCGACGTCCAGGGTGCGGATATTCACAGGCTTCCCCTCTGCCCCTTCCACCATGGATCGGTAGATTTTAAACTGTTCCTCTTCTGTGGGAAGCTTGGTTCTTGCCATGAAGGGGAATTCCGTACGATAAAGGCCGATCCCGTCAGCTCCGTAATACTGGATAAGCCTCAGATCACTGACCAGCCCGGCATTGGCCATGAGCTTGATTTTGGCTCCATCCAGAGTAACGGCCGGAAAATCCTTTTCACTGACCAGTTCCACCATGTGCCGGTTGTAGTCATCCAGCAGGCGCTTGTATTCATTGATGATATTCTGCTCGGGGTTGAGAAAGACGTTTCCGGTATTGCCGTCGACGATGATGAAGTCCCCTGTGTGGACTGCCTCCAGGAGTTCCTCGATTCCCACCACACAGGGAATCCCGAGGGACCGGGAGAGAATGATGGCATGAGATGTGTGACCTCCCGCAACCGTTGCGATTCCGCGGACCTGCTCGGTTGACAGGTTGCTGACATCCGTGGGAGTGACCAGTCGGGTGATGAGGATCCCTTCCCCGGAAATGTGAAAGACGCTTTCTCCGGGGCTGTCGGACATGAGCCGGATGAGGCGGCGGCCAACATCCTCGATATCCACAGCGCGGTCTCTCAGGTACTGGTCATCGATCTCCTGGAAGCTCCTGAGATAACCTGAAATGACGCTTTTTAAAGCGTAAGTTGCAGTGCTTCCCCTCTCGATCAGTTCGAGGACCTTGTCCTTGAACCCCTCGTCCTCCAGCATCATCAGGTGGATGTTGAAAATTGTGGCGTCTTCCGCACCCAGTCGTTCATGAACGCGGGTTCGCAGGGCCTCGATCTCCTTCTGGCCTTCCCTGATGGCTTTCTGGAGCCTTCTTCTCTCGGCCGCAGGATTGTCCGATTTTTCCTCGATGATGTAATGCAGGTCATCATAGGTCTCCATGACGAAAGCAGGGCCCATGGCGATTCCGGGTGTGGCCGGAGTTCCCCGAAGGACGAAGGAATCCCTGGGGAGTTCGGTTATATCCGGAGCGACAAGGCCACTCGAGGAGAGTTCTGTCAGGAGTTTCGCGTTTACCAGGACCCCCGCGACCTGGCCGGCTATTGTGTTGAAAAGCTTGAGTTCAAGCTTGTCGTAGTCACGGTTTTCCCTGTCCTGAATTATCAGAACACCTACCGGGATGCGGCAGCAGATCAGGGGCACCCCAACGAAGGTTTTAAACTCCTCCTCCTTGGTTTCGGGAAAATATTTAAAGCTCGGATGCTTGTCGGCGTTTTGCAGGAAAAGAGATTTTTTGGACTCAAAGACGAGGCCGGTGAGACCTTCGGAAGGAACCATCCTGACCTTTTCAACCGCTGACTGATCAAGGCCGCTGGTAGCCATAAGAACCAGTTCGTTTTTGTCCTTGTCGTGCAGATAGAGGGAACAGACGTCCGCCTGCATCTCTTCCCTGACCATGGTGACGATGTTGTCGACCGTCCCCCTGAAATCATGGGATTCGGCGATGACCTGGGTGATCCTGTCGAGGAGCTCGAGTTTTTTGGTGGTGGGACCCATCAGGTTCCTCTTCCCCGGGAGGGGGACCGCCCTTTAGCGGTTTCTTTTTCGGTGCGGACCATAACCTTGATAATTGCTTGATACGGGCAGTTTGCGCGAAAAGGTAATGAATCCAATATACAGCCAACCGGGAATATTTCCAAGGGAAGGGAAAAAGTGATTTCGGATTTTGAATTGAGGATTTCGAATGTTTAAACAGGAGAGCTTGAAACGGAATCCGGAAAACAGTATCGGGTGGAAGGTGGCATGTTAAGGATAAGAATTTTGCAACGGTGCACAAGTGAACTCGAATTCTCAATTCTCAATCCTCAATCCTCAATTCTTTTACAGTCCTCCCGCATCGGAGAAGGAGTAATAAGAGCCCGGTGCGATGATAATGTGGTCGAGAAACCGGACTCCCATAAGAGAAGCGGCACGGTTTATCCTCTGGGTGAGGGAACGGTCTTCCGGGGAAGGAGTGGGATCTCCCGAGGGGTGGTTGTGAAGGCAGATGATGCTGGCTGCGCTGCGGAGGATCGCCTGTTTCAGGACTTCTGAAGGGGGAACGTGAACCGTGTTGACTGTTCCAACAGCGCACACGTCCTCCGCCAGAATGATGTTCCTGGAATTGAGGGCGAGAGAGAGAAACTGTTCCCTGGAGTGCCGGCCGATCCTCCGGCGGAAAAGGTCATAGACATCACGGCTGCAGGAAACGGTCACCCCTTCCACGGGAAAGAAGGAAAGCCGTTCGAAAAGTCCCGGGAGGGCGAGGATCGCGTCCGCTTTCCGGGGACCAATATGGGGCAGTTTTAGAAGGGTGCCTCGCTGAAGACACACAAGGTCCGAGAGGGTATACCTCGAAAGAACCTCTGCGGCTGCCTTCCGGCCTATGATAGGGGCAAGGACTTTCAAATCATTTTCGTTCAAGATCAAAGGCCCTTTTACCACCGGCTTTATCTCCAGGTGGCCTGTGGATAGACAATTGCGGGATCATCGTTTATAAACCCATTCAAGATGAATGCCATGTCATCTCCCTCCGTGGTCTTTGTGGATGCGCTACCCTTCAAAACGGGGAAGGAGCTGGATGTTCTGGACATCACCGGTGATGTCCGGCGGCGTGTACAACAGTCGGGTGTCCACGAAGGAACCGCCCATATCTTCATAGCGGGACAAACAGCGGCTCTTACCACCATAGAATATGAGCCCGGAGCAGTTTCGGATCTTAAAAACGCCCTAAGGCGGCTGGCGCCGGAGGATCTGCCTTATGAACACAATGCACGGTGGGGTGACGGGAACGGCAGATCACATATCAGGGCGGCTCTGGTTGGACCGGATTTGACGGTTCCTTTAAGGGGCGGTGATCTTCTCCTGGGCACCTGGCAGCAGATCGTTCTCATCGAACTGGACCTTAAGGGAAGAAGTCGTACGGTTCACCTCACCGTTTGCGGCAAAATTCAGGATCAGGAGATGATTCCTTGAAGGTGGCTCGTTCCGATGAATTGAAAGAACATATTCGCTTCGCTGCTGATCCTGAAGCCCAGACAGCCGATAACATGGTCACCCTGACCTTGCAGGATGTCTACCAGATCGCGGGGGAAGCCCAGATCGGCCGGTTTCCGGACACGGTGGAAGATGCCAGGAGGATCAAGCGCCCGGCGAAAAAGAAAGTGGGCGCTTCCTTCGGATCCTGGGACCTGGTTCAGGGCGCCTACTGGGTGACCTACAATGAGATGGTCCAGATTCCCGAGGGGGCGGTCCTTTACCTCGAGAACCACCCTTCTCTCGCAAGGAACGGCGTGTGGCAGGCAACCCGGATCGTCACCAGCTGGAAAGACGTTTCCGGGACCCTTCTGATGGTGGGGGCGAAAGTGGTGCGTCTTTTCGAAGG